>Ga0310691_10003025_pt1 | contig 20909 bp, 16 predicted proteins | sample 176DNAGHGlowgp2_FD_203887 | JGI IMG/M metagenome (GOLD analysis project Ga0310691, IMG submission 203887) | Sheep rumen microbial communities from Palmerston North, Manawatu-Wanganui, New Zealand - 1766 DNA GHGlow gp2 (v2) (version 2) | ecosystem: Host-associated > Mammals > Digestive system >...
ATCTGAGTCGTTAACATTCAAAACGTAGTAAATCATGGCAAAGAAAGCTAAAGGCAATAGAGTACAGGTGATTCTCGAATGCACGGAAATGAAGGAGAGTGGCCTTCCTGGCACCTCCCGCTACATCACCACGAAGAACAGAAAGAACACCCCTGAGCGTCTGGAGTTGAAGAAGTACAATCCGATTCTCAAGCGCATGACCGTTCACAAGGAAATCAAATAAAACTGAAGCACAATGGCAAAGAAAACAGTCGCAACCCTGCAAACGGGTAAGACCGATGGCCGTAGCTACACAAAGGTCATCAAGATGGTGAAGAACGAGAAAGGTTCTTACTCCTTCGATGAGAAGATGGTCCCCAATGAGGCCGTCCAGGATTTCTTCAAGAACTAATCAGGCATTCTTACAAGACTAATCTTCACAGCAAGTAGCAACTTTCAATATCACATCCCTCTGGGATGAATGACAAAAGAAGAAGGCGTGCCCCCTGAGGACACGCCTTCTTTGTGTAGTGGCTGTCAGCCTTACTTCTTGAACTGCACGGCGGCCTGCTCCACGGGGAGGGCGGCCTTGTAATTCTCGATGTAGCGGTTGAAGCCCTCGACATCCTCCTTGGTGGGAGCCACCTCGACACCTGTGTTGCCTGCGAAGACAACCTGGTCGAGATAGTCGGGGAGCGTGAGGCCCTTGGCGTTGTTCACCATGAAGCCGGCCAGCAGGGCGATACCCCATGCGCCGCCTTCGCCTGCGGTCTCCATGACGGAGATGGGCGAGTTGAGGGCTGCGGCCAACATGCGCTGACCCACCTTCGGCGTGGTGAAGTAGCCGCCGTGGCCCATGATGCGATCCACCTGAACATGTTCCTCGTTGAAGAGGATATCGTTTCCAATCTTCAGTACGCCGATGGCACCATAGAGCTGTGCACGCATGAAGTTGGCGAGCGAGAACTTGTCGTTGGCAGAGCGCACGAATAAGGGACGACCGTCCATCAAACCCGTGACGGGCTCACCCGAGACGTAGTTGTAGGCCATCAGGCCGCCGCAGTCGGCATCGCCCGTGAGCGCCACGTTGAAGAGGGTGGAGTAGAGGTCCATGGTGCTCTGCTTCACGCCGAGCAGCTCCTGGTACTCCTTGAACATCTTCACCCACGCGTTGATCTCGCTGGTGCAGTTGTTGCAGTGTACCATAGCCACGAGGCTGCCGTCGGGCGTCGTCACCATGTCGAGCACCTCGTAGGGCTTCGTGAGCGGTTTCTCCAGCACAATCATTGAGAACGAGCTGGTGCCGGCGCTGACGTTACCTGTGCGCTGGCGCACGGCGTTAGTAGCTACCATACCGGTGCCTGCGTCGCCCTCGGGAGGACATACGGGGATGCCGGCCTTCAGGTGGCCGCTGACGTCGAGCTTCAGGGCACCCTCGGGAGTCAGGAAGCCTGCGTTCTCACCAGCCACGAGCACCTTGGGCAGGATGTCCAGCAGCTTCCAGGAGAAGCCGCGGGGCTCGATGAGCTTGTCGAACTTGGCCACCATCGTGGCGTCGTAGGTCTTCGTGAAGGGATCTACGGGAATCATGCCGCTGGCATCGCCCACGCCCAGCACCTTCTGACCCGTCACCTGCCAGTGAACGTAGCCGGCGAGGGTGGTCAGGAACTTGATGTCACCCACGTGCTCCTCGTTGTCGAGGATGGCTTCGTAGAGGTGGCTGATGCTCCAGCGAAGGGGAATGTTGTAGTTGAAGAGCTCGCTCAGCTCAGCGGCAGCCTTGCCCGTGTTGGTGTTGCGCCATGTGCGGAAAGGCACCATGATCTCGCCCTTGCTGTTGAAAGGCATGTAGCCGTGCATCATCGCCGAGAAACCGATGGCGGCAAGCGCCTCGATCTCGCAGTCGTACTCCTTCAGCACATTCTTGCGCAGGTCAGCGTAGCAGTCCTGCAGACCGTACCAGATAGCCTCGGTGCTGTAGGTCCACAGCCCATCTACGAGCTGGTTCTCCCATGTGTGGGAACCCTGTGCGATAGGCTTGTTCTCAGGGTCGATGAGCACAGCCTTGATACGGGTCGAGCCAAACTCGATACCGAGAATGGCGCGACCACTTTCAATAATTTGTTTTGCTGTCATATTACTTCAGGGCTTTGTTCAGCATGAAATAAACCTCGTTGTTGCGGAGGGTTTGCTTGAAGTCGGCGATGTTGGTCTGCTTGTTGATCTTGACATACTCGATGCCGCAGATCTCAGCGAAGTCCTCCCAGTACTCCTCAGTGATGTCGTAGGAGAAGGCGCTGTGGTGAGTACCGCCTGCGAGGATCCAAGCTGCAGCACCAATCTCGAAGGTGGGCTGGGGAATCCACAGTGCGCTGGCCACGGGCAGCTTGGGCATGGGCTTCGGCTCGATGCACTCAACCTCCTGAGAGATGAGGCGGAAGCGGTTGCCAAGGTCAACGACGGTTGCCTTGAGACCGGCACCGGTCTTGGAGGTGAACACGAGGCGGGCGGTCTGCTGCTTGCGGATACCGATGCCGAGGAAGTGTACCTCGAGCTTGGGCTTGTCCTCGACAGCGATTAGCGGGCACACCTCAAGCATGTGGCTCTGCAGGCAGGAACTGCGGTCGCCGGCGAAGTTGAGGGTGTAGTCCTCAAGGAAGGAGCAGCCGGTTGGCATGCCCTGCTGGATGACCCAAAGGGTGCGATAGAGGCAGGCGGTCTTCCAGTCGCCCTCAGCACCGAAACCATAGCCTTCAGCCATCAGACGCTGGCTGGCAAGGCCGGGAATCTGGTCGAAACCGCAGAAGTTAGGATCGTCGATGTCGGCATCGCCGAGGTCGTCGAAGTTGGTGGTGAAGGCGGTAGCGCCCTCATCCTTCAGCACGCGGCGCAGTGCAATCTCAGCCTTGGCTGCGTTGTGTACCTTCTCCCAATATACCTTCTCGCCGCTCTCATCGATCTTGATGGTGTAGAGCTTCTTGTATTCCTCGACGAGGGCGTCAGCCTCGGCATCGGTGACCTTCTTGAAGTAGTCCATCAGGCTGCTGACGGGGTAGTAATCGACGTGGTAGCCGAGGCGCTGCTCGAACTCTACGCGGTCGCCGTCGGTGACAGCTACGTTGTTCATGTTCATTCCAAACATGAGGCAGCGTACGTTGTGGGCATCAGCGACGCCGGCAGCTACGCGAGCCCATACGGCAATCTGCTTCTGTGCCTTCTCATCCTTCCAGTAGCCGCAGACGACCTTGCGGGCCACGCGCATACGGGTGCAGATGTGTCCGAACTCGATGTCGCCGTGAGCGCTCTGGTTGAGGTTCATGAAGTCCATGTCGATTTCACCCCAAGGAATCTCGGCGTTGTACTGTGAGTGGAAGTGCAGGAGAGGCTTCTGCAGCTGCTGCAGGCCCTTGATCCACATCTTAGCGGGCGAGAAGGTGTGCATCCAGGTGATGATACCTATACACTTCTCGTCGTTGTTGGCGGCCAGCATGACCTGCTCCACTTCCTTGGAGCTGTTGGCTGTGCCCTTATAGACAATCTTCACGGGGATATTGCCGCTACCGTTCAGGCCGGCTACCATCTCCTTGCTGTGAGCATCAACGGCGATGACTGCGTCACCTCCATAGAGCAACTGTGCACCAGTCACCCACCAAATCTCAAAATTTTCAAACATTTCTTAAGGCCCCCCTCTTATCCCCCAAAAGGGGAAGACCAATAGGGGCAATGGGTCTATAGTTAGTAAATAAGATTTTGTGTCAGTCGTTTTTTCTCCTCCCCCTTGGGGGAGGTTGGGAGGGGGCTTCTACTACTACTACTTCTTCTGCCCATAATAGGCGTTCGGGCCGTGCTTACGCATGTAGTGCTTCTCGATGAGGAGCGGGTTCATGGTAAGGTCGGGGTTCACGCTGAAGGCGATGAAGGCCATCTTGGCGCATTGCTCCATGACCTTGGCGTTATACACGGCGTTGTCGGGAGAGGTGCCCCAGGAGAAGGGACCGTGGTTCTTCACAAGCACAGCGGGCGTGTGGTCGGGGTTGATCTTGCGGATGTTCAGGATCTCATCCACGATGACATTGCCTGTCTCCAGCTCGTACTGACCCTTCACCTCTGCCTCCGTCATATCGCGTGTGCAGGGAATGTTCTGGTAGAAGTAATCGGCATGGGTTGTGCCGATATTGGGAATATCGCGGCCAGCCTGTGCGAAGGCGGTGGCGTAGGTGCTGTGGGTATGAACGACACCTTGGATGTTGGGGAAGGCCTTATATAATACAAGGTGTGTGGGGGTGTCGCTGCTGGGGTTGAGGTCGCCCTCGACCACCTTGCCGCTTTCGAGATCCACGACAACCATGTCGCTGGCTTTCATCTCGTCGTAGCTGACGCCGCTGGGTTTGATGACCACGAGGCCCTTCTCACGGTCGATGCCGGAGACGTTGCCCCACGTGAAGATGACGAGGCCCTGCTTGACGAGGTCAAGGTTGGCCTTGAATACTTTCTGCTTGAGTTCTTCTAACATGTTATTGTTTAGTTTAAAGTTTAAGGTTTAAAGTTTAAAGTATATGGTTGAGGGCTCAGAGTTTGAATATCTTCACCTCGTCAAAGGCACGTTCATTGAAGCGATAGAGGATGGCTCCACGCTTGGAGGTCTTGCGGTCGATTTCTTCCGTCTTCTCGATAAACGGCATCTCGTTGATGCGTTTGCGGAAGTTGCGCTTGTCGATGCTGTCGCCCAGGATGGCCTCGTAGAGCTGCTGCAGCTGCGTGAGTGTGAACAGCGGCGGCAACAGATGGAAACCGATGGGGCGTGAGGGCACCAGTGTGCGCAGGCACAGCAGCGCCTTTCGTACCATCTCCTGATGGTCGAAGAGGAGAGGGGGGAGGTTCTCTAAATCTTCCCAATAAGCGGCATTCTGATAGTTGAGCTCGCTACTGACTTTGTCGATATCTACTAATGCGAAATACGCGATGGATACTACTCGGTTACCGGAATCGCGATGTACGGAACCGAAGGCGCCTACCTGCCGCATATACAGGTCGTGAAGGCCTGTCAGCGAACGCAGTACGCGCTTGGCGGCGTCGTCGATATCTTCATCTCGATTGACAAAACCGCCCATGAGCGACCATTCGCCCTGACGGGGCTCGAAGGGACGCTTCTGTAAAAGAACCTTCAGCTGGCCCTTCTTGAACCCGAAGATGATGCAGTCAACAGCCACATGGAATTTCGGGTATTGCTGATAGAATGTGGTTGTTATTCTTGTGTTGTCGTTGGTGTGTCTCATTGATAAAGTATTAAGGAATCGTATGAGAAAAAGGGGTAGGGAGTGGAGAGGGGTTGCTCCCCACTCCCCACCAGTTAGTGATTACCAGAAGTACCAGTAGAAGCAAGCGCAGAGACCGACGACGATGAGTGTGCCGACGATATCCCAGAAGCCCCAGCTTTCACGAATGCTCTTCTTGAAGTCTGCGGTGAACGTGATAGCCTCCACCTGTGCCTTGGAGGGGGCGGGCGTGAAGAAGCTGACACATATCATCAGGGCGATGATGAATACCAGCAGCCAGCACTCGAAGATGAGCCAGTTGGTCTGCCAGAACCAGGTGGTGTTCTCCCAAAATGCGCCGTCCATCACAGCCTTGCCGGAATCAGTGATGACATTGGTCACCAGACGGAGCATGCCCACGCAGAAGCCGCCGATGAGACCCCATTCACCTGCCTTTGGCGTAATCTTCTTGGAGAAGATACCGAGCGTGAACACGGCCACCATAGCGGGAGCAATCAGTGACTGGATATCCTGGAGGTAGCTGTAGAGGTTGCCCATAGACATCATCACAGGCATCCAAGCCAGACCCAGCAACACGACAACAACGGTAGCCATACGGCCTACGAAGACGTAGTGGGCTTCGCTCATGCCCTTCTTCATGGGCTTGTAGAAGTCCTCTGTGAAGAGCGTTGCACAGCTGTTGAAGAAGGCTGCGAGGGAAGCTACAAGAGCGCAGACGAAACCGATAGTCACGATACCCTTGATACCAGCGGGCAGGATATTCTTCACCATCATGGCGAAGGCACCATCGGTGCTCTCATGATTGGTGATATCCATCACGATGCCGCTATCGGGGTTCTGCGAGAGGGCGTAGGCAATCATGCCTGGGATGAGGAACATGAAGCAGGGCAGAATCTTGAAGAATCCGGCTGCGATGGTACCGCGACGTGCACGGGCAATGACGGCTGCATTGTCCTCACCAGGAACCTGACCAAGTACACGTTGTACGATGTGCTGGTCTGTACACCAGTACCAGAAGCCGATGATGGAGGCACCGAGGAAAACGACATAGCCAGGGAATTGCGGGTACATCGGGTCGGCGGGATTGGTGTGGAACATGTGGGTGGTGCCGAAGCCTTCGTGAGCGGCATTGCAGGCGGTCATCATGTTAGCCCAACCGGCAGTGATGCTGCCGTCGCCAAGAGCGGCCAGACCAAGGAAGAGTACCAAGAAGGAACCTATGATAAGGATAGGCGTCTGGATGGTGGAGAGCGTCATCACACCCTTCATGCCGCCGAAGACGGTGAAGATGGCAGTGATGGCAATCAGACCAATGGCACCATACCAGAAAGGAATTCCCAACAGGTACTTGAAGAAGATGCCGCCCGTGAACGCTGTCACGCTGACCTTAGTGAGCACATAGGCAACCAGCGTGATGATGCTCAGCCAGGATCCCGTACGCTGAGTGTAGCGGAACTTTAGGAAGTCGGGCATCGTGATAATCTTGCCCATCTTGTTGATTAGCAACTGGTAGAAAGGTACGAACAGCCAACCCAGAATCAGGATCATCCAACCCTGCATCTCCCAGTGAGCCATACCTACGCCGTCCTTGGCGCCTGTGCCGGCGAGACCTACGAGGTGCTCCGAACCGATGTTGGCAGCAAAGATGGCCATACCAATCACGTACCAGGGTTCGCCCTTACCGAAGAGATAGGCAGAAGAGTCTTCGCCTTGTTGTGACTTTTTGTCTTTCCAGATGGCATACCATACGGCAGCCACGACACCTAGGAGGCCGACGACGAGAATCGCCCAGTCCAGCCAGATGAATTCATGTGAACTCCAATTCATGGTTGTTTAGTGGCCCCCCTCTTATCCCCCGAGGGGGAAGACCAAATAGGGGCTTGGGTCTATAGTTATTAATGTTGAGTTAGCTTAGGGGCCTCTATTTCACGCTGAATTTATAGGCGCAGTGGCTGAAATAGGTGTCGCCGGGCTTCAGGTTGGCAGAAGGCCAGTTCTCGCCAGCGAAGTGAGGGCTGTCGGGATACTTCTGGCTCTCCAGGCATACGCTGACGTGCTTCGGATACTTGATGCCGTGCTTGCGCAGGATGTCTGCATCGCGGCCTACGCCCTGGAAGTTGCCGGTATAGACTTGAATGCCGGGCTCGTTGGTGAAGACCTCTAATAGGATGCCCGTCTCGGGGCTGTAGAGGCTGGCTGCCACCTGGCTGTCATCGCCGCGATAGGTGTCCATATCGTAAGTGTTCAGGCAGAAATTGTGATCCACGCCACCGGCGTTCTTGATCTGCGTAAAGGTGGTGTCGTTGATGATCTCCTCCAGCGCACGGGGCTCGCGGAAGTCAAACGGAGTACCCTCCACGGGAGCAATCTCACCCGTAGGAATATAGTAGATGTCGGAGGGGGTGAAGTTGTCGGCGTTCACGCAGAGTACCATATTGGTACCTACGCGCGAGGGGTCGCCGTTGAGGTTGAAGTAGCAATGGTTGGTCTGGTTGATGACGGTCTCCTTGGTGGTCGTGGCCTCCCAGGTGATGTCGAGGACATTGTCATCCGTGAGGGTGTAGGTCGTCACGGCTGTCACCTCGCCGGGGAACCCGTTGTCGCCGTCGGGGCTGACGATGGTCAGCTTCAGCGTCTGGCCGTTAACCTGCTCGGCGTCATAGACCTGGTACTGCCAGCCTGTGGGGCCGCCGTGGAGGCAGTTGTCGCCGTCGTTGGGCACCAGCTCGTAGGTCTCCTCGCCAATGGTGAACGAGTGCTTGCTGATGCGGTTGGCATAGCGTCCGATGCTGGCGCCGTAGTCGCTGGGCGAGTTCTCGCGGTCGGCATACTGCTGGACATTGTCGTAGCCGAGGACGACGTCCTTGAGATTACCCTCGCGGTCGGGAACCATGATGCTGACCACGCGTCCGCCGAAGTTGGTGATGCAGACTTCCATGCCGTTGGCGTTCGTCAGCGTGTAGAGCGCTGTGGCCTTGCCGTTGATGGTGTCGATAAACTGTTCGGGGTCGAGGCCGCTGACCGTGAGTTCGGCGGTCGTTGCGGGCTTCTGGTCGGTGCAGGCTGCCATCAGGACAATGGCTGCGGTAGCTGAAACAAAACCTTTCACGAATGTCTTCATGACTGTAAGAGATAGTAGTTAGTAGATAATGATTTATTTTCTTTTTGGGGCTTCAGAGGCATAAATGTCCCTAAATCGCTTCAAAGATAGTGCTTTTTTTATTAAGTAGTGTCTTTTTCACACTTTTTTTATGCTTTCGTGCTGATTTTTTCTAAAAAACGCTTCTTTTTCGGCTCCTGAGCATAGAAAAACGGCCTCCCAACATGTGGGAAGCCGTCTTTTCATGTGTTTCTTCCGATCGGAAGGCGGAAAGCTTAGCAGAGCTTGCGGGCGCCGTCGCCAATCACCACGTCGATGATGCCGGGCTCCTTGCCATACTTAGCCTTGAACTGCTCCTTGGCAGCCTTCACGAAGCTGTCATAGTAGTGCTCGTCCACGAGGTTGATGGTGCAGCCGCCGAAGCCGCCGCCCATGATACGTGAACCAGTCACGCCCTGCTCCTTGGCGATGTCGTTGAGGAAGTCGAGCTCTTCGCAGCTAACCTCGTACTCCTTGCTCAGACCGTAGTGGGTCTCGTACATCATCTTACCGACAGTCTCGTAGTCGCCCTTCTCCAGAGCGTCGCAGACGGTCAGTACGCGCTCGCGCTCACCGATGACGTAGCGTGCACGCTTGTAGTCCTCCTCGCTGATCTTGGCCTTCACCTCGTCGAGCTGCTCGTAGCTGGCATCGCGCAGGCTCTCCACCTCGGGATGGATCTCGTGGATGGCAGCGGCAGCGCGCTCGCAGCTGAGACGACGGTCGTTGTAGGGTGAGCCCACGAGGGCGTGCTTCACGTTGCTGTTCACCAGCACGAGCTTGTAGCCCTTCGGGTTCCAGGGGAAGTAAGCCACTTCACCGCTACGGCAGTCCATACGCATCAGGTGGCCAGCCTTACCGAGGCAGGAGATAGCCTGGTCCATGATACCGCAGTTCACGCCGATGTACTTGTGCTCTGTGCGCTGGCCAACCTTAGCCAGTTCCAGACGGTCAATCTTGTTGTCGCCGAAGAGATCGTTCAAGCCATAGGCAAAGCAGCTCTCCAATGCAGCGGAGGAGCTCATGCCGGCGCCGAGGGGCACATCACCTGCGAAAGCAGCGTTGAAGCCTTCCACGGGAACGCCCAGGGCCATCATCTCACGGCATACGCCGAAGATGTAGCGAGCCCAGGTTGCCTTGGGGCCTGCGGGGTCGTCGAGCGAGAACTGCACGCGATCCTTCAGGTCGATACTGTAAGCATCCACATTGCGGGTGCCATTGGGCTTGATTTCAGCGATCATGCCCTGCTCCACGGCGCCGGGGAACACGAAACCGTTGTTATAGTCGGTGTGCTCGCCGATGAGGTTGATACGGCCGGGAGCAGCATAAACACTTCCTGTGCTGCCATCGAAATGCTTGATGAAGCGGCTGCGAACATCTTCAATTGTAAGTTTCATAATTGTTAGGGCCCCCCTCTTATCCCCCCAAGGGGGGAAGACCAAATAGGGGCTTGGGTCTATAGTTATTATTCGAATATTTAATGTTTGCTGATTATACTCCTCCCCTTTGGGGGAGGCTGGGAGGGGGCCTTAGTCCACAGGAATGTCGGTGTTGACATTCTTGTGACCGATGAGGGCGTAGTAGAGAATGTAAACTGCGCAGAGCAGGGGTACCCAGTAGGAGATGAGGTAGCTGCCTGTCCAGTCAGCAACGAGACCCTGGATGGCCACCATGATAGCGAAGCCCACGACCATTGTCATGAAGGCGCCAGAGGCGATGGCGGTGTATTTGCCGAGGCCTTCCGTGGCGAGGTTGAAGATGCCACCCCACATCACGCTGGCGCAGAGGCCGACGAGCAGGAAGCAGAAGATGCCCACGGGCACGTCGCCCCACAGGATTGCCATGTTCGTGTAGTCGATACCGGGAACACTCACGGCCACGGTGATGGGAAGATAGATACCTGCCAAGAGCAGGATGATGGCGAGACCGCTGACGAAGGTCATCATCGCCTTGGTGCTGACCTTACCACCCACGCTGGCACCGATGAAACGACCGATGAGCATGAAGAGGAAGTAGATGGAGCCCAGCGTGCCGACATATCCGGCGTCCATAGCGAGACCGGGAGTGGCGGCGTCTGTGGCTGCTGTCAGATACTGGAGGATGAAACCAGGGATACCCATCTCAATACCACCGTAGAGGCCGATGGCGAGGATGCCGAGGTTGAAGTGGCGGAAGGAGAAAGCGCTGTGAGGATCTTTCTCGCCGTCCTTCTTCTCTACGGGCTGCTGGGGCTCTTCGATCTTGGTGAAGAAGATGACGATAAAGGCAATCACGAAGATGGCCAATGCAATCATCAGGGCAGGGGTAGCGTCGGAAATCTTGGCCTTGGCAGCATCACCGATGAGCGCACCCATAATGATATAGACGGCCACGGCTGCCGTGCTGTTGAACACGCCACCCGTCTGGATGAGCTGGTTTCCTTTGTTACCGCCGCCGCCGAGGATGTTCAGCATGGGGTTCACAACGGTGTTGAGGATGCACATGCAGCATCCCGAGATGAGGGCGCCGCAGAGATACACGGCCATGCCGCCCCAACCGGAGAGCCATTGCACGAGGATACCCGTGATACCCACCAGCAGGCCAATGAGGGCTGTCTTCTTGTAGCCCCACTTCTGAATCATCATTCCAGCTGGGAAACCCATGATCAGGTAGGCGCCGAAGTTGCCGTAGTTACCAATCATGGCCATGAAGTTGGTGGTACCGAATTGGTTTTTAACGATGACACCCATGGGCGAACACAGGTTCGTCACAAAGGCAATCATAGCAAAGAGGGCAATCATCGCAATGATAGCGCCCCATTGTTTTTGTTGATTACTCATAATTTGTTATTTGGTAAGTATTTAAGTGATTTCTCTTGGAGCTAATTCTCAATGCCGAACTTGTAGATGGTGGTCTGCGTGTACTCCTCGCCGGGAGCCAGAATGACGCCGGGGAAGTAGGGGCGGTTAGGGCTGTCGGGGAAGTGCTGTGCCTCGAAACAGATCGATGAGCGGCGGGGGAAGGTGGCGCCGTGCTGGCCGGGGTAACCCGTGGCCCAGTTGTCGGTATATACCTGCACGCCGGGCTCGGTCGTATAGACCTCCATCGTGCGACCCGTGTGGGGCTCGGAGATCTTGGCGGCATAGCTCAGCTCGCCGGGCTGGCGCTTGTTGAGCACGAAGCAGTGGTCGTAGCCGGCACCGTTCTTGGTCTGCTCGTCGTCGGCGTCAATCATATCGCCTACAGCGTGCATCTTGGTGAAGTCGAAGGGCGTACCCTTCACGGCACGGATCTCACCGGTTGGGATGCTGGTGTCGTCGATGGGTACGAAGAAGTCCGCATTGATCTGGCACTGCAGGTCCATGATGTCGGGCGTAGGATTGGCAATGCCCGAGATGGAGAAGAAACCGTGGTTGGTGAGGTTGATGATGGTCTTCTTGTCTGTGGTGGCCTTGTAGTCGATAACCAATTCGTTATCGTCGGTCCAACGGTAGATGACCGTGATGTCGAGGTTGCCGGGGAAACCTTCCTCTCCGTCCGGCGAGAGATAATGGAGGGAAAGCGTCTGCGCGTCCTTCTGCTCTGCATCCCAGACGCGGGCGTGGTAGCCTGTGGGACCGCCGTGCAAGTGGTTGGGACCGTTGTTGATAGCGAGGCTGTACTCCTTGCCGTCGAGGGTGAACTTGCCTTTGCAGATGCGGTTGCCGTAGCGCCCTATGAGTGTGGAGAGGAACGGCTCCGGGCTTTCTACTACACCCTTGATGGTGTCGTGCCCTTGGATGACGTTGGCTATCTTTCCATTTTTGTCGGGAACCATGATAGCCACGAGTGCGCCACCGTAATTGGTGATACAAACTTCATTTCCGCTCTTGTTGACGAGCGTGAACAAATCGGTCTGCTTTCCTTGTATAGTGGACTGAAAATCTTCACGTTTCAGTCCTGAAAGCTTGCTTACTTCCATAGGTAAATGATTTTAGATTGAACAATCACATCGCAAATTAAGCCAAAAAGTCTGAGCAAAGCAAGTGTTTTTGCAAAAAGAAACGTAAAAAATGCTTAAATCGTGCTTAACATGCATTTTCTTGCCCTCCTTTCTTGGGTTCTTAACCAAGAAATAGTAATTTTGCGCAAATTTTTGAGGAAGAAATAGAAATACTGCCCCGTATGCCAAAAATATCAGTCCGTGGTTTCGAGATGCCGGCCTCGCCGATTCGCAAGCTGGCACCCCTCGCCAACGCCGCCAAACAGCGCGGAATCCATGTCTATCATCTGAATATCGGTCAGCCCGACCTGCCCACGCCCCCGGCGGCCATCAATGCCATCCGGAACATCGATCGCACGATCCTGGAGTATTCCCCCTCGCAGGGCTATCTCAGCTATCGTCAGAAGCTGGTCAGCTACTATGCCAAGTACAACATCGATGTGACCCCTGATGACATCATCATCACCAGCGGTGGCTCCGAGGCGGTGCTCTTCGCGTTCCTCTCATGCCTCAACCCCGGCGATGAGATCATCGTGCCCGAGCCTGCCTATGCCAACTACATGGCGTTCGCCATCTCGGCCGGTGCCGTCATCCGCACCGTCACCACGACCATCGAGGAGGGCTTCTCGCTGCCGAAGGTGGAGAAGTTCGAGGAGCTCATCAACGAGCGCACGCGCGCGATACTTATATGTAATCCTAATAACCCGACGGGTTATCTCTACACGCGTCGCGAGATGAACCAGATTCGTGACCTCGTGAAGAAGTACGATCTCTACCTCTTCTCCGATGAGGTATATCGCGAGTTCATCTACACCGGCTCCCCCTACATCTCAGCCTGTCACCTCGAAGGTATCGAGCAGAACGTGGTGCTCATCGACTCCGTCTCGAAGCGCTACAGCGAGTGCGGTATCCGCATCGGCGCCTTGATCACGAAGAACGAGGAGGTTCGCAAGGCTGTGATGAAGTTCTGTCAGGCGCGTCTGTCACCCCCGCTTATCGGTCAGATTGCTGCGGAGGCTTCGCTCGACGAGGGCGAGGAATACTCCCGTGAGGTCTATGACGAATATGTGGAGCGCCGTAAATGCCTGATCGACGGTTTGAACCGCATCCCCGGTGTCTATAGCCCCATTCCTATGGGCGCGTTCTACACGGTAGCCAAGCTGCCTGTGGAGGATGCCGAGGACTTCTGCGCCTGGTGCTTGCGCGACTTCAACTACGAGGGCGAGACCGTCATGATGGCGCCTGCGGCTGGATTCTACACTACGCCCGGCCTAGGGCGCAATGAAGTGCGCCTGGCTTACGTCCTGAAGAAACACGACCTCACGCGCGCCCTCTTCGTCCTCAGCAAAGCCCTCGAAGCCTACCCGGGGAGAAAGGATTAGGGTTGAGGGTTTATGGTTGAGGGATTTGTCCTATAAACCATAAACCATAATCCATAAACCATAAACGTTCAGCAAAGCTTGTCTTTTGAATATTCCATAGCCCGCCGCTTATACGGACACCGCGAGGAAGGCCGTCGCTTGTCGCGGCCAGCGGTGCAGATTGCCATGTGGGGTGTCGCCGTGGGACTGGCCGTGATGATTCTCTCCGTGGGAATCATCTTGGGCTTCAAGGGGGAGATCCGTCAGAAGGTCATTGGCTTTGGCGGGTGTGTGGAGGTCATCAACTATCGCAGCCTTTACACCTCCGAGGCGCAGCCCATACAGGTGGGCGCCTCGCTGCTGCATCGCCTGGGCGCAATGCCTGGCATCACCCATGTGCAGCGCTTTGCCACCAAGACAGGCATGCTGAAGACCGACCTCACCTTCAAGGGCGTCATTCTGCGTGGCGCTGCCGAGGAGTATGACACCACGTTCCTGGCCTCGCATCTGCGCGAGGGGCGCCTGCCGCGTTTCTCCTCCAAGGAGGCGAGCAACGAGATCCTCATCTCGGCCTCTATGGCCCGAGAGCTACGCCTCCATGCTGGCGACAAGGTGTTCGCGTATTTCTTCTCCGACGATGTGAAGGCGCGTCGTTTCCTCGTGGCGGGCGTGTATGAAACCCATCTGAGCGAATTTGATAACCACCTGGTATTTACCGACTTGGTCACCACACAGCGCCTGAACGAATGGCGCAGCGACCAGTGTGCAGGGGCAGAGCTCTTTGTCCAGGACTTCAACGGAATCGAGGCAGCTACCAACACGGTGCGACAAGTAATGAACCGCACCTCCGATGCCGACGGCAACACCTACAGCACCCACAGCATTATGGAGTTGTACCCGGGCCTCTTCTCGTGGTTGAAGCTCTTGGACACCAATGTCTATGTCATCCTGCTGCTGATGATAGGTCTCAGCCTGTTCACGATGACAGCCGGCCTGCTCATCATCATCCTGGAACGCACAAATTTCATCGCAGTGATGAAATCCTTGGGTGCCGCCGACCACCAGGTGCGGCGCATCTTCCTGTCTTTTGCCGCCATGCTGGTAGGGCAGGGGCTCTTGTGGGGCAACGTCCTCGGCATCGGACTCTCGTGGTTGCAGTGGCAGTTCGGGCTCATACACCTCGACCCGGCCACCTATTATGTTGATACCGTTCCCATACAGTTCTCGTGGTGGCTGATACTTGCATTGAATGTCGCCACGCTGCTGATCACGCTCCTGGTGCTCATCGTGCCCAGCCATCTGGTGTCAAGGATTCACCCGGCACAAGTGATGCGGTTTGAATAATTATTATTTTTTAGATATGGAAAAAGTTTTATTGTCCGTCAAGGAATTAGAAGATCGTTTGATTGACCTGGCCTTTGCCGAGGATATCGGTGATGGCGACCACACTACTTTGTGTTGTATCCCTGCCGACGCGATGGGCAAGAGCAAGCTGCTCATCAAAGAAGAAGGCATCCTGGCCGGCATCGAGGTGGCCAAGGAAGTGTTCCATCGCTTCGACCCTGAGATGCAGGTGGAAGTGTTCATCCAGGATGGCGCCCACGTGAAGCCCGGCGACATCGCCATGATTGTCACGGGTCGTGTGCAGAGCCTGCTGCAGACCGAGCGTCTGATGCTCAACATCATGCAACGCATGTCCGGCATCGCCACGATGACCAACAAGTATGTGAAGCGCCTGGAAGGCACCAAGACACGCGTCCTCGACACGCGCAAGACCACACCCGGTATGCGTATGCTGGAGAAGGCTGCCGTGAAGATTGGCGGTGGCGTGAACCATCGCATCGGCCTCTTCGACATGATCCTCCTCAAGGACAACCACGTCGATTTCGCCGGCGGCATTGAGAATGCCATCAACCGCTGCCACGAGTACCTCAAGGCTAAGGGCAAGGACCTGAAGATTGAAATCGAAGTCCGCAACTTCGACGAGCTCAACCGCGTGCTCGCCATGGGCGGCGTCGATCGTATTATGCTCGACAACTTCACGCCTGCCGACACGAAGAAAGCCGTGGAGCTCATAGCAGGTCGCTTCGAGACCGAGTCCAGCGGCGGCATCACCTTCGACACGCTGCGCGACTACGCCGAATGCGGTGTCGATTTCATCTCTGTCGGTGCCCTCACACATAGCGTGAAAGGTCTCGACATGAGTTTCAAAGCCTGCTAAAGGACTCACCCCCCAACCCCTCCCTAACGAGGGAGGGGAGTATATACCGTTAGAAATGAGAAGTCTGATACCCTGTATAAAGAATATAATCCTTTCCATTTTAGGAGAAGGACAGGGGAGGACTTTTCTTTTCTTTCTGGCGTTGTTTTTGTTCTGTAGTCCCCTCCTTGCTCAGAAGACCGTCTATGTGGAGCGGAACCTGAAGGAGGTGGAGGTGAAGCCCAAGAAGCAGCGCTACAAGCGCAAGGGCAACCCCGCCGTGGAGCTGATGCGCAAGGTCATCGACGCCAAGGCCAGCCACTCGCTGGAGCAGAACGACTACGTCAGTTACTACCGCTATCAGCGCATCACCACCGGCTTCGACAACATCTCGCAGGAGAAGGCCGACTCCATGAAACTGCTGCAGCGCGACCTGCTCAAGCAGCAGGTGGAATACTGCCCGCAGACGGACAAGTACATCCTGCCCGTACACTATATGGAGACGGTCACGCACCACCTCTGGCGGCGCGAACCCGAGATGGAGCGTAACTACGTCCTGGGCACCAACAGCGAGGGTGTCACAGACCTGCTGCCCATCGGCGACGAGGTCAACACCGTGATTGCCAGCATCTTCACCGACATCAACATCTACGACGACGTCATCAACTTCCTCGAGCGCCGCTTCACCAGCCCCTTGTCCTCGCGTGCCGCCATCTCCTTCTTCCAGTTCTTCATCGAGGACACCGTGGAGGTCGATAACAAAGCGTGCATCCAGCTCAGCTTCGTGCCACAGAACCCGCAGGACTTCGGCTTCAGCGGCCGCCTCTGGATTCTCAACGACAGCACCTACCGCGTCCACAAGGGCCTCCTGCACCTGCCGCTGCGCTCCAGCGTCAACTACGTCAACGAGCTCTCCATCGAGCAGCGCTTCACTGACCTCCCCAACGGCCAGCGCGTGCTGCAGACCGACGACCTCTTCGCCGAGCTCGGTATCATCAAGGGCCATCGCGCTGTCTTCGTACACCGCGCCACCAACTACACCTCCATCACCACCGACTCCATCCCCGACGAAGCCTTCCGCAAGAGCGACAAGTTGCGCGAGGGCACCGCAAAGATCGACGACCCCGCGTTCTGGGCGCAGCACCGTGTGGATACCCTCTCGCGCGCTGAGAGGCAGCTGGCGAACATGATGGAATCCGTACAGCAGTTGCGGGGCGCCGGCGTCGTCCTCTATGCCATCCGCGCCATCATCAACAACTACTTCGAGACCTCGCGCCATACCAATGAGAGCAAGATAGACATTGGTCCCGTCATGTCCATGTACTCCAACAATTTCATCGACGGCGCCCGCTTCCGCCTCGGCATCCAGAGTACCGCCAAGCTCTTCCCCCGCTTCTTCTTCAAGGGCTATGCCGCCTACGGCACCCGCAGCCGCAACTGGTATGGCATGGGCGAGATCGAGTACTCGTTCCTCCGCAAGGAACAGTCGCCCCACGAGTTCCCCCGCCACAGCATCACGGCGCAGTTCCAGCAGGACGTCTTCAGCCCCGCGGATATGATGTGGCAGCATGGGCGCGACAAGGACAACGTATGGACCAGCTTCAAGACACAGGACGTGCGCCACATGATGTTCCAGCGCCACTACCTCCTGCGCTACGAGTACGAGACCAACACCCATATCGACTTCAAGCTACAGGCCAAGCACGCCCGTATCACCCCCTGCGGCGACCTCTTCTACCGCCGCCTCGACGGCGAGATGGTCGATAACCTCTACACCTCCGACCTCATGTTCTCTGTCCGCTGGGCACCCGGCGAGGAAGTCGTCAACTCCAAGCAGCGTCGCCACTACGTCAACCACAACAACCCCGTCTTCACCCTCGCCCATACCACCGGCATCCGTGGTGTCCTCGGCTGCGACTACAATTATAACGTCACTGAGATCACCGCCTACAAACGCATCTGGCTCAACTCCTACGGCAAGATCAACATCAACCTGCGTGGCGCCGTGCAGTGGAACCGCGTGCCCTTCCCCCTGCTGCTCATGCCCGTTGCCAACAACTCCTATATCATCACGCGTGATATGTTCTGCATGATCAACAACATGGAGTTCATCAACGACCGCTACGCCTCCCTGATGGTCGAGTGGGACCTCTCCGGCAAGCTCCTCAACCGCATCCCCCTGCTCAAGAAGCTCAAGCTGCGCGAGGTCATCGGCTTCAAGGCCCTCTACGGCTACCTCTCCGACAAGAACAACCCCGCCCTTCACCCCGGCGACCACGACCTCTTCGAGTTCCCCACGCGTAACGGCGAACCCATCGTCCATCAGATGGGCAATGTCCCCTACATGGAGCTCAGCGTAGGCCTGCACAATATCCTCAAGATTATCCGCATCGACTACGTCTATCGCATTAACTACCACAACTTCCCCGGCGTCAAGAAGCACGGCGTCCGCTTCTGCCTCGAATTCGACTTCTAATCCCCCGTCCATTCACGACGCGTCCCTCCGCCCTTTACGACGCGTCGTAACAGCCATCACGACGCGTCCCTCCAGCGAGTTCCATGCATGGAACACGCCTGAAGACCGCACTCTTTCGGCTTGAAGACCGCGGTCTTCAGCCCGTAAGACCGTGGTCTTCCAACTGGACCACCGTGGTGGAACACCCAAGGCAGTGAGGTACGTATCCGTCGAGACGTTTCAAAGGCCATGCTGGTTCCATGCTGGTTTAGTGTAGGTTTGATATTATGCAACCCACTTCATCTCAATTAATTAAGGCAAGAATGATGAAGGTATCAAGAGAATCCCACTTATGACCTGGAACCCATGATGGTTGCTGAACCACAAGCGTAAACAAATACTCCACAGGCAGAACTACACAGCCGCGTGCGTAGGGTTCGTAATGTTTTCGACAAAAATAAAACTATGCACCAGCGGCACCCCTTCGCAAGAATCGGGTGCCGCTATCATTATATCAACAAACTACTTACAAAATGTCCACAGTTGTCCACAGATTACAGTTTTTCAAAACAACATTGCTTCTTCCAACAGGAACGGAATAACTCCTATAAACATGATGCCGTTCTCGTCAGTCCAAGGCTTCGTGTTGCCTTCTACAATCACTATCTTGCGGAAGAAGTCACCGGAGTTCTTTAGCGAGAATGTCTCCTGATTACGCTTTGCTTCGGTGTCCACATTCAAAGCTGACTGGATGTAAAGCCTTTCGTGCCCCGTGTTGACGATGAAGTCAATTTCGTACTGTGACTGTTGCTTTTTGCCATCCTTCATGATAGTCACCTCAACTATGCCCACGTCCACGCTGTAGCCCCTGCGCAGTAACTCGATGAAGATCATGTTCTCCATCAAATGCGATTTCTCCTGCTGGCGGAAATTCAATTTAGCGTTACGCAGGCCTGTGTCCATCGCATAGTACTTCTGGATGTTCTCGAAATAGCGCTTACCCTTCACATCGTACCGCTTGGCACTCGCAAACAGATAGGCATCCTCCAGATAATCCAGATAGTTCTTGATGGTGTGATCCGAAGTGCTGCGCTTCATCAGTGACCCTGCTGCATTGGCCATATTATGGGGATTGGACAGCGAGCCAACAGCGGAGTACAAGGCATCTATCAGCGCCTCCAGCACTTCATCGTCCTTCAGCTTGTAGCGTTCCACAATGTCTTTGATATACACCCGCTTGTGTAGTCCCTTAAGATATTTTCGTTTCTCCAACTCATTCTCCTCCAGTACCGCCAATGGCATCCCGCCATAGGTGATGTACTCCTCCAGCGCATCTGCTTTTTCAAGGCCTGAAACGGGGTAATACTCCTTGAACGACAACGAATAGACTTTGATCTCCGACCCGCGGTCGCGGAAATTGGTCACGATATCCTTCGAGAGCATCTTCGAATTCGAGCCGGTGACGTAAAGGTCTAAATTGCTACGTCCCATCAGGTCGTTCAGGATGTCGTAGAAAGTGACATATAGCATATCCCGGTCTTCCTCTGCTACCTGGCTCTCATCCACGTCGGGGGTCTTCACCTTGAACGACAGCTGTATCTCGTCTATAAACACGTAGTAGCGCTTCGCCATATCCTGAGTGCGACTGAGGACATAGTCGTATAACAGGTTGGGGTTCCTGTATTTCAAGTAGGCACGCTTATCCAGCGCAATCTCCACAAAACAATCCTCTGCCACTCCTTCGGCTTTCAGGTACTCCTTGTAAAGGGTTGACAGCAGGAACGATTTGCCGCAGCGACGGATACCGGTAATGATCTTCACCTTACCGTTCCAACGCTTCTCAAGCAGCTCTTTAATGTAACTTTCTCTTTTGATAATCATAGTATTACATTTATTATACTGCAAATATTGTCGCATGTTCGACTATTTTTGCAGTGCAAAGGTAATATGAATGATTCATTCACACAAGTATCCTTGAAAAAAACTATCAGAAACTGCACTTTTTTAGAGATGCACTTCACCCCCGCCTTCATCATCATACTGTCCATGTAGGGCTCATGCCGTTTTGTCCATATCATTCTGTAAACAGTTGTCAACAGATGACAGTTTTTTTCGTACCCTACACCCCCCGAAAATTCACACCATGCTGCATCGCCCCCGCACCACACTCCAAATAATATTGAGGTGAGTGGAAACAAATTACATCCCCCTCCTCCCTCCCGTTTGAGGTTAAGGTTATGGTCAGGGTTATGGTTAAAGTTAAGGCTCTCGTTAAGGTTATGGTTTTCAAGTTTCGGATGTAAACAACTTGTTGTCTGTCAAGTAATATATTTCTATCAAGAATTAGAGAATTGGAGAATTTTTCTCAATATGCAATACGCTGTCTTATGAATTGATGAGAATGAATAGAATGCCTTTTGCTTTGCAAAAGCTAGTAAATTCTCTAATTCTCTAATTCTTGATCAATAAAAAACACATCCGAAAGTTCAGTGAGAAATGAAAGAGTGAAGAGTGAAAAGTGAGAAATTCAAGTTTCGG
>Ga0310691_10003026_pt1 | contig 20908 bp, 11 predicted proteins | sample 176DNAGHGlowgp2_FD_203887 | JGI IMG/M metagenome (GOLD analysis project Ga0310691, IMG submission 203887) | Sheep rumen microbial communities from Palmerston North, Manawatu-Wanganui, New Zealand - 1766 DNA GHGlow gp2 (v2) (version 2) | ecosystem: Host-associated > Mammals > Digestive system >...
AAAAGGGCTTGACAATACTGCAAAGCTGTGTTATAATAATTAAGTTGAAAATGCGTTGGTAGCTCAGCTGGATAGAGTAACTGGCTACGAACCAGTAGGTCGGGGGTTCGAGTCCCTTCCAGCGCACTGAACAAATGCCGTAAATACGGCAAATACCGTTCCTGATGAAAATCGGGGACGGTATTTTTTATGCCCATTTTGCTTTTCAGGGCACTATCAGGGCACTATTCTGACTGCTGACACGAAAGCAGCGACACATAAGTGCCGCTGCTGCGCTGTTTTGTCAGTTTTATATTTTCATATATCTATCCTGCTTTCGTGGTACACTCTTATCGAAGAAAAACTAAACTGAATAGGACGAACGAAGCTCCCTTGCGTTTGCAAAGGAGCTTTGTGTTGTTACTTTGAACATTTAGCTATTTCTTCGATATATTCATCAGATACTGCGCCTGTGCCGCCAAATGCAACGATGTTACCGGCAGCTTTTGCTTTCAGATACGCCGTCTGATTTTCACTTAGAGTTGCCGTTTTTGTCTTGCTGTTGATAAGGAAAAGCGGAGCTTTGTTTTTGGCTGCGTAAACGCCGCCTGCGAGTGCGTCAGGGAAATCCATACCTGTTGCTACGCAGATAGTGTTTCCACCAAGCACATCGGCAAATTTCTCATTTACAGCAACACAGGTATCAAATCTGTTTGCGCCGAAAATTCTTGTCGGAGTTACGCCGAGGGCAGCGCCCGCTTTTTTCATCATGTCATTTGAGATAACACCCTCACCGCCGATGACATAGGCGCTCTTTACGCTTCCCTTGATGGAAGCAAGATAAGATGCGGTTGCCTTGTCGAGTATGCCCTTAGTGTTAAGATAGATTATTGGTGCACCGTTTGCAGCTGCGACTGCGCTGACTGAAAGTGCATCTGCAAAACCGTTTCCGTAAACAAAGAATACATCTTCAGGCTTATCTTTTACTTTCTCAGCGATCTTGGTAGCTGTCTCAAAACGGTTTTTGCCTGCAATTCGAGAGGTGTTCAAGCCCTCTGCTTTCAGTTTGTTCTCAACAGTCTTACTAATAGCTCCTTCACCGCCGAGAATGATAACATTCTTAGCTTCAAGACGCTTTATTTCTGAAAGAGTATCATCAGCGAGCAAATCCTTGCTTGTCAGCAGTATCGGAGAATCATCAGCAGCAAGCGGTACGGCAGCAAGTGCATCAGCATAGTTCAGACTGCTGGCAAGATAAACTGTATCTGCCTTTTCAAATGAAGCTCGTGATATTTTTGCGGCTGTATGATATCTGTTGCTGCCTGCAAGGCGTGACAAAGCTATAAACTTGAAGCCGTTTTTATTAGCGTATTCTTCAGCTTCGGTGTATTTGGTGCCGAAAATTGCAAAGTAGGCTACTTTACCAGGTGTAAAACTCGATTCCATATAACCAAATGCATAGTCATGGATCTTTGATACTGTTGCCGGTATGGTCACACTTGTCATGCTGCAACCTTGAAAAGCATAGGCATCGATCTCTCTAACACCATCCGGTAAATTGATGCTTCCTAATGATTCACAGTAACCGAATGCACTCCTACCAATGTAAGTAACACTGTCGGGGATAGTTACCGATTCAAGTGATTTGCAGCCCCAGAATGTGTGTTCTTTGATTGTTGTGACGCCTTTGGGAATGACAATACTCTTAACTGATTTGCAGGATATGAAAGCGTGATCTTCAATTCTTTCAAGAGTATCAGGAAGGGTAATGGTTTCTGCTTTTTCGCAGTTTGAAAATGCGTAATCGCCAATTCTTGTAACACCGTTTGGGATAGTTATTGATTCAAAAGGAACGTTATAGAATGTGCAGCTTTCTATGACAGTGACACCGCTCGGGATAACTAAATTCTTGACTGATCCGCAGGAGTTGAAAGCAGCCTCACCAATGCTTGTAACTGTACTTGGAATAGCAGCGGACTCTAATCTCGTACAGCAATAGAATGCGTCTTTGCCTATGCTGAGAAGCCCTTCAGGCATTGTTACACATTTAAGCTGTGTGCAGTAGTAGAATGTATCATATCTGATGTTTTTAATGCCTTTCGGGATAACAACGCTTGTAAATACTTTGTTGTGGTGAAATGCTCCGGCGCAGATGTCTTTTACACTATCAGGGATCTTTATATCGCCCGTACATTTTGTGCCGTCAACAAGAATTCCGTTAATAATCACTAACGGGTCTTCTTTCTGCTTATTCTCAAGCCATTTAGTATTCTCAAATGCATAGCCGCCGATAAATGTAACACTGCTTGGTATAGTCACACTTGTGAGACTCACACAGTCTCTAAACGCACGATCGCCGATGCTTGTTACACCGTTTGGTATATCTGCGCTTGTAAGGTTGGAACAGTCTACAAATGCGCCATCACCGATGCTTGTAACACTGTTTGGTATATCTATGCTTGTAAGGTTCTCACATTTTTCAAATAGACCTACACCGATATTTGTGACACCTGACTTGATAACTACCGAGGTTATGTCATCTCTGTAATAAAAATTCATATAATCATCGCTATCAACTGGATACATCGGTCCTGTTCCGCTGATAGTCAGCACACCGTTTTTAAGTTCCCAGTTGACATTCTCTCCGCACTTGCCTGACGTTTCTGTTCCAAACGCTGATGCACTGATGTCAGTGCTGTCAATGAATGTGTTCTCAGGCAGCATCGCCGCTGAACCGAACGCCATGCATATTGCAATAACTCCCGCTATAATTCTCTTTTTCATTTCTCTTCCTCCAAAAACAAATTCGGGTATAAATACCACGTTACAATTATATCATATTGCGTTAATATCTGTCTATATCTTTTTGCACAAAACCGTTTCAATATACTATGCATTTTGCACATATGATTATATCATATAAACACATATTTTAAAAGGGGGTATCTCTGTTTTTCGCCGAACAGAACGAACAAGCACAGTATTCAGCGTATTTGCAAGCTTTCAAAACGATTTCCAAAACGAACACAGAACGAACATTGCCGAACAAGAACGAACAGAAAACGAACAACGCAAGCAGCATATCTGCGTGGTTTGAACTGCTTTGTTCGGTTGTTCGGCAAAATTGGAGATATACCCTGCACTTATGTTCTCACTTGCGCCACGATGCTCTGTACAGTGTTTTCGGGAAGCAGCTCGGGTAACTTGTCGCCGCAAACAAGGCGGGCACAAATCGGCTCACTGCGCGAGAGTTACCGTCACCCCTACCGTCACCCGTCACAGTTACTGTCGCCCTGAAAACCACGCAGGCAAAGGTTTTTCATAGCGTGGGTGACGGTAGTGACGGTAAAATCGTACAGGGGTATGTTACTGTCACCCGTGTCACTTTGAACAGTTTTTGACCGCAGCTGTGCCGCACAAGCTCTGTAAACTCGCCGCTTTCAAAAATGTACGTGATCTGAGTTACTATACAGATAGTAATGTGCACCAACGAAAAAGAGCACCCTTTCGGATGCTCTCTGATTCTATTATGGGTAAAAATTTTCAAAGTGTATAGTTTTGCAGGACATTTAAAAACCGTTTGCAAGGACATTTTTGTTTGGTATAGCACACATCGACAATTTGAGCAAACAAGCAAACAACCGGCAAACAGAGATTTCGCCGCAGCTACGTGGTTTGCACGCATCTGTTTGCTCGTTCGGCGGATTTTTTATATCCCACTGTATTCGTTGTGCATCGCAGTTTGATGCAGGTACTTGGGCTGCTCAGCAAATTTATATCCCCCTCAAAATACATGTTCGTTATATGATATAATTATATAAACACGTTGCACATATGCAGCAGTTTGATTTCTTGCATTTGGCAATAGATTTTATTAACAATATATGTTATAATTAAACTGGAATAATTCTCTATATTCTAATATGAAACGGAGGAATACTAAATGAAAAAGAAACGATTGTTAAGCTTGGCAATGGCTGTGGCTATGATTTTTGGCTCGGCGGCTGCACTGCCGAAGAGTATATTTGCAGAAAGTACAGGCATGACGGCAAGTGCTGAAGTTGAGAACTACGGGTTAATAATACACGATAAACAGGTTACTACCGAAAACTGTAACGATATTTTAGGTGATGGTATTTTCAAATATGAACCTACAACAAATACACTCACTATTAATGGTGATTATAATAGTAGCTTTTGCACAATAAAAAGTGAGATAGAAGGATTAACAATTAACACTATAGCAGACTCATCAATCACTGGAGATATTAGTCTAAAGCAGAACGCCACTATTACAGGCAAGGGTAAACTCACTGTAGTGAGTATTGTATTTCTATGTAATAACGCTAGTATTGTAGATGCAAATATTAAAACATCTACATCGTTAAGCGGCGGTTCAAAATGCACATTAAAAATAAAGAATTCTTATGTATATGTTGTAGATGGTGAGGTATACAACTTTAAAGATATAAAACTCGAAGACTGTGCAATTGAAACGCCATATATGGCACAAATCAGAAATGGAAGAATAGAATCCAGACAAAGTTCTACATATGATGCGTTCGTTAGAATAACACCAGGCGAAGAATACCCTATTTATGTACGTAACGGCAATGTGAGCAAAACCGTTACTAGTAATAACTGTGATGATGTGTTTGGAGATGATACAGTAAAATATTCAAACGAAAACAAAATATTAACTTTTAATGGAAATGGTTCTTTGTCAAGCAACAATGATTTTTTACTAACTAGTGAGGTTAATAAATTAACAGTTGACATAGATAAGGATACAACGATTACTCAAATGGATCTATATGGTATAACTACTATTAAGGGAAAAGGAAAGCTTACTGCACGTGCAATTTATTTTTATGGAGGCTATAGTGATTATGAAACTATCAGCTATGATAAAGTTAATAAAATTGACAATTTCAATGCCAGCATATCGTACTTAGCTTTAGCTTCTTATCATGTATCACTTCTCATTGATAACTCAACTATAAAGTGTGGGAATGTAAGGGGTATATCTAATTATAATTTCTTTATGAAAAACTGTGTTTTTGATGATCAAAGGCATTTAGGAATTACTACTTGGAGGTTAAAGCCTAAATTTTTTGAGAGCATTGGTTGGGATGATAAGAAAAATTTATCCACAATTAGTTCTGTAGAAGATGGTAGAATAATTGATATTTCTCCTGGGGTTCCATACGGTATTACACATCATGGCGGTTTGATGGTAACAAATAAGAATTGCCATGATATTCTTGACGACCAAAGTTGTAGTTATTATCCAGATACTAAAACGCTAACACTAAAAAAAGACGTTGAGAATATTTGGTTAGAAGTTGAAAAAGATGTTTTTGATAGTTTTACTTTAAGAATAGCAAAAGATGTTAAGCTTACTTCAAAATATGCTGGATTATTGATATTATCATCAGGAACTACTATAACCGGTCCAGGAAAACTTACAATGGAAACACCGACCAGTGGCTATGGTATCATGATAGAAATAAATGATAATAATATGCTAGATACCATCATAGATGGTGCTTATATTAGCGGAAAAGGTGTTGTCGGAATTGAAGGTAATGATAAATCATCCCTTAAAATAAAAGAATCAACACTTTCGCTTGATTGTACAGATTATGCAATTAGCGGATTTAAGGAAATAATACTTGATGGATGTGAAATTGTACAACCCGCTGGAGCAGTAAACAAAAACGGTACAATTTATGAAAAAGATGGAAAAACAAAAGCAAAAAAGGTAATAATTCGTCCTATTAATCGTTTATCAGGTGCCGGCAGATACGCAACTGCTGTTGAGATATCAAAGGCAGGATTCCCTGACGGAAGTGATACTGTGGTTCTCGCTTATGGTCTGAACTACGCAGATGCACTTGCAGGTGTGTCTCTTGCAACAAAGCTGAACGCACCGATCCTGCTGACTAACACGAAGACTCTTGATGCTACAACTCTCGCAGAGATAAAAAGGCTTAAAGCCAAGAACGTTATCATTCTTGGCGGAACAGGTGCAGTAGGCGCAGAGGTCGAGACAGCTCTCAAAAAAGAGGGTCTGAAAACTGAGCGTATAGCAGGAAAAACACGATTTGAAACGGCAACCAAGATTGCCGAAAAGATGCAACTGATTAACGAAAAAGCACCTGAAGATGTGTTCTTTGTTTATGCTTTCAACTCCGCAGACGCACTTTCAGTAAGCGCGGTGGCAGCAGTCAAGGGCGCACCAGTTATCTATCTCAAAACCACAGGCGATCTCGACGATGCAACAGCAGCGTATCTGAGATCTATCAAGGGCAGCGTTAAAAACGCATACGTTATCGGTGGCGAGGGAGTTATCTCAAACGATATGATGAAAAAGGCAGGCAGCGCTCTCGGTGTAACTCCGATAAGAGTTTTCGGCGCAAACAGATTTGAGACTTGCGTTGCAGTCAACGAGAGATTTGCAGATGTTCTTGACGGCGATATGCTCTGCGTCGCAACAGGAATGGATTTCCCTGACGCGCTCGCTGGTGGAGTGTTCGCGGCACTTAACAAGGCGCCTCTGTTCCTCGTGAATGGAAAGTCAAAAACTCTCACTTTGAGTGAATCACAGAAGTATTATCTTAAGTCCAAATCACCGCAGAAGATTTATACCTTTGGCGGCACAGGCGCAGTTCCTGATAATCACGTAAAGGTTGTATCTGGTGCAAGTGTATAAAGCCAATGCTTTCGAGCATTGCTTTGTTCGTATAAATCATCTTTTACATTACAGTACTAAACAAAACTCCTTTATTGGTCAGTACACTGTAACGCCAGCAATTCAGACATTGTTTCATATTTTCAGCGGATGCTTTTGCGCTGTTCATATTACTCAGGGCACTAAAAGGGCACTATTATTTCAAAAGCAGCATAAAATCAGCATAGATCGCAATAAGTTCAATTTACAAATTCGCCGTAAACCTGCGATTACTTGAAATCAACTTAGTTTAAAATAACAGTACACGGCAACTACGAACCAGTAGGTCGGGGGTTCGAGTCCCTTCCAGCGCATACAATGCGTATATTACGCTATTCCGCTTTCGGACAACCCCGAAGGCGGATTTTATTTTAAATTCCTATCTATTTTAGAAAAAAGGAGTGTGTAAAATGGTTTCTTTTATTTCGGCACTTGTGATACTTGTGCTGGGCTATATTTTTTACGGCAAAGTAACTGAAAAAGTGTTTGCTCCCGATGACCGTGTAACGCCTGCTGTATCGGAAAATGACGGCGTTGATTTTATGCCCGTCAAGACCTGGAAGGCTGTGCTGATACAGCTTCTTAATATCGCAGGGACAGGACCTATATTCGGCGCACTTATGGGTGCCTGCTTCGGACCTGTGGTATTTTTATGGATAGTTTTCGGTTCTATTCTTGGCGGTGCCGTCCACGATTACATGGGCGGAATGATATCTGAAAGAAATAGAGGTGCGTCAATTGCAGAGCTGTCGGGGAAATACATAAATAAAAAGGCACTGTACATAATGCGTGTTTTTTCAGTTCTGCTTCTGCTTCTGACGGGAACCGTGTTTGTAACAAGCCCTGCAGAGCTTATTGCAAACCTTACTCCAAGCATATTTTCAAAAGGCTTTTGGATAATCGTTATACTTGCCTACTACCTGCTTGCAACACTTATGCCGATAGACAAGATAATCGGCAGGTTCTACCCTGTGTTCGGTGTTGTGCTTATAGTTATGGCGCTGAGCATTGCGGGCGGACTTATCTTTCTGCCAGACTACTCTATCCCCGAGGTGACCCTTGAAAATCTTCACCCGGATAAGCTTCCCGTGTGGCCGTTTATGTTTGTGACGGTCGCGTGCGGTGCGATATCGGGATTCCACGCTACTCAGTCACCAATGATGGCAAAGTGCATCACAAGCGAGAAGGAAGGCAGAAAGGTTTTCTACGGTGCTATGATAATCGAGTCGGTAATAGCGCTTGTGTGGGCGGCGGCAGGAGTTGCTTTCTACGGTGGAACACAGATGCTCAACGATGCGCTCAGTGCAAACGGTCAGTCATCAACGGTGTACGAGATATGCAAGAATATGCTGGGCAGCGTCGGCGGAGTTCTGGCGATAATCGGCGTGGTCATATGCCCTATCACCTCGGGCGACACGGCGTTCAGAAGTGCAAGGCTTATCCTTGCAGAGTGGACAGGGCTTAAACAGAAGTCCTTTAAGAACAGACTTATCCTGACTCTCCCGCTGCTTGGCACAGGCGCAATTCTTACGCAGCTTGATTTCAACATTCTATGGAGATATTTCTCATGGAGCAACCAGACACTTGCGATGATCTCGCTTTGGGTAGCTACTCTTTATTTGCTGAAAAATTCAAAAAAGATACTCTATACTATAATCACGGCGATCCCTGCATCCTTTATGTCAGCGGTCAGCCTGACGTATATTCTGATGGCAAAGGAAGGCTTTTCGCTCTCGTCAGGAATTGCATACCCTGTCGGTATTATCTTTGCGGAATTACATTTATTCTTCTACATTTTATATGCCCGCAAGCATATAATTAATTCTGCTGCGTCTGACAATGATTCGTCTCAGAAGGATTGACCTGAAACACGGATTTAACAGTCTGCCAAACGATTGAAAATACCAAAGATGAAAAAAAGGTAATGCCTGAAACCGAATAGAATTACAAGCCCTCGAATGTGCTTCAGAGGGCTTACTTTTTTGTGGATATCCATTCAAAAAGAGCCAGCCTTGCGGTCAAGGTGAGCGTAATGCTTGTCCTCGTCCTCATCGCTGTCCTCTATCAGCGTAGCCAGCGCAGCAACATCGCCCACAGTATCAATTGCAGCGCTTGTGATGCTATCAGAACTCTGCACAGCTTTGAGCTTACTTTCTGCCGCCAGCTCTCTTGCTCTTTCTCCGCTCGTCCTCGGTACATCTGACTGTGATAGTTACATCTCTTGTTCTCATTTCATCACTCCTTTCTTTTCGCTATGAGGGGGTCCGGGGTCCGCCCCGAGCCGGCAATGCGGGAGGCAAGTTCGAGCCAGCTTGCTGGGTTGTGGACTGCCGCCTGCGATGCTGGCATTCCGAGAATTGAGCGGTTTTCGGACTGCCGTTTGCACCCCTCAAATTGACCCTTTATTTCTTAGCTATCATTCGCAGAAAAGAGAGAATTGCACTCTCGTTCTGCATTTAAATTTCACATTGGACTCACTCCTATTCTAAAATTAGTGTGCGTCGATCACAAGGACCTTGCGCGGCGCACTGATGAAAAATGAAAAAGAGCATCCTTTCGGATGCTCCTATATTATTATGGGAAATAAAAAGCCGAGTGTATAGAATTTAACCACATTTAAAAACTCCTCCGGCCACATTTTTTAATTGTTTTTCAAGTCAGGGAGTATCTCTTTTTTTCACCGAACAGAACGAACAAGCGCAGTATTCAGCGCATTTGCAAGCTTTCAAAACGATTCCCAAAACGAACACAGAACGAACATTGCCGAACAAGAACGAACAGAAAACGAGCAAGGCAAATAGCGCTGATGTACTCATATAGATAAATGTCAATGATAATTATTAGAAAAAGAAAAACGCAGGCTCACATATGCACCACGATGCCCCGTGCGGCGTTTTTATTCTGAGCCTCGGGTAGTTTTGCCACCGCAGAGCAAGGCGGGCACAAATAGGCTCACAGCGCAGGGGTTAGCGTCAGCCTACTGTCACCTGCTGCTGATGCTTTGAAAACGCCAAAATCCACCCCGCTAAAAAGTGAGGTGGCACATACAGCTACGGCGAGTGCGCCCGATATTACTCTCTTAAACCATTTCAGCTTTTTCATAGTCATTTTTTTCCTTTCATTATTCAGCATCCGCCAAAACAATCACGCAAGTACCTATCTGTTGTTTACTAAACTGAACATACCACGTTATGTTAAACTCGTTAGGGTCATATCCACCATACCAACTCAAGTTTTGTACCACGAGATTTTTCCACATCTTATCAAAATACTCAACATCTTCTTTCAGTGTACTTGGCAAACATAAAGTATCTCTGCAAGTCACATCATTGAAAGTTGCTCCTGCCTGATAATCGTCTGTTAATTTGCCATTCGGCAGACGATACAGGTGCAGATTGGGATTGAGTTTGTACTTTGGGTACAGTTTCTTGCCGTAATTGATGATTTCGTTTCTGACTGTTTCATAGTCACTTGCAGTTCCCTTGCCACTACCTATGCGATAAAGTGCTTTGTAATAAGGTGACATATTCGCTGTTGGGTCTGCTGTCTGCTTGCTTGTAACCTTTGGTGTAGTCTTTGTAGTAGCCTTTGTAGTCTGCTTTGCTGTAACTGTTGGCTTTGGGGTAGCCTTTGTAGTTACGATAGGCTTTGCAGTTGCTTTGGTAGCTACAGGTTGTGCTGCAACAGCAGAAGTAGTAGAGGACTGTTTTGTAGTTGTAACAGCCTTTTCACTTTCATTTTTGCTTTCGCTTGTTTTGGTAGTTGTAACAGCCTTTTCAGACTTGCTTTCGTCAGAAGAACTATCAGACTTGCTGTCATCAGTTGTGTCGGTCTTGCTTTCGCTGTCCGTGTAGCTGTCAACAGAGCTGCTGTCGTTTTGAGAGCTCTCGGTCATGCTGTCGCTTTCCGCCGAAGCTCCGCAGCCTGTAAGCATAGCAGCTGCAAGAATAAAACTAAGTATTCTGATCTTTGTATTCCTCATAGCTTTTCAGTCCTTTACGTTTTTCTACATTATACACCTATTGCCTGAATTTTACAAGAGATAGTGTGTACAAATAATCACAAAGCCGATGATCACATTTTTGCAGTCATCGGCCTTCCATTAACATTTATTCCTTTGTACCGCCTTACCACCTTGACCAGAATGCCGCAGACTTCGCAGCACTTTCCGCATTCTGTGCAGCTTCAAGCGCCTGACTGGTGTTGTTTTCGACAACCGCTTTATGCAGATCATCCAAGAACACGTTTATAGCCTCTTTAAGTGTGCTCGCCCTCATATTCTTCAGATTACTGTGTATATGGTCCATCGCAAGACCGAACCTTACATCCTCGGGAAGCCACTGCAGCTTCGGGTCATTTTTAAGCTTGTCAAGCACCTGCTGATACTGTTCATAGGTAACCTTCTCTTTCTGACAGGCTGCGACATTCTGCTTTTTCTTATTCACTCCGAAAGCGATACAGCCGCCTATTGCGATAATGCCAAGAATATCACCTAACGCACCGCTTCCGCCAACAGCTGCTGCCACAACGCCAAGCACTAATGCTGCAAAAAGACCGAGCAGAACACTTATTACAATTACCTTATTTGTAGTTTTGCTCTCCAAGACAGCAACAACTATCCGCTGGTCTTCCAGTGCCTTTTCCTGCTGTTTTATTGCATTTATTGCATCTTCACTTTCGTCAAACTTTTTCAGCAGCATCTCACGTTCGTCTGAGTTCTGAGATGTTCCGCACTTAGGACAGAAAGCAGCTCCCTCATCCAATTTATTTCCACATTTTTTGCAAAACATATTTTTATCCTCCTTATGCTTTATCGTTAACGGTGTTTTCATAGGTGTAATTATCAGCCATAGAAGCTACATGATCATTGAAACAGCTGTCAAGATCCCTGTATCCTTTATATTTATAACTATCGTGAACTACACCTGCTACAAGATCACAGTAGTCGCTCTTCGCTTCATTGTCAGCCATTTTGAACTTTGAAAGATCAGCCGCATATTTTCCGTCCGGCATTATCGTAACATTGGATAATGTGAACTCAGCATAATAGAACTCCTCATGGTTCTTCCAAGCGTCCCTTTCTTGATCTTCAGTGACGCCGTTCATTGAAGTTTTAACTTTATACACAAGGCAAATATCGTTTGCTGTCCATCTATCAAGATCTATCCCTTCCTTACCGATAAGGAAATAGTTGCCGATGAATTTTTTCTCGACTATCTTATTATCGTTCTTCCACTTTGCACCCTCGGCAGTCAGCATATCCTCAGCCTGCTTTTTCAGCTTGTCCATCAGCTCCTGCGGAACATCGGCAAGTTTTGTGATATATGACGGCAATCCCTCTACCTTGTATTCTTTCTCGGTCTGTGTAAAATTGAACTTGTCCGGCGCTTTACAAGCAGCTGTGACCTTAATGGTATCACCATTTTTGAGTTTCTCTGTCTTATCGGCTGTGAAGGAGCATACTGAAAAGCCAAACTTTTCATTATCCTTGAGCTTTGCCACTGCAAACGGCGAAGCACCCTCAAAGGTCACGGTCAGCGACTCAAATGGGTCAACTTCCTGTATTTCTGCCTTTGACGAGCTTTCCGGTGCTGCTGAAGGGTTTTCGTATCCGCCATTACCCTTTTTATCGTTGTCGTACTCCTCAAGGATCTCGTTTGCTTCACTCTCGGTGATGTCCTCAGGGTTGCTCTTTCCGCAGCTTGACATTGCGAAGCATAGGCTCAAAGCACACACAAATGCTGTTAATCTTTTTAATACTGTTGTTTTCATACTTGTTCTTCCTCCATATTTTTTCGATAATCAAACAGTTTTAGAACTTGAAAACCGTTACGCATATAAGACACCACAAACGCAAAAACTTGCAGTTAATTTTAAAGATTTTCAGAAATTCGTCATATCGCACAAAATCAACCTGCGATTTTCGTGAAGTATTACATCTAAAAATATCTGCAAGTTTCTTTTATTGTTACATCTTATATATAGAACTTGAAAAACCGAATTTAATATGCTATAATTTGGGAGTGCGTGATGGAAATACCAATAGATATTATGATCGAAAGGATACTCAAACAGATGCAGCAGGAAATGCTGATGTCACAGGAGGAAAAAAACTACTGGCGCAACGAGATCAGAACAAAGCTTGAAAAGGAGTGGGCGGAGAATGAATGTAAAGGAACTGAATGAAACAGTCATCTCCGGTCAAAAGGGTGATATCTCCGCATTTGAAAAACTATATGATGAATTCTACGAACCTATGAGATTCTATATTGCGAAACGCATCGGAAACGTCGATCAGGCAAAGGATCTTGCACAGGATACATTTGTAACGGCAATGGAAAAGATCAAGGATCTTAAAAGTCCAGAGGCCTTCAAAGTATGGCTCTACACTATTGCCAACAATATCACAAACAACTATTTTAAAGAGATCAATCATTTTTCCAGCTACGAAACGAGTGAAGAACTGGATAGCGTACTTGAACAGGCTGAGGAATACTCCGAGCCGATGTATGTACCTCACGATTACCTTGATAATAAGGAAACACAAATGGAAGTCAGGAAGGCGATAGATGATCTTTCACCCGACAAGCGTTCTATTCTGATAATGTTTTACTTTGAAAACATGAGAATGAAAGAGATCGCCGCAGCAATGAACATAAATGAGAATGCTGTTGGACACAGACTTACAGAGGCACGCAAACAGATCAGCAAAAAGCTCAAAGCGCTCGGCGGTAAGAATCTGGCGCTTGTTCCGCTGCCATTGGTCATGCAGGCTATTGAGGATGCAGCAGATTGCAGCGGCGGCTCAGCATTCGTCGGGCGCAGTACGATAGCAGCGGTTGCAGGATCTTCGGTGAGGCGAGTTATCGTTTCTGCCGCTGCAGCACTTGCTATCGGCGGAGGTATATATGCACATTTGCTTTTCAGAGACAATACTCTCGGAGATGTCAGACTGCCTGACAACAGTGCCTCAGAAACTGTGACCACTTCCCCGTCGGTGACGGAAAGATCAGATTTCTCTGAAAAATCCGAAAGCGTTTCACAGCAAACAAACGCTTTGATCTCCGATGCTGAAAAACCTCAGGATCAAAACCCGTTAGCAAGCGGCAATGCCACAACATCGGTCACAGCCAGAGAAAGCGAAACCCAGACACGAACCACCACCGGCAGAAATGGTATAGGAACAAACGCCGCAACAGCATCAACCACACGTCAACGACAAGCAGTTACAGCGGCTCCGCAAAATCCTCAAGTCCAAAGACAAACTCAGACAAGCACCAGCGAAGCACCGATCAACAGCGTTGTTCCAAGTTCTCTGATCTCTGCACAGCAGGCAGTTATAAATAAGGCTTTTCCAAGAACAGACAGTGAGTATTGTTCGCTCCTGAAAAATGCGGGAACTATATCAGAGTTAGAGCAAGCCAATATAAATACATTGACCAATGATATATTCTCATTTACAGAAAACAACTACCTGCCGGCAGGAGGCTATTTCTGTTATTACGATGGCGGAACGACCGATCAGTCGGACGATATCTACGTCTTTATGCTGCCGACAAAGAAGATAAACAAATCGCAAAATAGCTGTTATTACATAACAAGCTGGCTAAGCTACCGACACAATTACAGCTCGGCAAATGCTTATGACAGCTATAACGGGCTCAACCCGTTCCCCACTAAAAACGGCGAGGTCAGCACACAGGGGTATATTTACAGGGAACGTGAGAGCGGGCGTGGCGGAGTGCTTGTTGAGAGATGCACAGAGATCGTTATCGGTTCATCGGACGCACCGATCTACGGCGGCTTTTCTTTCGGGCTGACACAAGACGCTGAAAGCAAGATCGACCTTGATAATCTGGTACTGCTCAATAGGAATATCCCCAAGTCAGCAGAGCTTTCAATTGTCGATTATATCCGCTCAAACCCAACATCATTCACACGTCTCAACTCAGATAAGAGTGCCGCTAATAAAAGGAACTCATTACCAATTTACTGATTACACATAGGAGAAAAAATGAAGAAAAGGATCATTTCATTTCTGACCTGCATTTGTATGGTATTATCAGGAGCTGCAGCCCTGCCGAGCGGAACACTGACAAAACTGTTCAGCTTTTCTGCAAGCGCAGAGGTCGCATCGGGAACGTGCGGCGATAACATAAACTGGACCCTTGATGAGAACGGAAAACTAACTATCAGCGGCACGGGAGATATATATAGGTATGCAACCAATAATCCGTCTCCCTTTTACAAAAATCTGTCAATAAGATCGCTGGTTATTGAAGAAGGTGTGACAAGTCTTAGTTATTGTATGTTTTTCGGCTGCACCAATCTTGAGAAAGTGTCCATAGCAAGCACTGTTACATCAATCGCTTACGGTGTATTTGATATGACCAAATGGATAGAAAATCAGAAAAATGAAAGTCCTTTTGTTATCATAAACGGTATCCTTATAGATGCAAATGATTGTATTGATGAAATAACCATACCCCAGAATGTAAGGGTCATAGGAAAGTTTGCGATAACAACAAAGAATGTATGGAAAGTCAATATCCCTGAAGGTGTTGAGATCATTGATGAATACGCATTCTACGGCAGCGGACTTAAAGCAGTGAACATTCCCGACAGCGTCACAACCATAGGTCCAGGAGCGTTCAAGAATTGCGACTTGTGGTCATTAACGCTCGGTAAAGGAGTTAAGTATATTTATAGCAGTGCATTTAAAGGCTGTTCCAAACTTACAGACATTGTTATTCCCGATAGCGTTGAATATCTTGGATATGCATTTCATGGATTAAATAATCTTTATATTGGCAGTGGAGTAAAAGAACTTGACGCTGGTTTTATCAGAGATGTTAATAATGTTGAGATCAGCGAAGCCAACCCGTATTATAAAGCTGTTGACGGAATCGTGTATGATAAGCAGAATAATACACTGTTTAGTATTTCCAAAGAAAAGAAGCACTTATATTTTGAGGACGGAGTGACAAAAATACCGGATCATCTATCCGATAGTAACTACGAGCTTGAATACTGTATTATTCCCGAAACCGTCATCGAGATCGGACAATTTGCTTTTTCTGGATGTTGTTCTCTGAAAAGCATTTCTCTTTCAAGCAATCTGAGAAAGATTGCTAGCACTGCATTTGACACTTGTTCATCTTTGGATAGTATAATTATTCCGGACAGCGTCAAGGAGATTGGAGACTCATCATTTCGCAATGGCGGGCTGAAATCTGTTGATTTTTCAAACAATCCAGAGCTTTCTATACTTGAACCATATATGTTTCAATCTTGTTCAAATCTTAATCAGATCGAGATACCTCAAAACATAAATGAAATTGAACCAGAAGCATTTGAAAGCTGTTCATCACTAAAAAAAGTAATTCTTCACGAGGGTTTAGAGTATATCGGAGACTGCACATTCAACAAGTGTGAAAAACTAAAAAGCATAAAAATACCCAAAAGCGTTATTCTTATAGGCACACATGCTTTTGGTTACGATTATGAAAACTATTATTATAACGACGAACATATTGTTAACGAAACCAAATACTCCGACTTCACGATATACTGCTACGAAGGTACAGAGGGCGAGAGATACGCTAAGGACAACGGTTTCAAGTACGTTCTGCTTGAGGAGTGCAAGCACGAATACACCGTACAGACCGTGCCTGCGAGCTGCCTGAAATTCGGCTATGACCTTCACACCTGCCAAAAATGCGGCGAGACTTTCAAGGACAATTTCACCGATCTGCTCGGGCACAGCTATGGTAATTGGGAGGTCTGCGAAGAAGCGAGCTGTATAAAAACAGGTACGCAGCAAAAGGTCTGTGAACACTGCGGGCTGACTGTTTCAAAGCAGATAGATAAGGCCGATCACATCTGGGGCGAATGGACAGTGATCGAAAAACCGTCTGCTGCAAGGCTCGGACTTAAAGAGCGCAGCTGCAAGGTCTGCGGGAAAATCGAGTCGGAGGTTATGCCAAAAGACGAAAGCGTAAAAGACATTTACAGATTGGCAGGCAAAAACCGTTATGAAACTGCTGCAAACATTTCAAGCGTATCAACGCCCTTTTCGGATAATGTAGTTCTCGCCTGCGGTATGAATTACGCCGATGCACTTGCAGGAGTTCCGCTGGCAAACGCATTGGGTGCGCCTATCCTGCTCACTAATAAAGATAACCTGCCGCAGAAAACTCTTGATGAGATAAAACGTCTCAAAGCCAAAACTGTTATCCTCCTCGGCGGTGAAGGAGCTGTTGGTGCAGAGGTTGAAAAGACGCTGAAAAACAACCATCTTGCTGTTGAGCGCATAGCAGGAGCTACGAGATTTGAAACTGCGACCAGAATTGCCGAAAAGATGCAGACTGTATCAGGCAAGGCTTCGAGTGAGGTGTTCTTCGTTTACGCATTTGACTTTGCAGATGCACTTTCGGCAAGCACAGCTGCAGCGATAAAAGGTTCACCGATAATCTACCTCAATACCAAAGGTGAACTTGACAACACAACTAAAAGGTATCTTGAATCTGTCAAGGGCAATGTCAAAACAGCTTATGTCATCGGCGGCGAGGGAGTTATCAGCGATGATATGATGAACAAAGCTGCAAAGGCACTCGGTCTTTCAAAGGCAACACGTATCGCAGGCGCAAACAGATTCGCTACCTGCGTAGCAGTCAACGAGAAATTTGCTGATGTTCTCAATGGTGATATGCTCTGCGTTGCAACAGGTATGGATTTCCCAGACGCACTCGCAGGCGGCGTTTACGCAGCACTGAACAAAGCTCCGCTGTTCCTCATCAATGGCAAGCTGAAAACACCTAAGCTATCTGACGAACAGAAAACATATCTTAAAACAAAAGCAGCAAACTCGATAACAGCTTTCGGCGGCGTGGGTGTCGTACCAGACAACCACATCGCAGATATTGCCAAAAACTCTATCTAACGCAACAAAGCTCCTTTGCAAATGCAAGGGAGCTTTTCTCTGCAGAAAAATAGTTACATCAATTGCGCAGTTGACTAATGCATTCCGGTATGATATAATAAACGCATAAAATGCGGGGCATCAGCCTGTCTGCGTCATTTGACAGCTACTCTAATGCCCTTGCAATTAATCATTTCTGATAGGATCGAGGTGAGCACATTGAAATATACCCTGATGCACAAGAATACCTGCGTTGCCGATGTTGAGATAGACGAGGATACCGGCGTTATTCTGAATATTGATAATGTTATGGCACAGGAACATTTCCCGATCGGTGTCGTTCACGCGCTTCGGCATAAAGAAACCGTCGATAAAGCGGCGCTGAACAAATGGTGGACCGGAAGATCTATCCCTGCAAGCCGAATGGGAATCAATGATGCTCTTGAAACGCTTGGTATACACAACTCACAGATGCTTCTGACAAAGTGCCTCGGTCTGAGCCTTTCAGATCATTATTGGGTAAGACCTGTGGGCAATGATATGACATGGGAGAGCGTCAACTTTTTTGACAACGATTTTTCCGACGACATCGGTGACGTTCTTTTCGGAACAACTGTCAAAAGTATAAGCTTCGACTACTCTTCCCCGGACAACACTTCCGACGGAAATCTGCAGAAGCGCTGGAAGATAATCGACGGGAAACGCTGCCTGTTCAAATCAGGCTCAAAGCCTTACAGACAGCAGCCGTTCAACGAAGTCATTGCATCAGCTATCCTTGACAAGCTCGGTATCGATCATATACCATATACTCTGATGTGGATAGACGACAAGCCGTACAGTGCCTGCGAAAACTTTGTGACCAAGCACACAGAGCTTATCAGTGCGGCAAGACTTTTGCAGATAAGACCAAAAGAGAACAACGAGAATGAGTATCTCCATGTGGTGAATATCTGCAAGGAACTTGGTATCGATATTGTACCAATGCTTGACAGAATGATAGTTTTTGACTATATTATCGCCAATGAAGACAGGCATTTCGGAAACTTTGGTCTGCTCCGTGATCCCGATACTCTTGAATGGCTTGGTGCTGCGCCGCTGTTTGATAACGGAACATCTCTGTGGTATGACAGGCAGACATTTCAGTTCTTAACCGATGAGATAAAGTGCAAACCGTTTAAAAAGACTCACGGCGAACAGCTTAAATTGGTGACTTCATTTGATTGGCTTGACCTTTCAAAGCTCGAAGGGATAGAAGATGTTTTCAGCTCGGTTATGTCTGATCCAAGAACACAAAAGTATGTCGATGCTCAGCGTATGGAAATGATATCTCACGAGTTAAGACAGCGGATAGACAGACTTGCACAGATCATTCAGAGTCAGACACCTGTCAATGAGATGGATATGAACGATAATGATGTAGACGAAGACGAAGCAGAAAGCTATGGCATGGAAATGACATAGCAAAACAAAACTTCACGCATTAAAGCTCCTTTGCAGATGCAGGGGAGCTTTCCGTTGTCCCCTGACCTACCGGCTGCACAAAAACGCTTAAGGGTGCTACGAATATTGTTTCATATTTTCAGCGAATGCTTTTGCGCTGTTCATATTACTCAGGGCACTAAAAGGGCACTATTCTGACGGCTGACACGAAAGCAGCGGTATCACGCTTTCTGCGCAACAAAGAGCCGGTCATTTCCGACCGGCTCTTGTAAAACATATTACTGTTTAAACCTTTATCTGCGGATATTTCTTGTGTACTTTTTCTTTGAAGCTCTTTATGAGATAATTGTAGTCGATGAATCCATCGAAATAATCCTTTGAAAATGAAAGAAATGCATCTGTGCAGTAAGCATCATAAGCAGAGCAAACATTTTTGAGGCTTATCTTTTCAGCGTTCTTCGCATATACCGCAAGGTCGTTCTGTCCGCCGAGTAACTCATTTTTGTAGGTATTCTTTACCGCATCTATCGCAGCCTTGTTATTTGGCATTTCGTTATATTTCTTTATGAAGTCAGCCGCTGCTCTTTGGTCGCAGGTCACAGTCTTTATGATGTCCGCAACAATATCCTTGTTGTCTGTACCTTCAGCTGCGCAGAGCCATGTTCCGCCCCAATACCAGGCAGCAGGTCCCTGGGTTATCTTCCACTTGCCGTTTGAAGAATATAAGTTCATGACTAAATCAACCCCCCATTTCGGGAAGAAGTAGCCAAACACCTTTGCGCCGTCCTTCATATCATCATTCCATTCAGGACCCCATTGAACCGTTTGGTTATTATAGCCATTGGCTGTAAACTCTTTGCCCTGCTCTAACCACTTGGTCATATTAGCATCAATATTGAGCTTGCCGTCAACTACCCACGATGTTGTTCTGGAACCCCAGAACGGACGTATTGTATCATCTGTAGACGAGAGCATTTTGTATCCCTTGGTTTTCATCTTTGCGGCAGTCTGCTTGAAGGTATCCCAGTCCTTTACATATTCCTGTACCTTTGCAGGATCGTCAGTACCAAGCACTTCTTTTGCGATCTTTGTATTAAATGCGAATGCACCAGCAAACGACTGCCAGGAAAGTGCTTTAAGCTCACCGGTAGTGTTTGCTGTACCGATATCCTTGGTATAAGCAAACATATTCTTTGTGTCATTGTCGGTTATGCCAAGATCCTTTACGTTTATCGCAACCGATCTATCGCCCGTAAGACCAACATACTTCTGCGCATAGTCGCCTTCCATAAGGAACATATCTACCTTCATATCGGCATTTTTCTGTACGGCAACATCTGCATCGAGTCTATTCTGATAAGCGCTGCCTTCGTTGGTAATAGTCACCCACTCGACTTTTTTGCCATTGATCTTGGTGACCTGCGAATATGTTTCAGTCTTTCCGTCTTCGTCTTTTATCTGGTAATTACCCGTTTCGACCTTGTACTTACCGTACTTGGGGTAAACCTCATCAAATCTTAGCTTGAACTCTGGATTCCAGCAAAGAATCCTGATGGTATCAGCAGAAGCTCCGGGGATAGAATCAGAACCGCTGAGCTCTTTCTTTATGTTTGCGGCAAGCACAACGGGAACTGCGCCTGTACCGCCGAAAACATATACGTTCCTGTCGCTCTTATTATCAAGATACTTTTTCTGATTATCCGTGAGCTTGTTATCAGCAAGGAACAAAGGCATCTTGTTGACAGCTGCAAAAACTCCGCCTGCAAGTGCATCAGGGAAATCAAGTCCCTTTGCAACGCATATGCCCTTTGCATTAAGACAATCTATGAATGTCT
>Ga0310691_10003027_pt1 | contig 20907 bp, 13 predicted proteins | sample 176DNAGHGlowgp2_FD_203887 | JGI IMG/M metagenome (GOLD analysis project Ga0310691, IMG submission 203887) | Sheep rumen microbial communities from Palmerston North, Manawatu-Wanganui, New Zealand - 1766 DNA GHGlow gp2 (v2) (version 2) | ecosystem: Host-associated > Mammals > Digestive system >...
CGTCTCCCCGGGCGCCCTGGTCGACGGCCAGGTCGCCGTCGTGAACGGCCGCGCGATCACGTTCTCCGAGGTGGTTCGCGAGGTACCCCTCCACGCCGAGGCGCTGCGCGCGGAGGGCGCCGCCCCGGCCGACGCCGAGGCGCTCTTCCGCGCCGCGTTCCGCCGCGCGCTCGACGAGGCCGAGAACCGCGAGCTCGTCCTTCAGAAGTACGAGCAGGGCGAGATGCGCCTGCCCGAGCACGCGATCGACCGCTTCGCCGCCGAGACGCTCCAGACGCGCCACGCCGGCAACCTCCAGGAGCTGCAGCGCCAGCTCGCCGCGCGCGGCGAGACCTACGCCGAATGGCGCGAGGGCCTGCAGAAGCAGATGATCGTGATGTCGATGCGCCAGACGTTCGTCGACGGCCACGCGGCCGTCTCCCCGAACGAGATCGCCGCGGCGTACGAGGCCCGCCGGGCGGAGTTCTCGCGCCCGGCGCGGATGCACCTGCGCGTCGTCTCCGTCCCGGCGGCGGACACCAACGCCGTCGCGGCCTTCGCCGCGCGCCTCGCCGCGGGCGAGGGCTTCGGCGCCGTGGCGGCCGACCTCGCGCCGGGGCAGGACGGCGACTACGGCTTCGTGGGCGGGGACAACGCGCTCGCGCCGCTCTTCATGGACGCCGCCGCCGCGCTCGCGGACGGCGCCGCCGCCGGCCCGCTCGAGCTGGCGGGCAAGGCGTACTTCCTCCACCGGATCGAGTCCGAGGGCGCGAAGACCATCCCCCTCGCCGAGGCGTGGGAGACGCTCCGCTCCGACCTCCTCGCCGCCCGCCGCCGCGAGCTCTTCAGGGCCTGGACCGGCCACCTCCGCGCCGCCGCCTCCATCCGCGAGACCCTCCCCTGGAAGGAGTAGCGACAGCCGCCCGCCATGCCCGACTCCGCCGACTGCATCCACATCCGCGCCTCGAAGGGATGGTTCGACATCCCATGGCGGGAGGTGGTCGCGCATGGCGAGCTGCTTCTCCTCCTGGCCCGGCGCGACATCTCGGTCATCTACAAGCAGACGATCTTCGGGCCGGCGTGGTTCCTCATACAGCCCGTTCTCACCGCGCTCGTCTTCTCGGTCGTCTTCGGCCGCATCGCGAAGATTCCGACCGAGGGCATGCCGCGCGTCCTGTTCTACCTCAGCGGCCTGCTCGTGTGGAACTACTTCAGCGGCGTGTTCAACGGCGTCTCCCGGTCGTTCCAGAACGCGAAGCCGCTGTTCTCCAAGGTCTACTTCCCGCGGCTCGTCGTCCCCCTCTCCTACCCCCTTTCGCATCTCGTCTTCCTCGGCCTCAACGCCACGGTGTTCCTCCTCTTCTACGCCTGGCACGTCTTCGCGAAGGGCGTCGGGCTGCGGCCGAACGCGTGGCTCCTCGCCGCGCCGCTGCTCGTCCTCTGGGTCGCCGCCGCGGCGCTCGGCTTCGGGCTGGTCGTCGCCGCGCTCACGACGAAGTACCGCGACCTGCAGCACGCGATGCCGTTCATCCTCCAGGTCTGGATGTTCTCCTCGCCGATCATCTACTCGCTGCGCGGCGTGCAGGATCCCCTGTTCCGGACCGTCCTGCACCTCAATCCGGTCGGCGTCGCCGTCGAGGCCGCGCGCTTCATGCTCACGGGGCGCGGCGTGGTGACGTGGGGCGCGGTCGGCACGGGAGCCGCGGTCATCGCCGCGGCGCTCGCCTTCGGGCTCGTCGCCTTCAACCGCGCGCAGCGCGATTTCGTGGACACCATCTAGGGCGCGGACATGGACGAAACCGATTTTCCAGAAGACCTCGCCGTCCGCGTCCGGAACGTCGGCAAGACCTACCGCCTCGGCGTCATCAGCCGCCGCACGCTCCGCGACGAGCTCGTCTACCGCTGGCTCCGCCTTCGAGGGCGCGACCCGAAGTCAAAACTGGGCCGCATCGGAGGCCGCGAGCTGGCCGATCCCGGCCTCTTCCATGCGCTCGACGACGTCTCCTTCGACATCCGGAAGGGCGAAACCGTGGGTCTCATCGGCCGCAACGGCGCAGGCAAGTCGACGATGCTCAAGATTCTCGCGCGCATCACGACGCCGACGACCGGCGAGGCGTGGATCCGCGGGCGCGTCGGCTCGATGCTCGAGGTCGGCACCGGTTTCCACCCCGAGCTCACCGGCCGCGAGAACATCTACCTCAACGGCACGATCCTCGGCATGACGAAGAAGGAGATCGACGCCAAGTTCGACGAAATCGTCGAGTTCTCCGAGATCGGCGACTTCCTCGACACGCCCGTGAAGCGCTACTCGTCGGGCATGTACGTCAAGCTCGCCTTCTCCATCGCCTCCTCGCTCGACAACGACGTCCTGCTCCTCGACGAAGTCCTCGCCGTCGGAGACGCCGCCTTCCGCAAGAAGTCCCTCGCCCGCATGAAGGAGATCGCCGCCTCCGGCCGCACGATCCTCTTCGTCTCGCACTCCATGGGCGACATAAAGACCATCTGCTCCCGGTGCATCTGGTTCGAAAATGGCTCCATCGCAATGGAAGGCGGCACCGATGAAGTGGCGCAGGCCTACGAGAGGCTGGACGTTTTCTCCAGTGCCCGTTCGTCCAAGGCGCAAGTCGCGTCTCCGCACGACAAGACGGCGGAGCCGACGACAGGCGTCGACGACCTGCGTTTCCCGGCTCGCGTCGATTCGTTGCGGTTGTCCTACGAGGAGCGGGTTCGAGGATGGCGGCTGGAGTTTCATTATTCCTTCGAAAACGACGCTCCATGGGAGTCTCCTCGCGCCGGCGTTGCGATCCGGGATCCGCAACGAACGGGAAGGCCGGTTGCCGTTTTCGATTCAGCCGTCGTCCGCGGTCTTCCCCGCCAGTGCCCTTCGACCGGCGTTTTGGCCATCGACATTCCTCCGGAACTGTCGTTCTCCCTCGACACGGTCGCTTTCGACGTGCGGCTGTGGGCGGCCGGAACGATCGTTTTCGACGGGTCGGATATCCAATTTGCGACAATCCCGCCGAATCGGTTTTCCCCCGATGGTTGGTTGAGGACTCCTTTCCGCGATTCGGAAATCCGCTGCATGCATGGCTGGAGCCTTGTTTCGGGTCAGGAGCGGCCAGATCTTGCGGTCCGGGAGGATCGACTGGGATCCGGTTCCGTGCGAATTAAGCAGGTCAAGCCCTTCTTCGATTCAGCCCGCGGCGGGTGGTCGTTCTTTCTTTCCTATCGAACGGCGGACGGCGCCTCCTGGGCGAACCCAAGAATCGCCCTGGCCATCCGAACTTCTGGAATCTCCGGGAAAATCGTATCCGTTTTCGACACCAGGGCGTGCCCGGACATTCCTTCCTTCCTTCCCGGTGTCGGGACGGCGGAACTGGTCCTGCCGGACGGGTGTTCTTTCGCGTCCGGTTCGTATACGGTCGACTTTCGCGTCTGGGTTGGAAAGGGACCTGCGGATGACATCGTCGACGCCTGCACGTTCGAAATCGACGACAATTCCGCATCCCCCGGCTGGATTCCGCATCCGCCATACAAGGTCGGAATCGCAAACCTCCGGCATCGCTGGCGGTTTTTCCCCAGAGGGGAGGAAGAGCAATGACGGACGTTCGTTCCAGGCTCCGGCCGATTGTCACGTTCCTTCCATTCCTCCTTGCCGTTCTTTCCATCTGCCTCCGGATTCCATTCATCCGCAGTGGTCATTCCTGGGGCGATGACTTTGCGGAGTATCTGTCCCAAGCCATTTCCATTTGCGATGGATCGGTCTCGGAATGCGTTTCCTGTTTTTCCGAGATAACTGCCGGAAGCGACGTCCTGCTCGGTCCGGGCGCATATCCGTGGGGGCTTCCAATCTGTCTGGCGCCCGTGTACGCCGCGTTTGGTTTTTCTTTGCCCGCGTTCAAGATCGTCTGCTTGTTCTTCTGGGCCCTGTTTGCGTTCGCGTTCGCCCGAACGGCGATCAACAGGTTTGGAGCGTGGCGGGGATCCGCCGCTTCGCTTGTCGTACTGCTCGAACCATCCATGGTCCGGCACGCCGACATGGTCCTTTCGGACATTCCTTATCTCTTCGTCTCGTTTCTGGCCGTTTCGGCCTGCTCGTCCTTTTTCCAGGCTCCGGGGGAGCGCTCGACGGCGTTCGCCAGTCCACCCGGCAGGATCTGGCGCGCCGGCACCCTCGGATTTCTCTTTTTCGCAGCCTTCCAGTTTCGTACGAACGGGCTCGTGCTGGCAATCGTATTCGCGGCGATGTGCCTGGCCAGTCTGTTTCGGGAAAGTATCCCTCCATCCTGGCGCGTGCGCCGATGGATGGAAGACGCCGGAGAATTCCGGATTCCCTCCTTTCAGGAGATTGCGGTTCTGTTCTTGGTGTTTCTCATTTGTACCGGAGCCGTCTCCAGATTCCTGACGGCCGGCGGAAATGGCCATCTGGGCGCCTTGGGCGGCATTTCACGACAATCCCTTTTCGAGCAAACCGCCCACACGATGCAGATCCTTCCGGAATTCTTCGGAATCGAGGTCAGCCGGTTCAAAGGGATTCTTGGTTGGTCTGCCTTGTTTCTCATCGCGGTCGTCTCGGCATTGAACCTGCGACGTTTTCTTGTTTCCTCGTTGTTTGTTTTCGGCAGCCTGGCAATCTTTTGCGTCTGGCCCGGCCGTGGAGGCCCCAGATTCCTGTTCTGCATTGTTCCCTGGATCGTTCTGTGGATTTTCGAGACCACGCGCCGGATATCCGGAAAGTACCATCTTTTCGTCATCGTAGAATGTCTGGCCGTTCTTTCCCTCCTCGTACGTTTTTCCCTTCTTCTTTCAGCCGATGTCCGACAATCGGACAAACGAGTTCTCCACGACAACGCCTTTTCGGAAGATGCAGTTTCCTTGTACGACTTCGTGTCCAATCACATTCCGCAAGATTCCGTAGTTGCCTTTGAGAAGCCGAGGGTTCTGCATCTCGCAACAGGACGCAGGACCCTTCTGCGCCGTACGCCCGAACGCATTCTTGAAGGAGCCGACTACGTCGCCGTCTGCAAGTCCATTCCCCATTCGGCCGCCACAGGTCGTTCGTTGGAGGGCCGTCCGGACGAATTCCATTGCATTTTCGAAGTCGGATCGATCCAGCTGTATGAATGCGTCCGTCGCGTGCCGGGCGAATCTCGGCGCACCGATGGCTCCCCACGACAGGAAAACTGACATGACCGAAGTCCAGACCAGCAATTCCATTTCCCCGAAACCTTCCCTTCGCAGCGTCCTTGTCGACTTGCTTTCCAATGTCCCGGAAGGTTCTCGGCCGGCGCGTTTCGACGAAATCATGGAGATGTTCGGGGCTCCGGAGGTTATCTCTGGAATCCTGGGCCTGGGGCAAACGAGGATCGGCGACGTTGCACGCGCGGTCAACGGGGCCAGATGTTTGCGCGTTCGCCGGAAAAAGGTCGCTTCCATCGGGTTGTTTGTCGGAAGGTTGAGAGGGGGAGGGGCCGAGCGGGTGGTGTCGTTGCTGGCCGGCATTCTCTCGGAACGGGGAAAGCGAATCGTTCTGTTCACCCAGGAGCCTCCCCATCCGATGGACTTTCCGGTCCCGGGCGGAATCGAGCGAATCGTTCTTCCGACGGCTGCCAGGGATTGGGGGCGGCGCGTCGAGACGCTGCAGCGGGAGTTGTCGCGGCATGACATCGACGTCTACATCCACAACGCCGAGAAAACCCCTCTTCTTCTCTACGACCTTCTTGCCGTGAAATCCGCCGGCGTGTACTTCCTGTCGTACAATCATGGATGCTTCGCAGGGCTTTTCACGGAAAACTCCATCTGTGTCCGTCCTTCAATCGACGTGCAACGGCTGGCCGACATGTCCCCGGTCCTTTCACGAGATTTTGAAGCGTGCTACAGGGCCCTGGGCGTCCGGGCTGTCACTGTCGCGAATCCTCTTTCGCTCGAAATTGTCGATCGGCCTCCGGAAAAGCCGGATGACGACTTGATTCTCTGGGTGGCGCGTCGAAACGCGATTAAACACTATCTCGCGCCGGTTCGCATCCTATCGGAAGTCGTCAAACGGCGTCCGAAGGCCCGGGTTTTGATGGTCGGGGAGCCCCAGGACAGGAATTGCGACCGTGCAATCGTTCGTTTGGCGAAGCGACTTGGAGTCCGGGCCCGCATCCGACTGTCGCCTTATACGGAGGATATCCGCCCCCTCTACCGACGGGCCTCGGTGGTCTTGGTCTCTTCCGTCTGCGAAGCGTCCCCGATGGTGCTTCTCGAGGCCATGGCGTCCGGCGTTCCCGTCGTCATGTATGATCTGCCCTACGTCGAAAGCGCCAAAGGTTGCAATGCCGTTTTCCAGGTTCCTTTCGATTCTTCCATTGCCGCGGCGGCCTCGATTGGCGAACTGCTCGAGAATGCCGGGAAATGGCGCGGGGCGTCCTTGGCCGGCATCGCACGGGCGAAGACGTTGTCCGAAGCCGATGTCGGTGCGATGTGGGACAAATTGTTCGCCGATCTTCTGGAAGGAAAGGATTCCCCCGCCGGATTGGCCGCTGGCAGCTGGTTCGGGAGGGAATTGCTGTCCTTGCTGGACGCGCAGGCCGCGGGAGCGGCAATCGGAGAGAGCAAACGTCGCGAATACTTGGAGACGTTCGACGCGACCTTGGTTCGTCCGGCATTTCGACAGGACCGATCCCTTGTCCGAGTCCTCGCAAACGTCCTTGACTGGTGCGCCTGGAGAGTTCGGCAGCTCTCCGATTTTGGGGAACGGCGTCTACTGCGCGGGCTGGGGCTCTCCCAAACGGTCCGCGAACCAGCGAATTCATCGAAAGGAAAGCGGCCGTGAAACTGTCCATCATTACAGTCAACCGAAACAATGCGGACGGGCTGGAACGAACACTTCGAAGCACATTGAAAGCCCAGCCCGGATTCAACGACTACGAGCAGATCGTCATTGACGGCGCGTCCTCCGATGGGAGCGTTTCGGTCCTGGACGGTTTTCGTGGGCATCCGCGTCTTTCGAAAGCCGTGTCGGAGCCCGACGGCGGAATCTACGAGGCCATGAACAAGGGGGCTCGGATGGCTTCGGGAGACTGGCTCCTCTTTCTTAACTCCGGCGATCTGCTCGTCGAAAACGTGCTGGCGCGGGTCTTCTCGCTCCCCTTCGATGCGGAGATCGCCTACGGGGACCTGTTCGTCGGTCAGTCGCCCGAAGCTCCGATCCGGACGTATCCCGATGCCGAGGAGATTACGCCTGCCTACTTTTTGCATTCCTATCTGCCTCATCCCGCCTCCTTCATTTCCGCCGCCCTGTTCAGAACGATCGGAGGATACGACGAGCGGTTCCGAATCGCAGCCGACACGGATTTCTTCCTGTCCGCCGTGAGAGAGGGCGCACGGCTGTTCCACCTGCCTTTCCCCGTTGCGCGTTACGATACGGGCGGCGTCTCGAACTCGCCCCGGCAGAAGGTGCTCCAAAACCGGGAACGTGAGATGTATCTCGGCCGCGTATTCGATCGGAGGTCGGTCCGCATATCGCTGCTGGGTTCCCAATTGGAGCCTTTTGTTCCGTCCGGAATGTCCGATCTTTTTGCTTCGGATCCGGACTTTCGAAAGGTGGTATCCGTCGTTCCGGAATGGCTTGGCGGCCTTTGGCGAAGCCGTGTGGGCCGGGCGATTCTGCGGAAAACCTCCGCTTGGGAGGCCCGCAGGATCCGCGCGCGGAATCGAATGGCGTTCCAAAAGGAGTCCCGCCGACAAAAGGAGAGGATTCGCTCCATTTGCGCCGAATTGTCCGATCTGGATGGCCTGTCCGATCCCGACGCAGGAATCCGCGGCGTGGAGTCGTTGGTCGAATCGTTCGGTCCGGAAGAAACCGCCTCGGCCATGATGTCGTTCGGCAAGTGTTTCATCGCGGAACGATTCTCCGCGTGGTTGCCCTACCGTCTTCCTGCGGACGCTGGCCGCGTCTCGTTCGCCATCCTCGCGAAGGGTTTCTGCGACACGGCTTCCGGCGATCGCATCGCCACGACGATCGAAACGATCGCCCGGGGGGCGCGCAGTGTGGCTGTATTGACGGAACAAATGCCGTCGGCGGATGATGCGGCGGTCCGTGTTCCATACCGACGCATCGTCCTTCCCAGCGATCGGAAGCGACGCGACAGCGTCCTTCTTTCCGAACTGCGGCGAAAGGATTCCTCCGTGTTGTTCGCCGTCTCTCCGTTCTGCCCGCAATGGTTCCGGGACATCCTCATCGCTCGCCTGGCGGGATTTCCGGTCGTGTTCGCGCTGAAAGAACCCATCTGGACCCTTGCCGAACAAAACCGCAATTCCCTTTCGCTGGCGGCTTGCTCGTTTCGTCTGGCAAATCTTGTCATAACCCCATCGGAGGACCATGCGGAGTCCGTCCGCCGCCTTGGAGGAAACGCCGTATGTACAACCGCGGTCGACTCCCCGGAACGGCTTTTAGCGTACATCGGGGAGTCCGCCGCCAATCGGGGCCGCGAAAGAATGAATCCGTCGGCGACCCCGGAGGGCCGGATGCTTGCCGCGCTTGTTCGCATGCATTCCTTCGGCGTGTCCACGTCAAGGAAAAGGTGGAACGAACCGAGACTTCCTTCGCAAGCGGCGTTGAAGCGTCCAGGGGCGTCAAACCTTCCCGCGGTGGTTCCCCGGGCGTTCTTCAATTTCCTGAATTGTGTGTCCTGGCGCTTGCACCAGGCTGCCGACACGCTCGTACGCAAGCTCGGCTAGGGATCGTTCCGGTCAAGGGCGGAGCATCGCCCGGTAGATTTCAATATGCCTTCGCGCGATCGGCTCCGGGCCGAACCGGGCAAGGGCCCGTTTCCGGATGCTCCGTCGGTTCCAATCGGAAGAGAGAATGCTCGCAATGGCCTGTGCAAGATCTTCAATAGTAAAACCCTCGGTGACGATTCCGGCATCGTCCCCAATCGCCTCCTTCGCCCCGGAATGGGGAAACGCCACGCAGGGGGTTCCGCAGCCGACGGCGTCGAGCAGCGTCTTGCAACAGCCTTCGGCCATGGACGGATTGACGAAGACGTCGGCGGCGAAATACCAGTCGATCAGGTCGGCGGAGGGAAGGAATCCCGGAGCGACCACGAAGTCCGGAAGGGGGAAGGGCTGGTCGGGCCGGCCGATGGCGGCCAGAAGGATGTTCCATCCTTTGCCCCGAAGCATTGAAACGGCCTCGACCGCCTTGTCGAACCCCTTCCGGGGTTCGCGGAGGTGCTGGGCCGCGAAAAGGACGATTTTCGGCTCCGCCGGAAGTCCGAGTTTCTTCCGGGCATCGGCGACGGAGAGATGAACCGCCGACACGACGGCGTCCGAAAGCGGGTTCGGGACGACGAAGACTTCCGCTCCGCGGGCGATCGGCGCAGAACGGGCGAGTTCGCCGTTTTCTTGCGAAAGAGCGATGAAGGCGGTCCGTCCGTGGCGGCGGATCGCGCGTTTCCGGATCGTCCGGATCTTCTTTTCGAACCGCCTCAGTTTCGGGGACAGGCCGGACGGAACCAGGGTCGCGTAATGGAATCCTCCCAGCAGGGGCGCCTCGTCACGAAGCGTCCAGACGATCGGCTTCCGGCAGTTCCGGAAGAAGGACGGAACGTCAAGAAAGCCGGCCACCCAGTGCAAATGGACGACATCGGCGTCCATGACCCAGCCCGTCCATTCAAGGCGATGCATGGTGAAGGGCGGGGAGAACTGCTCTCCCCACTTCTCCTTGATCTCCTTTTGCGCCGCGCGTCCCCGGAAGAACAAAGGGGTGAAGAGACCGTGGTCTCGCAGCCAGGTCGGGAAGCGCATCCGTTTCTTTTCCCAGTCGGAGAGCGTCTTGTTGCGGATGCGCCCCCTGTTTTCCGCAGGGCGGGCGTTCGTGCAGAGGATTCTGGAGTCGACACCGGCTTTGAGCAGCGCTTCGTGCAGCCGGACCATCCCGAGCCCCGCGCCCCCGTAGATGTCCGTCCCGATGTGGACGACCCGTAGCGGCCGTCCATCCTTCGGAAGGGGATGGAAGCGAAGCCTGCGGCTCGCCGCCCGTACGTCCGCCCGCCATTTGAGGATGCGACGGAGAAAGCGCACGGAATTTTTGGGCAGGGCGGAGAGTGGCTTTACGATCGGTTCGAGCATGCTTTGCTCCTCGTGGGTTGGGGACATTCTGCCGGTGGAACGGTTTCGCGGACTACAATTCAAGGACGAACATGGGGTCGACGTCGTTCTTGTTGAGCAGGCGTTTGAGCTCCGAAGGATCGCGCTTCCGGTTTCCGACCCGAATTTCCTCGATCCTTGGATAGCGCAAGTCCTTTTCGGAAGACTTCGTTTTCTGCCGGAAGTCCAGCCGGATCCTGGTCGTGCCGACGGGAACGAATCCCGTATACCATTCCCCCGGAGCGGGAACGCCGTTCAACAGGACGCTCTGTCGTTTCGTTTCGAATTTCGGTTCGTCCGGCGAAGCGTAGTAGACCTTGATGCACGCGCAATTCGTCGAATCCCATTCCTGGTTCTCGGAAAGCCGGATCCGAACGGATTCCCAATCCTTTCGAAACGGAGAAAGGAGCGCCAGCCCGGCGGCAAGGATTCCGCAACCCAGCGCCCCCGCCAGATACGCGGCCGGGGCGAGGCGCCTTTCCCCGGTCGAGGGATCGACGTCCCGAAACACAGCCATGATCTTCTTCCGGGACACCAGAAAACTGAACGCGAGCGTCAATGCGAGGCAAAGGAAGAACGGCACGTATTTCTGGCCGTCGGCAACCGCCAGTCCGTAGAAGACCTTGCTGACGCGATTGATCAGCACCTGATGGATCAAAAAGGCGGGGGCCGTGAGAATGCCGAGCACGAGCGAAAGCCTGTTCATCAGGATTCGGGACACGATGCCTCTTTGCAATGCGAACACGCCGATCAACGCCAATTCCTGGACAATGTAGTTGGTCGATTTCCTTCCCCAGATTCCGAACGACCATTGGTCCAGAACCCCAAGGACAACGAGACACAGGACACCGATTTCAAGAATCGACATGATGCAAAGCGAAGCCGGGCCTCCCGTCCGTTCGGAGACCCTATCGGAAAGCAGAATGCCAAGGCTCAATCCGGCCGCATATTCGGGGAGCCGCGACGGCGGAAAGATGTATGTCCAGAACTCCAGATCCGCGCCGCTTTTGCCGACAAGGAAGCAATGGATGAAATTCAGCGCGAAAAACGAAACGGCGAATGCGAACGCAAGCCAGCGTCGCCCCCTGCACGCACGCGACAGGCCCCACTTCAGCCACGGGGTGCAGGCGTAGAGGAACAGAATGGTGGACAAAAACCACGAAACGCCGTTGAACATGAAGTACCGGCTGCCAAACCACGATTGCACAAGAAGCGCATTCTTCAGAAACAGTCCGGCGAAGTCCCGAAACGCATTCGGGTCGCCATTGATGAACACCGCGAACATGCCGCCTTTGAAGTAAAGGGCGCTTACAAGCAATAGCGTGAAATGAAGCGGATAGAACTTGCAGATTTTCTTCCAGACATATCCGCGCCACTCCTTCATGCTTGGCCTCTCGCATTTGTCCGCGTTTTTAAGCCCCGAGAGGAAGCCGGAGAGCACGAAAAAGAACGAAACGGCCATCGCCGCCGTTCCGTGGTATTTGAACCATCCATAGCATTTGGCGTGGAGCGTGAAAATCGAAAAAAAGGCGACGAACCGGAAGAACTGAAGGGTGTATATCATCTTGATTCTCGACTGCGCGCGTTGGGGAGGCTTTTCGTTGTCATCTGTATTTCACGATGCACCAGATAGCGCGGAAGCCGTCCTTCCAGCCGATGTGCTTGCCTTCCTCGTAGGTGCGGCCGTTGTAGGAGATGCCGACTTCGTAAACGCGGAGTCCGGCGCGGGCGACGCGCGATGTGATCTCGGGCTCGAAGCCGAATCGATCCTGCTGGAGCGACGGGAGGATTTCCTTGATCACGGGCGTGCGGAAGACCTTGTAGCAGGTCTCCATGTCGGTGAGGTTCAGGTTGGTGAACCAGTTGGATAGCGTCGTGAGGAACTTGTTGCCGACGCTGTGCCAGTAGTAGAGGACGCGGTGAGGCGCGCCGCCCATGAAACGCGAGCCGAACACGACGTCCGCCTTCCCGTCGAGGATCGGGGCGAGCAATTGCGGATATTCGGCCGGATCGTATTCGAGATCGGCGTCCTGGACAATCACGGCGTCGCCCGTCGCGGCGGCGAACCCGGTGCGAAGCGCGGCGCCCTTGCCGCGGTTGACGTCATGGTGCAGTTTCACGAACGCGTTCCGGGCGTCGTCCGCGAACGAGTCCATCACGGCGCGGGAGCCGTCCTTCGAGCAGTCGTCCACGAGAATGATCTGCTTCTTGATCGGCACGGCGCGGACGGTGTCGACGAGCCTGGCGAGCGTCCGTTCCTCGTTGTAGACGGGAACGACGACGGAGAGGGTGAAATCGTCGGGGGTGTCTGTTTTCGTCATGTTCCGTTTCAACAAATGGCGGACTGTTCCTTGAATGCGCTGCGGAGCGTCCGGGCGATTCCATACGCGTCGATGCGGCGGATGGCAACGACGGAGAGTTTCATGACGGACGGCGGAGAAGCTTGGCGAGCCAGTGGAGGGCGTGGCGGCAGAAAAAGGCGAGACGCGGGTGCCCGCGAAGGGTGGCGGCCGCGTCAAGGAATTCGACCGCCAGCCGCCAGTCGTCCGGGCCCGCGTCGCGCTTTCCGAAGGAAGGAACGGGACTGGCGGGCTTCTCGAGATAGAATTTCCGGGCGGCCGCGGAGACCTGCTTGAGAAACGGACGGAACGCGGCGTCGCCCAGGAGTTCCAGGCGCGTGTTTTCGTCCAGGAAGAGATTTGCGTTCGGGACGGCCGAAACCCGGATGGCGACGTTTTTCCCGAAGAACGGCGTCAGGAAGCGGATCCGCTCGCGGAAGTGGAGCCGGCGCGATTCCGGGCGGCTCGAGAGGCCGTCCGCCGTGAAACGGGACACGGGGTATCCGAGGTAGCGGAGCGTCGCGCCGCGGTTCGCGACGGCCTCGAGAAAGAACTTCGCATCGGAGACGATCCGGAACGATTCGTCGTATCCGCCGATCGAACGGAACAGGCCGGCGGAGACGAAAGAGGCGGGGTGGGGCAGGGACGACGACAGAAAGAACCAGGGCCGGAGTTTTTCGGCGGGCGGGAACCGCCGCGTCTCTTCCGCGCCGTCCCGCACCATGATCAAGTCGCCGTAGACGACGTCCTCGCGTAGTTCTTCCGCGAAAACCCGTTCCAGAACGTCCGGCAGGAGCGTGTCTCCGGAGTTGAGGAAGAGAAGATAATCGCCGCGGACGTGTGCGGCGCCCTTGTTCATTGCATTGTAGATGCCCGAGTCCGGCTCGGAGACGCACCAGCCGAGACGCGGGTCGCCGCGATAGCGGTCGACCTCGGCGAAACTGCCGTCGGACGATGCGCCGTCGACGACAATCTGCTCCCAGTCGACGAACCCGGGTTGGGAACCGAACGTGCTTTCAAGCGTCGCCCGGAGGCCATCGGCGTTGTTTCGGTTGATCGTGACGATGGAGAGTTTCATGGCGGAGGACGCATTCCCGCGAACGGACCTGTCAATGACGGCGGAGTCTACCAGATTCCCCGGCGCTCGGCAACCGAGAAGCGCGCACTCGTTCGCGCGTTTTTCGCTTCCGCCAACCGCCGCGTTCTGCTAGAATGGCGCGCGTGGACGACAAACCGGAGACAGAGACCGTCAAACCGTTGGGCCGGATTGCCCGGGCCTTTCGCGAACACGGCGCGTGGGCGGGGGCGAAGTGCATCTTCTTCCGCCCGTGGCGGGCGGATTCTCGCGGCGATTCCGCCGAATCGGTTCCCCTGCAATACGCGCAACTGCGCGGCGGGAACATGGAAGTTCTCGGTTTCGTTCCCGCGGAGCTGGCGGATGCGGAAAGACTCGTCCTCCGCGTCGGACCGGAGGACCGGACCGCCGCGACCGGTTCCCTCCGCGATCTCCGTTTCGGCGGACAGGTCGTCCGGGGAACCCCGTTCCGGTTCAGGATCGGAACGGACTTTCCGGACGGTGTCGTTTCCGCCCGTCTCGTCGGGCCGGACGGCGGGTTCCGCGACGTTCCCTTCTCGATCGGCCCGCGATTTCCCCTGTCCCTCCGCTACCGTTTTCAACGCCTCCGCGCGCCGGACGGCCGCGAACTGCGGTTGATGCCGGACGGACGGCTGCGGATCGACCGGCCCGGCGCGTTGCGCCGAGCCGCCCGGACGTTCCTGTTTTTCGCCGAACTCTTCTGGAAGCGGACGGAGCAGGACTGGAACGCGGCGTTCCTCCGGATGGAGTTCGCCGTCTGGCGGCGGCGCAACCCGGGCCGCGTCTGGCTGTTTTCCGACAAGCTGACGAACCCGATCGACAACGCCTACGCCGTCGCCGCGGCGCTGGCGTCGCGGCCGGAATTCGAACGGGAGAAGGTCTCGGCCTGGTATCTCGTGGACGGGAAGCACTCGCTCCGCGTCCGGCTTGCTCCGGGAATCAGGACCGTTCGTTTCCAGTCGCGGCTCCACCGGTTTCTGCATCTCGCGGCCGAAGCGGTCGTCTCCTCCGAGGGAGGGTACAATCCGTTCCGGCCTTTGGCCCCGTTCAAGGACCTGCTGGCCTGGCAGATCCGCGTGTTCACGGACCACGGCGTCATCCACCACGATCTTTCCGCCCTCTACGGACGGGACTTCAACGGATTCAACCTCGTTCTCTCGGGCGCGTCGCGCGAACGGGCGGACATCGCGGGCGGGCTGTGGGGCTACGACGACGACGAGGTCGCGCTGACGGGCCTTCCCCGATGGGACGCCCGGGAGAACGCTCCGGAGAACAAGGTCTATTTCGGTTTCACGTGGCGGAAAAACCTCGTGGAGGACGTCGACAAGACCACGAAGGAACGTGAGTACGGGAACGTTTTCCGCCAGTCGGAGTTCTTGCGGAACCTCCGGAGCCTCCTTTCCGATCCGCGGCTCCGCCGCGCGGCGGAGGAGGCTGGCTGCCGGCTCGTCTTTCTTCCGCACCCGCTTCAGCGTTCCGTCCTGTCCGAATTCCAGCTTCCCGATTGGGTCGAGGCCGTTCCGGAAGACAAGCCCTACGAGGAGATCTACCGCGACGCCTCGATGCTCGTGACGGACTACTCGTCCGTCGCGATGGACATGGCCTATCTCGGCAAGCCCGTCGTCTACTGGCAGTTCGACCGCGAGGAGTTCTACGCGACGCAGGGCTACACGCCGAGCTTCTGGTCGTGGGAGGAGGACGGGTTCGGCCCCGTGACGGCGACGCTCGACGAGACGGTCGAGGCGATCGTCTCCTGCATCCGGTCGGGCTTCGCCCGCGAGCCGGAATACGAGCGCCGCGCCAAGGCGTTCTTCGTTCCGCGGGACAAGGAGAACGGGGCGCGGGCATGTCGCGCCGTGTTCGAGCGGATCGAGAAGGCGCGGTGCCGGAAAGGCTGAGCGCCGCCTTTAGCGGCTTTCCCGGGAAAAAGCCTCGAGTCGCGCCACCGGAGGAGGTTCGTTCCAGAAGACGAGAACGGCGTCGAACAGTCCGTCCTTCCGGAGGTTGTCCGGAGTCGTCCGGCCGAGGCGGAGGTCGACCGTTTCGATCCGGCCGGCCGCCGCGGCCAGGAACGTGACGAGGGCGTTGTCGAAGGAATCCCCGAACACGAGGATCCCCGGGCCGTCGGGCCGATGCAGGTTGCGGACCCGGACAAGGGGGTTGTCGCTGTGCAGATAGGCCGCATAGGGGTTGTCCGAGTAAAGCCTTCCGCCCCGGAGCCGCGTCCAGTCGACGAGCGCCTTGGATCCGCCGCGCGACCGGAGACGGCGCGCGGGGACTTCGATCTCGAAGTCCGCGGGAACGGCCGTTCCGACCATGGCGATGTCGTCTGGGCGGCATCGCGCGAGCGAGAACTTCTTCCCCATGGAACCGAGGAAGGCGCCCTTGCGGACGTCCTTCCGGAAAGCGGAGTCGGCGAGCGCGTTCGTATCGACGGGCACGCCGAAGCGCTCCGCGAGGGTTTCCCCGATCCGGCGGGCGGCCCACACGCCCGTCTCGGGCGTGAAATGGTGGTCCGTCCGGAAGAAGGCGTCGCGGTTCCGGCGTCCCGTCTCCGCCCAATCGCGGCGCAGGTCGAGCACGTCGAATCCGGCGTCCCGGACGGCGGCGGACAGCGCGTCCCGTCCTTCGTTCCCGAAGAAGAACACGCCATCGGCGAAACGGTCGTCCGCGCCGAATCGCGCCGGTGTCACCGCGTAGAGGATCGGCGTCTCCGGGAAAAGGCGGCGGACCGTTTCGAGAAAACCGACCGTGGCGCGGCATTGCGAGGCCCGCACCCCCGGCGAAGCGTATTCCACCCGGCCGAGGAAGCCGCCGCCGGCGTCGAACACGGCGTTGTAGCCGGTCAGGAGCGGAACGTTCCACCGGAGGAACCGCTCCCAGGCGCACGCCGCCTCGAGAAGCGGGACCTTGAACGGTACGTTCTCCGTCGTCTCCCATTCGAGTCCGGCGCGGAAGGTCCGGCCGGGACGCGGCGTGCCGGCGATTTCCGTAGCGCCTCCGGCGAGCAGACGCCGGACCGCCGGACGCGAGCGGAACGCGGGGCCGGTCCTTGTCCGGAGAACGTAACGGACGGAAAACACCGCGAACCCCGCGAAGCACAGGATCAGGAACAGCACCGCGGAAAAGGCGGGGCGCGGGGTCTTCCTGGAAGGCGTCTCTTGAGGAACGGCGTCCATTAGAAGTTGAAGTAGATGAAGGGGTTGTAGGTCGACTTGAAGAGAACGAGAACGGCGAGGACGAAGAGCCCGGAGAGCGCCGCCTGTTCCAGGAGGGAACGCAGGCCGGAAGGCAGGGGGATCGCCTTCCAGGCCTTCATCGGGAACGGCAGGGAAAGCATCGCCCCGGCGGCGAGGAGAACGCCGGCGCCCCGCACGCAGGCGAGCGCCATCGGGTCGAGAAGCCGTCCGCCGGCGCCCGCCATGAGCGACAGGTAGCGCCCGGCGTCCGGCAGGGAATCCGCGCGGAACACGACCCAGCCGGCCATGACGACGAGGAACGTCCAGAGCCGCAGCGCCGGGGCCTTCGACCGGTTCCATCCGAAGGAACGCTCGACGAGCAGCGCCGCGAAATACAGGATCCCCCAGGCGAGGAACGTCCAGTTCGCGCCGTGCCAGACGCCCGTGAGCGCCCACACGGCGAACAGGTTCAGGACGTTCCGGGCCGGGCTCCGGCGGTTTCCGCCCAGGGGGATGTAGACGTAGTCGCGGAACCAGGAGGAAAGGGAGACGTGCCACCGGCGCCAGAAGTCCGTGACGCTCGAGGCGGCATAGGGATGGTCGAAGTTTTCGGGGAACCGGAACCCGAACATCCGGCCGAGACCGATCGCCATGTCCGAGTAGCCCGAGAAGTCGAAGTAGATCTGCAGGGCGTAGGCGAAGGCGCCGATCCACGCGCTCGCGGCGGAAAGGTCCCTCCCGTCGCGCGCCAGCAGGAAAAGGTCGTCGGCGACGACGGCCGCGTAGTTCGCGACCAGGACCTTCTTGCCGAGGCCGACGACGAACCGGGCGACGCCCTCCGAAAAGGAACGGAGCGATTCCCGGCGGTCCAGGATCGCGTCCTGCACGTCGGCGTAGCGGACGATGGGGCCGGCGACGAGCTGCGGGAAGAGTGCGACGTAGAGGCACAGGTCGTCCGGCCGCTTCTGCACGCGGATCGACCCGCGGCGCAGGTCGATGACGTAGGAGAGGATCTGGAACGTGAAGAACGAGATGCCGATCGGAAGCGCGATGCCGAGCGGGCGGTGCGTCCCGCCGAAGATGGAAAGCCAGGTCCGGTCCAGGAAGGAGAGGTACTTGTAGACGAACAGGAGCCCGACGTCGACGGCCACCGCGAGCCAGAACCAGACGTCGCGCCAGCGCCGCCCGGCGCGGGCGATGCCGAGGCCGCAGAGCCAGTTGGCCGCGACCTCGGCCAGCATGACGAAGACGAACGTCGGCTCCCCCCAGGCGTAGAACAGGAGGCTGGCCAGAAGGAGGACGGCGTTCCGGTACCGCCGCCCCGCCCGGAACGGACCGTAGTAGGCCACCAGCAGGACCGGCAGGAAGACGAAGAGGAAGACGGGGGAGGAGAAGACCATTCCAGGACGCCAAAAGGCGGCGTGGCGGGCGTCACGCCCCGCCGGCGGCGTGGCGGAGCCGTCCGTCGGCGGCGAGGACGGCGTCGACGACGCGCTTGCAGTTGTTCCGATCGCGGAAGGGGAAGAAGGCGTCGACGCGGGACCGGTAGGGTTCGTCGAGCGGGCAGCCGCGCTCCATCAGGCCGACGAGCGTCGCGGCGAATTCGCCGGGCGTGCGGACGACGGGGCCGAAGCCGTCCTTCTCGGCGTCGAACCACGGCCGGCCGAAATGGCCGTCCAGCCCGGCGCCTTCGGGCCGGTAGTAGACGACGGGCTTGCCGAGGAACGCGAAGTCGAACGCGGCGGACGACCAGTCCGTCACGCAGAGCGCGCCCCGCGCGAAGACGTCGCGGATGTCCGTCTCCGGTCCGAGCACTTCGATCTCCGGCGGGAGTCCGAACCGGTCCCGGGCCGCCATGAATTCCGGATGGGGGCGGAACTGCAGGCGGTAGCCGAGCCGTTTCGCGGCGGCGAGGATCCGCGGGTCGGAGAGCGACCCGCGGACCGCCGCGGCGTAGGGAGTGCTCTCGAATCCGTCGACGAGCGTCCGGCGCAGCGCCGCATCCGTGCTCTTGACGAGCTGCCGCCGCCACGTCGGCATGAAGACGACGTTCCTCTCCCGGCGGTCCTCCGCCTTGTCGAACCGGGGAAGCCCCGTGAGGACGACCTCGTCGGCGGAGTAGCCGCACCGCGCGTCCGCGAGAATGGCGTCCCGTTCGAACGGCGACGACGCCACGAGGACCGAGATGTCCTTCTTCGCGCGGTCGCAGAATCCGGTCAGCCCCTTGTCGGCGACGCCGTGCTCGAGAAAGGCGAACCGGTGCCTCCGCATCAGGCCGCCCACGCAGGACTGCCGCCCCTGGAACGGGAAGCGGGTGACGTCGTTGAACTGGGAGGAAAGCGTCCATTCGGCGAACAGCGACGCCAGGCGGTAGCGGACCGGCGTGAACGGGACGACGGGGCCGATCTCCCGCATCCGCCTCCAGTCCGGGCTGTCCGGACGCAGGACGAACTTCGGCCGGACGCCGAGCTCCCTCCGGTGCGCCATCAGGTATTCGAAGAGGGCGGCTCCGCAGTCGTCCGCGCGATCCGGCCGGTCCGTCACGAGCCACACGCGCCTAGGCGCGAAGGGCCCGAGGAGGAGCCGCGCCCAGCGGAAGGCGACGATCGCCCGCTCGCCCCACGCCGGCCGGCGCAGGAGGGCGAAGTCGAAGCGAATCTCGGCGAGGAGGCGCGCGAAGGGGCCGGCGCGATCAGAGCGGAACCCCGTGCGGGTCGGCCGGACGATTGCGCCGCGGATTGCGAAGAAGGAGCCGGGAATCCGGTGCGTGAGCGGCGCGAAGTCCGCCCACGAGACCGCGACGGGGACGTCGGGGAATCCGGCGAAGCGCGCGGCGAAGGAGACGGCGTACGGCGGCTTCGCGGGAACGGGAACGCGCGCCGCGGCCGTGAACGCGCAGGCGACGGGAGCGTCCGCGAACGTGTCGTCGGGACGAACGCCGGTGCGCGCGAAGACGGTTTCCGTTCCGTTGCACCGGGCGACCAGCTCCGCGGGCGGGAGGGAACCGAAGGCCGGCGTTTTCAGGACGGCGTGGATGCGGAAGGCGCCGTTCTCTTCGCCGAGCTTGAAGACCGTGCATCTCGCGACGGGGCACGGCAGGCGGAGCCCGTCGGGCGTCACGAGGAAGAGTTCCCCCGTGGCGGGGTCCGCGGAGAGGCGCGGCGGAGCATCCCGTTTCCGGGCGAGGAGAAACGATTTCCTGAACGCGTCCAGACGGTCGTGTCGGAGAACCACGTCGTCGTCGAACCGGCGCAGGACCGCCAGCGTCCGATCGCGGAACTCCGCGCGTTCTTCCGGGGAAAGCGGCGTAGCGGACAAGTCGCGGATTTTCCAGGACAGGTCATAGAGGAGCGCGTGCTGGACGAACTCGAGAACACGGCCGTGCCGGCGGACGGACTCGCCGGCCGCCCATTCCGTGAAATGTTCCAGGACGGGCAGGAAGGATTCGCGCCGCAATTTGTTGGACGAAAGCGTGGACCCGGCGTGCTTCCGGTAGAGATACCGGGCCGCCGGCACGAGGGCGAGCTTCGGATTGGCGATCAGGAGGCGCATCGTCTCCTTCGCGTCCTCCGCGACGACGAGCGAGGCGTCGGCGCCGAAGGACGCGAGGGCCGTGCGGCGGACGAACGAGGCGGGAAGCGAGAGCTGCGCCGCCGTCCATTCCGTCGCGAGATCCGCGACGCGCGGACCGCCCGAGAACCTGCCGTTGAGCGGATGCGGGCCGCGGCGATCTCCGAAGAAGAAGATGGGGATCGCGGCGACGTCGACGCCCGGATGCGCGTCGAGCATGGCGAGCGCCTTGCGGCAGGCGTTGCGGGAGAGGATGTCGTCCGGGTCGCAGAAGTTGACGACGCGGCCGGTCGCGAGCGCGAGGCCGGCCTTGCGGGCCGCGGCCTGGCCGGCGTTGCTCTGGTGCAGGACGGCAACGTTGCCCGGGTGGCGGCGGGCGAACGCGTCGCAGATTGCGCCGGAGCCGTCGGTCGAGCCGTCGTCGACGAGAACGAGCTGGACGTTGCGCCGGAACCCGATGTCCTGCCGCTCCACGCTCCGGAAGAAGTCGCGCAGGTACGGCGCGACGTTGAAGACGGGGGAGACGACCGAAACGGCAAACCCCGGCGGCGCGGCGGGTCGGTGGGCAATACGGAGCGCGGCGTGGAGGGGGACGAGGAGCGGGGCGATC
>Ga0310691_10003028_pt1 | contig 20906 bp, 18 predicted proteins | sample 176DNAGHGlowgp2_FD_203887 | JGI IMG/M metagenome (GOLD analysis project Ga0310691, IMG submission 203887) | Sheep rumen microbial communities from Palmerston North, Manawatu-Wanganui, New Zealand - 1766 DNA GHGlow gp2 (v2) (version 2) | ecosystem: Host-associated > Mammals > Digestive system >...
TGCCTGTCACCGTCGTACAGTCTGATGGCTGCGCTGTTCTTACACCAAATAAATGGCTTGAAATCGTCTAATTTGACCCTTTTTTGTCCTTTGTCGTTAACATAAACAATACTCACCTGGTCTTCCTGGTAATCACATTCTATAGTAATAATGTGTTCCATAGGGTCATGTCCAGACAGGAAAGTATTAACGACCTCTGTAGAAATGATTTTACCCATAAAAAAAAAATGTTAAGTTAATGCTGAAGTTGTAGGCTGTACCGAGACAGCCATCGCTTCTTAGTGCAAAGATATGTTAAATAATTCAAAAATCCAAATTTTAACAAAAGAAAATATATTTATGGATAAATAATGTGTGAATATGATTTTGAATATCAATGACAACTCAAAAAAAATATATATAAATGAAAGTGATGTTAAATTGCTGACAGAGAGTATATTAGACACAAAGACAATAGCAAGAGATATAGCAAAAGCATATAATTTACCTAAACCTCTTCCACCTGTTGTAATACATAGGTTTGCTAAAGCTAAGGGATTCGGTTTCAAACGTGCTGGTGGATTAAGGGGATATGCTGAGAACATTAAGACGGCAATAGCACAAGACCCTGATACGTTTAAGAGATGTTATCTTTCAAACCCAGATTATAATGCAGATAAGTTCATAGAACCAGATAGGAATCCAAGGTTTTATGTTCCAGAAAGTAAATTCAGTAAAATTATACGTGAAGCAATTGATGAACTTGAACTATTTCATGGTTCGCCACATGACTTCAATGAGTTTGATTTGGCTTATTTATCAACTGGATTTGGTCAGCAAAGTCATGGATATGGAGTTTATCTTACCACAAGTGTTGAAACAGCAAGAGCATATTGTCAAGGTAAAAACATATATACGGTAGAAGTTCCTGACGGCAAATACCTTAACTACGATAAAATTAGAAAATCCGAGGCAATGACAATAGCAAAGAAGTTTTTCAAGTACTACATGACAGAAAATGAGTATGGTAGAGAAGCATATAAAGGGCACGAGAATGATTTCTGGGAATATGAGTGTAAATATATTGGTGATTGTTATGATGGTGGTTGCGTGTATGGTACTTTGAAGTCTTTTTTGGGAAATGAAAAAGACACAAGTGAGTTTTTATACAGAATAGGATACACTGGATTATTTCTTAAATGTGAGAATACTAATACAGGGGAAACATTTAAAAATTACGTTATTTTTAATGCTAAAGATATAAAAATACTGAAAAAGGAAAATGCATAAAAAAAAGGATTCACGCTGAGTCCTTTTTATATTTCTCCACGATGGTCTTCTTTCCAGTTATGCGCAATTGTTAATGGGTCTTCTTCATCCTCTTCTGGATATTCGTCTGGATATAAATCTTCTAGTCTTGCGTTAGGACCCATGAAATCATCGTCGTATGCATTTGACCAATTTGCTTCTTTAAGTATTTTGTTTACCGATTCCTTGACAATCTTGTGAAGGTCACTTTCTGTAAGTCTTATAATCTGTCTCATAATATATCTATTTTTATATAATATAAATATTTATAGAAGATAAAAAAATATAATAAAATATGTTAATACAGCCAAAACCATATAGGGATAAACTCAGACTAAGACACCACGCATACGGTGTTGAAAGAAGGAGGAACATGTCAAAGCTCATATTGGAGAATGGAACACCATTTCCAAAACCCATTGAGTACTCTGACATAGACCAGGAAATGTACAATTGGGTTGACAAAAAATTCAATCTTGAGTATGACGGTGTTAGACTTCCAACATATAAGCTGTATTCAACGCAAAGACTTAGCGAATATACACAAACCTGGAGTCAGACTGATGATTATGGTAACATGATAATGAATTTCAAGACCATTACTCGTGAGAATAATCCACAGAAGGGAGAAAACCAGTCTAGTTATTTCAACATACCAGGTCATAAGGATTTTGCAATGTTTTATGTTCCTGTACTACAAGAGAATGGAATAGAGGCATATGATAAGTACACAATGAAACAACCATTCTCAGTTAATTTCATGTATTCTGTGTCTATTATCACTAATAAGATGGAGTTGCTTAATGAAATGAATGAACTTATGCACTATGAATTCAGTGCAATTAATGTGTATGTTTCTCCTAATGACCATCCTATGCCATTGACTCTTGAGGATATATCAGACCAGTCAGAATATACCATTGATGACCGTAAGTATTACTCTCAGACATTTAAGATTAAGCTGAAGGGATATATAATAAGGAGAGAAGATTACAAGGTTGAGAGAATACCTTCAAGGCTAATTATATCTTCTCACGATTCTGATTCAACTGGTATAATAAATAGGAGAGGAAAGAATAGAAGACAGGACGAAAGAGTTCAGTTTATAACAGTACCAGATGACGTAGTTTATCAAGAAAAAGTTCAACTCATTAACAATTCAGATTCCTGTGAAACGCCAACCGTTGGTGAAAAAGTTCCACCACCTCCAGAAATTGAAGAGCCAGTGGAATCCAATGACTATTGTTGTGAACCACCAGAAAACAGGTACAGACATAAGGTGATGAAAATAATCATGAGGTTCGATGATTGTACATTTGATATTTCGTTTGTAATTGATAAAGATATGGTTCTTGATTCAATAGAAACTGAAAATGTAAATGATTTTACTTTGTTAGTTAATGGTGAGGTAATGAGTTTTGATAATGACATAAGGTTCATTAAAGATGATGAAATTACAGTAAAAATGACTAGAATTGACCACTATAAAGAGTCTAGTGTCGTACTTGTTGGATATGACCCAGAAACAGTAATAGATAATGAAAATATACCAGAATCATCACTTGATGAACCAATAGATGAAGAACATATATTGATTAACCCTAATGAAGATGAGGAGCAACTGTAGTGGTTGCTCTTTTTTATACCTTTTCAAAAATTTGGCGATATTTATATTTAATAATGACAAAAATATATGCATATGAAACAGTTAAAGACTTATGAAGTTTATGGATATTACAAAGTCAAAGACGGTGTCGTTTATGAGATTTGTAAAGGTACAACTAAGGATGAAGACCCTTGTATCATTAGTGGGACTGACTATAATCCATATTTTCGTGTAATGTGGGGTAGTGGAGACGAAACAGTTGTTAAATATTACCTAGATTCATTAATAAAAGATGGTGACACATTTTCCAAGAACAGAGAAGGGTGGTTTGAAAAAACAAAGCACATGAAGGATGGTGATGTTTCTGTTGATTTGGGGCAATATTTTTACGATTTATGTGTTGAAGAGTTAGAGAACCAAATAATGAATACATATTATTTTAAGTCTTATGAATGGCTGAATACGCACAAAGATAGCCTTAATATACCACTTTTTATGTTTAAAGGAGTAGCAACATCAGTGCAATGCGAAGGAGCGACACCTAAAACAATAGATTTTACTGAAGCTTGGGTTGAAGAAAAGAAAAAGGAATGGGTAAAGAAGCGTGTAATTGAGGCTTCTGATGAAGCTGCTGGTAAATATTCATTTAAACTTACTGACAATACTAAAGAAAATTTTGATATAGAAAAAGAATAATAAATGAATTGTTATGATTAAACTTAAAGATTTAATGACGCTTGAGAGAATACTTCTTGAAATAGATGTTAGATTTAAATTTAAACTTGATTTTGGAAATGCTCTGAAGCTTTATAATTACCTAAAAGAGGTTGGAAGGATTACTTCATATGCGTTCCTGTTACAGGATGAATTTCATAAGAAATATGGTGATATAGAGAAACTTAAGGAGTATCATAATGAAATAATGAAAAATGAAATTGAATTTGACTGTACTGATATTGAAAAGTTTATAGACTATGTTTATATGATACATGGGGACGAAGAATTTGTAAATATTGTATCAGAAATTAAGTTTTGGAAGTAATCTTTGGAAACCATTAAATATTTATATATAACGAAAATAACTAATAAAAATTAAATATTTTAAGAATTATGGCAGATAATGCAAGAGGAATACATGTTTCACCTGGTATCTATTCAAGGGAAATAGACCTTAACTACGCAGTTCGTAGCCTTGGTATTACAACACTTGGTCTTGTTGGTGAGACCCAGAAAGGTCCTGCTTTCCAGGTAATGGATATCGCCAATTGGCGTGAGTTCCAGGATATATTCGGTGGAACAAGTACGGAGAAATACAAGGGAAGCCAGTACCCTAAATACGAGTTGCCTTATATCGCTAAGTCTTACTTGAGCGAGTCAGAGCAGCTTAAGGTTGTTCGTGTGCTTGGTTTAAGTGGTTTTAATGCAGGTCCTGCTTGGATTATTACAGCATCTAAGGACGGTGGAAAACCAATAGCAGTTGCTGTAATCCGTTCAAGAGGTACTTATAATCCATATGCAACTGGTAATACAAGTGGTTGCACTTGTGAAACCAGTAAGTATGACACATTGAAGTATTATGTTGGAGAACCAATAAATACTGATAAAGACAAATGTGAAAAGCTTGACTACAACAAAGACGCTCTTCAAATCAAGGAGTACATCCCAATGAACAGCAGTGGTAATGAGTGTGACGGATACCAAATGTCAGGTGGTGTAGGAAGCTTCGACGTTTCACAGTTTAATCATGGTAGATTTAAGCTTGTTGGCGTGAAGGGATATCACAAAGCTAGTGATATTAATGGCATTATAGAAAAGGGTATGAGTGACAATAAGACAGATAGAGAAAAAGCCTTTGAAGATGGCTATTTCGAATATCCAGTTTCACTTAATCCAAGTGATAAGGAATACATCCTTAACGTTCTTGGAACTAAACCATATGATGGTGACGCTCCTATTTTCGTTGAGTCTCTTTATGACGTAGCACTTGACCAGGCTATTATAGACGGAGAGGTTACAAAGATTGATAGTGGAGATACTGTTGATAGCGCAACCACTGGAGGTCTTAAGTTCTACCAGGCTTATTATACAGCAGATTACTGCCATCACGAGCCTGTTTCTGAGCTTATGAGAAGGTCAGAAACTTCACTTAGAAGAAAGCATATCGGTTTGAGAGTTCTTGCTGATAAGATTTCAACTCCAAGCAGCGAGTCAAATCCTGATGGACTTGGTCTTAAAGTTGTTCCTTACAATTACGAGACTGGCAAGCCATACACTGTAGATTCAGCACCTGCTGGATTAGAGGTAAGAAATGTAATGCCAGAATCAATTCAGAGTGGTACTGAAGAACAGAAAGAGGCTTGGTCAGCAAACACTCTTGCTGAAGTAGATGCTCAGGCTGGACAAATTTATACAGTTAAGCAGTACACTGAAGTAAGTGGAAAGAGAAATTATCACTATGCATTCTATTACGATGGATTTAGTGCTGCTACTGCAAGTGGCATTGATATGACCAATATATACGGAAACCTTACTAGTGGTGGTACTGGGAATAATACTGGAAAAGAAGCAACACTTGTTCTTAATGCCTCTGATGGGCTTTACTACAAGTATAATACTACAAAGGATGACGTTGTTTATGTACAACTTGATATGAATGACTACAAGTCAGCTTACAGATATGCTTCAACTCCTTGGATTGTATCTAACTTGAAGGGTGACTTTAAGCATGTTGAAATCAATAAGTTGTTCAGATTCCACACTATTTCAGATGGTAGCAATGCTAACTACGAGGTTAAGATATCAATTGAAAATATCAGACCTGATGCTGGCACATTTGATGTAGTTGTACGTAACGTATTCGATTCAGATGAAAGCCCAGTTGTGCTTGAAAGATTTGGTGGCTGTTCAATGAGACCTGGTGATAGCAGTTATATTGCATTCAAGATTGGTTCATTTGACGGAGTATATGAGTCTAAGTCTAAGTACATAACAGTTGAAGTTAATGACTCTACAGCAGCTAGAATGTCTGTTCCAGCAGGTTTCCTTGGCTATCCACAGCCTAAGTATAATGGAGAGCCAATAACTGGAGAAAAACATCAAGTTGAATTCCCAATATTGAAGTACAATAGATATTATGATGCTGACATCAAGAATAGAAAGCAGTACTTCGGTCTTTCTTCTTGGATTGGTGTTGATATCGATAACTTCACATTCAAGGGAAATAAGGCATATGTTGATAGTCCTAGCTTCTTGTCTAAGGGTTTCCACCTTGATTCAAGGCTTGACGCTTCTACTGCTGGTTCATATCTTTCAGGATATACAGTTGATGGCGAATATGGATACGAGTTTGACGCAGTTTCAACAAACTCTAGGACAAGCGTATTGACAGAACCACCTATAATTGGTACTGAGGAAGAAATGTATGGTTCAATTTACGAGTATGTTAACCTTCGTAAGTTCACTGTTTACTTCTACGGTGGATTTGATGGATGGGATGACTACAGAGACGAAAGAACCAACACAGACGAGTATAAGATGTCTCAGTACAGAGGATACATCAATCAGGGTAGCGGTGAGGGTTACTCATTCAATAAGATTAAAAACCCAGACTTGCTTCAGTTGAATCAGAATGGTATCACATCTGACTGGTATGCTTACTTAAGTGCTATTCGTCAGTTTGCTAATCCAGAGGCATCAGACATTAACGTGTTTGCAACTCCAGGTATTGACTATGTAAATCAGAAGCTTCTTGTTGAGGAGGCAATTGAGATGATTGAGGAAGAGAGAGCCGATTCTATCTACGTTGTAACAACTCCTGACAAACCAAGTGGTGCTGGTGACTATGTTGATGAAATGTATACTCCAGATGAAGCTGTGGCTAATCTTGAGGATACAGAGATTGACTCTAACTACACATGTACTTACTATCCTTGGGTTAAGTACCTTGACCAGGACAATAACCAGTATATCTATTTGCCAGCTACGAAGGATGCAGTTCGTAACTTCGCACAGACTGACAATACAGCATATCCTTGGTTCGCACCTGCTGGTATCGAGAGAGGTAATGTTGACTGTGTAAGAGCACACTTCATCACCAAGATTGGAGACGAGGACGTTCTTTATGACGGTAGAATCAACCCAATCAAGACATTTGCTCAGGACGGACCTAAGATTTGGGGTCAGAAGAACCTTCAGATTAATGAGTCTCAGCTCAATAGAATCGCAGTGCGTAGATTGCTTCTTAGAATGAGAAAGCTTGTTGCAATCTCTTGCATCGGACTTATCTTTGAGCCTAATGACCCAACAACGAAACAGTCATTCTTATCAACTGTAACTCCAATCATGGACAGTATAAGGTCTAACAGAGGTATCTCAGACTACAGAATTGAGATTAACGATACAATCGAGTCACGTGAGAGAAGAGAACTTCCAGTGAAGATTTACTTCAAGCCTTACAACGCACTTGAGTACATTGTAATCGACTTCATACTGACACCAGAGGGGGTTTCATTCGACGATATTTAAATAACTCTATAAAAAAGAAGAGGAAGATTGCTAGTCTTCCTCTTTTTTTATGTACTTAGGGTCTACGAATTCAGTCAGCCATACACCGTTGTTCGACAGGTAGAACTTCACACCGTCATCATACATCTTCTTGGTATCAATGCTGAGGAGACATGGCGTACCGTGTCTTGACCCAACGTTTGTTGCGGTCTCAGTGTCCTTGGATAGGTGTACGTAGAGTCTGCTGCCCTTCTTTATGCCTTCCTTTAATATAGCTTCAATTACATCACTCGAAGTGCCGTGATAGAGAATTGCTGGGGGTTCAGCCTCAGAGAGACCAACATCGACGTTAATAGAGTGACCCTGTCTCGCACGTATCTTCGTGTGGTCTTCGTTGAACTCGTATCGTTTCTTGTTGTTTGTTTCAACAATTTCCTCAAGGAGTTCAGAGGAATATCCGTACTTCTCAATGAGTTCTGATACGTTTCGCCATCCGTTGCCGTCTATGAGTCCTTTCTCATAGCTTTCCTTGTCATGGCGTAGCAGGAATGCAAGTTCCTTTCCCTTAACTGTTAGAAGTTCTTTATGTTTCATCATTTTACCTTTAAAATTCTGGTGCAAATATAGACAAAATCAGCGAAACTACCAAGGTTTATGTCTATTTTTTAACCTTATTTAATATTTATATAGAAAATAAACGTTTATTATGGATAATAAGACAAAGAAATTGATAGAAGAGTTGAACCAGCTCAAGAATCAACTCTCAGAGAAATTTATATTTGAAATGGGTCCAATGGGTAACCAAGGAATGATGCAGCAGCCACAGGGAAACCCTATCACTGGTGGCATGCACGAGGAACAGCCAGACCCAGCACTTGTTCAGCAGAATCCGCAGGCTATGATGGGGCAGGGAGATTCTGAGGAAGAAATTGCAATGCATGCTCAGGAGGTTATCCAGCATGAGCCAATTATAGGTAAGATTAGAGAAACGGCTATTGAGGGGTTGAAGAAATATTCAGACCACCCAACAAGCTCATTGTATGAGTTCTTCAAGAAGGTGTTCTTGGAGTCAGATAAGGTATTAACTGATACTGGAGGTAAAAAATAATTAGATATGATTATCCAAGGCTAAGTGTTGAAAAAAGTCGCCCTAGTGATATTCCTCCAGGTGATGAGGACGTACATTATCCTGGTGACGTTAATCCAGATGTTTTGGATGCCTTACAGAGGGGCTAATAAATAATGGAGATAGATTCGGCTCTATCTCCATTTTTATTATATCCATTGGCATATTGCAATCCATGTGGTTATTATTTGCATTATGTGTACAAATTGGTCAACCATAAGGTTTATTTTACCTTTATTCGCTTTCATGTCATCCATACAATAGTGTATTAGTGTGTTGACAATGAAAGTGCTAAACAACACTATTCCAGGTATGTTGTTTGTGATGATTACTGGGAGTAATATCATAATTGACCATGACATTGAATGCATAAGTAGTGCCATCTTATAGTCATTATTATAGAGTGGCTTATAGCCATCCTGCGTTTCCCACCATGATTTCTGCTTCAGCTTTGAGAGACAGACTGGTTGCAACACGAAGTCATCCACCACGTGTGCAAGTATCATAAGTAAAAATATTTCTATCATTGCGCAAATATATGTATTTTTTTCTAGAAAAACAAGTTTTTTATGTTAAAAATTAAAAAAGTGTGTATTTATATTAAAATAATCTAGATTAAAAAATATTTGAAAAATGAGTGATTTACTTTTGAAAATGCCGCTTAATTATGAGCCACTGAGAAAAAATAGATGGTTGCTCAGATTCCCAGCAGACTTGGGAATCCAGGAGTGGTGGTGTCAGACAGCGCATCGTCCAGCTATAAAGCAGGAGGGTAAGCCAATCCAGTTCCTTAACACTGAGACGTATGTTGTTGGTCGTTATACATGGGATGAAATGCAGGTTACACTTCGTGACCCAATCGGTCCTTCAGCTTCACAGGCAGTTATGGAGTGGGTTCGTCTTCATTCTGAGTCTGTATCTGGTAGACAGGGTTACGCAGCAGGTTATAAGCGTGATGTAGAGCTTGAAATGCTTGACCCAACAGGTGTTGTTGTGTCAAAGTGGATTCTTAAGAATACCATGTGTACAGCAGCAGACTTTGGTGAACTTGATTACAGCTCAGACGAGCTTGCAACAATACAGATTACGCTCCGTTTTGACTATGCGATATTGGCGTACTAATCTGTAGCGGCAAAAAAAATTATAATAAGTGCGGAAACTATTTGTTTTCGTACTTATTTTTTTATCATTTAAATATTAAAGGAAGAAAATAAACACAAAATAATGAAATTAGTTTAATATGGAAAGAAAACAGAGAACCAGTAATTTGAGCGATGCTGAGAGACGTTTGAAAATGAAGATAAATGAGCATAAGATGCTTATAAACAGTTTGCACGACCTTTTTAACAGGGAAAACAGTTCCAGTAGGTCAATAGAGAATCTGAAATCAATGATTGATTCTACAATTAATGAAATTGAAGCAATAAGGAAAGAAATAGAAGGTGATTATGCTCCAACAATTAATATCTATAACGATGAAAAGAAGAATGAAATACTTCGTAATAGTGGGATAAATATTTTTGATAACATTAAAAAGAAACAGGAATATAAGAAGCCAGAAAGATATTTTGGTAATGGTGGAATATGCCCAGACCATTCTTTTTTTGAGGATATAAGAAAGAAAGATAAGGATGTTGAGGAAAAGAAAAATTCTGGAACTATGTATGACCTTGGAAATAGTTTGAATGTTGACAATATTGTTTTTTGTAACAGATTTCTTCTTGACATGAGTGTAATTGGTATTCCTGAAACAATGGTTAAAAAGGTACTAAATGAAAGAGTGAATTGTGATAGATGCCTTTACGTTGACATTTATGATTTTGTTACAGACGGTGGTGTTCCTGTAATGCAGAATCTTTCAATGACAAGCGAAAACAGGAAGTTTACGCTTGAAATCAAACACCTTGACGCTTCAGGAAAAATTATGTACAAGGAGAAGTTTAATGGGTGCAGGCTGGATACTGATGAAATATATACAACAGCATTGAGATATGATGAAAGTGAGCCTACTGTTATAACGCTTAGAATATTATATGACGGAGTTTCCTATGAAGCAGGTCGTTAAAAAAAGAGGAAATACTCAGGCAGTTAAAAATAAAGTGGTTAGGAAACCACGCCAGACCAGGAAGGTAGTACCAACAAAGCATCACCTTCCTGGAACTTCAAAACTTGAGGAAAAATTTGCCACTGAGTTTTTGGAAAAACTTGGTGTTAAGTATATTTATCAATTTGAAGCAAAGGACATTGGTCGTTGGTTTGATTTTTATCTTCCAGAGCACAACATAATAATTGAGGTTGATGGCTCTTATTATCATGCAGACCCAAGGGTTGTGTCAGAAGATAAGTTAAAACCAATGCATAAAAAGAACATAAGAGTTGATGAATATAAAAACAGGTGGGCGCTTGCTCATGGGATACCAATCCTCAGAATATGGGAAAAGGATATAAACGAGAAGCCTAGTGAAGTGTTAAAAGAACTAAAGGCACGACTTTATATACAGGATAAAAAGGCAATTCTCACGGAGAAAAAGAATAAAAGGCATATAAACAAGATAAAATAAAATTACCGATATTTAATAATACAATGGAAGTTACGTTATATTTACCATACTATGACTATAATGACGATGCTTTTACCGCAAGTGACAACTACTACGGTGAGGGTGAGTATGCTAGTGCTGTATCTGATGAATATTACAAAAACAAGGATATTGTAGAGCAGTATGGTATTGACATAAAAAACGGGCGTACAGGACTTTTCTCTGGTCAGGATGGACAGATATACAAATTTGGTCAGAAAATGTCTCAGAGCGACGATAAAGTGTCTTATTCAAGCTGTAAAGCCACACTTTATAATGAAGATGGTGACGATGAAACTGTTGATGGACTTATAACATCATTTGCAAGGCAGGAATCGTTTATAGAAATGGTGGAATTCAATCTTGACACAGTCGAGGAGGAATTCGAGACTGAAATGAACATGTGGAGCAAAGAGCACACCAAGATAAACAGTTATATAAATAAAGCTGGAGAAGTGTGGGTTGCGTCAAAAGAACCTAAGAGAAATATGAAAATGCTTTTTAAAAATAGTGCTGGAGAAGATACTTATGCATTATTGGAGGATTGCAAGATAATGGATAATTCAGAGCGTGACAACTGGATATTGTATGTAAATAAAATAAAGATAATCGATAAGATATAAGTTATGGCAAATAAGAAAGAACTGACTGAGGAGCAGCAGAATCAGATTAAGACTCTGCTTGCTAATAATGAAATGCTTGAGAAGACGAAGAGAGAGGTTAAGGAAAGAGGAAAGAAGACAGACCAGATTGAACGTGCTCAGCAAGAAGTTATCGACCACATTAATTCTATTGACCCTACAGCTCTTGAGAGGGCAAAGAAAGAGAAAAAGAAACAGAGTAGCATGTCATTGTTTGGAGACACTGACATGTCTATTTTCGATATGCTTGGTGAAGAGCCAAGTAGCCCTAGTGTTTATAAAACAGAGGAAGAGGATTTGTCAGGACCAAGTGTTGCTGATACTACAGTTGAAACACCTTCTTTAGTAAACACTGAGACTGTAATAGCAGAAGAGACAATGTTCAATGACATTGACCCATCTGTTCAATATGATGTAATTCAACTTCCAAGTAATGGACAGTGTTATAAGAACAAGATGGATAGAATTCCAGTTGCATATCTTACAGCATATGACGAGAACATCATTACTTCACCAAACCTTTACAAAGATGGGCTTGTTATTGATTTCTTGTTAAAGAATAAGATTGTAAACAAAGAAATTAACCCAGATGACCTTATTGGTGGTGATGTAGATGCCATTACTTTGTTCTTGAGGGCTACTAGCTATGGTGCTGAATTTCCAATAATTGTTGCAGACCCAGATACTGGCGAACAAATTGAGAGTGTTGTTGACTTAACAACATTAAAGCCAAAAGAATTTACTCTGATTGGTGATGAGAATGGGTGGTTTGAGTTCGAAACACCAGTTAAAAAAGATAAGCTGAAATTCAGATATCTTACTAGAAAGCAAGAGAAGCAGTTACAAAAGATTAATGAAATCGAAAGTAATGGAACTAGGGCATATATGCTTGATACTGAAAGGGAAATCCTAGCAGCATCAATATCTACTGATAAGTTGTTAAAAGAATCTGATAAGAAGGTTATGAGAAACGCCATTTCCATCATGGGAGAATGGTCAAAGAAGTTGAAGGAAGTTAATGATTCCAAGTTCAACAAACTTGTAACAAACAGCTTGCTTCTACAGATTATGGCAGTTAATGGGAATACAGACAGGGAGTTTATTAAGAAATATGTTAATATGATGCCAGCAATGGACGCTCTTAGCCTTAGAAAGTATATAGAGAAGAACAGACCTGGAATTAACTTTGATATTGAAGTACAACGCCCTGAGAGTCTGGGAGGTGGCTCATTCAAAACCTTTCTTAACTGGGACGATTCTGTTTTCCTCAATATACCCGACCTATGAACAGAATCTTAAAGAAGAACTATTCGCTTGTCATATGTTCATAAAGATTCCTTTTGATGTATTGGATAGGATGCCAATACGTGATAGAAAATACTATATACACAAGTACAATGAATATATGACAGCCAGAGAAAATGCAATGAATAATTCAAGTTCTTCTACTGATATAAGTATGTATACCAATATGAGCCAGGGGGTTACTGGTGATGACATATTTGAATAAAATAAAAATGCACTAGGACAGTCCTAGTGCATTTCTTTTTATCTTCTACCATTTTGCCTTTTAACATCTCTTAGATTTTTTTGCTTATTTGGCATTTGAGTTCTTGAATTTTGTTAATTCTTGCCACCATTTTTTATCTGTATGTATAAATTTTGAAGCGTATTCATAGTTTTGCGTATTGTACTATCCCTTAAAATTTTATATTGTTGGCTATAATTGTTATAAGTTCTATCTATAGTACTATAAGAATAATCAATATTATTTGAAAGCATATGTTCACGAAGCATATTAATATTATTACTTTCAATGTCGTTAATAATCATTTCTGTAAAATTTCCAATTGTTTGAATTAATGGTACACATTTAGTAGCTTCATTACTATTTCCCCTGTATGAAACTTGATTTCCTTGTACTGTATCATTTTGTTCTAACTTTTCAACAATTGCAGCAAATTTATCACCATTTGGGTCTATGCTTTTTAATTTTTGAGCATATGCAGAATAATTAGCTGCTGTTTGCTGTGGTTGTGTTACAGGCTGTTGTGGTTTACTTTCGGAAGAACTATAATTTTGAGTTGTGGTATATGTTGGATAGTTATAATTTTGAGTTGTTGTGGTGGTATATGCTGGTTGACTTATTAACTGGTTTTGATTACTAGTTACTTGACTAGTCTGATTTACTGGATGCTGTGTTTGTTGCTGGTTATGTTGACTATTACCACCATTTTGTGGGTTCTGTTGCTGCTGATTACCAGCTCCTTGATTAGGCTGTTGCTGTTGTCCACCTACAAGCGCAACAAAGTCATTTTTTAAAGTACCAATTTCTCTTATTGCACTTCCTGGTGCGCTTCCTAAAGTAGATGAAATTCTAAATTTATTGTCAATATTGTTATAATCTTGTTTAAAAGTATCATATTGTTCTAACAACTTTGAAAGCGGTACTGAAGTATCAATAGCACCATTGTTTTTAATTTGATTTCTATTTTGGTACTTTGCGTAATTTCCATACCCCCTCATAGAATTCATGAAATATCCAGTATTGTTATATCCTTGTTTAAAATTATTCCACCATGCGGCTGGATTAACGGCATCTAGTTCACGTGGCACATTAATTCCATATTGGCTTAAGTCTTCAGTTAAGACATTTTTCTGAACACACCTTTGTACTGCTGCTATTATTTGTCTTATATAAACAGTAAGTCTAGTAAGAAAACCTTCAAGTTCTGGTTGTTCCTTTCCGTTTGTATCAGTACTTTTCATAGTACTTATATGTGGTAGTAATTGATTTAGAACATTTGCATGGTTTCCAAGAATTTCAATTCCTTCTTTTATTATAAATTTTGTTATTTCTTCTCTTATAATGGCTAAATATCTATCCATAGTTGTGTTTAATTACACATATAAATATCAAAATAGCGTAGAAAGAGTGAATATTAGTTTAGATTTTCCTTTTTTAATGTTATATCCAGTCAAATCTATTGTTGGTGTTATATTCATACCATATTTTGAATTCATTTCAGAAGCCTTTTTCATAAATTCATAACCATGCTTACATTTTATATCTATTCCAAAATATGCAAGATAGTAATGAATCATTTCATGAACTAGTATGTCTCTTATTTGGCTTTCTGTGTAGTCATAATTGTCACTAAGTTCAATACATTCGTTAAATATAGTCCCATCGTAATTAACATCACATGAGAAATACCCAAGTATTCTGTATGAATGTCTTATTTTTAGTGTTGGGTCTGGTAATATGCCACCAAAATATTTGTTGTTATACTCGTAAAACAACCCTATCATCATTCTGTAGTTTGGTATCATATCATTAGTAACAATAAGAAAAATACAACAATATCAATATTATCACAGCTATTGCTGCAATTGCCCCAAGAAGTCTTGCAAGTATAAACTTAAAATATTCCCCCCACGAGCCAAACTCGAAAATAAAACCGTAAAATTCTTTAAAAAATCTCATAATTTATATTTTTGCTGCAAAATTACTAGAAAAAAATCAAATAACAAAATTATATTAGTTAAAAAACTATAAAAATAGTATTTATCTTTGAAAAAGAACATTATAATATATGGGTCAAATTTTTTTCTTGGAGTTTCTAAAGATATTAGGTGGAGCAGCTAACGCTGGATTTGGGTCACTTTTAACATTGTTGAAGAGTGGCTTTAATACTGCTGTCAAATTTCACCAAGAAGGTATTGCATTTGCTCGTGAAATGGGTATGTCTGCGAAGGAAGCACAGGCATATACTGAAGTATTGACAGAAAGAACTGAAAATCTTGCTGCAAAATATGGCGTTGCTGCTGAACAGGTAATAGAGCTTCAGAAGAACATATCAGTTGCAACTAGTAGGCAGTTAATGCTTAATGATGCTCAGGCTGAACAATTCTTGCAAATTAATAAGCTGGTAGGTTCATCAACAGTAAGTAAGTTTACTGATGAAATGATGAATGGTATGGGCGGTAGCTTACAGTCTGTTACAGGTGCTGTTTCAAAAGCATACACCCTTGCATCTAAGAGTGGTTTAAATGCCCAGAAGATTAGTGAAAAAATCGCTAATAACTTAAATCTTGCAAATAAACTTTCATTCCGTACTGGTATCGATGGCTTGACGAGAATGGCAATGCAGGCTGAAAAGATTGGCATGAATCTTCAAACAATAGATTCTGTTGCCAATAAGTTCATGGATTTTGAAAGCGCAATAGAGAGTTCTGCTCAATTGTCTATGCTTGGTGGCGCTGCTGGCGCTATTGGTGGTAACCCATTAGATATGATGTATGAGGCAAACTATGACCCAGAAGCTTTGCAGAAGAGAATACCTCAAATGCTTAGTGGTCTTGCTAAATTTGACCCTACAAAAGGTGTTGCGCATCTCAATGGATTTGCTCAAGAAATGGCAAGAAATATAGGAAAGGGTCTTGGAATTGACCCAACCGAAGCAGTTAACATTGCCAAAAGAACAGCTGCAAACCAATACAAAGAGCAAAACATAAGCCCAAGATTGAGAAACATGGGTCTATCTCAGGAACAGATGGATTTCCTAATCAACAAATCTGATGTAAAAGATGGAAAAGTTTCACTCACGACAGCCAATAACGAAACTATTGACCTTGGGGCTGTTAGCAAGAGTGGTGAGGAAATGAAAAAGTTGCTTGATGAAATGATGAAGTATGATAACATGTCTGAGAAAGATATAATGGAGCAAAACGCTCAGACACTTACTTCAATAAACGAACAGCTATCTGGCATTTCTGCATCAATATCAGCAATGTTCTCTGGCTTTTTAAATGGCTTATTACCAGGAATTACCAAAGATATTAAGGATTATGGAGCTTGGGCTAAACAGAAATTAGAACCATTGGCGAAAGATATGGGTAAGTCAGTTCGTGAAGCGTACAACACGTTAAAAGTCTTGTCACCTGTAATAAAGACATTAGGCTCTGGACTTATAAAGTTTATGCAGTTTGTCACACAACACTGGAAACTTACGTTGGCTGCAATACTTGCGATAAAGGCAGCTAAATACATAGGTGGTATTAGTCTTGCAAGCGTTGGTAAAGCCCCAGCCCAAACGATAGGACAGGCCGCTTCTAGTAAGATGTTTAACGGCATTAAAAATATTGGTAGTAATATTTGGTCAGCATCAAAAGGTATGAGCGAAGCTAGATATGATTACAATTATTTAAGGCATCCAATGGGTGGTGGACGTGGACGTTTTATGTCAGCAGTAAAAGCACCATTTAGAGCATTTGGAAGGCTAAGTGGAACTGGTAAAGCATTAGTTGGTGGTAGTGCAGCGTTAGGTGTTGGACTAGGAGCTTATAATGCAATTACAGCAGACAATACAGCAGATAGAGGTGCTGGTATTGGAACTGCTGTAGGTACAGCTTTAGGCGCTGTTGTAGGGGGGCCAATAGGTGCTGCTATTGGTGGATTCCTTGGAGATTTTGCTGGCAGATTTGTTGGAGAACATTGGGATGATATTACTGGAGCTGTATCTAAAGCATGGGATTCTATTTCGTCTTGGTTTAAAACCGCTTGGGATGGGTGGCTTGGAGATACGATGTCTATTATTTTCCCAGTTATTGGGGTTATTAGATATTGGGACGAAATTTCGAAATTTGTTTCTGATAAATCGAAAAAAATAATAGGGCTTTTTGAACGAGCTGCTGATGGGTTTATAAAATTTGTAAACGACCCTTGGGGTACTACCAAAAATGTTGCTAAAGCAGCCATTAATAAAGGAAAAGAATTTTTTGGCTTCTCAGTAAGTAATAATTCAACAGAGAAACACTCTGTTGGAGGAGCTGTTGGTGGTAATATAACCAATGCTGGAGATACTATTATGAACATGTCAACAGAATCTCATTCAACAGGTGGCACTATAGGAGGTAACGTTACTAATCTTGGTAGTAGCATTATGAATCTTACAACTGAGAAGCACTCTGTTGGAGGTGCTGTTGGTGGTAACATAACCAATGCTGGAGATACTATCATGACAGTAAGTAATAATTCAACAGAGAAACACTCTTCTGGGGGTTCAGTAGGTAGGGTTACAAAACCAGAAGGTGAGGATATATTAACATGGCTTAAGAAGGGTGAGATTGTCCTTAATGAAAAGCAGCAGAAGATGTTTACTGATAATATTCAGGCAATGCCTGTAGGACAGAAAGAATATATCTATGTTCCACAGAACACATCTACTTCTAATGTTGGAAATAATAAAGTTACAGTTGATGCAATAAAAGTTAATGTTGGTGGTACTATAAGAATTGATATGGGTGGTGGAAACACTCGTGAACTTGACAGCAGAGCATATGATATCATTGCTCAGAAGGTGTCTGAATATTTTACAAATCAGTTTAACCTTAAGGCAGTTAACGATACGGCTTATGTAAGTGGAGCATTTATGCCAACATCATTGTATGGTAAAATGAAAACAACAACTTAATATTTAAATAAAAGAAAAAGAAAGTATATTTTCTATATGGCAATTTCTACTAAGAACGCAAGGGATATGCTCAAAAACACTGGTGATATACTGAAACACGCTGCTAGTGATTTATTGAGTAATAGCGATTTTATATCAAGAACAATAGGAATGACTAATTCCTATGAGGATATTACTTTGCTTGTACAAGCCCTTGGAAGGCAACCAGTTAGTTTACTTGGTAAAGACTATCTTTATATATTTGACCATGTAAGGAGAAACTATCAACAAGGTACTACAATCAGTAGTATCATGTATGGTAGTGGTAATGAATATTGGTGTCCTAAATTCACATTCTATAAGGAAAGACCAACTGTTAAGTTTGCTGACCCTTACACAGACCATGTGAATCTTCTTGGAAGGTGGATGCCAGATTTTGTTCCAAATGATACGATATATAGCAAAACTGGATATTTTTACGCTGAATCGAATGATGGTGTCACTAATAACATGGTTATTAATAGTGCAGAATCAAATGCTGGTACTGCAAGTGGACAGTATTCTAGCAGTTTCCAGAATCTGTCAACATGTGACCTCATAAAGAAAACAAACGAGAATTTCAATAGTGGCGCTTATAACACTCTTGTTGCAAGATTTCATACAAACAGCGATGATTCAAGAAGATTAAACAATCCTACCCAAACAGCCGTTACTGACAAATATGGTATGTCTCATGGTAGAAACTTATTGAAAGTTAGTCCAAGTAGGGAAAATGGATATAATAATCCATATTGTAGAGTTTGGACTTACCATCATCAGTATCATAGGATGATTGATGCAATTAGACCATTTGGTGGTGGTATGATTGGCACTGCTGAACAGCTTGAAAACGCACAATCTGGCGAATATGGTAACGTTTCATTCCGCACACATGGTAGTAAGAATTATAAAATTGGAAGTGGTAGCAATAGGCTAGACACACACGGAACTCTTAATTATAATAATAATTTTGTAAATATTGCACCTACAGCCAAGCTCAAAGATTATTTTGAGGGTAAGGAGGAAAAGTCTGTGTCTACGAAAAGGTGTATGTTTTCAATTGAAAACCTTGCGTGGCGTGACGATAAAGCCAAGAAATCTGAATTTGAACCTTATGGGCTGTCACCAGAACAAAGAGGGCCGCTTGGTGGTCGTATAATGTGGTTTCCACCATATGATATTCAGTTCAATGAGAGTGTAAGTGTAAAATGGAATTCAAATGAGTTCATTGGGCGTGGTGAAAACATCTACACATATACAAACACAGAAAGAAGAGGTAATCTTTCTTTTACGTTGGTGATTGACCACCCAGCAATACTTGACTATTGGACTGGGCACGATGCCCCAAGAGGTGACTTAAAAAATAATGGAAGACAACTAATGCCAGGTAATTCTGGCGGTGTTGATGAAATAAACAACCAGGAGCAGACTCTTTTGAGATTCTTTGCTGGGTGTGATATGCTTACAGCAAAGCCACAACAGTATTGGTCTAGAGATGTAAAACCTGAAGTAAAACCAGATATACAGAAGGATAATGTTCCACAGCCTAATCCACCAAAGCCAGATGAGGCTGAACCAGCTAAGAAGACAATATATTGTTTTGTGTTTTATCCTAACAACTATAGTGGTAAAGATGATGGTGGTATTGTAAATCCAATACACTATCTATTGAATGGTATAGGTACTCAGAAAAGGGTTAATGAAATAACCAAGAACGCAGATGATTTTATGGTTGATATGAACCATAAAGTCTTTGTTTATGGTAAAACTGGATATGGTGGCTACGAGATGCGAGAAAATGGTATATCAGTAGCAGAAAAGCCTCTTAAAGCTAACTATGAAACAATAAGAGGTACTTATGCTGATACACAGACAACAGAGAGAAAAGCACAGTATTTAACAGATGAAAATGGTGAGTCAGAAAAAATAAACGCTTATTACGATGGTGGTGAGCCACCTTTTGGTAGTCCAACACTAGCTAAACAGATTGGTTCTACAGCATTATCTCTTGGTGCAGCGCAAGGTAAAAATATCAATTCAAGACCGTTTGAGTGGTATAGAAAACGTTGGTATTATAGGGTTGACAATGATACTGCTAATCAGCAGCTTAATGGTAGTAGCGGGACTACTTGGCTAATTAAGGAAAACTATCTTGATACTAGTAGTTCTCAATACAACAGTGTTGGTATATATAATTGTAAGCATATAAGTGGGCAATTCAAAATTGATATAGATAAAAATAATGACACTATTGTAAGTCTTGCTGATATGTATACGGCGCTTGAAGGTGTAAAAGAGCCATTAAAAGGTACATCTGAAAACGATAAGCTATACAATGAAGATAAAGTAAATCTAATAAAACAGGTTAAAGAGGGTGTTAGTAAAGGTACTCATAAAATAACTAACATAACATTCTATGGTCATGCATCAACACAGGGTAATAACAAAAGTGAAAAAGTTAATACAATTAGGAACAACTCTCTTGCTAAAAACAGAGCATTAACATTAAAAAAATGGATGACAAGTGTAGGTTTCCCTGAAGCTGGTAACGGAAAATTCGAGTTTCATGATACGAAGAACTCTACTACTGGTGGGGTTCAAAAGGCTGGAAATAAATATGACGTTAATGACCCAGTGACAAAATTCTGGAGAAGTGCCTATGTTAAAATA
>Ga0310691_10003029_pt1 | contig 20898 bp, 23 predicted proteins | sample 176DNAGHGlowgp2_FD_203887 | JGI IMG/M metagenome (GOLD analysis project Ga0310691, IMG submission 203887) | Sheep rumen microbial communities from Palmerston North, Manawatu-Wanganui, New Zealand - 1766 DNA GHGlow gp2 (v2) (version 2) | ecosystem: Host-associated > Mammals > Digestive system >...
ACATAGTAGTGCGCCATATAATTAATCGCCCCATGCTAGCTTGCGGCTTCTGCAGCCCGTCATTTGTTTGTTAAGGCGAAGAATGACGGTTCCTTCGCCTGATAATCATCAATCGCCATACCAAATAAAATATATGACATTTTGTCAGTTTATTTCAACATCGGAAGCATCTGTATCAATTTTCATAATTAAAATAGCAAAATTTTGCTATTTTAATTATGAAAATCTAAATAATGTCACTATCTTTGCACCCACGACCAAGAAAACTGACATACCATGATACAGGAACTGAAATTCAAGAACTTTTTGTCATTCCGAGACGAAGCCATCTTCAGTTTTGAGCCCACAAAAGACGAACCCATCAACCGCGTAGCCACGATGGCCGACGGCACTAAGCTTCTTCGGTTTGCCGTTGTATTCGGAGCCAACGCGTCCGGCAAATCCAACTTCCTGGAGGCCCTGGATTTTCTGCGCAACTTCTGGACGCAAGTTCCCAGAAGGAACGACTTGTCCACCCGCGTAATTCCTTTCCTATTGGACAAGAATACACCCTCTGAGGACTCTTCCTTCGAGATGAAGTTCTACGTGGGCGATGTCCGCTATTGGTACAAGCTCAGCCTCAACAAGGAGCGGGTTTCCGGCGAGTCTTTGTACTTTTACGATTATCCATCCCCTCAACCTACTCGAATCTTCTGGCGCGAGTATGCCAAGGGGCAGTCCATCGTCAAGTTTAATCCTGCAGCCGTGAAATTAAAGGCAGCCGAGATTGACGCTATCAACCTCAACTGCTGGAAGAACATGTCTTTCTTTGCATCTCTGACGAAGGTAAACATCACTATTGAACGCGTCAATGATGTTATCCGCTGGATTAATGAGAAGCTTATGCCGGGAATCAATCGTGGCACGGAACTCTCCGGATACGCAAAGGAGAAGATGCTCAAAGATGAAGATTTCCGGAATTACTTGACCTCCTTTATCAAGACGGCCGACCTGAGGATTGCCGAGGTCAACGTAAAAGAAACCGCCCACGCATTGAACGAGCAGCAACTCAAGATGGTTTCCGAAGCCACATCAATTGATGAAGAACTTAAAGCGGAAATTCTTTCCAGCGGCTCCATCAAAGATATTGATACCGGCTTCAAGGTTCGTGTCAAAAATGTCCGGGGAGAAGAAGAGTACATTCTCCCTGAAAGCAGGCAATCCGACGGAACCACTCGTGTAATAGAGATTGAATCAGCCATTTACACCACGATTAAAGAGCAGGCCTTCCTGCATGTGGATGAGATTGAAGCCTCTCTGCATCCGTCCCTGCTGGACTTTGTGCTCAACGAGTTCCTTAAAGTCAATGACAACCGCTCCCAGCTACTGGTCACCACCCATTATGACCCGCTGCTGGATAGCCTTGACATCAATGATCTCTTTGGAAAAGATTCTGTCTGGTTCACTGAAAAAAAAGAGGACGGAAACACGGAGCTTTATCCCCTGACGGATTTCAAGGGGCTCGGCAAACTGTCATCCATTCGCAAGTCATATAAGAACGGCCAGTTTGGTGCAATCCCTGAAATATACGTCTAAGGTTATGGCAAGAGTAAGGAAAGAGCGTGAGATAAAACGCTCACGCATCACAGTAATCGGAGAAGGACAGACCGAAAGGTGGTATTTTGAGCATCTGAGAACAATTAATGGGTATCGTTATGACTGCAAGCCGCGTTTTTTCGCACACCAGTCGTACGAAGAAATGGAAAAACTCATTGACTGGGTCCTTCAAAATGGAGGCATTGCAGTATGCGTTTGTGATGCAGACATAACCCGAACCAATGAGGAGCGGCGCAAGAAACTCCAAGACATAAAGGGGCGCTATGCAAAGAACGAGCGGGTTTTTATCTGTGACAGTATGCCTTCCATAGAATTCTGGTTTCTGATTCACTATTTGAATACTCGTAAGTATTTCAAGGATTCAGATTCTGTCATTACAGTTCTCAGGAAGTATATACCCGAATATAAAAAGACAGGAGCTTTCCTAGAAAAGCTATCCTGGGTTGCAGATTTGTGCTCCGACAGCCATTTAAAAGATGCTTGTGAAAGAGCCGCTCTTGGTGGGCATGAAGACGAATCGTATTCTGAGATATACAAGGCTATCAATCTCTTTTCTGAAATCTAACTCGAAAAGACATAGGTACTGCAAAAAACAGGAAATGGAAACCGTGTTTTTCTGTGTTATACTCAGAAAGCCCAAGACTGCTTTTATGAGCCAATTGAAAGCCCTTTGAAGGGGGAAATGACTCCTTTTCTACTAGTGCTCATAATAATCAAGTATTCTGATACCTAATAAATAGTTTCGTCAGCAGAATAATACTATCTTTGTGCGAACAAAAACGATGAGATATATGGATAAACGACTTTGTATTGAATATATTAAGGCGATTGAGCGTATCAAGTTCTCAGAAAGTATTGAGGGCGAGAACACCATAGGATATATTGACGACAATAACAGACACATAAAAGTACTTTACTTGGAGGATAATATCGGGGAATACATAGTCCTTGCCTTCGCTGCCGTCAAGAAAGATATTATTCAGTCTGTATCCAAAGAATTATCAAGGCGTGTGATAAATGGGAGATTTGAGGTGTGCGAAGATATTGTTATTCTTTCATCAATTTTTCCTATTTTAGACACCATGTTTCTTTACAAACAGATAAACCATGCTTTGTTAGAAATATGGGACATGAATAACATAGTAGAAAACGCACCCGAATAGGATGCGTTTCAATTTTTAGTTACCTTTGTAGGTGGAAGCCACAACGCCAGTGTAAAAAAAAACCGCTTGGCCAACCCGGATTTGATGTATTGTTTTGACAATTGCAACCAGAGTAACTTATGTAGAGTGTGCCTTATTTCAGTGAGGATGTCATTCGTCGGAATTGGCCCTGCAATGTGGCTTCTTTTTTTTATAAATATACTGTTCTTTCTAAAATAGTCAAGCTGGTGTAAACTAGTATATCGTTCCCACTAAAAGAGCTGAAATGGATGCAAAAACCATAATACAACTTAGGAGTGGCGGCGCCACCGTCAATGTATAATGCGTCGTATTATTATGCAGCCATCTTAACATTACGATAATAGCAAGTACCGATAGCCTTCTTAAACATATATGAGAACCTATCGGTTTCTTTCATTTCCTTTTTCTGTATAACGGCTATATCTGTTGCCAGCTGCACCGATGATATGCCCTTCTTGTGGCAAGAAATGAGGTACATGGCGAGGAACCACTTGCGAAAGGGAATCTTGGTATTCTCAAAGATGGTACCCGCGGTTACGGAGAAATTCTGCCCACAGTGGGGGCAAACCACATCGTTCTTATCCCATCGAGATTGGAATAGAGCCTTCTTGCACTTGTCTTCGGAAGAGAAGTAGGCGGTAAGTTCGTAGATGTCTTTCGCCGCACTTGTGACAGCAGCCGGGGTCGCTGGATAATCCAGGACCACTTCCCTCACATCATAGAGCACTTCCGCGAATCCCTCCAGATCGGCATCTCCGAGGGCCTTCGGATAACGGATGATTGCCAGGATGGCGTTGAGAAGGCGGACATGTTTCGGAAGTTCCTTTTGCTGCGCCTCTTCTATCTTCCGCTGGCGGTAAAGGTCGAACATGTAGTATTTCGTGGCCTTCAGGAAGTTCGCATAGCCTGGCATCTGCTCTCCGCACAGCCGCTCGATGCGTTCATCTTCCAGAACATTGATGAGGTTCCGGACGATGCCGTTCGGCTCCGTAGTCATCTGGGAGAAGTCCGTATACTTCAGGTGGCAGCCCTCGTGGACGGCGAGCCCCACGAAGGTATCGATCTTCTGGCCATCCGAGAGGTCGGCATCGTCGAAGACCCGCGTGGCCAAGTACACCACTTTCGAATCCGTACAGTTCGCTTCAGGTGACAGGCGCAGGGTAACCCTGTATGGGGTATCCATCGCCACGATGTAATCACGCGCCATCCCGTAGGCTTCCTTGATGATGTCCCCTTCGCCGCGGCAGTTCCGCAGCATGTCTGAGTAGTTCCCGCCTGCCGGGATGAGGGACTCCCATCCGAGGCGGCCGCTGCGGCGGATTCTGACGTAGTTGTCTTGATCCCTGTCCAGAAAGTCTTTTCTCAGGGATGTAATCTTTTCCTGTGTATCCATATTTAGGTGGTTTAATGCTCAGAGCTTTTATTAAAAAACGTATCCCGATTGCTGAATCGCAACCGGGATAATACGCTTTTAGAGTTGGAAATGTTATTTCTTTGCAGGAGGGTTGTTTCCCCTGCCGCCTCCTGACGGATTCCCCGTCCTTGAAGGCCAATTAGGGTTGTTTGACATTATTTCACTTGTTTAAATCTGGGCTCCTCCCAGCCGGCGGTCGCCAACGCGGCTTCCAATGGCAAAGGTATGTCAACAGAATTACAATTCCTTAAGGGAATGGTTCTCCCTAAGTAGTGAAAGAATGGCATACGGCTTCCCTTCTCCTCCATCAATCTTGCAAGAACTGAGGTTCACGTCCCCGTTTTCCGTTTCAAGTTTTGTTATTGCCTGATTGATCTTGATTCGGTATTTGGGCCCCTGCTTTGCAAGATCGACCGTTGCATCTTTTTGCTTCCTTGATTCAGCCCTTTTGCGACCGACGGTTTCCTTTATCGAAAGGTATTCTTCAAGATAGTCGCTTTGAAGATCTTTCAATTTCAAACCTTCAGGATGACGTACCAATAGGATATAGAAAGCCTTGCAGGCAGGGTCAAGTTCATCCAGCACATACTGTCCCAGCATTATCCGTGTCCCTTCAACCCTAATCCTGACGATATTGTAGTCCTCCAGCCTCTGATTGAACTCCTGTTCGGAGTAACCCATCTGCTCTGCACTGACCTGAACGGAAGCCAAAAGATCATCAAGAGGATCTCCGCTAAAGGGAACAGATTTGTCTCCGTTGGAAGAACCTTTTGAAGCTCCGGATGGCCAGGCGCCTCCGTAGAATATTGAATGTTTACCTGTTTCACTCATATCGCAAAGATACGGCTTTTTCCCGTCAGTGCCTTAGGAATGTCTTGTACACTACGCTTCTTTCACCCTCTGTTTTACTTCCTTCATAGAAAGGAAGAAAGTGTCTTGTGAAGGTCATAGCCGTAGGTTTTCTCGATATAGTCGCGGATCTCTTCCTTGGTCTTCCCCGTGCGTGCAAGGAAGATGGCCGCAGCAGTAGACTGTGCGCCCTTTATACCCTCGGGATGGTTATGTGTGATGGCTGCGGTCATGACCGAATCATCGGTGAAGGACGATACGCCGAGAAACAATTTGAACCCCGTGTTCTTCGTATTGTGGAACTCGTAGGCGGAACCCACGACGTCTCCGGTTATAGCTCCTAGCATCTTTTTCGTTTTATTTCCATGAATATACCTCAATTTCGCGAGATTCCTGCATCACTTCTTGCCTTTTTCATCATAATAGTTCTCCGCCCGTGCCCTGCGGGAGGCTACCCTCTCATCGTAGCTGGCCGACGGGCAGGCCAAGATGAAGTCATTCTCCTGCTTAGCCCATTTCGCGCGTGCGAGCCTCTCCTTCTTGAAAGTCTCCATAGTCTCCTCCTCTGTCTTCTCGAACTGGATGACGTTCGTTATCGAGAGGGACACTGATACGCTCTTCACGTCGTGGTCCGTTCCCATGTAGGCGAAGGACCAGCCTTCCTCCTTGAGATGATTCACCAAGGCATTGACCGTCTCGCAGGAGTATTCCTTACTGCTGTTCTCGTATCCGTCCGTGATGACGGTCACGACGACCGAGTGGTTCTTTTCATCCTTGAGTTCCCTCTCTAGGCGGGTGAACGTGCGGCCCATCGCGTCGTAAAGTGGGGTCGCCGCCCCGGGCACATAGGTCTCGGTGGTGAGTATCTCCGCCTTCGACGGATCAGCATTCCAATAGACATCCTCGATCCCGTCGCTGTCAAAGAGAACAAGAGTTATAAGCTGCTCCTGGGTTCCGGAGTATTTCTTCTGGGAGGACTTCACTCCCCCGAGAACCTCGTTGAAGCCCATTATGGCGGGCTTCTGTATGTCCCACATGGAGCCGCTGCGGTCCATGATAATCACGTTGTACACCTTCGTTCTTTCTGCTTGCTTTTCCATAATACTGCGTCTTTAAGGGTTTTACTTCTGCTTGCGGACACGATGACGATTGGCCTTCTCGTTTTTTTCGTGTCATTTTGACGCAAATATAAAAGCATATTCTGAGAAAACAAAATATTTCGTGTCTTTTTTACACATTTTTTGTTTTTGCACTCAAAAAGACCTATCTTTGTCTTCCGGATGAGTAAGAATTACACATACGTTCCGGGGGCCGATTTCCCCTACCAGTACCGCTATGAACACATGGCGGTGACGACCGACTGCGTCATCTTCACCTATGAGGACTGGAAGCTCAAGGTCCTGCTGGTCCGCCGCGGCGGCGAGCCGTGCAAGGGCGACTGGGCATTCCCGGGTGGATTCCTACGCAACGACGAGACCGCGGAGCAGGGAGCGCTGCGGGAGTTGCTCGAAGAGACTGCCCTGGCTCCGTCCTCCCCCATCGTCCAGCTGGGTGTGTTCTCGGATCCTGACCGCGATCCGCGCGAGCGCGTCATTACAATAGCTTTTTACGCGCTGGTGAAGCCTTCCGAGGTGGCCGGCGGCGATGACGCTGACGAGGCGCGATGGTTCGCCGTGGATGAGCTCCCCCATCTGGCTTTCGACCATGACAAGATCTTCGCAGAGGCGATGGAGCGGCTGCGCCGCGACATCCATTTCCAGCCGGTTGGTTTCGACCTGCTGGATGACGAGTTCACCATTCCCGACCTCCAGAGGCTATATGAAGCTATCTTGGGAGTGAAGTTCGATCGGAGGAACTTCCAGCGGAAGATTCTCTCTTCCGGTATACTCGAGCAGACTGCCGATGAGGACTCCGCTCGCGTAGCCTTTTCAATGACGCGTTCTCCTCGCAAAGAGGCCCGCTTGGAAGAGCCGGTGATGCTGGCAGACGCCTGCTATGAGGATTCCTTCAGTGAGGTGCTTCCCGTGATGGAGTCGCCAAGGGAGAAGAAAGGCCGTCCCGGCCGCGTCGGATCCTTCTTCCGCCTTAACCGGCGTAAGTACAAGGAACTCAAGGAAGACGGTCTCAAGCAAGAATTCTGATATGTACGCGACGCTCTCCATTATAATCCTGACCAGCCTGGTCAGCATACTCTGCTTTACGGGAACCGCCCCCGCAGACAAGCTGGCATTCGAGGCTTACGACGTCCCATTTTCCAAAGTTGCCGGACATATTGGACAAATACTCTTGAACCAACACACATCCTGAATGAAACGCACAATTCTACTCTCCTGCCTCTTAGTCCTGACTCTGACAAGCGGCTGCAAAAGCCCGGAAAGGGTGGTATCGTCGGTGCTGAAAGAAGGTATCCTGGAGCAGGCCGGGAAATGGCTGGACAGGGAGCCGGTGACCGTGACCGGCTTCGTCGCGGAGCGCAGCGCCGGTGGCATTCACGACTTCTATTCCGAGGGCGATTACTGGTGGCCGGATCCGGAGAATCCCGACGGGCCATACATCAGGCGCGACGGCGAGAGCAATCCGGACAATTTCTCGGAGCACAGGAAGGCGATGATAGACTTCAGCATGGCGGTGGGTTCCCTCGCATCCGCCTACCTGCTGACGGGCAGACAGGAGTATGCCGACGCAGTCGGGAAGCACGTACGCGCATGGTTCATCGACGAACAAACCAGGATGAACCCCAGCCTTCTCTACGCCCAGGCCATCAAGGGGCGCGTCACAGGCCGCGGGATAGGCATCATCGACACCATACATCTGATCGAGGTCGCGCAGGCTCTGATCCGTCTGGAAGACGTCCTCGGCAGCGATTGCGTCGAGGGGGCGCGGCAGTGGTTCGCGCAGTACCTGCAGTGGATGACCACCCATCCCTACGGCATCGACGAGATGAACGCCCGCAACAACCACGGCACCTGCTGGGCCCTTCAGGCGGCGGCCTTCGCCAGATTCACGGGCGACAGGGAGATCACCGGATTCTGCCGCAGGCGCTTCAAGGAAGTTTTAATCCCCACGCAGATGGCGGAAGACGGCAGCTTTCCCCAGGAACTCGCCCGCACCAAGCCCTACGGCTATTCGCTCTTCAATCTCGACGCGATGGCCACCCTCTGCCATATCCTTTCGGAGGATGGGGAAGACCTTTGGGAGAGCCTTCGCAAGGCGGTGGACTATATGCTGCCGTACGTGCAGGACAAGGGCGGCTGGCCCTTCGCGAAGGACGTGATGTACTGGGATGAATGGCCCGTAGCGCAGCCCGCCTTCCTCTTCGCCTGGCTCCGCTACGGAGACGACGCATACCTGCAGGCATGGGAGAAGTTCGAGCACTTCCCCACGAATGCGGAGGTCCTCCGCAACCTCCCGGTCAGGAACCCGCTGCTGTGGCTGGAGGATTAGTCGAAGACGAGGTTCTTTTCGATCTTGAAGCTTCCGTTCAGACGGATGTCGGCCGAGCTGGCACCCACCAGCACTTCGAACTCGCCCGCCTCCGTGCACCATTTCATATCCTTGCCGAGTATGCTCAGGTCCTTGGCGGCAAGGGAGAATTGCACGCGCTTCTTCTCTCCCGCTTTCAGCGGCACGCGCTCGAAGCCGCGCAGGACGGAGTCGTAGGTGACGACGGAACTGTATTTGTCCCTTATATATAACTGCACGACCTCGTCTCCGTCGTAACTGCCGGTGTTGGCAAGGTCGAAGCTGACGTCGACGCCGCCGTCAAACTTCTTGTCGATTTCGAGATTGGAATAGCTGAAATCGGTGTAACTCAGGCCGTATCCGAAGGGATATAGAGGGCCTACGACGCGCGTGACGCCCCATCCGTTCGGATCCCCTATCCTGTTCTGGCCGCCCTCCGAGCCCTTCTTGAAGGGGAAGTTGGTCTCGATCTGGCCTACCGTCTTGGGGAAGGTTACGGTAAGTTTTCCGCCGGGATTGTTGTCGCCGAAAAGCGTCTCCGCGAGCACGGTGCCGCCCTGGTTGTTGGGGAACCACATTTCCAGGATGGCGGGCAGATTCTCATCCTCCCAGCAGACGGTCAGAGGCTGACCGTTCACGAGCACCATCACCACAGGCTTGCCCGTCTTGTGCAGGGCCATCAGCAACTCGTGCTGGCGGCCGGGCAGGTCGAGCGAGGTACGCGAACGGCTCTCCCCGGTGGTATTCTTGTCTTCTCCCACCACGGCGACGATGATGTCGGCGTCCGCAGCCTTCTCGACGGTCAGGCGGATGCCTTCTTCCTCTTCCGCAGTCATCGGCTCGCGGAGTATCTCACTGACGGGCCATTTCGCGTCCTTCAAGTCGCAGCCCTTCTCGTACTCAACATCTATTCCGCTGTCTTTCAGGTAGTTCCTTATGCCGGCGAGCATGGTGACGGAGGGGATGCCGTCCGGGCCGTAGCGGCTGGTCATGAAGTTGTCTTCATCTGCGAGCGGGCCGGTGACCAGTATCTTCCTGACGGCCTTTTTGTCCAGCGGGAGCAGACGCCCTTCGTTTTTGAGCAGCACGACGGACTCCCGCGCCATCTGCATCACGAAGTCCATGTGCTTCTCCACGCCAGCCTCCGCATCAGCCTTCGCGCCGTCGCCGGAGAAGGGATTGTCGAAGAGACCGAGGCGGAACTTGACGCCCAGCACCTCGCGCACCCTCCGGTCGATGGTCTCCTGCGAGAGTTTGCCCTCGGCAAGCTGTCGGCGCACTGCATCCACGAAGATGGACGGCTGCGAGAAGTTCGTGCGGACGTTGAGGCCGGCCTCGAGCACCTGGCGGACGGCATCGTCGTAGGTCTCGGCGACTTTGTGCTTGGTATGCACGAATTCGACCGCATCGCTGTCGCTGACGACGTATCCGTCGAAGCCGTAGGTATCCCTCAGAAGTTCAGTCAGGAAATAGTGGGACGCGCTCACGGGCTCGCCGTTCCAGTCGTTGTAGCTGGACATGACCTCCATGGGATGGACCTCTTCGATGACACGGCGGAAGGTGTAGAGATAGAGTTCGTGGAGCTCGCGGGGGGTGATGTGAGGGTCCGTGCGGCAGTCAGCATCGCGCCCTCCCTTGGGCACTCCGTAGGCCACATAATGCTTGAGGCAGGATGCGACTCCCTGCTCCTGGATTCCGGCGGCCATCTGGATTCCGAGCTCTGCCACCACGAAGGGTTCCTCGCCGTAGCATTCCAGGGTACGGCCCCAGCGCTGGTCGCGGGCTATGTCGAGGATGGGTGCGTAGACGCTGTGGTAGCCCAGGAGGGCGGCCTCCCTGCCGGCAATGCGCCCGGCTTCCCGCACGAGGGCGCGGTTCCAGGTGGAACCTATGGCTATAGGCGCGGGGAGAGGCGTGGCCTTCGTATGGTTCAGCCCGTGTATGCCCTCGTTGGAGAACTCCACAGGGATTCCGAGACGGGTGTTCTCGATGAACCATCTCTGCACGGCGTTGATGGCCTCCACATGATTCGAAAAGGGATAGATATAGTCCTTGAAGCGGCCGGCGCCCTTGCCGACTCCGTTCAGATGTTCGTCTATGTTGGCCAGGCCGTCCTTCCAGACCTCTCCCTTCCAACTGTCGCCCGGAAGCGCATCCTTCAGGACACGCCCGGCACCGTACAGGGTTACGAGCTGGCAGGTCTTTTCCTCGAGAGTCATGCGCCCGAGAAGGTCCTCGACCCTGCCCTCGACCGGAGCTTTCGGATTCTCGTAAACATCTTTCTTCCCGTTCTTGTTGAAATCTATCCAGCTCCCGTGATAAATGTTAGAAGACAAAACAGCGCCAGAAAGGGCCAGAGCAGCTATTATATTCAGTGTCATCGTGATTTTTTAGTTACAAAGATAACAATCTTCAAGATATTTTTCTTACTTTTGCATTGTGACAATTGAGCCACAATGTTTTAACCGGTTATATTTTTAAAGTTTATTGCCTTATGAAGAAGATTTATGTCATTCTCGCCGTCGCAGCTCTCACACTCTGCTGCGCATCTTGCGGAAACAAGAAAGCAAAGGAAGCAGCTGCCGAGCCTGCTGCAACGGAAGTCGTCGCTGCTGAAAAGAGCGCTGCCGACGAAGTAAAGGAAGCTGCAACCGACGCTGCAGTCGATGTTGCCAAGAGCGCTATCGCTGCCGGTGCCGAGAAGGCCAAGGACGCTGTCAAATAGTTTTTCAACTACTTGATCCGAATCCCTTCCGACTTAAGTTCCGGAAGGGTTTTTTTGTGCCCTTCAGGGTCCACCCAGCCGAGGCAGTCCTCGAACACCGTCACCTTGAAACCTGCCTTGAGAAGATCTTCCGCCGTATTGCGCACGCAGAATTCGGTAGCTATCCCCACCACATAAACCACTTCTGTACCAAGGAGTTGCAGAACTTCACCCAAGCTCTGGCCGGCCTCGTTGCGGCCGTCGAATCCGGAGTACTGTTCCTGCGCGGGATCGCATCCCTTGTAGAATGTAAGCTCTTCCTGCACGAAGGGCAGCAGGTCGTCGTGGATTTCGGCCTCGCGGGTGCCTGCGACGCAGTGGGGTGGCCAGGGGCCGCCCTGGGCCACAAACGAGCAGTGGTCCGCGGGATGATGGTCGCAGATGAACAGCACCGGCACGCCGGGATGCTTTTCGATAAACTCCTTCGTGTTTGCCACGGCCTCTTCGGAATGGCCGCAGGCGAGGGCTCCTCCGGGGAGGAAACCGTAGATCTCGTCGACTACTACTATTGCTTTTTCCATATTCAGTCTTTGCAGATGGTTACTACCGCCCAGGCCTCGCAGCCTTCTCCGCGTCCGACGAATCCGAGACGCTCGGTGGTGGTGGCCTTCACGCTCACCGCATCGTCCCCGAGCCCGAGAATGGGCGCGAGGGTGGCGCGCATGGCGTCGATGTGAGGACGGAGTTTCGGAGCCTGAAGGGCTATCGTGATGTCGGCGTTGCCCGGCTTCCAGCCCTTATCGGCCAGAAGGTCGACCACGCGGCGCAGGAGATCCTTGCTGTCGGCGCCTTTCCAGAGCGGAGAATTGTCGGGAAAGTGGAGACCGATGTCGCCGAGGGCGGCGGCGCCGAGCAGGGCGTCGCAGAGGGCATGGATCGCCACATCGCCGTCGGAATGGGCCACGAAGCCCCTGTCGGAGGGTATCAGCACCCCGCCGAGCCACATCGGCAGCCCCGGGGCGATGGCGTGCACGTCGTATCCTTGTCCGATTCGTATTTGCATAACACAAAAGTAAGGAAATATTTTTGTATTTTTGTAAACTATGGGTTTTTTCAATTTTTTCGGCGACAACGAGCATCGGGTGTTCAATTACAAGCCGATGTACTACGATAAGGACAAGGAAGAGCAAATGCGCAGATTCCGCGCAGTGGACGGCAGCCTGGACCGCAAAGACGAAAAAGGGGAGAAGGAATATGTGCCCGGGAGCTACATCCAGGGGGCTTTCCGTGACGGAGCCTACCAGCATACACGCAACCGCATGAAGGGCGTGCAGACCATCATCGGCATAATCACGCTCCTGCTGATAATGGCGGTGCTCTTCTTCATCGCCAAATTCTATTCGATGCTGTAATGGGAAAACTGAAAGTTCTGCCGGCAAACATTGCCAACATGATCGCCGCCGGAGAGGTGGTGCAGAGGCCCGCATCCGTCGTCAAGGAATTGATGGAGAATGCAGTGGACGCCGGTGCCACCCAGGTGGACGTGATAGTGAAGGATGCCGGCCGCACCAGCATCCAGGTCATCGACGACGGCTCGGGAATGAGCCCTTCGGACGCCGTGCTCTGCTTCGAGCGGCACGCGACTTCCAAGATAGCCGAAGCGGCCGACCTGCAGCGCATTGCCAGCTACGGTTTCCGCGGAGAGGCCCTGGCCAGCATCGCGGCGGTAGCGGAGGTCACTCTCAAGACGCGCCGCCCTTCGGATGAAACCGGCACGCAGGTCTCCATAGGCGACACCACATCCGTCAAGACCGCCTCGATTGCGGCTCCTTCCGGAAGCATCTTCCTCGTACGCAATCTCTTCTACAACACGCCCGCCCGCCGCAAGTTTCTCAAGAGCGACACGGTGGAACTCCGGCACATAGTGGAGGAATTCACCCGCATAGCCATCACCTGTCCGGACTTGGGCTTCTCGCTCAACTCGAACGGGCGCGACATCTTCCGCCTCCGTCCTGCCAAGTCCCTGAAATTCAGAGTGCTGGACCTTATGGGATCGAATGTCACCGGGGATCTGGTCGACATCAACGCCGACACCTCCGTAGTGCGCGTAAGCGGATTCCTCGCGAGCCCGGACACCGCCCGCAAGACGGTCGCGAACCAGTATTTCTTCGTGAACGGACGCTATTTCCGCAGCCCCTATCTGCACAAGGCTGTGATGAAGGCCTACGAAGAATATCTTCCGGAAGGATACACCCCCTCCTACTTCGTCTGGCTGGAGGTGGATCCGGAGACGGTGGATGTCAACATCCATCCTACCAAGGCGGAGGTTAAGTTCGAAGAGGAGGCGGTCATCTTCCAGACCATCTACGCCTGCGTGAAGGCCACCCTGGGGCGGAATGCCTTCGGGCAAGGGATAGATTTCGACACGGAGGGGCGCGTGGAGATGCCCCAGATGGGGGCTTCGTTCGAGGAGTACCGGGGGCCCGTGCAGAGCGCTCCGGGGCCGCCCGTGGACAGTTCGTACGATCCGTTCGCGGTGAATACCTCTTTCGAAGAGCTCTCCCTGCCCGGCGTTTCCGAGCCATCCGCGCCAGGCAAAGGGCCGGGCCGTGTCCCACAAGGGGAGCCCGGTCCCGGCATTGCCTGGCCGAGGAACCCCAACGCAGAAAACGCGGGCTACGGCGCTCTTTTCGAGCAGAATCAGGCCGCACAGGCCCGCGCCCTCGTCGTGAAGGGCCGCTTCATCATCACCCCGACATCCTCCGGCATAATGCTCGTGAACATACGCCGCGCGTGGGAACGCATACTCTACGAAAAGACCCTCAAGGCCCTCTCGAAGAACGCTCCCGTGACGCAGACCGCCCTCTTCCCCGTGCAGGTGCAGGTCGGCACTGCGGCGCGCCTGCTTTTCGAGGAGCATGCACAGACCCTCGCCGCAGCGGGCTTCGACATCACCCCCTTCGGCACCGACACCGTCGTGGTGAACGGAGTGCCCGAGGGGTATTCCTGCGAGGCCGGAAAGGTCCAGCAGATGGTCCAGGACATACTCCTCATTCTCTCGGACGAGGTTTCCGGAGTGCCGGAACTGGTGCGCGCATCGCTCGCCTCGAAGTTCGCCACCCTCGGCAGCCTGAACGTGGAACCTCCGTGCAACGCCTTCGAGGCCCAGGGCCTCATAGACACCCTGTTTGCCTGCGAGAATGCCGAGCTGACGGCGGGAGGCAAGAAGATAACCGTTCTGGCGAACATAGATGAATTAGAAAAGAAATTCCAGTAAATCAATGCCTTACTATCAAGAAGAAAAAAGAGAGCTCCCGATAACCGTCCATCTGATCGTAATCAATGTGATCGTCTATCTGGCGACCAAGGTCAATGCGGATTTCATGTTCTCGAATTTTGCGCTTTTCTATCCCGAGACCCCCTGGTTCAAGATATGGCAGCCGCTCACCTACATGTTCATGCACGGAGGCTTCTGGCATCTGTTCTTCAACATGTACTCGCTCTATATCTTCGGGATGGCTGTAGAAAGGATCGTCGGTAAGAACCGCTTCATAATACTCTACTTCCTTTGTGGATTTGGAGCTGCAGCTGCACAGTTGGGAGTGCAGGCTCTGGCACCCGCCGTTCAGGGTGTCCCAACCGTTGGAGCATCCGGCTGTATATATGGAATCATCGTCGCATTCGCAATGATTTTCCCCGAAGCGAAACTCACTCTCATCTTCCCGCCCGTCACCCTTTCGGCCAAATGGATGGCAGTGATTTTCATCGGTCTGGAAATCATGTTCAGCATTACCGGTGCACAGGCGGATGTGGCACACGTGGCCCATCTCGGAGGCGCCCTGATTGGCTTCCTGCTTATCTGGTGGTGGTATAAACGTCGCAAAAACAACAATCATTCCTATGTCCATTATTGATACTTCCATAGCCGCCGCGCTGGATGTCCTCAAACGCGGAGGCGTAATCCTGTACCCTACCGACACGGTCTGGGGCATCGGCTGCGATGCCACGAACGAGGCGGCGGTGGCGCGCGTATTCGAGATAAAGCGGCGCAGCGAGGCCAAGTCGCTGGTACTGCTCGCGAGCGACCTCGACATGGTTGCAAAGCATGTCCGGGAGATTCCTTCCATCGCCATCGACCTGGTGGAAGTCAACGACGCGCCCATGACGATCATCTATCCCGGCGCCCAGTATCTGGCCCCCAACGTGGTGGCGGAAGACGGTTCGGTCGGGATCCGCATCCCCATGAACGACTTCTGCGTGCAGTTGGTGCGCAAACTCCGCAGGCCTCTGGTATCCACCTCCGCGAACATCTCCGGCGAAGATACCCCTTCATGCTTCGCGGAGATCTCTCCCGAAATTGTGTCGGCCGTCGACTATGTGGTGCCCGCCGCCCTGGAGCGCGATTCCACCGGGCGCGCATCGCAGATCATCAAACTCGGCCTGCGCGGCGAGGTGCAGATAATACGTCCGTAGATGGAACTGTTCTACGCGCATAAGTTGGACGGTGGCTTCGCGTTTCTCGACGCGGAGGAATCCGCGCATTGCGTACGGGTGCTGCGGCATCGCGCCGGCGACTCTATCTGTGTGATCGGGGCCCCGTCGGCAGCTGACAAATCCGCCGCGACGGGCAAAGGGCCGGGCCGCGTCCCACAAGGGGAGCCCGGTCCCGGCATTGCCCGTCCGAATGCCAGCGCCCTGCACCACTGCGTCATCACCGACGATTCGCCGAAAGGGGTTGTGGCGCGAGTGGAGTCTGTCAAGGACGGATGGGGCGCACATCCTTATTATCTGCGCATGGCCGTCTGCCCCACGAAAAATATCGACCGCTACGAATGGTTCGTGGAGAAGGCCGTGGAACTCGGTGTAGATGAGATAATTCCGGTAATCGGCGAGCATTCCGAAAGGCGCACTTTGCGCCTCGACCGCCTGCAGCGCATCGCTGTTTCGGCGGCCAAGCAGAGTTTGAAGGGAGCCGTGCCGGTGATCACGGAGCCGCTGAGTGTCACGGAGTTTGTGAAAGCTGATGGCTCCGGCGAAATCCGCCTGATTGCGTATTGTTCCGACGACGTCGCTCCCCGCGGTTCCATCGTCGATGCGCTGACGGAAGCTCTGCCTTCCGCGGCGGAGAAAAGGCTGGTCCGTGCCCCGGAAAAAGGGGCCCGGTACCAGCATTCTCCGGCCGTAGAAACGCCCGCGCACGCTTCCGCCAGCGCATCGCGTGTGACGGTACTGATCGGCCCGGAGGGAGACTTCTCGCAGGAAGAAGTCCGCGCCGCGCTTGACGCCGGTTTCATCCCCGTGCACCTCGGCCCCAGCCGCCTCCGCACCGAAACCGCCGCCCTCACCGCCGTACAAGCCGTCTACCTCACCCTCGGTCTGCAATCCTGCGCCTACGACAGCGCTTCTGTGTCAGGCAGCCATCTTATTGATTATCAATCCAATACATCAAGAACTTAAGTGCCCAGGTTTTTTTGCATAATAACACTGCTGATTACGGCAATCTCCTGCTCGCAGCGCGGATACGTCCAGTTCGGCGGGTATGCGCAGGGGGGAAGATGGGGTGTGAAGGCTAATCTGGCCGGTGTAAAGACCAAGCCGGCGGAAATACAGAAGAATATTGAAGCTATTCTGTATGAGATAGATACCACTCTTTCCGGATATAACAAGGCGTCGCAGTTGAGCCGGTTCAACAGAGGAGAGGATGTGGAACTGAGTCCGATGTTCGAAGAAGTCCTGCGGGCCGCGACAGCTTTTTGGGAGGAGACCGACGGAGCGCTGGACTGTGCGGCCGGGCCGTTGTTCGACATCTGGGGTTTCGGCTTCAAGACCGATTCTCTCCCCTCCGACGAACTTGTCCGCCAGACGCTGGCGCAATGCGGAATGGCCCGTTTGATTTGTTCCGAAAAATGGCCGGATTTCGGAACAAACAACAAAAAATCAGGCATTTGTTCCGAAAATACACCGAATTCCGGAACAAACACAGGCAATCTGCCATCCGCGACGGGCAAAAAGCCAGGCCGTGTCCCGCAAGGGGAGCCCGGTCCCGGCATTGCCCGGCCGAAAGCCGACGCAATTGCCAATCTGAATTTCAACGCCATAGCCCAGGGGTACAGCTGCGACAAGGTCGCGGAATATCTCTATTCGATAGGCGTAAAGGATATGCTGGTAGATATAGGCGAGATTTTCTGCGACGGCCTCAACCCGTCCGGCAAACCGTGGAGGGTCGGAGTAGATAAACCGAAAGACGGAAACAACACCCTCGGAGCGGATCTGGACGGAATCTGGGAATCGGACGGCGGACCGCAGGGAGTCGTGACTTCCGGTAATTACAGGAAGTTCTACATCAAGGACGGGGTCAAGTATTCCCACACAATAGATCCCCGCACCGGATATCCCGTACAGCACAATCTGCTCAGCGCCACCATCATAGCTCCGTCGGCGATGGAGGCCGACGCCTATGCTACCTACTGCATGGTGATAGGGCTCGAAGCCGCCAAGGAGTTCATCGAGAGCCGCGACGACCTGGAGGGATTCCTCATATATGGAGACTTTGAAACCTGGGCAAGTTCCGGGTTCAATCTGTTGCAGAAATAGCAAGCCGGCCCCTAAGGGAGCCGGCCGGCCGTGCTAACTAGATAGGTTAAAATTGGTTATTGTTTAATTAAATGCTTTATAGGTAATATCTAGCGCTTGTAGCAGCACAGGGGCAGGCCCATACCGCCTGCATTGCCATAGGCCTCCTTGCCGTCGGGGGTGACGCAGATTTCGATGTCGCAAAGGTCCATGGCCTCATCGTGTAATTGCTGTGCTGCATTCCAAATTGCAGCCTCAAAGGATAAGTCCGTCTCACTCTCCGGTTTGTGGCCCATTTTCTTAAGATCGTTTACGGTGTACCAGGTATAACCATTGAGTTCAAACGTTTCAGGGTTCATTGAGGGGCCGTCGTCAGGACCGTCACCCCAGGCTTGCCAGCCGAAATGCCAATTGCTTGAGTCCACAACATTAATCTCTTTTCCAGCCCAGATGTGGTTATCGTCGGTTGCAATATGGAGTTTTCCATCATTGAATGTGAATGTGCCCTGAATATGGTAGCCCCACATGGGAACATACAGGTCGATATTTTTCCCCGAAATAAGGAAACATAAACGGTAATCGGCGTCTGCAGTATACTCGACCGGCTTTACACCGTCGTGAGTTGCGTCCCAGCGGCCGTCGCCGAGGGGGGCGGATTCCACCTTGGCCCCGGCCTTCCTGTAGCTTTCGCAGGACTTCATTCCGTTAAACTCCTCAATAAAGACCAGCCAGGCTTTTCCTCCTATAAGGAGGACCTTTACAGTGCGGGCATCACCGGAAGAAGGGGTAAATGTGATAGTGTTATCAGTCTCATTGAAGGACCATTTCCCCGAATAGGTTTCTTGCCATTGTTTTTCTGTGTAATTTCCGTTTTCACTAAAGACGATATTACTCTCGCCTGCATTCCAAGTGCCCACAAAGTCTGCAGTAGAGACCTTGTCAGATGTGGGGTTGTCAGTTTTGTCACAGCCCGCGGCCAGAAGTGCAGCACATGCAATAAATGCAAATAAACGATTCTTTGTCATATGGTATTGTTTTGTGATTTCAAGCTATCGCAAAAATAGAAAAACCGTCCCTCGAAAGAAAGGGACGGCATTTCATAGGGGATATTTTATATTTCAAATCGTACGAAATCAACCTTTCAGGTCTTTTAACCACGAAGATGGCGACGTGCGTTCATACTTGGTGAAAGCTCGGTAAAACGATGGGAATGAGGCAAAACCGGCCTCAGTTGCAACGTCAGAAATAGAAAACTCTCCCTGCGCGGCCAATTTTTTCATGCGTTTTTTCGCATACTCGACCCGCCGCGTATTCACGTAGTCAGCAAAGGACATCCCGCCTGCGGAGTTGATGGCATTTGATACATAGGTCCGGTTGGAGCCTACCGCCGCAGCCACATCCGAAATCTTCAGCCCGGGCCGCAGATACAGTTTCTGCTCTTCCATCGCCGCAGCTATTCTCTCCTCCAGCAGGGCGTTCTCCTGCTCCGGACCGGCTTCCCCGGCACGGGTGTCGTCTTCCATCACCTCTTCCTTGAAATCCCTTGCCCAGAAATCTATCTTGTAGCTGACATGGAAGATGCTGAAGAGCATTACGGAAAAGACCACTGAAGGAATGCCGAGCAGGGGCGAGTGCAGGAAGGTGGCGCGACCTATCAGGTTGGCGACCGTGGAGACCAATGAAATGGTAATGAAACAGGCAAGCAGGACGGAAGTGCTCCGCAAGGTCTTTCCTTCCGTGTTGGAGTAATAGTTGCGCACTTCTTTGTCGAATGTCGAAAGATGCATGAAACCAAACACCGCCACAAGGACCACCTCCAGAGCAAACACCACCTTCGCCACATCCAGAACCTTAACCGATCCTCCGGTAAGATAAGCCAGTACCGAAAACACCAGGGCCGGAAGCAACAGCAGGAAAATCCACCCGCGGAAAGACTCATCCCTGGTCAGGACGGACAGATAGCAATAAAACAGGGGGTATACGGAAAGGTTGCAGAAGAGATAGATTGCATCCACTATCCCATACTCCCAATCCTCCGCCATGAAGAACCAGGAATGACAGAAATACAGAGTCGTGCACGCCAGCGCAAAGAGGGTCATCAGCTTCTTCGGCAGAGACGCTGCACGCAATTCCACCGCATACATGGCGAGCCAGACAAGGCACACCATGAACGGCAGGAAAGAGAACATTATGTAGAGAAATTCACTCACGGGATGTACTCCAGAATATCTCCCGGTTGGCATTCGAGCTCACGGCAGAGGGATTCGAGCGTGCTCAGGCGCAAAGCCTTTGCCTTGCCGGTCTTGAGGATGGACATGTTGGAAGGGGTGATGCCAATGCGCGAGGCAAGCTCGCCGGAACTCATTTTCCGGCGGGCCAGCATCACGTCTATATTGATCATTATCGGCATGACTACTTCTCCTCTGCAGTGGGCTGCTCTTCAGGTTTGGAATCTTTCTTGAGGTAGCTGGGGAGTTCCATGCCGGCCATCTTGAAGAGGTCGTTAAGCGGAGGTACGCTCTGCATCATTCCGGAGATGAAGTTGGAAGTAGCGGTCTTTCCGTTCACGGAACTGCCTCCGTCCCAAACGGTTACCTTGTCGATATTGATGCCCTTGACGGCCTCGACCTGGGTCTTCACGAGTTCGGGCAGTTTGTCGGCGATCATCATAAGCACGGCCTTCTGGGCATCGCCCTCGGCAGCACCTACGAGCTGGTTGAAGCCCTGCGCCTGCTTGGTAAGGATCTCGAACACACCGCGTGCCTGGGCGTCCATCTTGGCGTAAATGGCATCAGCCTCACCTTTCGCCTTGCGGCGGATCTGCTCGGCCTCGGCCTCAGCCTCGATGATGGCTTTCTCCTTGTCGATCTGGGCGGCCACCACGACGTTCGCCTGCTGGGTTGCCTTCTCGCGCTCAGCGCGGGCAAGTTCGGCGTCGCGCTCGCTCTGGTAAGCCTCCTCGAGGGCCTTTGCAGCCTGCACCTTCTCAGCAGCGACTGCGATACGGTCGGCCTCTGCGGTCTTCTGGCGGCGGAGAGCGTCGGAATTCGCGATTTCGATCTTCGCGTTGTTCTCACCCTTCACGGCGTCGGCATCGGCGGCAGCCACGTTCACGC
>Ga0310691_10003030_pt1 | contig 20897 bp, 17 predicted proteins | sample 176DNAGHGlowgp2_FD_203887 | JGI IMG/M metagenome (GOLD analysis project Ga0310691, IMG submission 203887) | Sheep rumen microbial communities from Palmerston North, Manawatu-Wanganui, New Zealand - 1766 DNA GHGlow gp2 (v2) (version 2) | ecosystem: Host-associated > Mammals > Digestive system >...
CAACTATCACCACAACAGATTTTTGGATCTTCAATTTCTCATGCTTCATATTTGAATACGAGAAAAGAAAGGATTAAAAGCAGAATAAAGATGATGATTCAGATTGTGATTTTTGTGGATTTTTTCATTAAAGTTTTTTTAGTTTAATAAACGATGTTGTCATTTCGACTGTAGGGAGAAATCCATATGCTTTATGTAATGTGGATTTCTTAATCTCAAGCTCATTCGAAATGACGGTTTTATGTCATCTCGAACTCATGTGAGAGATCCATTAATTTTACCGGTTTTTACTTAAATCTTTTCGTTCTGGATTTAATTCTTCAATTAAACTTATCTTTTTTTCTCTTCTCCATTTTTTAATTATTTTTTCATATTCTATAGCTTCCATAATTGTTGAAAATTCTTGATACCAAACTAGTAAATGGATATTGTATTTTTTGGTAAATCATTCAAATACTCAAATTTTATGTTCATAAATTCTTTTTTCTAAATCAGAAGTTACTCATATATATAGTGTTCAATTTTTCATAGATGCTAAGATATATGTGTATCATTTTTTATCCATATTTATTGTATGATGTAAATGGATTTCTCATTTCACTTCGTTCCATTCGAAATGACAATCTAGACGTATTTCCACTCACCTTCTGGTAAATCTTTTGGAAGTTCATATTGAGCTTCTTTAATACGTTGTAAATCTATCAAATTATATCAAAGTTTTTTGATAACTCTCCTGATGTGGCGTTTTTTTCATTCGTTTAGAATTACTTTGTATGTAAGAGGTTCTTTTGTTGGCTGGATATCTAGAAATTTGAGCTGTTCTCATTCATCTATGATTCAGCTTTTTACTTTTTGTTTATCTTCAATTTTAAAAGGAGATGAAAGCTGAATAAGATATTCTTTTTCTATTTCAAATTTTGGATGTTCAAATTGATGAACTAATGATGGTGTGTTTGTAAGTAAGACTAATCCGCGACTGTCTTTATCTAGACGCCCAATATAATATCGATTTTTGAATTCATCTGGAAGTATTTCGTAAATTGTGGCATTATGTGGATCGGATTTGGAAACTACATATCATTTGGGTTTATTAAAAAGAATTAGTTTTCATTCAGATTTTTCACCATCTTCGAAAACTGTAATGTCGTTTTTATTTCAATTTTCATCTATAATTTTGAGAATATCTCAATTTTTTAGTTCAGATTTATATGATTCAATTTTTTGATTATTTAAAAAAATCTGACCATTTTGTATTAATGATACGATTTTGCGACGAGATAGTCATTTTGAATTCTGTAAAAATGGGATAATTTGCATAATTTATATGATAAATTTTGGATGCTATATTTCAATAAAAAGTCTCCAAAAATTTGCATTATTTTTGGTTTTGTGCTATAATGATATGTAGATTTTATGAATTTTATGATTTATGGATAAAAAAGAGTATTTACAAAAAATCTTAACTCAATTAGAACCAATCCGGGATTTAGCTCCAGGATTAAAAATTTTGGTAAATGAATGAAATCTGTGAGATGATATTTTGGATGTGCTAATAAATGCGGTTCAATGAGCTGTAAGTACGGCTAAATCAGAATTTGATAAAAAGAAATTACAAAAGTGATTAGAGGCAATGCAAAAGATGAAACAAATGGAAGAAGAAAGTAAGATGCAAGATGAAAAAGATTTAGAAGAACTGGATAATTTAATAGATAGTTTTTAGTTTTTAATAGTTTGTTAAAATGACAGCGGAAGCAGAAAAGTTAAATGTAACTCAAGACTGATTGGAGGACCCATATAAATGAAGACTTGAGGAAATTGTAAAACAGATAAATGAATTGAATGATGGAGAAAATACTAATAATGATAAAATTGAAAACATGAGTTGAGTTCTTACTACGGAATTTTCAAAAAGATTATCTCCAGAAACTGCAAAGAAATTGTTGGAATGAATTTCTAGTTTTACGGAAGGTCAAACGATGCCTGGTTGATTACAGGATTTGATTAATTTTTTGGAGCCAATTGCAAATAATTTTTCTAAATCTATCGAATGAAATTTGACGGATGATGAATGAACCTTTAAAAGCAAAATAGACCAAAAAAATTGAAATAATGAGTCAGAGTTGGATAAATTTAAAAAAACTCGAGAAGATATGGAAAAGAAATTATTCCCAGACTGACAAGATATTATAGATGAGAGATTAATAAACATAAAAGGTACTATAGATAAAATTAAAAAAATCATAGAAAGACCAAACGAAACAAATACAAAATTTCTACAAAAATTTATTTATGAAAATTTGGATGAAGATAATAAAATTAAATTTGCACAAAAAAATTGTATAGGTAAAATTTATAATAATGATAATTTTGATTGAAAATTCTGAATTAGTACTTTAACTTATTTAGATAATGTTTTACAGAAAATTGAAACATATGTAAAAGATGTGAAGGAGTCCATTGCAGTAGAAGAAAAAAATAAACCTAGTGAATGAACAGAAGAACTTCTTAAGAATGTAAAAGTTAAAGAAAGTATTATTTTACCAGAATGAGATACTTCAATTAGTGCTGCGGATTTACTTGAAAGTCTTCCAGATGGAGCAACTGCTGAATTTAAAGATAATAACTGAATAGATAAGTCAAAAACAGATGAACAAGAGGTAACTGTTGTTGTAAAAAGTTGAGATAAAATTAAAGAAATTACAATTATTGCAACAGTTGATACTACAAGCAAAAAAGTTGGCTTAAAAATAAAAGAAACTTGAAATCCAACAACTCCAACAGCTCCAGCAACTCCAGAAGCAACTAAACCGACTGCTCCAGAAAAAATTAAAGTTAATGGGAAAGAACATTCAATCGCTATCGAACCACCAGCAAATAAATTTAATTGATGAACTTTATATTATGTAAATAACTGAGAAAATCCAGAAGCTCTAAATAATACATTAGATGAAAATAAAGATAGAGAATATTTAATGCAAGTAAATAATGAAACTTATAAAGTAAAATTAGATCAGAATTGAAATTTAAAGCCATTAGCTGTAAATTATGAAAGTAATGCAAAAGTTTTATTAAAAAACAATCCTTCTTGTATTGCATATCTACAAAACAAAATTGGAAATTTACCTGGGAATCCGCAGATTGCTTGGAATTCAAATATGGAGGATTACGTAATTAGATCATACAATAAATGATTAACTATTGAACCGATGATTCTAGATTGAAAATGGGTCAGTGAAAATTTGAGTCAATGTCTGGCTTTTGAAAATTTTGCGAATTTTTTGAGAGGAGCATGAGGAATAAACGATCTAAAATTCAAGAATGATAATCCTGATTTAAAGCTGAAAGATGGTAAATTGTTTGTTAGAATCAAAAAATGAACTAGATTGGATGGTGATAGTAAATCCGGTAAATGGTATGAAGTTAATTTACAGAAATTTTGAATTTCTGATAATGATGCTTTTAATAAATTTAAAAAATATAATAATGGTGAAGATTGGAAAGATAAGTGGGATAAGAAAAAAGATAATAAAGGATATACTAAAATAGATTTTCCAAATGTATCAGGACCAGCTGATACTCCTACAACAACAGAAACTCCTACAACAACTACTACAACAGAAACTCCTACAACAACTACTACAACAACTACTACAACAGAAACTCCTACAACAACTACTACAACAGAGACTCCTACAACAACTACTACAACAGAGACTCCTACAACAACTACTACAACAGAAACTCCTACAACAACTACTACAACAGAAACTCCTCTGGACAATAATATTTTTACGATGAGCGTTTCTGATTTTCAGACTATGCAAAATACATTATGAGATAAAAAGTTTATTGAAAAATCAGGCGATGGTAAAATTAGTTATAATTTAGATAAAACTAAGACTTATCTAGAAGGTTGCCGTGGTAAAGCTCGAGCTGACCTTAAAAATAATGTGGCTTACATCGCTGCAGTACAAATTCTTTTGAATGATAAAGCAGGTGATAATGGCGAAAAAGTGAATATTAGTGGAAATTTTGATGATAAAACTAAAGCCAGAGTTAAACAATTTCAAGAAAATTATAATCAGTATAATCCTGAATGAACTGTTGATTTAAAAGTTGATTGATATCCTTGAAAGGATACATTGACAGTTTTACTTGATGAAAAAATATGAGATACTATACTTGAGGGGAAATGGCATATAAACTGAGATGGATGAATTGTCTTTGATGATTGAACTAGGATTGAAAATGAAAATGGAAGAAATTACATTGAAATAAATTGAGAAAGATATTATGAGTATAAGTCAGGTATGGACTGAAAGTGATATTTATATGGAATCGAGAATACTAATAATTGATATCTATATTGATATCTATTTATCTGAAATTTCGAAAATGGTAAAAGGAAATGAAAATGAACTATGACTTGGGCGGATTGAGATAAATATGAATGACAATGGGAAAATGATAAAATGGAATGACAATGAACTTATACTTGGGCGGATTGAAGTGAATATAAATGAAAATTGAAAAATGGTAAATTTGTTCAATGAACTCGTACTTGGGCGAATTGAGATATATATGTGTGAGAATGGGAAAATTATAACATGAAATGAAAATGAACTATGACTTATGCGGATTGAAGTGAATATAAATGAGAATGGAAAAATGGTAAAAGAGAATGAATATGAACTATGACTTATGCGAATTGAGATATATATGTGTGAGAATGGGAAAATGATAACATGAAATGAGAATGAACTATGACTTATGCGGATTGAAGTGAATATAAATGAGAATGGGAAAATGGTAAAAGAGAATGAATATGAAGTATAACTTGGGCGGATTGATGTAAATATAAATGAGAATGGAAAAATAATGAACGAGGATGAGAATGAATTTATACTTGGGCAAACTGAAATACATATGAATGATCATATAATGATGGAACTGGAACTGAGAAATTCACATTAAAAGACGGCACGGAACTTAGGGTTAAATTAGACGAAAATAAGAATTTAATTAATGTAGTTTCGGAATGAGAACATAAAGGTAAATATATTAATGTTGGTACTTGAGAATTTGTGGATAATACATAATCTTAATATATTAGCTGACTTTGATAAGTCAGCTTTTTATAACTAGAAATTATCTAGCAGATTTTTATAATTCCGTCAGGTGTTTATTCTGACGGAATTTTTTATGATAAATCTGATAGTTGCATATTACGAAAATATTTGACCATTTCAGGATAGTTGCTGTTCCTTGATTTTTGATGAATGAAAATATTTGATAAAAGCTCCTATTGGAAGCGGAAAGAGCTTCTTATTTTTTGATGCTCCGAGATATGCACTATATAAAGATAGTAGCAGAAATATGCTAAATCTTCAGAGTAAAAATGGAGAAATTAGTTTGATTTTTGATGTAGATTGAGCTTATTATTTGGTGAAAAGAATTTTAAAACGCACGACTGCTGGGAATGATAGCTGTACTTCACAGTTGTTTTCTCTTAACTATAATGGGGAAAACATACTTAAAGATATCAAAAATCTGACTTGAAATAATGAGATTCTGCAGTGGTGAGAAAATATAATAGAAAAGTTTGAAAAAGAAAATGGAAAATGATGGACTTTGGAAGAAATCACTTTTAAGAATGAAACAGATTTGCAAACTTCATTGGAAGCTCTTTTACCTCCAAAAGAAGTTTTTTTGAGTACAGTTTTTCTTTTGCAGGATGCAGATAATATTTTTGAAATGAGACCTGCTGATAGATTGATTGTTTTAAAAAATGTATTCAATCTGCTATGAATAGATGACGCGAAAGAAAAAGTTCAGGAAAAGAAAAAAGAAGTCTGATATAAATTGAAAGCTTTACAAGACCATTCTTTGCAAGATAACAAATTGAGAGCAAATTTAAAATCTTTGTGGAATAATATAAATACTTTGGAATCTGATAATGAATTAAAAAATATTTTGTCTGTGAATGATGAATTTTTTGAGAATATTGAATGATTTTTTGATCAGATTTCTTTGAATGACTTTAGTTTGACTTGATTGGAGTACTCCCCTTTTGAAAAGGCTGAAAATTTGATTCAGACTAAAATGGATGCTGTGATAAAGTTGGATGCACAATTAAGTGAGTTTAATCAGCAAGTCTCGGTTTTAAGTCAGCAAAAATCGCAAATTTCAAGAGATATACAATCTGCTAAAACAAATATTTCTGATTTAGAGAAAAAGATTGAGAATATTGATGCGAAAAAGTGAGATGAATTGAAACAAAAGAAAATGGAATTATTTCAAAAATTAGATTCCTTGAGTTCAAGTGCTAAATATTCAGATTTTTCTGGGTTGATTGAATTTTGGAATAAGTCTGCTGAAAATGATGTTAGTTTTGATGGGCTGGAAATGCCAAAGGATTTGAAATCAGCTTTTGATGTTTTACAGGTTGTAAAAAATGCATGAGTATCATTAAAAACTCTGATTGAATCTGAAAAAATGAAACTAGAAAATATCAATTTACAAGCGAAAAATTGGAAGACAAATCATGATAATGAAGTAGAAAAAATGAAGGAATTAAAATCCAGAAAAGAGGATGAAATTAAATTGCAACAAACTAGAATTAAGGAATTGGATAAAATGTGGGCTGAAACTGCGGATTTTGATTGTCCTGATTTGTGTAAAAAATGTCCTCATATTAATGCAATAAATAAGCAGCAATATGAGCAATATTCTCAGCAAAAAGAAAAGTTAAATCAAACTTTGGAAACTATGAGAGCTGAATATGAGAAGCGAGATTTTGATAATAAAATTAAGGAACTTGAAAATCAAAAAAATCCTGAATGATGAGATTTGAAAGTAGATTTGGAGAAAAAAATCAAAGAGCAAACAGAATTTTCAGATTCTTTGAGAGAATATTTGATGAAGATTTGATTTTCAGAATGGGAAAAATCTTATCGTGAATGGGAATCAATTCAGAGTGAAATTCAGACTATTGATAAACAGCTATTTCAGCGAGAGGAAGAAAGTAAAAATTTGGATAAATATAAACAGGATAAAGTGGCTGCTGAAACTTCGTTGCAACACTTAGAGAAATCTTTAAAGGATCAGGATAAGCAGATTGATGATTTGAATGTAAAAATTCAATGAGTGAAGTCTGAAAAAGAAAAATCGAACTCTTCAAAATTACAAGAGCAACAAAATGAAATTAAACAGATTTTTCAAACTATTTCTCAGATTGAGCAGTTAGTTGAAGATAGCGTAAATAATAAAAATCTGACTAAAAAATTGCAAGAGGATGAGAAAAAACTGACTCGTTTGTATTCTATTCTCTCCAAGGAAATTGTATTCTTGGCGTTGGATGACTATCTGCCAGTTCTGAGTGATGTGATAAATAATTATCTTTCTCAGTGTGTAGATTATACTTTGAAAATGCAGATAGATGAGAATTGAGATAAACTTGAACTAAATGTGAAAGTAATTGATTCGAAAGGAGAAAGAGAAGTAAAAAGTTTGAGTGGAGGACAGAGAACTGTTTTGAAATTAGTGCGGATGTTAGCTGTTTCTTCATATTTGCATACTCCCCTTTTATTTTTGGATGAAACGATTAATAATTTAGATGTAGATACAGTTTGAAAAGTTTCAGAAATGATTAATAATTTTGTAAAGCAGAGAACTATGAAATTCTATACAGTTACGCATAATAAAGAGATTCAAGATATGCAGATTTGGGATGATGTGATTGAAGTGAATCAAATAGAAAAGTCAGAATAAATTTTATTGTTTGAAATGTTTGAATAATGAAATACGATGATTATTTATTGAAGGTATTGAAAGATGAATGTCCTTTTTGTGATATAAAAAAAGAATATATTTTGGAAAAGTGAAAACATTTCACAGTGATGCTTGCGAGAGCTCCATATACGAAAGATCATATTTTAATTGTGCCAAATAGACATTTAGTTCGTTTGCGTGAAATTAAACCTGAGGAATGGTGAACTTTAATTCCTTTGATAGAAAAACGGACAAAAAAATTGGAAAAAATCCATAGTGAAGTCAATCTTTTATTGAGAGATTGAGTGGCTAATTGAGTATTGGGTAAAAGTGTGGATCATTTACATTTTCATCTTATCCCAGATATACCTATTTATTCTGCAACATGATGATGAAGTAGGAAAGTTTATTCTGATTTTCAGACTATGAAAAAAACTGCAGAACTTAAAGAAAAACTGAAATGAAAGTAATATTTAATTTGTATTTTACCGATTATGAACGTATTATTTGACCAGGAAAAATTAGAAATTCGAGCAAAAGAGCGTAAAATTCCACAATTCAAAGTGAAACAGATTTTTTTCGAATTATTTAAAAATCAGCATATTGAGTGGGATGAAATGACTACCCTTTCGAAACAGCTAAAAGATGAATTAAAAGCAGATTTTTCTCCTATTTCTTTGAAATGTATGGAAACGGTGGAAGCTGAAACTACGACGAAATTTGCATTTCAGACGGAGGATGGTTACACGGTGGAATCGATTATAATGTATCATTGGCAGGATGAAAAATATATCAAAAATGGGAAAAGAAAGCTGAATCGTATTACGTTATGTATTTCTTCGCAGATTTGATGTCCTGTGAATTGTTTATTCTGTGTAACGGGGAAGCTTTGATTTACTAGGAATTTAACATGGGATGAGATAATTAGTCAGATTCTGTATGCTAATGCTTATATTTTTAAGCGTTTTGGTAAAAAAGAAGATTGAAGTCATCGATGAGTGAGAAACGTGGTTTTTATGTGAATGTGAGAACCGCTTTTGAATTACGATGAAGTGAAAAAATCTGTGGAAATTATGCTTCAGCAGGATAGATTTTCTCTTGGTCGCAGACATGTGACTATTTCTACAGCTGGAATTATTCCATGAATTGAGAGATTGATTGAGGATAAATTGGATGTTAAGTTGGCTGTGAGCCTACATGCTCCGAATCAAGCATTAAGAGAAAGAATTATGCCAATTGCGAGAAGATATAATTTAGATGAATTGATGGAAGTGATTGATAGATATGTGAAAGTGACTGACAATAGAATTTTTTATGAATATATTATGATTTCATGAATTACAGATAAACCTGAATTGGCTGATGAATTAGTTAAACTTCTGAGAGATAGATTAGCTCATGTGAATCTGATTCCTTATAATGCTAATCCAGTAATTGATTTGAAAGAATCTAGTGAAAAATCTATTCAGAATTTTAAAAGAATTTTAGAAAAAGGCTGAATTACGGTTACAGTTCGTGAATCTATGTGAAGAGAAGCTAAAGGAGCTTGTGGTCAGCTTGGTTATGAGAGAGTGAAGAAAAAATAAAAAAAAGCAGGACAATAAGTCCTGCAATTAAGATTTTGTGGGGTCTGATCGAAAGACTATTCCTCATTTTTTACATATCCATATTGGACCAATATGGATATGTTCACCGATTCCATCATCAAATAATGTACGTTCTTCGTAGGATTTTACCCATTCATGGTGACACGATTTTTTTAAAATTTGTTTTTGAGTGCTCATTTTTTGTGATTTTTTGTTTATACTTAATTTGTAATTAATGGTCTAACTACATATTTATAAGCTTCGTTTCATTTATCAGTAATAATCATTGGTTTTTGATCTGTAACTAGATTGAATTGAATTTCGTCTGATTCCATCATTTTGATGAAGTCTGTAATGTATCTTCAGTTAACTGCAAATACAATTGGATCTCATGAAATGATTGCATTAATCTTAGTCTTTCATGCTCATTTATCAGTTTTTCAGGATGAAATGACGATTCCACTGTCTCATTGAGTTTCAATTTGGATGAAGTTATTCATATCTCTAGTTAGGATTCAGATTTTTCTGATCGCTTTTTCACACAGAGTTTTATCTACTAATATTGTGTGGTTGAACTGAGTTGGCATAATTTCTTCTCTTTCATAATCTGGGAAATTTCATTGAATTAGCAATGATGTAGCAGAGATTTTGATATCTCAGATAGTGAATTCAAATCAGATTAAATTATCTGAATATTTCATTTGCATATCTGGAGACTCCCCTTTTGCTGCATATTGAGCTATGGAAGAAATATCGTTTATAGCGGTTTTTGGAATAAGAAGAGAAAAATCTGATTCTACATTTGCTGGAATCTTGAATTCTGCGATTCTAAAAGAATCAGTTCATACAAAAACAAGTTTCTTCGTATCTCATTCAGATTTAGTTTTGATTAGAACTCATGTAAGCACTGGAGAAAAATTCTTTTCTGTGATTGTATATTCCACCATATTTACTCAGTTGATGAAAGTCTGAGTTTCCATATTTACATTAGTTGTATTCATCAATTCTGGTAATGCTACATATTCACTTGCTGCGATTCCATTGATTGTGAAATCATCATCTGCAGATGTAATTTGCATTACGTTATTTTGCATATTTACAGAGATTTCTATAGTCTTTTCTTCGATAGTCTTGAGCAAATCAGAAAACATTTTAGCATTTACAGTGATTGCTCATTCTAATTTAATTTCACATGGAATCTCAATATCTACATACTTTTCCATATCCGTAGCTCTAATATTTAGAGTATCGATACTAGCTTTCATGTAAATATTTTGCAAAATTGGCAAAGTTGAATTTTTAGATACAAATCTAGATGCGATATCGCATACTTCAACTAATTTTTCGCGATCAATAACGATTTTCATGTAATGTTTTTAGAAAATATAAAGAAAAATCAGAAAAATATTCTCTTTACTTATTTTTATTTTTTTTTATTTGATTTTCAAATATAAATAGTTTTTTTATTAAAAATAAGAAAATTCATCTTTTCCCCAAAAATTTTAATGGTAAAAAATTTTTTATTTTATCATTCTATTTAAAAGTTTTTATCGCTTATGAAAAACATTTTAACTCAAATTAGATTCATCATTATTAGCTTCTTCAACTTTATCGCTAGGCTCACTATCTAGTTCATCATCATCAAAATCTGTCAAATTTAAGAAAAATTTATCATAATAATTTCTAATTTTTTTGAACTGTTTCTTTAATTTATCCTTATTCGCCAATTCTGTTGGTTTTAAATCTAATTTAATACTCATAGGACGAGAGTACCCACTCTTTTTCAACCTCTTAAAAAAAGTCTTTAAATCCAAGGTTCATTCTCATGGAATTAAATGTGTTTTCCCATTTTTATTTTTATCCGAAAGATATATTACAGATATATAAGGCGCATAATCCTCAGCTCTACGAACAAATTCATTTTCAAAAGAATCAATATCAATATTTGCAATATCCAGTCCAATATAGCAATCATACTTCTTTACTATATCAATAATATTACTAAAACGATACTCAGGAATAGGTAAAGCAAATAACTTACTATTCTCTGGATTACGAACAGTAAAATGAATATCTGGATTATTTTCCTTATATGCTTTTAAATTATCCGAAATAAAATCATATACTCTAAAATCAGTTATTTTAGGTGCATTTATGCAAATAGTATCACAATTTGTAGCCTGACATATATCAAGCGCTTTATCTAGCTCTTTCTGATTTAATTTTGCTGAAGTTTGAACTATATATACTGGCAAATCATGATCCAATGATAATTTTTGAACATATTCCTCATCCCAAGCATCAAATCATTTTCGCATTGCTAAATCTATACCATCAAATCAATTTGCTTTAGCTATAGAAAATATTAAATCCAACCCATAATTTGGTAATGTATCTGTACTCAACAATAATGCATTTTGTTTTTTTTCCATTTATGTTTTAAGAAAAAATTAAAATCTTCTCTGCTACAATAATATTCACTTTAAAAATAAATGCAAATTTTTATCCAGATTTTTCTTTTTTAAAAAGAGATGGATTTTTTGCTTTTTTAAAAATTTTTATGTATAATACATATGTTCTTTATTTTGTTTTATCGAATGAAAAATTTTGGAAAATTTTGATTAATAATTCTTTGAGCTTTTTTTGTATTTTTAGTATGAAATTATACTCGGGCAAAGAATTATGAATATACTAATTTGGATATCCAAGCAGACGTAAAAATAGATTGAACTATTGATGTAACAGAAACTTTCACTACTAATTTTTTAAAAAATAAACATGGAATTATCAGATTCATCCCACTAAATTATAATATAGAAAATTCAGATTTTCATATAGATCTGGATTATATCAGAGTAGATTGAAATAAATTTACTACATATATTGAAAACTGAGGTATGAATATCAAAATTTGAGATCCAAATGTAGAAATAAAATGAGAGAAAATTTATCCGATTTTTTATTCTGTTTATTGATTGATTAGAAATTTTGCCTGAAAGTGATATCATGAACTTTATTGGAATATAGTGTGATATGACTTTGATACCAACATAAATAAGGTCAAGGCAGAAATCCACTTACCTAAAAAATATTTTTGATTTAGTAGCGAAGATTTTTTGATTACTACTAAGGGAGAAAAGACAAGTGTTGGGGATTTTGATTGAACTATAGACCGAAGTGCATGAGACAAAATAATAATAGTCTACGATAAAAAATTAAACGCTGGAGAATGAATTACTCTAGCTGTAAAATTTCCTGATGATTATTTCACTTTTGACCACGACAAACAAGCCAATTTATTATGACACGTAAATACAAACTGAGACATCTCAAATTCTTATTCTTCATCTTTTATTTCCAATGTCTTATCTAATTCAGATTATTTAAGCTCAATACTTACATTCCTAATAATTATTTTTTGAATGTTTTTTATGCCAAAAAATTGATGATGATATAGCTCGTGATGATATAGCATAAGTAGTTGATTCTCTAGATGATCTTCTTTTAGTTGATGATTCTCTCATGGCTGATGAGGTGGATGATGAGGTTCAAAAAGTCGATAAAGATTTTTTACTAAAAAAATAAAAAATTTTATCAAATAAAATTTTGCATATTATTCATAGTTAACTTAATCAATAAACTATTTTACTCAAAAATGAAAACTAAAAGAACGATGATCTGATCCAATAAGTTTTTCAATTTTTACTTTTGAAATCTTTATTTCTGGAGAAATGAATAATTGATCTATATGTGAACGAAAAATTCATTGTTGTAATAAGCTTCGTGTATAGTTTGGAGACTGATAGCTGAGAGCATTTAGCATATTTATATGCTCAATAAACTGTTTATAATAATAAGATCGAGGAGATAAATTAAAATCTCATATGACCATTGTAGGAGTTCAATCATTATGATATTTCAAGAAATCTGATAATAATTTTCAGATTTGAACATTTCTCATCTCAAAATTTTTATATGATACCGGAGCTGATGTGTGAATCACATATAAATCTACACCATCATTACATTCATCACAAAATACTTTCATATAGCTATAATTCCGCGATCAAGCTTCCACTATATGGGTTTCTGTAATATTCTCTATAGGGAGTTTGCTAAAAACAACATCTCCTGCTAACATAGTAGACCAAGAATTCCTATTTACATACGGATATTTTTCTTTAAAAAATTCTTTCATTTCACTCTCATGTTCGTCTGAGAATTCCACCATAATTACTATATCAGGATTTTCTTCTATAATTTTCTGCTTTAATGATTCATAATCTGTATTTTTATATAATATGTTTGCATAAAAGACTTTAATTCATCCCTCATTTTCTCTTAAGCGGATTGATTCATCATCTTTATTATAAAATCAGAAAAATTCTGAACTGTACATAGTTCAAATTCAAATTGTTAGAATTGTTATTATAATCGTGAAAAATATTCTTATTCATTTATGCTTTCTTCTCCTTTTACTCTCGTGTATAATCAAATATATTTCTATAATAAGTGCAATAACGCAGAATCAAATTATATATGGAAGAAAACTGATAGCTAATTCAGCTATAAAACTTTCACGAAAAAAATACAGAAAAGATATCGCTAATATAGATATTCATAATAAAAATAACATTCAATTTTTTAATTATTTAAATGATAATTACTTTTAAATTTTTGTAAAATTTTTGCAATATTGTAGAAAAAATATGTATTGACATTTTGATTATAATTTATATACTCTGCTATGTAACAAATAAAAAATATCATTTTATGTCAAAATTTTATATTATGACTGCCCTGAGATCAGAAGTTATTTCGGGCGGAAGAAAGGTCTCAAATTGCATCAGCAAGACTATACTTGTTTTTAATGCTGACATTTTGAAAAACACCTCTATCAACGGATGTGGCCAAATATTTAGATGTAAAAACTTTTCGCTTGACGAGGAAGCATCGTCTGGCGATTGGAAAAATGCATTTGATATCACGGAATGTAATGATATGATTATTATAACAATTAAGTCAGATTATGTCAGTCCGTCAGCCATCTTTCCGTTTGAATGAAAAATTTGGTGCTGATTATTATCGGCACCATTTTTTTAAGAATAAATAACACTTGACTTTTTGTATATTTTTATTATAAATATAATTATATATGTATAACAAATATAAAAAGGAGAACTATTATGGCTAAATTGTTACACGATGAGACCTTTTTCGTTATCGGAATAAGTCTCTGGCTGGAAGGCAATCTTCCAAATCAAGAAGAAATCGAACAACTTTTCAATTTAGTTGATGGCTGCAACAGGTACATGGCACGTACAACAAAAGCTATCAAAAAAGGACGTGTTTCATTAGATGGATTCACTGTCCAAGATAAACTAATTTTTTCAAAGTTGTACGAGTCAGAAAAATTAGACATGGAACTTGGAAGACAGCTCCGAGAGGAAATCGAAAAGGGGATGAAATAAACTCCAATTACACTAGTCTAACAAAATCATGCGGCCGGTTTCTCCTGCCGCATTTTTTAATTAGAAATAGAAAATAAAAAGAAAATCATTATAAAAAATCTGATTTTTATTGATTTTGAAATACTTGATGTGAAAGAAATTCCATATAATTACACTTGGATGTCAGATGAATTATGCTGATTCTGTGAGAATTAAGTCAGTTCTAACGAACTGTGGTTTTGAATATGTAGATAATCAAGATGAAGCAGATATTTTGATTTTTGATACATGTTCAGTACGTCAAAAGGCTGAAGATAAAATTACAGGTAGTCTAAAAGATGTAAGTAAAGATAAGAAGATTTGGATTACTGGATGTATGGTACAGCATAATTTTAGAAATATTTTGAAAAAAAATACTCCAAATCAATTTAAACGTGGAAATTTCTTGTGAACGACTGAATGAAATCAGATTAAGGTTTATTGAGCAGAAAATGAAGAGATTAAAGAGCTAATTGATCATAAACAAACTTCTCTAGAAAATATGGTATTTATCAATCATGCATTTAATCCATTATTCTTTAATTTAAAGCAGACTTATCCGAATTTAGAATTATGTTTTAGAATTGATGATACTGGATTCTTGCCATTGATACTTGAGAAAATTTGATATAAATGATTGAAATATGATATAGAATTATTGAACGAATATGAAAAGATAATTCCTCAGGAGAATGCTAATATGTCAGAGCATCAGACTACAGCTTATGTGCCTATTTCTACTGGTTGTAATCAATTCTGTTCGTACTGTATAGTTCCATATGCTAGATGACTAGAGAGGTATTTTAGTGTAGAACAGGTTGTGAGTGAAGTAAAATCTCATTTGAAGAGTTGAGCAAAAGAAATCGTTTTGCTTGGTCAAATCGTAAATAAACATCCAGAATTTTTGACAATTTTGAAAGAAGTTTTGAAGTTGGATTGACTAGAACGATTAAGATATACTTCGCCGTATCCGACTTATTATTCAGATGAACTTTTGGCTTTGCATGAAAATGAAGAGAAACTTTGTCCTCATATTCATATTCCATTTCAGTCAGGTTCTGATGAAGTTTTGAAGAGAATGTTTCGTGGATATAAAGCAGAAGATTGTTTTAACTTTGTACAGAAAATTCAGAAATTAAAAAGAAAAATCTCGATAACTACCGATATGATAATCTGATTTTCATGAGAGACTGATTCTGATTTTGATGAGAGTTTGAAATTAGTTGAGGCTGGAAAATTTGATATGATTTATATGTGAATATACTCCCCTCGTCCATGAACTTTTGCATATAAACAGCTAAAAGACGATGTTCCAGCGAATGTTAAGCATGAGCGTTGGGAGAAAATGAATGAACTTTTGAAAATGTGATCTCAAGAGAATAATAAAGCTGAAATATGATGAGTAAGAAAAGTTTTGATAGATGAGATTAAGAGAGATGAATGGTTTGGTCATACGGATAATATGAAACAGATTCGGTGAAAGATAGATTGAAAAGATTTGAAAGCTTGAGAGTTTATAGATGCAAAAATTATAGACTCATGAGAATTCAAATTGGTTGGAAAAATCTAAAACAAAAATTACTAATAAATTTCCTTTTAAAAAAGAGCACAGAATAAATGTGCTCCTCCAAAAAGATTACAAATATCCTATAATTACTCATAAACATTTTCATACTCCAGTTCTCCAACCGGAATTAATTGCAGCTCTAATTCACCATCCTTCCATTGGCACTCTAAATCATAGTAACCTGACTGCATATGTAATAATCCATCAATCACAAATCATCAAGCATTTTCACCATTTGAATCCCATACTACATCATAGTCATCATAGTCATCACCATATTTATCATTTAATTCTTTTTCACAATATTTCTGACGTCACTCGTCGGTATTCAAATCAAAATCATTTGAAACTCACGAGTAAAATTTATTTCCACATCCTGAAATAAAAAAACTTATCAATACAAACGAAGATACTAATCAAAACCTATACATAGAATACCTTTTGAAAATAAAAATTCACTATCCAAATACACATTCTCAATCGATGACTTCAGCCAATTCAGACTCCTCCTCTACTCCTGCTTCATTCAAATAACAATTATTATCATATGTATTTCCATCTTTACCACAAACTATACTCACAGGTAAACTAGAACAATCAATTTTTTCATCCTCAGCTACCACTCATGTCTCAATATCTATTTCCGATTTTTCCGCATCATAATACTGAATATCTCATTTTTTACATACGCTTTTTTCCAAGTCTTCTATAAAACAAAAAGATCCATCATCAAACATACAAAGAGAAAAATCCTCTCATCATTCCGTCACTGTCTCCATCCTTCATCATTCTTCTACACATATACTATCAGAAACTTTAGCAACAGATTCCTTTCATTTTTCTTCATCTTTATCATTACATCAGAAAAAAAATATACAAAGCAACAAGACAACTAACATTGGAAATTTTTTCATATTCATTAGCCTTAAAAAAATAAAAAACATGAAGAATACTTTACAAAAATCAAACAATATTGCAAGAGATATTTTTAAAATTTTCGGCTTTATCAATTGAAAATTTCATGTTTTTTGTTGTCAACTCCAAATTAATCAAATCTGATAAATTTACAAATCTAAAAATGAATAAGAGTCATACTTACCAAAGTATTTTGATTTGATTTTTATCATATAATCAATATTTAATACACATATCACCTCAATAATTTTAAATATTTGTTGTCCATAAAAGATGAAATTTAGCATTATTTCTATTTTAGCTCTAATACTATTTACCACATATGCTACGTGAGAAAATTTAAATTTTCAAAAGATAGATAAAGATGCAGAATTTGTACCTTGAGAGATCATTGTTAAATACAAATCTACTCCACATAATAATTTAAAAAAGATTTCAACAAAAACGATAATAAATTCTAATACAGAATTAAAAACAAATAATTTAGAGACTAAAGAAATTTTAAGCGATGCTTTAAACATATCTTTAATAGAAATAAAAGACGAAAAGACTATAAATGAAACGATAGAATTACTGGAATTAAATCCCGAAATAGAATATGCAGAACCAAATTATATCCACCATCTATTTTCCGAGACAAAAAACTTAGATCCAAGAAATAATGAACAACGATGATTAGATTACATAGATTGGAACAATGCCTATAATCTATTTTCATGAACAATAAAATCTACATCTATTCCTATCTGAATAATTGACAACGGTGTAAATTATAAACATCCTGATTTAACGAATTCTATGTACAACTTTGAAGATTCAAAATGTTACATAAATTGAAATGAAAATATATGTGAACATTGATATGATTTTTTTCACCACAGCTCTACTCCACTACCAAATCTCAACAATCATGGCACTCACGTAGCATGAATAATAGGTGCCACCATCAATAATTGAATATGAATAATATGAGTAAACCCTCACGCAAAAATTGTAGCTCTAAAGGCATGACAATGAGAATCTTTAACAGCATCAGCTGAAATTCAAGCCATCGATTTTGCAATAAACAATTGAATAAAAATCATAAATGCTAGTTATTGATCCCACAGCTCATGAAAAGCTGAAAAAGAAGCATTAGAAAGATATCAAAAATTCTGATGAATCTTTGTAACTGCAGCATGAAATGACAATCAAAAAGATATAGACAACCACACAGAATATAATACATATCCATGTATGTACGACTTAGATAATATTATCTGTGTTACTTCAATAAATCAAAACTGAGAACTCTCATCATTTTCTAATTTCTGAAAAAATAGCGTAGACGTTGCCGCCCCATGAGAAAGAATATTATCTACTTCTTTTAAAAATATATCCCAACTAAAAACACTATATGCAAACAACTTTGAAGAAACGGGCGATACTAAACGGAATTGATGAGAATACTTTCAACGGCAAGATAGCACTTTTGGTTACGGCTTTAGTGGATTGTTAAATTCCCCTTGAATCATGGATTTATCATGAGCAAAAAATTTATACATGAGTTTTAACCTAGCTTGCTCTCGCTGAGTAGATGTAAATTTAAAATACTCAACATGAGATAATCACACATTAGTAGAGACCATCCCATGAGTTTCTAATTTATGATATTATTATACAATTCCTATTAAAGAAATCTACGCAACCAACAACTTCTCATTCATATTAGAAACTCAAGAAAACATTTATTGTGTAATCGATGACTTCTCAATTTATGAGGACCCCTATTATGAAAGCGATAAGGAAGAATATACTTTTATGAACTGAACCTCAATGGCAACACCATATGTTGCCTGATTAGCATCGTTAATACGAGCCATAAATCCAGAATTAAGTTATTTGGAAGTAAAAAATTTAATATTAGAAAGCTGATCCTGACTTAATAGTTTAATTTGAAAAACTGTTTCATGAAAAGTAATTAATATAAAAAACACACTTTATAGAGCAGCAAAAAGAACAATACAACCTGTAACAGGATTACAATCCAGTCGAACTGGGGCAATTAAATGGGATGGCTTATCCTGAATAAATAAATATTATTTTGAAGTGTATAGCTGAGAAAAGCTAATAAAATCATGATTTATTGAAAATGAAACATCTTCATTATTAAATTTAACATGAGATTACACTCGAACCATACAATGACTAGATAGCCTATGAAATAAATCAGATTTTTCTACTGGATATATATGTTCAAAACCTGTCTTAACTGAAAATAATTTGATATGAAACATTTCATGATATGAATGCTCAATATTACAATGAGATCTAACCTACACTGATAATTGTTCAAACTCATACAAAATCATTTGGAATGACAATACTTGAACCAACACCTTAAATACATCATGAACATTAGCCCATGAAGTCTTCATTAAAAATTATTTTTGAGAAGAATCCAACCACTTAAATATCAATTACACTCGAAATGACAGTATACCTACAATTGATAAAAAATCATTTAACTATCCAACAACTATTACAACGAGTTCTCAAAAAAACATATGAGACGTAATATCTATATTATGAGTCAAAGACTGAGATTGTTGAGAAACTACAATTTCAGCATCTTCAGTTTTTTGCTCAAATTGAACAGGGATATTAAGCTGAAGCTCCTTGTTAATTAAGGTACCAACAAACCAACAATGATTTTCCATATGCAAAATATTATTCACTGATGACGAGTGAAATCAAATTACATGAAGTTTCAACTATTCATTCAACACTATTTCAAACACTAACAATTGATGATGAGGTGGAGGTTGATGATGAGGCGGGGGTTGATGATGAGGTGATTGAGATTCCAAAAAAGATACTAGTACAAAAAACACAACTTGAATTAACAATATAGATATTCTCAACTCTGTCAAAACATGAAATATAAAAAAAACAGAATCATGAAAGAACGACACATTAATTATAAAGGAACCAAGAACTATAGAGCTATTCGAAAATAATGATTATAATTCTGATTTTTCTTGGTTTAACAATTGAAATCCAACATCAATACTAGCTAATTGATATTCAATAGAATTCAACAATGCATATGAGTTTGCTTACAAAGCATGAATAACAACAATCGATTCCATCGAAAAAGCAAATATGAACAAAAATTTAACTAGAATTGCAATGGCAAAAATGCTATCAAATTATGCAATAAATATTTTATGAAAAACTCCAATAAATTCTACAGCCCCTGAATTTCCTGATGTTAGCCAAAAATTAAATAACGACTATTGATGAGCAGTCACCTTATCATATCAATTGTGAATCATGTGAAAATGAATCAATAAGTTTAGACCGAATGATACAGTAACAAGAGCCGAATTTGCTACTGCCTTATCTAGATTATTATACTGAACTCCAGATTGAACTTGAAATTATTACACTACTCACATAAATAAATTATACAAAGAATGAATAATCAACAACGTAAATCCTAATTTAAATGAAATAAGATGATATGTAATGATTATGCTAATGAGAAGTTCAAAAATTTTAAATTAATTTCATTTTCTCATTTTAACA
>Ga0310691_10003033_pt1 | contig 20883 bp, 17 predicted proteins | sample 176DNAGHGlowgp2_FD_203887 | JGI IMG/M metagenome (GOLD analysis project Ga0310691, IMG submission 203887) | Sheep rumen microbial communities from Palmerston North, Manawatu-Wanganui, New Zealand - 1766 DNA GHGlow gp2 (v2) (version 2) | ecosystem: Host-associated > Mammals > Digestive system >...
CGCAAGCCTTACGAAGCAAGATCGAACCCGTAGGGTGAGATCCCCTCGTTCGTTTATCTAACGAACTAACAATAAAAGGACACCTTTTACGGTGTCCTTTTGTTGTTAACTGGTGGCCAGAGAGGGGATCGAACCCCCGACACGAGGATTTTCAGTCCTCTGCTCTACCAACTGAGCTATCTGGCCGTCACGAGATAGCTTTATATAAAGTTTTTTTTTAGTTTGCAAGTCTTTTTTTAAGATTTTTTATTTTTTATGGATAACTCCCTAAAGTTCCCACAAAATCTTACTTTCCTTTTTTCTTTTTGGTATCGCTTTCAATCTGTGCCAAAACCCAAGCACCGATAACCGCTAAGATTTTAATAATCCGCTGCCGCTCACGAACACCTAACTTCCACCAGAAATCCCAGCATTTTTTAAACCAACTCACCTTAGCCTTTTCCTGAACTGCCCGTCCCTGACCGGCTTTTGCCACAGCCGTTCCGGTGGTTTCCTCATCTTTCGGAAAATTCCACGGCCTAACTTTAGCCTCATACGGTCTTATCATCGCCTCAATTTCCGAGTCCGGTAAGAATGCACCGTGCAAACGCTTCAAAGCCCCGTCAGAGGCTAAGAATAAGCAATCACCGCGCCCGATAAGATTTTCAGCCCCCGGCATATCAATAATTGTCTGCGAGTCGACACGTGACGCCACTTTATAAGCCAAACGTGTCGGGAAGTTTGCCTTTAACACACCGGTCACCACATCAACTGACGGACGTTGTGTTGCCAACATCAGGTGGATACCGGCAGCACGAGCTTTTTGTGCTAAGCGCATCACATCTTTTTCCACCTCTTTATCAGTGGCCATAAGGTCAGCAAACTCATCAATCACACAAACGATATACGGCAGATGCCCATCTCCTTTTTCATTATATTCGGCAAGATTCTTTACCATGTTTTCGGCAAACGTCTCATAACGGTCATCCATTTCCTTTGCCAATAAGGATAAAACCTTAACTGCATCACTGCTTTCGGTAATCACCGGCCCCATCAAATACTTCTGATTGTTATAGACGCTAAACTCAATCTTTTTCGGATCAATCATCACAAACTTAACATCAGCCGGCTTTTTAGCGGCAACCAACGAGAGCACAAACGTATTAAGCCCCACGGACTTACCGGACCCCGTTGTTCCGCCGATGAGTAAATGCGGCATTTTTGCCAAATCGGCAAAAAGTGGCCTCCCCTTAATATCCGCGCCCAAACAAATCGGCAAAGCGTATTTACCGCACGCCTTTTCAAACTCTGCAGATTGAAGAATGGCCTTGAAATCAACCGTTTCAAAACTCTCTGCCGGAATTTCAAACAAAATCGCGTTGCTTTCTTCAGCAGGCTCGGCACGCAAAGAACTTGCACCGATTTCACGCCTGATATCTTCCAGAGACGCCGTAATATTTTTAAGCTTTGTCCCCGGAGCCGGTTCAAATTCTATAATTTTTAATAAAGGTCCCCTCGTTTCGCCAACGATTTTCCCCGAGATTCCATAGTTTTGTAAAGCAGTAGCTAAGTCAGACATTTCTTTCCTTTCAGTTAAATCGGGTGCAAGCACCCTGCCTCCACGGCATGAGTGGCACCGCGCGTGCAGCGCACAGCCGCAAGGCTGTTTATGTGTCGCGCCAATCAAGAATCATTTTTTAGCAGGCTAAAAAATGATGCGCGACACCTCTGCGCGCCACTTCTTGCTCGCATCATATTCCCAATAACCGCGATTATAAGCAAAAACTTTCCATAAAATCAACAAAAAAGCACTTTTCTGTGCATCTCTTGGGGAGCACTAAAAGAAAAAGCTTGTATTTTTTAAGAAAACGGCTATAGATAGCCACAGATTTAATTTTAAAGAGAGGATAAATATGTCTAATCCATTGGATACAAAAATAATAAGCAGATTGGCTGAGATCTTGGATAAAACAAACTTAACCGAATTAGAGTATGAAGACGAAAGTTGCCGTATCTCATTAGTAAGAAACAACGTCGGCATAGCCGCCACAACTTACACACCGCAAGTTGCAGTTACCGCCGCGGCTCCCGTTGCACCGGCAATCCCTGCCCCAGAGGCAGCTGCTCCGGCAACAACTTCCGCAGAAGTTGACTATACCAATGATCCCAATGCCGTCAAATCCCCGATGGTTGGTGTCGTTTATTTATCGGCAGATCCCAAAACCCCGAATTACGTCAAAGTCGGTGACACCGTTGCCGAAGGTGATACGGTTTGCTTGGTTGAAGCTATGAAGACCTTTAATCCGGTTAAAGCACATAAAGGCGGCAAAGTTACAAAGATTTTGGTTGAAGCCGGCGATCCTGTTGAATATGGCGAGCCTTTAGTTGTGATTGAATAGGCTTTGGGAGAACATTTATGTTTGAAAAAGTTTTAATTGCCAATCGTGGTGAAGTCGCCTTAAGAATACACCGTGCCTGCCGTGAAATGGGTATCAGGACGGTCGCTGTTCACTCCGAGGCAGATGCCAATGCCATGCATGTGCGCTTGGCTGACGAAGCGGTTTGTATAGGGCCTGCTCGTTCCGCCGATTCTTACTTAAATAAACAAGCAATTATCTCGGCAGCCTTAATCACCGGTGCTGACGCCATTCACCCCGGATTCGGCTTTTTATCCGAAAATGCCGACTTTGCTGAAATGGTTGAATTACACGGCATTACCTTTATCGGCCCGACCGCTGAACAAATGCGCTTACTGGGTGATAAGATTACCGCGCGTAAAGCCGCCATTGACGCCGGCTTACCGATTACCCCCGGCTCTCCGGCATTAGAAAGTGTTGAAGAGGCCAAATCTTGGGCCAATAAAATCGGCTATCCGATTATTATTAAAGCCAAAGACGGCGGTGGCGGTAAGGGCATGAAAGTAGCTTATTCCGATGATGATATTGAAGAGGCTTATACCATGGCAAAAGCCGAGGCAAAAGCCGCATTCCCGTCAGATGTTGTTTATATGGAAAAATATTTACAACACCCGCGCCATATTGAAATGCAGATTTTAGCCGATAAATACGGCAATGTTATTCATCTTGGCGAACGTGATTGCTCTATCCAACGTAATCACCAAAAAGTGATTGAAGAATGTCCGTCTCCGGCCTTAAACCAATCCCAAAGAAAAGAAATCGGTGAGATTGTTTGCAATGCCATCAAAAAGATTGGCTACCAAAACGCCGGAACATTGGAATTTATGTATGAAGACGGCAAATTCTATTTCTTAGAGATGAACACACGTCTGCAAGTGGAACACCCGATAACCGAGGCTGTTTCCGGTATTGATATTGTCCGTGAGCAAATCCGTATTGCCTCCGGCGCCGCACTCGGCTATACTCAAGATGATATTCAGTTCCGCGGTCATGCCATTGAGTGTCGTATCAATGCCGAAGATCCCGAAACCTTTGCGCCCTGCCCCGGCAAGATTACCGAATGGCACGCCCCCGGCGGTTTAGGTATCCGTGTAGATTCGGAGATTTATTCCGGTTATTCCATACCCCCATATTATGACAGCATGATTGCAAAACTTATTGTTCATGCCAAAACCCGTAACGCCGCTTTAATGCGCTTGCGTCGTGCTTTGGAAGAGTTTATCATTATGGGTGTAAAGACAACTATTCCGCTTCATCAGGAAATCATTTCACAAAATGAGTTTATTGATGGCGAATACGATATTCACTGGCTAACAGATTACATGAATAAACGGAGATAATATTTTGAATTATAATGAAAAAATGTTAGTAAAGAGAGTTTATGCAAACGCCTTTAAATATGTTGCGACGCATCTCAAAGGCTTTCTTTTTCTAACATTTTTTTATTATTTGGTCAGTCTTATCCCGATTTCTAATGTTTATCTGCATCTGATATGCCTTTATCTGTTGGTATATTTTGCCGCCGGACTTTATTATAAACAGCGCATCCTTTTAGATACCCATATCTTTACACATGCCACTTTGCGCTTTATAACCGCCATTATGCTTTTCATAATTTCCATGTTGGTCAGCTCACTTGGCATAAACATTTTTATCCACATGCTGCGCACATTCTTCCCTTATGGAAATGTTTTGCTTGCCCAACTTGTCGATAGCGCTCTTTGGATAATCATAAAATACCTGTTCCTCTTCTTCTTGCTGATTATATTTTTCTTAATTCCTTCATTTGCCTTCATTTCTGAGATTTCCGGCAAAAGCCGCTCTGTCATCAATGCGTATGCCAAAACCAAAAATAATATTCATAAAATCAGTATTGTTGCCCTCATCGCCGTAATTCTAACCTGGCTTTTTATGGCAATATTTGCCTTTGTCACCCCTTACATCGCCCAACTAGCTTACACCACAGCTTTAGTTTTCGGCACCATCGTTTATTTCAAGATGTATGATTTCTTTTACAGTATTCCGCAAACCAAACGAACAATCAAATCAAAAGCAACTGCAGCCGAAAAGAAAGACAGTTCTTCCGTAACTCCAAAACCAGAGGAGAATAAATCAGATGTTGATTAAAGATAAAGACATTTTGGCCGAAGATTCCAAATCGGAAATTTTGCAAACCAAGACACAAGCCCCGCGGATAGATAAGAAATCCATGCGAGAAGCTTGGGGAGACGCTTTTGACTATTATCTTCGCGGCATTACCGAAAGATATCTGAAATTTCACGGTCGAGCCACACGTTTGGAATTTTGGGGCTTTTTTGTCGTTTACGGTATTGTCCTTATTCCGCTTTATTTGTTGGCAAACTATATTGAAATGCCGTTATTACCCTACTACTACGTAGCCGTTACATTTCTACCGGCAGTAGCCGTTTCCGTGCGTCGTCTGCATGATATCAACAAACGCGCCTCTTTATATTTGGTTCTCGGTATCATCGCCGCATTAAGTGCCTTTTTTATCCAATGGTGGGCGCTTATTCCGTTAGGCTTATGGGTAATTATGCTGATAAGACTTTGGTCCAAAGAAACCGATATTAGTGACGGTCTTTATGGTCCGGCAGATGAAACCGATGAAATTTACGGCGAAGACAACATTAAAATTATCAAAAAATTCCGTTTTTATGCACTTACTTTGCTGATTATATGGATTGCCGGCGCCTTTGTTCAATTTGGTGATTGGAGTCTACAGGCAACTCAAACCGCCACCAATGAAAAGATTATGGAAAGCGTTGAAGAAGCAGGTCAAAAAGCAGGTCTTACCGCATCAGAAATTAAAGATGCCAAACAAGCCATGATACAAAATCTGAAAAATTGGAACGGTAAGATGGTGCAACAAAAAGACATCACCGATGCAATCAACAAATCCGTGGCCGATATTGTCAAAAAGAAACAATCCCAAACAAAAAAAGCCCCCGAAGCAGACTCTCAGACCGCCAGCGAGCAACCGTAAGGATTGAAACAATGTTGTTCAATCGTTCGCATTTAAAACATATTTCTCTGATATTATTTGTTCTGTTTTTTCTTGCAACGATTTGTGCCACACTTCCTTTTAAGCGGATTTTCTTACCGGAAGAATGTAAAAATGAAGCCTGTGTTTTATCCGCCCTGTTAGCGCGTGAGTTTAACCAAACGAGTTACCGTGTCGGCAAATCCTATACTCTTTACACTGCAGGCTTTAACAGCAACAACCCTGTTCCGGATATTACTAACCAAACCACTACCTCAATCCTATGGGTTGGAGGACATCACAGCTTATATATAGATAAGATTAGAAACTTTGATATTGTTTTAACCACCTCACCTCTATCCCGTGAAGTCTTAAAAAAAGAAGGCATAACAGCCTTTTATTTTCCTTTGTTCGGTTATCCCTTAAACAAAACAGAATCCCCAACCGATAACAAATTTATCGCGCTCATTAACAATCCGCCCAAAGTGGAAGCCATCTTAAAACAAAAGCACTTACCCTACCGACACTATACCACAGCCAAACCACAAGAAATCCTAAACGATATGGCTGATTTCAAGATAGCTTTTGTAGAAAATACCGCATTCGCTGAAAATTCGCTCGACCTCAATCCGCTTTTTTTCACACTTGCCGAACATAAAATCCCCTTAGCCTGCTTTTGGGGATGGCCTAAAGTAGAAGAAAACATAAACATCTTTAACGATATGATAAATTTTTACCTAACCGATTCGGAAATCAACACCATTTTAGAAAATGTTGACTCTTCATCAAAAAGAGCCGAAGCCGCATTTACCTTTGTATCCGCTCAACACAGCTTAAAATCTGCCACTGAAAGATTAAAATACATCTTAAAACACCACCGCGAACCAAAAGATACCATCCCCAACAATACCATTAACTTTGATTTACCCGTATCAGTCGGACATACCATCAGCGGCGATTACGACCTTGCCAAAAATTTAGAAACCGAATTAGATAAATACGGCTATCATACTTCCTACAGCTTTTATAACTCCCTTTATAAATATCCGGCCGAAACCAACATTATTATCCGCGGTATGGTTGATGATAATTTTAATAAAACCGATAAAATCCATATTCTCTATTTAGCCTATCCGCAATTTGAAGGAGATGGCTCTCGCACAACCTTTGAACCGGAGTATTACAAACGTCTACTTTCTCTGTTAAAAGACTTTGATGCCCTCGCCACCGCTTCCGAAAGTCTTGCTGACGCACTTAAATCACTGGGGCTTAATGCTTTTTATATTCCTCAATTCACCAACACCTCAAAATTTTTCCCCGACTATGATGAAACCCTAAAATCAGAGGTTTTCTTTGTCGGCAGATTTGCCCAATACCGCCGCGCCCCACAAGCTGTCATTAATGCAGGGCTTCCCATAACCATTTACGGACCGGATTGGCAAGGATTTGCCAAAGCAGACGCCATAGACTATAATCTACTCAACAAACACTATTCCTCAGCCAAAATTGTCCTAAACGATACCCGTAGCGAGATGTTGCTCCACGGTGTCATCAGCAACCGCATTTTTGACGCCACAGCCTGCGAAGCATTGGTCATCTCAGACTATATGCCTGAAATAGAAAAGATATACGGCGACACCGTACCGATGTGGAAGACCGAAGCCGAGTTAATCGAACTTATCAAATATTATCTTTCCCCCGAACACGAAGCCGAACGGAAAGATAAAGCCCGCCGCGCCCGTGAAATTACCTTAAAGCATTTTACCGCCGAAATCGCCGCCAAACGGTTTAATGACATTATCACTCCCCTCAAACAACAAAAAGGATTACAATGAAAAAGTTTTTGTTGTTCGGATTTTTTTGCCTCGGTGCGCTGTTTGGCATTTTAGTATACCACCTTCGCTATCATTGTTTGGAGATAAACTTTTTGCACCATCCGTTTTACGGACAGTTTGCTCAAGAGCTCAAAAAAACCTTACGCAAGCGCGGCTATTATTTCCGTTGTCCGGCACCCTTTCCCAAAACAATAATTTACTTTAATCAAACCGACTACAATATGCCAAAGCCAAAAATTGACCATACCGCACGCTTTTCAAAACATATTCTGTTTAACGGCGATTGTATCCAAAACATTGACTTTAATTACTTTAAGCAATTTGATGCCGTGCTAAACACCAACGAACTTTTCAATGCCTATTTAGCCTTTTATAATCTGCCGACGGCACACTTTCCGCTAACAGATGATAACCGCCCCCTTTGCCGCACAGACTATCAAACCAAAGCCATAAATCTTAAAGATATTACTAAGCGTTTGGACTCTCTGATACAAGGAATTAACCATGACACATATTAAAAGTTACATCATTTTCTTTTGTATCGGTATCTTGTGCGGTGTCAGTTATGCCACCAAAAATGTTCCGTCATTATTGGTAAAACAACACGCCCCGATTGTCCAAAAAATAAACAACAACCTTCTAACGCTTAAAAATTGTGCGCCCAAAGACACCTTTCATGGCGAAACATGGCTCGGTAATGATCTGCTAGACAGCTTAAAAAGATTTTACCCCGAAGCTACTCAAATATACCAAGAAGACACCGTTCCGGATACGAGCTTTATCAACATCTATCTCCGCGGCTATTTGCAATATAAGCCCCCTTTCCCAGACAAACACCATATCAACATAGCTTACGTCATTTATCCGTTGTATTTCAGCCATTTTGATAAAACCAAAATAAACCTCCGTCACCGCTTAGCCCCTGCTGACATCGGTCACGCGCATGCACTTTTTGATGAAATGCAGTTTTATGATGCGCTTGCCGTCGGCTCTCAAACTTATGCCGAACAAATGCGCCAAAAAGGCTTCAAAGCATATTATGTGCCGCAATTTACCAACCCCAAACGCTTTTACCCCGAATATGATGAAACAATCAAATCCGAAATTCTGTTTGTCGGCAAAAACGTTCCTTACCGCACATCTGCCCCGATTGCACTTAAAGCCGGTCTGCCCATAACCATTTACGGTCCTGACTGGGAAGGCCTTGCCACCGCAGAAAGCATAAACAATAATGACTTGCACCGTTATTATTCCTCTGCAAAAATTGTCTTAAATGACACACGCAAAGAAATGCGAGAAGCTGGTTTTATCAGCAATCGCATTTTTGATGCCACTGCCTCCGGTGCATTGGTCATCTCAGACTATATGCCGGAAATAGAAGAGATATACGGCGACACCGTGCCGATGTGGAAAACCGAAGCCGAGTTGGTAGAACTTATCAAATACTTCCTTGATCCCGCTAACGAAGATGAGCGGTTAGATAAGGCACGCCACGCCCGTGAAATCACCTTAAAGAATTTCACTTCCGACATTGTTGCCAAACAATTCAAACAAATCATTAAAGATATCAAAAAACATCAATCATTCAGATAGAAATTTCGCGTTAAAATTTTTTTCATAAACATCTTGACAAACAAAATTAAACCGATATAGTCACCCACCGAAAACTATTATTATACCGATAACCTAAGACTATGTATCAGAGGTGGTTTAACCTATCTCTCATCTCAGTGCCGCATAGCAATATGCCGCATCTAAACCTAAGCATTTTGCCATTTTTTAATGGCCCTCCTTTCATTAAAAGGCTCCCTGTTGTGAAACACGGAACCTTTACAAAGAAGATATCGTTTTTCCCGAAACGCCATTTTATGGTAATGCATGGATTTATATATATTTATAAAATTGGTGCTTTTCTGTTGTGAAACACAAAATCATTGATAGGCAATTAATTTTACTACCAAAACTCCCTGTTGCGAAACACGGAGTTTTTTCTGTTTTTATTCATCTTTCTTACGTTTAAACTGAAATCTCTTCGCAAAATCCTTAACTTTATCCATTGAAGGAACTTTAGATACGTCTATCTTTTCCACCTTATCTTTAACATCATTCATTTGTTCTTTTGCCATATTCAACGCATTATCCGCTACCTGCTTAATCTTTTCAAAATGCTTATCAATATCCAAAGCTGACACTTTCAGAATAGAATCTATATCCCAATTAACCTTATCACTGATTATATTCTTAAACCGTTTCAACCCACCGACAATGGATTCATCATGCTCCAGCGGCGCCTCTTCAGGTTCTTCCCAACGCGTAATCTCGTCCAATGGTGACATCGGCAAAGAAGCATCTTCCATCTTTACTTGTACTTCTTCTGTTTTGACTTGCTCATTTTCGGTAACTTCATTGACAGACATTTGTTCTGCCGTGCCGGTAGGCTCAGGTGTAGCCTCTGACACAACAATTGTTTCTTTTTCTTCTGCTATATTTTCTTCTTTTTTATCTTCTGTTTTCTTAAGATTCTTTTTTAAGTTTTGCAAGGCATTATACGCGCCGGTTTCAACCGTTGCCATCTTATCAAACACACCGCTCACATCAAACGTTGTCGCCTCCTTAATGCTTTGTTCCATCCGATGCCTTGCTTGTGTCAACGGATTATCTGCTCCCTCGCCGATAAAGGCAATATCTTGCTCATAAAAGACTGAAAAGCCGAACTTATCTATTGCCTCCTGAAACAACGAAACAACATTTTTATCACAGAACAATAACTGATTGGCAACAGTCTTAAAATCATCTGCCAATGCTGTTTGGGGTTCAAACCACGCTTCTTTAACAATAAAATTCAATAAATCGGCCCCCGTCTCAAAGCACCCCACATCAATAAATGCCTTTACCGCTAAAAGATAATAGCGCGAAACATACGCCTGATAGGCTTCATTCTTAGCCAAAACCGAACGTTCTTTCAGCTTTAAGAGGTTATCTTTAAGCAAATCGGATATAACGCTTTCCCCACCTTTTGCCAAAGGAAGTAACCGATGCATATAAGCACACGCCTCTGTCGCCACGCCCTTTTCAGCCAATGCCATCAATATCGTCACCGCCGATTTGATTTGCTTTAAGTTAACTAACGCCAACGCCAAAACCACCCCCTTGGGATTGTCACTCACTTTGGCAAAATCCAAACAGGTTGTTACCGCCATTCCCACCCCATCAGGGTTAAAAGACACCATTTTAGCCGCTGTTTCTTCATAAAAATCATCAGCATTTTCAACTGATTGCACAAATTCACAAATACTGTCATTACGATTTTGCAATAACGCAATGTTTAACTCCGAATCGCTTTTAGCCGAAGCATCCGCCACCAATCGCGCCAACATTTTGTCTGTTATCTCAATTTTTTGATAATCAAACCCTTTATTAACCGCATCAATAAAATAATACCACAAATAATCTTTTTGAGATTCGCCCAAATGTCGCACAGTATAGGTTATTGCTTTAGAGAGTTTTTTAAGACTCTGTTCTTTATCAAAAATTTCATCAATCCCGAATGCCGCTTCATCATTAGTAATCGGTTTAATACTCTCCAAATACGTTTTAAGCCTTGTCATATCCCCCAAAGCCGCAAACTTCTCAATAAGTTTATCGGGGTTAGGATATTTGATATCGACATCATTTTTAATTTTATCCGAAAGCTTGGTTAGCGGTAACAATATCATTTTTCTGAATTTTAACCCGACGGTATAGTTGTCCAAATTAATCCACCCGCGCATCCGCTCATCATTATATTGTTGCATTAATCGGCGATTAAAATCATCAAGTATTCCTTTATCATACGCGTCTAATACTTTGTTATTGCTAAGCATTTCCCAAATTTTTTCTGCACTGTCAGCCGTTATTTCTTTAACACCGGCAGTCCCTAACAATCCCCAAAGGAGTGAAAAATTTTCTGCTTTCCAAATATCCTGATTATCCGGCTCATCAAGATGTGAAAAAACTTTTTCGGCAATCACATCATCTTTACATATCGCCAGACGCGCCAATTCCTGTATTGACCAAATCATAAGCCCTACCCGAGTTTCAAAAAATCTTAAGAAGAATCATAAAGTTTGACATATACGATGTCAAGCGCAAACCCTAAAAGATTCAAAAGAAAGAAAAACTTTAAAAAAATTTTTTAATGCTTGACAACGGACTTTAGAAAGGTTATTTATATCAGCGTTTGCAAACTAATAGATACGTCTAAGGAACGACATGTCAGAAGAAAATGAAGAATATCAAAGCTCTGACGCTCCGCTGTTGGATTCGTTTGGCGGTGCGCTAAAGAAACTGATAGCCAAGGGCAAAGAACAGGGCTACATTACCATAGAAGAGTTAAATCAAGTTCTCCCGTCAGAAAAAGAAACTTCCGACCAGATAGAAGATATCATGGCAGCCATTTCGGATATGGAAATCAGTATCATCTCTGCTGATGAAACGGATGACTTTGATGATGGCGAAGAAGTTTCAGAAGAGGCACCGGAAGAAATTAATTATGAAGATGATGAGAGTGGCGGCAATTTTGACAGTAAAGAATTGATGCGCTCAGACGACCCGGTTCGTATGTATTTAAAGGAAATGGGGACGGTGGAACTCTTATCACGCGATGGTGAAATTGCTATTGCCAAGCGTATTGAAGCCGGCAAGACCGTTATGATTGGCGGCCTTTGCGAAAACCCGATGACCTTAAAAGCCATTTCCAAGTGGCGTGATGAGTTGGTTGAAGGCACCACGCAATTAAGAAACATCATTGATTTGGATATGATGTATGGTGTTGATGCCGCAGCGATTGTGTATGACGATGATAGCACGCCGGATGACGATTTAGACAACGTCACTAAAGATTTAGAAAACAAAGACTTAGACGACATCGATGATGATTTAGAAACAGATTTAGAGTTTGAAGGTGCCGTTGATGACGAGCCTGAAGATGATGTTGACAGTTCTGACGGCGATATGGAAGGTGAATCTTCTGATTTAGACGATGAAGATGAAGACGGCGGACATTCAGCCACCTCAATCACCGCCATGGAAACCGCGTTGTTTGAGCCGGTCTTGGATATTTTAAACAAAATCTCCAGTTATTATGACGAGTTAAGCCGCATCCAAGCCCAACGCATGAAAGCGATATTAGCCGGACGCAAAGCTCAACCTGCTTTAGAGAAGAAATATCACGCCATCAAAAAAGACTTAATAGAGTTAATGAGCTCCATTCATTTGAACTCCATCCGCGTAGAGGAATTGGTCGAGCAATTAAACGAGCTTAACCGCCGCTTAATGGGCGTTGAAGGTAAATTGATGCGTTTAGCCTTAGACAGTAAAGTTAAGCGTGAAGATTTCTTAGAAGCTTATCAACATTCCGAGCTTGATCCGCATTGGGTTGAAAAATTAGCCGAAAAGAAAGACAAGCACTGGAATGCATTTATCAACAACCACAAAGATGAGATTTTAGAATTACGCAAATCTTTAACTGAGATGAGCCAAGAGTGCGGCTTGCCGATTTCCGAATACCGCAAAATGGTTGATACGATTAAGCGTGGTGAAAGAGAAGCCGAGCGTGCCAAGAAAGAGATGATTGAGGCAAACCTTCGTTTGGTTATTTCCATTTCCAAGAAATACACCAATCGCGGAATGCAATTCTTGGATTTGATTCAAGAAGGTAACATCGGTTTGATGAAAGCGGTAGATAAATTTGAATATCGCCGCGGTTATAAATTCTCGACTTATGCCACATGGTGGATCAGACAAGCGATTACCCGTTCTATTGCCGACCAAGCCAGAACCATTCGTATTCCGGTTCACATGATTGAAACAATCAACAAGTTGGTTCGCACTTCTCGTCAAATGGCATTAGAAACCGGACGTGAGCCGATACCGGAGGAATTAGCCAAGAGATTGTCTATGCCGGTAGATAAAATCCGCAAGGTAATGAAGATAGCCAAAGAACCGGTAAGTTTGGAAGCGCCGGTCGGTGATGAAGAAGATTCATCTTTAGGTGATTTTATTGCAGATGAAAACGCATTACAACCGGTAGATAGCGCAATACACACCAATCTAAAAGAAACCTGCACCAGAATTTTATCATCGCTAACCCCGAGAGAAGAAAGAGTGTTAAGAATGCGGTTTGGTATCGGTATGAACACGGATCACACATTGGAAGAGGTCGGACAGCAGTTTAACGTAACGCGTGAGCGTATCAGACAGATTGAGGCCAAAGCATTGAGAAAGTTAAAACACCCGAGCCGAAGCAAGAAACTGCGTTCGTTCTTAGACCAATAGGTGCGTAGCACCTCGCCTCCACGGCGTGAGTGGCACCGTGCGTGTAGCACGCGACGAAGTCGCTAAGGCGCGCAAAGACAAAACAAAAGAAAAATGACAAGGTATAAACCCTGTCATTTTTCTTTTGCGCGCCGTATTAAGCCGTATTAATAAGATTACTCCTCAAAAAAGTTACCCACAAGGTTCGCCTGAGCTAAGAAATGCTCGCTCACCTTATGGATAACTTTCGCCCTGCAAAGTCACAGCTCGCCTTTTTCCTTCTTTGCAATATTTTTTTCTGTAATAGGCACACACCCTTGCTCATCATTCCAAGTTAAGCAATCATCACGGCAAATTTTTTGCACCGGATCATAGATTTTGCCTATATCCAAACAATGCGCTTTACTATCAAAAAGATAATACAGGAAAATACCAATCACAATAACACAAACCAATGCTAAAATACTAAAAAAAGACTTTAGCAATATTTTAAATACTTTAGAAAATTTAATATTTATCATTTATTCCCTTTACCCTAAATGAATGACAACCAGCTTTTGAATTACTATATAAGCCACTTTTTGCTCGTTGTCTACCAATTTCATTGACTTGTTTATCATGCATTTTATCTCGGGATGCTTCAAGAGGAGTTAAACCTTTTCTTGCTTGATTATACCAAAAATCAAAATTTTCTTTAGCATTCCCCAGTCTTTCTGCAACTCTTTCGCCAGTAGCCCCTCTTTGTGTTGCCTCATAATTGGCTTTACAATGAAAATAATCATCTGCACCAACAGTATTATCTCGTTGCATATCCCAATAATTTCTATTCATATCGCTCACAGCTTGCGCTGCTTGCCTTAACTTTTCTTTTTTAGATTCAGAAAACATAGTATACTCCTTTATTAAAATAAATTAAATCAATATATCATATTTAATATATGATACTTCATACAGATAGGAATTGATTTTAGAATTTTCAATACAAATATTAGAATATTTTATTTATTAAACTAACAGAATGTATTTTTATTGAAAAATCAAATCAAACCTCCCCCCGCCCAATGCAACATTACGCATTATTTTGTGACCGCATTCCCCTTGACTTCTCTAAAAATCCGCCTACAATCACCTCATAAATGCTAAGCTTATGTAATCTCTATTATTAACCACTTAAATTCAAAAATTATGACATTCTCACCCTACCCCACTTGGGAGAGGACATGCAATCACCCGATGGGTTGTTGCGTCATTGTCCTCGTTGTAGCCGCAGCCACAGCCCTCTTTATCGCACTTTAAGAGGCCCACTGCCGCCATTTGGTCTGAAATGTTCTTTACTCTAACGAGTTACCATAAAGCCTGCTCATAACGAGCAGGCTTTTCCTATACCCCATTCAAAAAATTTAAACTAAAAGACCACCTATTTCTAGGCGGTCTTTGCAACGGGTTTAGATAGTATCCTCGATACTATTTTAAGCGGAAAATTTGAGATGAATGGAAGCGAATGTCCGGTGGCAAAAATTTTAGTTTACAAAATAGTAAATGAATTTTTGCCAATCCGGCTTCCATTCGCAATCAGGCACTCAAATTTTCCCTTAAAAGCCTTTATTCGGCCACAGTAGCTTTCTTCGGACGTCCGCGCTTCTTCGGTGCCGGTTTTTCTTCAGCCTCAGTTGCAGGAGTAGCTTCTGCCTCAGCCTTTACCTCTTCAGCCTTAACAGCCTTCGGAGCAGTCTCTTTCTTTTCGGCAGTTCCTTCGTTGTTATAAGCCTTAGCCTGTTTCTTAGCTTCGTCAGCGGTTCTGGCAACATTTACCAAAATTGTTTGCGAAACTTCAGGATGAAGACTTAAAGAAACCGGATAAACACCTAAGTATTTAATCGGCTTATCCAAAGAAACAAAACGACGTTCCAAAGCCACACCGGACTCGTTAATGGCAGCAGCAATATCGCGGATAGTAACTGAACCGTATAATTGACCGGTTTCAGCAGCCTGACGAATAAGCACTGCAGTAAAGCCCTTGAGTTCTTCGGCTTTTTTATTAGCGTCATCAAACAAAGCCTTGTTGTGAGCTTCCAATTCTGCACGTTGCTTTTCAAAATAAGCAATATTAGCTTCGGTTGCACGAAGAGCCTTGTTTTGCGGCAAGAGGTAGTTACGAGCATAGCCGCTCTTAACATTAACCTTATCGCCCATTTTACCTAATTTAGCAATATGTTCCAATAAAATGATTTCCATTTGCCGTCTCCTTAGTTAGCCACATAAGGCAACAGAGCAACAAAGCGCGCACGTTTGATAGCACGAGCAATTTCTCTTTGCGTTTTAGCAGATACGTTAGTAATACGACTAGGCATAATTTTGCCTTTTTCGGAAATATAGCGGGACAAAAACTTTACATCTTTGTAGTCGATTCTGATTTGAGCGTTTTCGCCACCGTTTTTCTTCTTAAAAAATCCTTGTTTAGCCATTATCATACTCCTTAATTAGCTTCCTCGGCAACAGTATCTTCCTGTTGGCTAGAGGCAAATTCATCAACTTTAACGGTCATAAAGCGGATAATATCTTCGTTCAAACGAGCCAAACGCTCATATTCAAAGATAGCTTGTGCCGGAGCTGAAATGTTTAAAACAACATAGTAACCTTTACGGTTCTTTTTAATGCGATAAGCCAAGCTCTTTAATCCCCAGTTATCAACATTAACAACTTCGCCGCCTTCTTTTTTAATAGCTTCAGACAAAGTTGCGACAATGTCGTTAACTTGAGATTGACCAAGATCTTGACGAGCAATTAACATACTTTCGTATTTCGTCATAAATTAAAACTCCTTATGGATTCTCAACAAATTAAATTAAATGTATAGCCGTAAGAGTTTTCCCTACGGCAAGGACATCGTGATAATAAGCCATAAATTTTAAATTACAAGCATTTTCTTCATATTTCATAAATAATTTGACAACCATTACAAAATAAGCTAAAATATACCTAACATGGGAGTAAATATTATGGCTGATAATAAAGAACAATTGGATGATGCAACTCGTATCAATAAACAATTAAGCGAGCCGGTTACGGAGGATAATCGCATTATCCCTGTTGACGGCACGGCTATCGGTCCTTTTTTAGCCCAAACAATTCCCTATCAAGAAGAACAAACTAACCAAACACCTAAAAAAACAACCGTTATTCGCGAGCAAAGACAAATCAACACTCCAGAAGATTTACAAAAATACAGAGATTTAGCTCACCAAAACGGTGACAACATCATTATGCCTGATTATAACCTATCTCCCGAACTCGCAGACAAATTAAAGGATGTTCATAATAATTACGCCGCAGAATACTTAAACGGTAATACTGCTGCAAAACTGGCGGTTTACTTTCACGAGTTATCTCATTACAACCGTGAAAATAAAGGTATTGACAATATGCCCAAAGGCAATGCAGAAACAAACCTGACACTAAATTATGTAGACGAAAAATCAGCACATGTGGCAGAAAATTTAGCCCTTGTTAACATTTATGATCAATGCAAAAAGACCGGTGCGGAATATTTTGAATATAAAGACACAAAGATCAAAACCGATGAATTATTAGACATGTATCCTAATTTACGCGAATGTGTTGAAAAAAACGGCTCTGATTTAACTAAGAAAGATACACTCATTGCTATTTCCAAAGTTGCCGCAGAAAGCTGGGATGAACATAGCCTCCCCTCATATAAATCAGGAGAATTTCAAGAATTTACCTCAGAAAACAACAGTTCTATCGTTGAGCAAATCCAAGCCGTAAAAGACGGAAAGATTGCTATGTCTGAACAATTAAAAGATATAGACATCGGCTACGGTATGCATATTGATTTACCGGAAGAATGTCAATCGTTCATTTATCCAGACAAAAAAGAAATTCAAAACTTTATATGCGAAAACGAAGATGGACGCCATCCCTCAAATGACGGTTTGCTCGCCATTGATGCTTATCTTGAAAAACGCGGCTTAAAAACCAATAAAGCCAAAGATGAATACATCAGAACACAATACGAAAAAATCGTCAATCGCGCACCGGATGCCGACAATACGTTAAAAGATTTAATGCTCAATGCCGAACTCAACCCCAATAACGATAAACGAATTTATTATACTGATGCATTGATTAAAAAAGAACAAAACGGTATTACCGTCGTTTCTAATGATAACGACAAAACATTTTATCCGGTAAATAAAGAAGAAACCTTAGCCCAACAAATCAAAGACCAAAAGGGTAAATATCCGCCGGACGCCCCGACAGAGGAAATAGACAATAAACGTACTTTGGCTGATAAACAGATGTCAAACGCCTGCGCCGTCAATGATTATCATAAAGAAAAAGCCGCCAAAGAAGCCGCTCAAACCGAAAAACAAGCTGAAAAGCAAACCGAAAAATCCGCCCCAAAAGAGCAGAACAACATCGCTATGCTAAAAGCCAATCAACAAAAATCCCTGTAGTTTTACCGCCCATTTCTCTGTTGTTTTATCGGTGTATGTTTCTTACACTTCTTTGACTTTGTTTTATCCGCCAAAAGCATTTTAAGCCGAGACTGCAACGCCTCCATTCCCTCTTTCATCCACAACCTGAAGTCGTTCCATTTACTGATATACGGACTTTTCATATCCTCATGCGCTGCTATTTTTAAAAACTTTTCAGCCCCCTTGCAAATCGGTATTCCCTGCTGTTCCAAATCATAACGAATAACGCGTGCCGGCTTTGTCAAGACCACACGCCCCATACCATTTTGGGTATAAATCACCATATCGCAAGGATTGTTATTACCGATCGCTTCCCCGTTTAAAATCGTGATAATTCCGCCTTTTGCCACAAACTGCACCTGCCCCCATAGGGCTTGCAACCACATATCACGATCCGCCACAAACGCTTGCCGCACTTCTTGCCTTTTCGTATGCGCTTGAGCCGTCTCCCCGATATCAAGCTCATCAAACGATCTACCATCATCAAAAGTATAATCCGATTTAACCCGCGCCGGTTTCTTGGCATATTGATCAAGCGAACCGTCCACACATACTCTGGTATCCACCCCATACCCTTCCGGCACGGTCTGTGACGTTTCTTTTATCCGTCGTCCGTCTCGTGCAATCGTTACCGTGTTTACCCATTGTTGATGACGTGCCTTGGTTTGCTTCACCGGAATTTTAATTTTAGCTACCTCAAACACTTCATCGGGATTTTCTTTAACAAACCTCAACACCTCTTCTTGTAAAAGCGGTTGTTGTGGCGTAGACTTTCTAAGTTCAGTCATGACACCTCCGTATATAACGAGTTTGCACCACACTCCCTTAACATTTATTTAACAGCAATTCTTTATTTCTTCCTCTTCAAAAACTGTAATATTTTCTGTCCGGCAGTTCCTGAACTTTTAGCGGTAATTCCCAACCTTCCGGTCATTTCTTTGAGCCAATTTTCATAAAAATCCATCGCCATTCCTAATTGCTCATCAGGCCACCCTTGCCTGTTCATCTTGGCCAAGAATGTCCCGACAAACATTTCTTGCATACCGGCATCAGCCACAGCTTTGACACTTTCGTAGCCGACGGGCATTTCCGGTGCGACCACATTTGTTGCCCGCTCTACGGCATAATATTTTCCATTATACTGCTCAATCCGATACAACTTGATAAATTCCTGTCGCAAATCAGCCATAGCCTCTCTAAATTCCACGGCATTGGTGTTGTGCCTCAATTCTTGACGATTAAGCATATCCCAAAAATAGTGAAAACTTTCATGCACAATTGTTTCCGCATCGGCATTTTCAAACAAGTTGATTGTCTTATTCCCATATTCATACGCTCCCTCGGCAATTTGCTTCACGACTTTTCGATAGTCTTTCTCATCTGTTTTGGCGCGATCTAGAAATTCATCATAAGTATACATCATATCCGGCACATAGTCTGCCCAATAAGGTATATCACGGCGTTGTTCATCGGTATAATCCAAGCGCCTGATAAGCGCCCGCTCATCAACAGCTGCTTGCGAAGTTATACCGCCCCACGGCATCCATGTCGCATTATACCCGCCATTAGCCCGAGCCAACATCGTCACATTTTGCGCATAGCGATTTTTTATTTTCTGCAAACGAGCTTTAGCTAAATTGACCAACTGCACTTCGTCTTCGCTGTAAGCATCGGCAAAATAGTTATCAATCAAATCCTCCAAGCGCTTAAAATCCACCTCGGCATAACGACCTTGCTTCAAACTTTCAATTTTGCCGTCAACCGCTCTGGATTCACCAAGACCTGCAAGCACTATCGGCATACTCTGCATTTTTACCACATCTTTAACATTTTTTGTCACCGGAAAGATTTCCAAGAAATTTCTAATCTCATCGGTAACCACATCGCTCAATTCCTGACGCGCCAGAAATACTTGCCTATCCATAAAATTACGCCTGTCGACATCTGCAAGCGAATAATCAAACCCCTCAATATCCTGAATAGCAAATTCCGCCCCTTTTAAGAGTGTTTCCTTTAATCCGGTATAGTTAAGCGAGCGCGCATCAATTTCTAAGACATGTCCTTTGTTTATATCATGATAAAAGTGATACGGCGCCTCATCGCGTAACACCTTAAATTCAACATTAGTATCCGCAACCTCCGGATAATTTGCATACAATTCATCATGGATAAGCAAATCTTTCAACTTCATTGCCGTCCCGTTTTCCAAAAGCACGCGCTGTTGCAACTTCATCTGTTGTTCCGGACTGACCCAACCGTTTTTCAAATTTTCTAAATCATCGGCATTTTTCACTTTAAGTTTTTCTGCAAAAGTCTTCTGCAGCTGCTCAACACGACTGTTGACGCGATACAAAAATTCCACCTGTATGAGAAATTCACTCAAAACCTCTTTCTCGGCTCTGGACAGATGCGAAAATTTATCTTGCCTTAAAAACTCTTCACCAAACGTCTGCCCATTAAAAGCCTCCATATACGCCTTTGATCTGTAATCTTTATCATCAAAATTTTTGCTGACATCACCCTGATAAAGCACATAAGTTTTATACCCATCATCAATTTTAATATCCCGATACAACGCCGGTTCATCCGGCAAACCAAAAGACTTAATGCTTTTTCGTCTTTCAGCATTCTTGGCAAGAAATTCTTCTCTGATTTCTCTTAAGCGCTGTTGAAATTCCGGTTTATCAAACCAATCATCGTTAATTTCATTAGCCAGCGCATCAAGCCCTTCTTTCATACTCCTTCTCGTCAGCTTCAATTTTCTCATATCAACAGGATACTTCAGATGCTCCCATAGAGAAAAGGCTTCAAGCTCATCCGGCATTCCCCCGTTAACATTAACAAAATTTTGTAAAAAA
>Ga0310691_10003035_pt1 | contig 20875 bp, 11 predicted proteins | sample 176DNAGHGlowgp2_FD_203887 | JGI IMG/M metagenome (GOLD analysis project Ga0310691, IMG submission 203887) | Sheep rumen microbial communities from Palmerston North, Manawatu-Wanganui, New Zealand - 1766 DNA GHGlow gp2 (v2) (version 2) | ecosystem: Host-associated > Mammals > Digestive system >...
CGTACACATAGTCCGTCTGATAGTGTTTGTCGATGATGAAGTGATTGTAGTCAGCACCACCGTTGACACCCACGCGCCACTGGGCAAAGGCCAGCGAAGGCAGCATGAGCGCCATGATTGTGAATAGCTTTTTCATCTTGATGTTGTGAATATTATAAATAATGTATGTATCTTTCTACCTTAGTTCTTTCGGCCAGACCGCCGGCTTCGCCGGCAGGCGTTTCTAAAACGGCGCAAAAGTACAAAAAAATCATAATACCACCAAGCGTTTACCCCAAAAAATGAAACTTCGGCCCCGTTTTAACACTTCCCCAGCCCACCGCTACTTTTACCCCGTACCACGGCGCCACTTTGGGCCAGCCTCAGCGCCACTTTGGGCCAGGGTCAGCACCGCCAAGGCCGGCCCAAACTGCCACTGAGGCCGGGCCAAAGTGCCACTGAGGCCGGGCCAAAGTGCGCATCCTACGCCTCTGTTTTCTCTCGCGGCGCACCCCACCCCTACCCCTCCCCTCAGATGGGAGGGGAGTTAGAATGTACACACACTTGACGTCTCGCGTGGGTAATACGATGGCAGCAGCCACTCCCCTCCCTTCAAGGGGAGGGGTGCCCGAAGGGCGGGGTGGGGTCTGAAACTAAATCAGCATGACGACATTACTGCCCCAACCCCTGCCCCCGAAGGGGAGGGGCAAGGGTGGGATGCACCGCGAGCACGGACCATCGTTGAACCCGCTTCCACAGAATACGCCTCCGCCTGCAACTATCGGCCGATTTCTTTGGCCGTTTCGTGCTTTCTTCGTACCTTTGCAAACGGAATGAACCCGTTAACCAGATACCTAACCAAATACCTCTCTGTGCGAATCAGCCTGATGGTAGTGTCCGCCGTGGCGTTGCTGCTCACGGTGGCCCTGTTCGTCATGTTCCACTACTCGCGCAAGGCCGTGCGCACAGAGGCCCTGCAGAAGGCCAGCAAGACCCTGGAGGCCACCACGCAGCACATAGACAACATCATGCTGAGTGTGGAGCAGACAGCGGGCAACATCTACTTCGAGATGCTGCCCAACCTGCACGACAAGCAGCGCCTGCTGACCTACTGCCGCCAGATGATAGAGACCAACCCCTACGTCGTGGGCACGGCCATCGCCATGAAGCCCGGCTTCTTCGGCACGAAGGACAGCCTCTTCCTGGCCTACATTCACCGCAACCACGGCCAGAAACTGCACACCGCCGCCGACAAGCTGACCCAGCTGCCCACCTTCGGCAACATCCCCTACACCGAACAGGCATGGTACACCGAACCCATGGCCAGCCACCGCGCCAGCTGGCTCGAACCCCTCGACAACGACGAGGCCACGAGCGAGCCCATCATCACCTTCTCGCTGCCCATCTTCAACGCCGAGGGCGGCACCATCGGCGTCATGGGCGTCGACGTGACGCTGGGCCTGCTGTCGAAGATTGTGATGGCCGCCAAACCGTCGCCCAACTCGTATGCCATGCTCATGGACAGCAACGGCAAGCTGTTTATCCACCCCGACAGCAACCGACTGCTGCAACAGGCCGTCGACACCAGCGGACGGGGCAAGCACGACCGCGACCGCGAGCGGGTGAGCAACGCCATGCGCGCCGGCGAGACGGGCTACAGCATATTCGACAACAACGGCACCAACGAGTACGTGTTCTACAAGCCCTTCGAGCGCGCCGACGTGAAGGGCCGCTCGAAAAACGACCTGCGGTGGAGCGCCGCACTGGTGTACCCCGAGGACGACATCTTCGGCGACTACCACCGCGTGCGACTGCTCATCCTGGCCGTGGCCATCGGCGGACTGCTGCTGCTGCTGGTGCTCTGCCAGGTCATCACCCACCACGAGCTGCTGCCGCTGCGCATACTGACGCGCTCGGTGCGCCGCATAGCCAAGGGCCAGTTTCACGAGCCCATCCCCGACAGCCACCAGAGCGATGAGGTGGGCCAGCTGCAGGACCAGTTCCAGCTGATGCAGCAGGCACTGGCCGCCAACATGGACGAGGCCGACCGCGTGACCAACGCCCTGAAGGCACAGAGCCAGACACTGAGCGAGGCCTACGACAACGCCCGCGAGGCCGACAACGTGAAGACGTCGTTCCTGCACCACATGACCAACCAGATGATGGCTCCCGTGGTGAGTATCGTGGAGAGCGTCACCGACATACGCGACAACGGACGCGGCATGGCCCAGGACCAGGTGCGGACGGCCGTGGACAACATCACCCACCAGGGCGACCAGGTGGCCCAGCTGCTCAACGACCTGCTGGCGGTGTCGCAGGACAAGTCGCTACGCCCCCGCCGCCCGGACGACACGTTGCAACCCCTAAGAATAGTGGAAAAGAAAGACAATGAGGACACCCCTGAGACATATACGCAAGTCGCTGGCCAGAAAGATTAGCCTGGGCCTGCTGCTGATGACCATTCCCGTGTTCATGGTCTCTATGGGCATACTGTTCGTGCAGTCGCGCCAACAGGTGAAGCAGGAGGCTGTGGAGCATGCCGCCAGCGCACTGGACAACACCGCCATGCGCGTCTATCGCCACCTGGAGACCATAGCCACGGCCACCAACAGCAATGCGTGGCTCATCAGCGAGAACCTGGAGCCCGAGGCGCTGAAGGCCCTCACGTGGCGCATCGTCTACTTCAACGCCAACGTCGACGGATGTGCCATCAGTCTGGAGCCCGGCTACTTTCCTCAGCTGGGCCGCCACTGCTCGATGTACACCTTCCGGCGGGGCGACTCGCTCATCAGCATCCGCGAAAAGCCCTACGACTACCACGCGAAGCCGTGGTATCGCGAACCGATGGAGAAGGGCGGCGCCTGCTGGACTAACCCCTATCGCGACGACGCGGACAAAGAACTGGTCATCGACGACGTCATCGTCAGCTACGGACGGCCCATCGCCGACCGCAAGGGGCGCACCGTCGGCGTGGTGTCCAGCGACCTGTCGCTCAAGAAGCTGGCCGACGTCATCAACGAGGACCACCCCTACCCCAACGCCTACTACATGCTGCTCGACAAGGACGGCCAATACCTCATTCACCCCGACATTGACCACAAGGGCACACACAACATCTTCGACTTTGCCAAGGCCGACCACCAGCCCGGCATCACAGCGCTGGGACACGAGATGACCACCGGCGGCAAGGGCTACATGCAGGTCAGCGTCCACGGACAGCGGAGCATCGTGTGCTATCAGCCCATCGAGGGCACCGACTGGAGCATGGCGCTCATCATTCCGGAGCGCGACGTGCTGCACTACTACAACCGGCTGGCCATCATCATCACGCCGCTCATCGTCATCGGACTGCTGCTCATACTGCTGCTCTGCAGCCGCATCGTGGCACTCATGACCATGCCGCTGCGCCAGCTGCTCGTCCAGTCGAAGCGCATAGCCGCCGGCCACTACGACGAGCCGCTCGGACGCAGCGACCGCCAGGATGCCATAGGCGAGCTACAGAACAACTTCGCCGCCATGCAGGAGTCGCTGAACGAGCGACTGAGCGACATACAGCGCATGAACGACGAGACGTCACGCCGCAACGACGAGCTGATGAAAGCCAGCCGCATGGCCGAGGAGGCCGCCCACCAGAAGACGGCCTTTATACAGAACATGACGCACCAGATACGCACGCCGCTGAACATCATCATGGGCTTCGCACAGGTGGTGCGCGATAGCATGCACGCGCTGCCCGACGACGAGCTGCGCACCATCACCACCACCATGCACCGCAACGCCAGCAAGCTGCACCGCATGATGCTCATGCTCTACGACAGCTCAGAGACGGGCCAGTTTGAGGAGGTGCGCTCCATGACCTTCGACCCCGTGCCCTGCAACGAGGCCGTGCGCGAGGCCATCAGCACGTCGAGGGCCTTCTTCCCCCACCTGCTGGTACACTTCGACAGCCGCCTGGACGACAACTACTGCATCATGTCAAACCGCCTCTTTCTGGTGCGCAGCCTGCGCGAAATACTGTGTAACTCGGCGAAGTATGCCGACCGCGAGCCCGTGCGCATCAAGGCTTACGAGCAGGACGGCGTGCTGCGCTTCGTCATCGAGGACACCGGACCGGGCATCATCGAGGAGCAGCGCGAGCAGATGTTCAAGCCGTTCATCAAGTACAACGACCTCTCAGAGGGCCTCGGCTTGGGTCTGCCACTGACCAAGCGCCACGTGTTCAACCTCGGCGGCGACCTCATCTTCGACACGTCCTACCGCCAGGGCTGCCGCTTCATCATGGAGTTTCCGGTCAATTAGCGGAAAATAGGGAGCAGTCCGAAATACCATCCGGCAGTCAGTCAGTTGACCGTTCTGTATAATGGAACACAGAGACACAGAGACACGGAGCTTTTCTCTTTACGCCGATTAAGCTCCGTGCCTCTGTGTTCACAAAAAGGCTCTTATTCTACGAACCTCAGTAGTCCTATTTCTTTAAGCAGCCGGTCGGCATGTCCCCAGCGGTCCATCATGTAGAGCATGTAGCGCACGTCGACATTGATGGTGCGGGCCAGCTGGCGGTCGAAGAAGATATCGCTCGACAGCGAGTCCCAGTTGCCGTCGAAGGCCAGGCCCAGCAGTTCGCCCTTGGCGTTGAAGATGGGCGAGCCGGAGTTGCCGCCCGTGATGTCGGTGTTCGACAGGAAGCAGAGCTGCAGCGTCTTGGTCAGCGGGTCGTTGTAGCTGCCGAAGTCGTGGGCGGCCATGAGGTCGTGCATGACGGGCTCGGCAAAGTAGTCGACGTTCTGGTCGCCCTGCTTCATCTTGTCGAGCAGCGAGCGCGCCGTGGTGTAGTAGCCCGACGGACGGCCGCCCAGCGTGTACTCGCCTATCTGGCCGTAGGTCATGCGCAGCGTGAAGTTGGCATCCGAGTAGTTGGGCTGGTCCTGCTCCATGCGCAGCACGGCGGCACACAGGCGGCGCTCCTGCTCGGCGATGTCGTCGGTCAGCAGGGCATCGGCGGCACGCAGCTTGCCCATCAGGTCTACCAGGTCGATGCCATACTGCACGCCGAGGTCCTTCAGGTAGCTCTTTTTGGCGAAGTAGAGGCGCTTGCCGTTCTTCATCAGCTTCGAGTGCTTGTAGAGGTAGCTGACATAGGCGGCATAGTCGCCGTGGAAGCGTTCGTCGATGGTCTTATAGAAGTCGGGCAGGTAGGTGGCGTCGGTCACCTGCTGGCGGTAGTTGCGCAGCAGGGCGGTCATGAGCTCGCACTCGGTGGCCAGGTCCCACTCCTTGCGGTTGTCGTCAAACTCGATGTACGACTTCTTGCCGCCCTTGACGGGCATGCCCCAGCTGCTGCGCCAGGCACGGGTGGTCAGCTCGCCCTGCAGGAAGAAGGTCTCGCGGAACAGCGTGCTGATGCGTGTCAGCGCCATGCGCTGCTGGTAGAGCTGGGCCATCTTGTCGAAGTCGACGGCCAGCAGGTCGGCGATGTGGGCGGTGTCCTGCCACTGGCGCAGACGGGCCTCGAAGTCCTCCTTCTGGGCGATGAGCCCGATGGAGTCGATGCACTTGTTCATGCCGATGGAGTTCTTCCAGTAGTTGCTGCTGTTGGCATACTTCGACTCATACATGATGCGCACGGCCTCCGAGGTCAGCATGTGGCGGCGCATGATGTCCTGCTTGACGGCACGCACCTGTACGCGGGGCGCATTGATGGCGTCGCGGCGCTCGCGGATGCCGTAGCTCGACAGGTAGCGGCTGGTGCTGCCGGGGTAGCCCATAATCATGCAGAAGTCGCCGGGCTTGTAGCCGTCCCTGGCCACACGGGCCCATGTCGTGGGGTGATAGGGCACGTTGTCCTTGGAGTATTTGGCGGGCCCGCCGGTCTTCGGGTCGCAGTAGATGCGGAACACGGAGTAGTCGCACGTCTGGCGCGGCCACATCCAGTTGTCGGTCTCGCCGCCAAACTTGCCCATTGACTTGGGCACGGTGAACACAAGGCGCACGTCCTCGAAGTCGCGGTAGGTGGTCAGATAGTATTTGTTGCCCTCGTAGAACGGTTTCACCTCTACGCGCAGCGTGCTGTCCTGCTGGCGGACGTCCTTCTGCCAGGCGTTCTCCAGGCTGTCGACCAGCTCGCCACGGCGCTCGCGCGACTGACCCTCAAGCAGGGGCAGCACGTCGGCCGTCACGTCCTTCTGGCTGACCATGAAGCTGACAAAGAGGTCCTCGTTGGGCAGTTCGTCGGCATAGCTCTGGGCATAGAAGCCGTTGAGCATGTAGTCGTGGTCAACGGTAGAGTGCTCGCGGATGCAGTTGAAGCCGCAGTGGTGGTTGGTGAACACCAGGCCGTCGCCCGACACGACGACCCCCGAACAGTAGCCGCCGAAGTTGACCACGGCATTCTTGACGGCATCGTCCGTCTGGTAGAGCTGCTCCTTGGGCAGCTGGAAACCGTACTGCCGCATCTGCTCGTAGACGGCCGTGGGCAGGTTGTAGAGTGTCCACATGCCCTCGTCGGCCTTGACGGGCAGACAGGCACACAGGTACACGGGTAGGAGGAATAGGATTGCTTTTCTCATATCGTTGGGTTATTTAGTGGGTGTTACGCAAATAGTGAGTACATAAGGACTGGGTTACAGACCCCAACCCCTCCCCTTGAAGGGAGGGGAGCGCCGCGTGAAGTCTCCGCGACGGACAGGGCGGCAGCCACTCCCCTCCCTTCAAGGGGAGGGGTTGGGGGTGGGGTCTGTAACTTAATATCATTCCTAGTTTTGGACTATTACTTAAAGTATTTGCCGATGACGGGCAGCTTGCTCAGGGGCAGGTCGTGGCGCACGATGATGGTGACGAAGAAGATGAGCAGCCACGTGTTGCCGCACAGCTCCAGCCAGAGCGGGTAGCGGCCCTTCCACCACTGCATGATGAGCAGCAGCACGACGGCCAGCGCCACGTAGTAGACGATGTCCTTGAGCGGATAGTTGAGCGGATAGTACTTCTGGCCGACGACATACGAGGCGAGCATGGCCACGCCATAGCCGGCCACGCCGCCCCACGCGCAGGCCATGTAGCCATACTGGGGCACGAACATGATGTTGACGGCCAGCAGCACGGCACAGCCGATGCCGCTGAACACGGCGCCCCAGATGGTCTTGTCGGTAATCTTGTACCAGAACGAGAGGTTGAAGTAGACGCCCATCATGATTTCGGCGGCCATGACGATAGGCACCACGCGCAGGCCCTCCCAGTAGTCGCTGGCAATGAGATACTTCAGTACGTCCAGGTAGCCCATGACCATGAGGAAGGCCAGGAGCGTGAAGATGATGAAGTACTTCATGGCCTGCTCGTACATCTCGTGCTGGCCCTTGTCCTTGACACCGGCAAAGACGATGGGCTCATAGGCGAAGCGGAAGGCCTGGGTAATCATGGCCATTATCATGGCTATCTTCGAGCAGGCTCCGTAGATGCCCAGCTGGGCGTGCATGTCCTGGCCCGGATAGAGATAGGGAAAGAGCATCTTGTCGGCCGTCTGGTTGAGAATGCCGGCAATGCCCAGCACCAGAATGGGCCACGAATAGCTGAGCATGCGGCCCAAGAGCTGGCGGTCGAAGCGGTGGCGGATGCCCTTCAGCTCTGGCAGCAGGCAGACGGCCAGCATCAGCGTGCAGCACAGGTTGATGTAGAAGGCATAGCCCACGTCGCTGCCGCCGAGGACGGCGAAGTAGCCGATGTTCAGCGCAATGCTCACCACGATGTTCAGCAGCTTCAGCACGGCAAACTTAATGGCCTTCTTCTGCTGGCGCAGGTGGGCAAAGGGGATGCACAGAAAGGCATCGACAGCCACCGTGACGGCCATCACGCCGACATATTCGGGGTGGTCGGCATAGCCCATCAGGCGGCTCAGTGGCTGCAGCAACAGCAGCACCACGGCGGCAAACGTCAGCGACACCGTGCCCACGCTGATGAGCGTCGTGGCATAGACGGTGTTCGAGTCCTCGTGGGTCTTGTTGGTGAATCGGAAGTAGGTGGTCTCCATGCCGAAGGTCAGCAGCACCAGTATCAGCGCCGTGTAGGCATAGATATTCGTGATGACGCCATAGCCGCCGCTGGCCGCCGACAGGCTGGCCGTGTAGAGCGGCACCAGCAGATAGTTCAGGAAGCGTCCCACGATGCTCGACAGGCCATAGATGGCCGTGTCCTTGGCAATAGTCTGTAGTTTTCCCATAGCGCCTGCAAAAGTACACCTTTTCTTTGGCATTACAAAATAAAAGGGCAAGAAAAAGCGCGGCGGCGGCCCATGCACGAAAAAAGCGCGGCGGCCCACACACGAACCACCGCGCCAAGTCTTGACGTAATAATCCTAAATACTCTATGTATGACACGGCCTGCGCTCAGGCCAGCTTGCAAATGACGCGAATCATTCTGAGATACTTAGTTGCCTAAGGCGAACGTCAGGTTCGAGAAGGTCTTCACGGCCTCGTTGCCCTTGCCATCCTTGATGGTGATGGTCACGTTGTGGTTGCCGCTCTTCAGGTTGTCGGTGATGTTGAAGCGGATGACGTACGAGTTCTGGATGGCTGCGGTCACCTCGAGCGAGCTGAGGGTCACACCACTGAAGTCGCGCTTGGCAAACATCGATGCGCCGCCCGTGTACTCCGACATGGCCCAGGGCTTCTCATACTCCGTGTAGGGAGAAGCTTCGTTGCGGGTGTAGTAGTAGCCGTCGGGAGCCTTGTAGTCGTCCTCGTCCTCACCGCTGTACACGGTGTGTACGGTACCCTTCGAGGCACTCCAGTTATAGAGCTGGCTCTTCGGGTTGACGGTCTCCACCGACCACTCCTTGTAGCTGTTGGGCTGGTTGGGCTCGTCGGTGAAGTTGATGAAGATGCGGTTAGCACCGCTGCGCCAGCTGAACATCTGGTCGGCAAAGTGCAGGGCCAGACCGCCACACTCCCAGTAGGAGCCATTGTAGAAGCCGTTCGACTCAGAGAGGGCGGCCGTCTCAAGCTTCGTGGCATTGGTGCCAAAGAAGTCCTGCGTCCTGCTGGTACCATAGGTGTGACTCGGACGGTTGTTCAGGAACTCGTTGAGCACCGTCACGTCGTCCAGGTCCATGCCACCGTCCACGCCATAGTAGTTGTCGCCATAGCCCACGCAGGCAAAGCGGGCATCCACGGCGTTCGACAGCGACTTTGCCCACGTGAGAATCTCAGCGGCCACGGCGTCAGCCTCGTCGTCCATAGAGCCGGAGTTGTCGATGAGGAACACGATGTCGGCCTGACCCTTGATGGCGGCCTTGGTCGACGAGTTGGCATTGATGACGTCCAGCGCCTTGGCGATGCCGTCGATGGTCAGCCAGATGTTCTGACTGCTGGAGCCCGTGCCGAACAGCGACAGGTAATCGCCGTCAGAGGCTTGCACACCTGACAGGTTGAAGTTACCTACCAGACCATTGGTACCTGCCTCCACACTCGGTGCCGAGATATTGGAGATAGTCACCGTGTTCGACGATACCGAAGGAGCGGCACCGGCAAAGCTGTCGTCAAACAGGCCGTAGAGGTTTAAGCCGCCGCCTGAGCCGTTGTCCTTGTTGTCGTCACTCTTGCTGCATGATGTCATGCCAACCATGGCGGTGGCCAGCAACATCATTCCGATAAATCTTAATGTCTTCATGTCTGCTAATAATTAATAATGTGAATAACTAAATGGTCGTTGCCAATTGATTAATTGTGCCGCAAAGATAGCAATTCTTTACATAAGCGGCCGTTCATAATCGCAGAATTATCGTTCAGAATCGCAGAAAATGCGGGTTGCGGCGATTCTGAACGATAAAAAGGGGCCGTTGGGCGAAGAATGGGGGCCGTCAGACACAGAAAAGCACCTGATTCGGGGCGCGCCGTCGGGCGCAATATAGCAGACAAACGATGACAGAGGCACTCATGTCCGCCAGCCCCCTTTGCTCTTTTCGGCCTGCAAATGATGATACGTGACGGTTTGGATTCAATTCGGTTGGCAAATGAAGATACGGTTACGTTACGGTCTGGTTCAATTCGGCTTGCAAATGACGCGAACCTCTTTTAACGGCTCTATCGGGTCGTTGGTCGATATGCCTACACGGACAACCTCGCTATAGCCGGCGGGCACGCTGACGACAATAGTGTCTGTGGCATGGGGGGCCAGCGCACGCCGACCGATGGCCACTGTGGCCTTCGACGGCTGGTCGTAGGGGCTCAGGTCCTTGAACACCAACGTGGTGTCGCCTGCATTAGCCACGACGAACTTCGCCGTCGTCTGCTTCTTCGTGTCGATGGTATAGATGTAGACGGGCATCATGATGCGCGGATTGACCTTGCCCACCGTCAGCGTCTCGGCGAAGATGGCCTCCACGGGAATGTCGGTACTGTCCCTGCCAGCGGTCAGCCGCAGCGTATAGCGGCGCAGGCCCCACTGGTCGTGTACCTTGCTGAGGTCGGTGGTGATGATGACCCGCCCCACATCGCTGGCCGGTATCTCGTCGTCGTAATACAGGCTGACGCACTTCGGCGCACCTATTAGACGGGCCGTATACTTGACAGCCTTGTCGCTCTGGTTGTTGATGTTGATGAAGTCCGTCTTCACCTCGCCCAGCGGGCAGTTGCCGATGATGAGGAACGGCATGTTGGCCCGCAGCGCGTCAGAGATACGCACAGGAAAGACGTGCTCCACCAACTCCTTCGGGAGCTGCCGCTTGGCCCGCACGAAGATGGTGTACGGCTCGGCCTGCCGGTCGGTATAGATGCTGATGTCGCGCTCAAAGAAGCTGTAGTTAGTACCGAGGTCTACCTCCACGTCCAGCGTGACGGTTGAATAGGGTGCAATGACTAAGCCAGAGGGTCTGACCTTGGTGCAACCACAGCTTTTCTCTATCTTCAGGATGCGGCACGTGTCAGGCCCTGGGTTCTCTATCTTGAACTGATGTCTGAGCACCTGGGCGCTGTCGGCCACCAGACCGAAGTCGTAGTCGGCATCCTCGATAAGAAGGCTGTCGGACTGGCCACCCCTGTTGCAGGCCACCAGTCCGAGCAGGCACAAAACTATAATCAGTCTGTTAAACATTACTTATTGGAATACCAGTGAAGCCTTCTTCTCAAGCATGTTTCCATCAGGTAAGGTGACGTTGACGGTACAAATATCCTTTACGCCAGTTGCGGCACCTGGAACATGCAGCTTGGCAGTATAGCTCTTTGTGCCATCAGCGGGAACGGTGCTTGTTTCCGTATCGGTATAGCCGTCAGTACCGACAATACTCATAGTAACCTTTGAACCTTCAGGCAGACAGCCCATGACTGCCGTAGCTGTGTAGGATACTCCGTGCCCAGGAGCCGAAGGATTAAGTGAGAAGGCTGCAATGGTGGGACTGCCACCCATGTTAATGGTGGTGGTTTTGAAAGTCTGGCCATCAATCAGCACCTGTGCATCGCCGTATTTACATTTGGGGATAGCATTGACGAAGGGACGCATATAAAGCCTATTCCACTTGAACTCCTCTTCTTTCATTATTTCAATAAGCTGGGTAGCAAGAGAGGGCATCCCAGCGGGAATATCCAAATTGCCGTTCACCAGTCCACACATAGTGTCAACAGAAATCGAAAGAGCGGTACATGCTTTCAGGAAACCAGCGGCAACAGGCGCTGAAATACCTAACCCTGCAGCTGCGATAGCACCACTCACAGCTATGCACACTGCCTCTTTGAAACCTGAACCAGGAAGTAAGTAGCTGTTTTTGTCACATATCTCGTTGATGATGTCGTTAATCTTGCCAGCAAATCCCGTAAAGTCCGTGTGCTCATATTCTTCGCTGGGCACAGTAAACTCATAATGGCCCTTTCCGACATTCTTACACTTAATATTACACTTCCACTTTCCTTTATTTCCGAACCCGTTAACCTCAGTCCAGGCATATACTTCTACCAATACTTCTACGTTAGCCTGGGCATAGTCGCACTCCTCCACATAAATGTCACCAGTGTTGCCAGCGCGATGCATAATGGTTCCCTCGGAAGAAACCTCTTCAATGCGGGTAGGCTCGATAGTCATGCTAGACTTGCCTCTACGCATCAGGGCGTTCATGTTAGGAGCGGGGGCGCTACTCGGATTCTCAAAGTCGACAACGGTGTTCAGCTGCTCGTTGGTATTCGGGTCAATAAGCGTTACAGCAGCCTTAGTCTTGGAAATCCATTCAAACAGCATCTGTACGCCGTTTGGAGCGATGACCTGCTTAAGCAACTGGTCATCGTTGAGGTACATCTGCGTATATTCGGTCTCGTCAGCATTCTTCACAACAATCTGTTCGAGCTTATTGGGCATACCTGCAGATGTCTTCGTTCCTGAAAGTACAGCTTCCTCACCTTTTGCGTTTGTCATAGTAATAAAGGTGGGGTCAGTCGGATTCAGGCAGGCAAAGATGCCGCCAGATGTCTGCTGGCTGCTACCGCCACCGCCGTTGTTGTTGCCGCCGCCGTTGCCTCCGTTCTTGTCATCGCTTCCGCTGCTGCAAGCGAAGTACACGCCGATGCACAATGCGCACACCAGCATGGTCAATAGTCTAAAATACTTGTTCATAGTCGTTAGGGTTTTAATAGTTAATAATTGAATGGACTTGATTGTATGTGCTGCAAAGATAGCAATTCTTTACATAACCGACCGTTCATAATCGCAGAATTATCGTTCAGAATCGCAGAAAATGCAGGTTGCGGCGATTCTGAACGATAAGAAGGGGCCGTTGGGCGAAAAAATGGGGGTGCCGGGCGCGGGATTGGGGGGAGTAGTCGTCAGGCGAAGAAGAGGTAGCAGATGGCGATGGCGGCGACGATGCCGGCCAGGTCGGCCAGCAGTCCGCAGGCCACGGCGTGGCGTGTCTTGCTGATGCCCACCGAACCGAAGTAGACGGCGAGGATGTAGAAGGTGGTGTCGGTAGAGCCCTGGAAGACACACGACAGGCGGCCAACGAAGCTATCGGCCCCGTAGGTGGTCATGGCATCGACCATCATGCCGCGAGCGCCGCTGCCCGACAGGGGCTTCATCAGTGCCGTGGGCATGGCCTCCACCCACTGGGCATCCATGCCGGTGAGGCTGACGGCCGAGCGCAGTCCGCCGATGAGCATGTCCATGGCCCCGGAGGCACGGAACACGCCGATGCCCACGAGTATGGCCACGAGGTAGGGAATGATTCTGACGGCCGTCTGAAATCCGTCCTTGGCACCCTCCACGAAGGCGTCGTAGACGTTGACCTTCTTACGCATGCCGGCCACGATGAACGCCACGATGATGGCCATGAGCAGGATGTTGGCCGCCGTGGTGCTGACGCGGTTCATGGCGTCGGGCGATAGCTGCGAGAAGCCCCAGATAATGGCGGCCACCACGGCACATGCCCCGCCGAGGGTGGCGAGCAGGGTGCGGTTGAGCAGGTTGATGTGCTGATAGAGCGAGGTGACGACGATGCCGGCCAGTGTCGAGAAGAAGGTGGCCAGCAGGATGGGGATAAAGATGTCGGTGGGCTGTGCGGCGTTCATCTGTGCGCGGTAGACCATGATGCTGACGGGAATGAGCGTCAGTCCGCTGGTGTTGAGCACGAGAAACATTATCATCGGGTTCGATGCCGTGTCCTTCTTCGTGTTCAGCGTCTGCAGCTCCTCCATGGCCTTGAGGCCGAGGGGTGTGGCGGCATTGTCGAGTCCGAGCATGTTGGCGGCGATGTTCATAAAGATGCTGCCCGTGACGGGGTGGCCCTTGGGAATGTCGGGGAACAGCCGCGTAAAAACGGGCGACAGCAGGCGTGCCAGCACGTTGACCACGCCGCCCTTCTCGCCGACGCGCATGATGCCGAGCCACAGCGAGAGCACGCCGGTGAGTCCGAGAGATATTTCAAAGGCGGTCTTCGACGATGAGAAGGTGGAGTCCATCATTGCGGGAAACACGTCGAAGTCGCCAAAGAAGGCGAGTTTCACCGCTGCTATTGCGAAGGCAATGAGAAAGAATCCTACCCAGATGTAGTTTAGTACCATATCTTAATGTATTAGTATGAGACCCCACCCCTATGTAAGCATGAGAGTCCTTTGTATTAGTATGAGACCCCACCCCTACCCCTCCCCTTGATGGGAGGGGAGTGCCGCCGAGGTTTCCGCGCAGGTGCATTTCAGCTCCCCTCCCCTCGAGGGGAGGGGCAGGGGTGGGGTGAAAGTGCGTGCAAAGGTAGTGTTTTCCGCCGAGATATACAAACGATGGGACAGAAAAAAGAGCAGGGGCGGCACCCGTGTGGGTACCATCCCTGCTCAGTTGACTTAGCCAGTCGTTTGGGGTTTACTCCTCGCAGACGTTGTTGGCGTCGCAGAAGTCGTTCGTTTCGTTACTCAGCCTCGTAGACGTTGTTGGCGTCGAAGCTGCCCGTCCATGTGCTGGCAGCGCCGGTGCTCCAGTCCTTGAAGCCGGGATAGACGCTAGAGAGTGACTTGTACTCCTTGCACCACTTGAAGCCTACGGGCACGCAAATCTTCTGCGGAGCCTCGCCCATCTTAGCGGTCAGCTCATAGCTGGTGACGTTGCCTGCGGCATCGGTAGACCTGACGACGATGGGTATGTCAATCAGGCTGTTATACTTGTTGGCAGCCACGAAGTAGTAGGGGTCGTGGGTGTTGCCCGTACCGGTGTTGACCATCTTGCCCATGACGTCGCCCACGTTGACACCGGCCACGCTGATGTCGAGCTGTCCGCCGGCAGCGAGGAGTGTAATCTCGGTCTTGCCGCTCTTCCACACCTTAGCGTCGAACACGACATCGTTGAAGTCGAAGTCGCCGATGGTGCCGAGGTCCTCACAGATGATGCGGCCCTGCTCCTTCACCTCGTCGGGCGTCACGCCGTCGGCAGGCACAATCTTGACAATCCAGTCGTCGTAGACATAGTCGCGGGCCACCTGCTCGTTGGGGTTCTGGCCGTCAGCCTCGAAGTCGAAACCAACGTAGTAGTTGCCGTTAATCTCCTCCATGCGGAAGTTGTAGAACACGTGACCGTTGTCCTCAGAAGCCTTGAAGCCGAAGCGCTGGGTGCTGCTGTTGACCATCAGCATGATGCCGTTGTAGTCCTTGCAGTCGCCGTTGTTGAAGTTGTTGATGTGGTCGTCGTGACAGGTGGTGACTTCCACTTTGTACTCAGGCCAATAAATAGTGTTAGTCACCTCGTAGCCTACGGGGTCATAGGCGCACAGCCAGTCCATGTGTGCCGAGCCCGTCACCTTGCCGCCATTGCCGGCGACGTAGATAGAATCGCCTTTGTACACCTGCTGTACGAAGAAGTTGCTCCAGTTCACCTTGGCGGTGTACTGGGCCTCGCCCTTCTGGCTGAACACGGCGAGCACATCGGCCAGCTCCTGCTCGGTGATGGCACCGGGCACTGTATAGCCATCGCTGGCCCACTCGTTGCCGTTGGGATTGGCAGCCTTTGTCTGGTTGAAGCCCCATGTCTGGTTAGAGGCTATCTTCTGTCCGTCGCAGAATGTCTTCACGAAGGCGTCAGCATACTGCGCCTCTTTGTTCTCCTGTACGGCGTTGGGGTTAGAAACGTCTGTGTTCTTTGAGCAGCTTGCCATGGCAAGTACTGCTACCGTCAGCATAAAATACTTTTTCATTGCTTGTCTTAACGTTTTGTTGTTTATAATTAGATTAACTGTTCTCACTGCCTGCGCACGCATCGGGAGCCCCGACGACATACGGGCGCACACATCATATTACGCGCAAAGGTAAACATTATTCCACAAACAATGCATACCTTTGCGCTTAAAAAACGTTAAAAGCCACGTGTTCGGCAACCCACGTCAAGCGGGTGTCGGGTAAAAGGGGTGTTTCGCCGACGGTCAGAACACCATGTTGACGTTGGGATAGAGATACCAGTCCTGGGCCTTGACGCGGTGGGCGCCCCACTCGCCGAACGAGTGGCCCACAGTCTGGTAGGCTCCGTAGAGTGCGCCTTTCTTATAGCTGCCCATGCTCTGTCCGGTCAGCGGATAGCGGAACCACGTGTAGGGCACCTCGAGGGCCCAGGTGTAGCCGTTGTCGTAGTTTTTTGGTTCGTCGCCGAGATAGCTGACGAGCGTCTGGTTGAACTTGTAGGGATACTTATGCACCTCCCAGAGATTGGAGTTGTAGAAGTAGACGATGAAGGGGTCGAGGCGTCCGAAGCTGACGGCGTTGACCACCTGGTTGCCCTTGCAGTGTACGTCGAAGGTGACGGTGACGGGTGCGCGCTCGCGGTCGCTGCCGCCGTTGTTGTGTGACACGTTGTAGCGGCAGTAGGTCACCTCGCCGGTGGCCCCGATGGTGCTGTTGAAGGCGGCATGTGCATCGTCGAAGAGGTTGATGACGGCCATGCCGTCCATGCCGCGCAGCAGGGGTGCGTCGTCCTTGATGATGGTGCGCTGCAGCGACTGGTTTCTGACGAAGCCGGCACCGCTGACGATGGTGACGCTGTCTACCTCGTCATAGCGCACGTTGTCCAGTCGCAGGGCGGCGGCCGTCTTGGCCGTGGTGCCGACGGCCTCGAGGGTGACGCGCAGGCGCAGCACGCGGTCGCTCACGACCGTCTTCTGTATGCTCAGCACCAGGTCGTTAAATCCCCACGTCGTGCTGGGCTGCGGAAACGAGTTGCAGAAGCAGTAGTACACCGTCTGGCGGCTCGGCGTGGTCAGCGTGCCCGTGTTGGGGGTGTTCAGCGTGCTGAAGTCGGCGGTGCCGTCCTTGGCGGGACGTGCCACCACGGTGTACTGGCCTCCGGCGTCGACGGCAGCGATGTAGACACTGTCGCAGATGAGCGGCAGCGACCCTTTCAGGTAGACCTGCTCGTCGTCGCCCACCTCGGCTGCAGCCACCACCTCAGCCCTGTCGCTGGTGTAGGGGTTGGCCGTGAGCAGCTCTATGCGCTCGGCATCGAGGGTGTTGACGGTCACCAGCATGCCTACGTCCTTGAGCAGCGTCCACGTGTGGTTGGCATCCACGGTGTCGTTGTGGAACGTCACCTCCAGGGCCTGCTTGGTCTCCTCGGCGCTGAACACGTCTTTCTTGCACGATGTGGTGATGGTGGCGGCAACGGTCGTGACGACGGCGGCTGCCAGCAGCCAGATGATTCTCTTCATAGCTTTGCTGATTGACGGATATCGGGTGGGTGAGTTGCTAAACGGGGGGACAGCCATGTCGCATGGTCATCCCCCCTCGCGGTTGTTTATTTCAGTGTATTCGATTCACGTTTAGAAGTCTTCCTGCACGGTCGTGGTGTACACCTGGCCGGTGGGATACTTAAACCAGTTGAGGGCGCTGCCCACGGTCTCGGCGAAGGAGGCGAAGCTCTGGTCCTCGTTGCCCTCACCCTCGGCGTCAGCGTCAAGCTTCTTGTAGGCGTTGGTGATGTTGACACGCTCGATGGGCCACTTCCAGTTTTCGGGAATGATGATGCCGAAGGGGCTCTCGCCGTTGCCGGCGAGGCGCACCTCACCCTGCTCGGCCGAGTAGATGGCGAAGCGCAGCTTGGCGGGGTCGAACACGCCGTCGGCATTGTTATACTTGCCGTCGCTGTTGTTCAGCTCGAAGGTCACGGCAGCGGCGGTGGCGCCATTGCCCGTGTTGACCATCGTCTTCTTGTCGACACCAAACAGGTCGTGAACCTCGTCGTAGCCGTTCTTGCTCAGCACGGTGAAGCTCTCGCCGTAGCCCTTCTCGCCAGTAGCGCTGTAGTCGTAGAGACGGATGTTCAGGTCGAGGGTAGCACCGGATGCCACCAGCTTGACGATAATCTTGTCGCTGGTCACCACGTTGTTGGTGGTCTCCTTCTCCTGGCGCACCTTCAGCACCACGTCATTCATGTCGTAGTCGCCCTGCCAGGTGTCCTCGAAAGCATAGCTGTAGACGGGGCCGTTCTCAATGATAGGCGTGGGAGGCACAATCTGGATGCCCGGCGAGCACTCGTCCTCGGTGACCAGCTCGTCGACCTGACCCTTGGCCACTAACTGGGCATTGCCGTTGCCAATGGTCGGCCACTTCTTGAAGCTAGCCCACTCGCCACTAGTATCTATGTCATACTGATAAGAAGCAGCAAACTCACCATTCAGCATGTCAAGCAGACACTGATAGGGGTTTGCGCGATTGTTATACTTGTTGAAGTTGGTGTCAAAATGGTCAACACTCAGGCGGATATTGTTGATAATAGCACCTGATGTAACGACTTCCTTACCATCTACCCATGCGGTAGCGTAATTCATGGCTGTTGTCAGACCATGAGCGCCGTAACTTGTCTCGGCATAGCCAAACTGCAGATAGGCATACTCGTTCTCGGTAGTGGGACCGACGATGTCGACACCATTGAACGCAACAGCTCCGGGGACATCAATCAGCGAGTTGGCCTTAGCCCAGATGTAGGCAGCATCGCCCGAACCGTCTTCAGAACCAGACATTTCCAGATTACCAGCCTTGATATAGGCGCCTTCGCCCTGCTGGATGTTGCGGCAAGACAGTGTGCCGTCGCACTCCCACCAGCAGTTGTTGTGGATGCGGGTGTTAGCCGTGCTAGAACCCTTGGCAGCCTGTCCGATGTGTACCTTGCCTGCGTTCTCGTAGATGCTAAAGCCAGCACCGCCTTGCATGTTGTCAGCCTCGATGGTTCCGGCATTGTAGAGCGTACCGCCGTTGTTGTTGATGGTGCCCACGTCGATGGTGCCGCCGTTGTAGTTGTACGAGCTAGTGCCGTTGGCAAACTGGAGCGTGCCTTCGCCCTGTACCTTACCATCGGGGTAAACATAGAACGAACCGACGGTGTTGGCATTGTTGTTGGCATTGGTAACAAGCTGTGTGCCAGAAGCGATGTTCACCGTACCCTTCGGGCCGACAATGAACACGCAGCCACCGTTGACACGCTGCTCCGCGTTGATGTTCAGCGTACCCTGCACGTAGACAGAGATGCCGCTGCCCGACTGAATCAGCGGAATGTTCTTGCTCCAGGTCGTTCCCTCGGGAATCAGGTAGTGGTGTACCGTGTTAGCAGGATTCGTCGTGTTGTTGTCGTCGCTGATAGCCACGGCATCGTCGATATATGCCGACAGGTCGGGCATCTCGCGCACAGCCACGACGAAGTCGTCAGCAGCACCACGGTGGGCGGCAGCGCGGAAGGCGGGTGCGCTGGCTGCGGAAGCACCGCCGAAAGCGGTCTCCAGCTTGCCGTTGACAATCACAGTGGGCTTCACATAGGTGTAGCCCTTAGCATCCTTCAGGCCGGCGTACACGCTGACGAGGCCCTTGGGTGCGATAAACTTGAAGTTAGCGGTCTGTCCGCTCTGTACGGTCTTGCTGCCGTAGGCAGTGACAGCCTCACCCGTGAGGGGGTTAGCGTCGTAGATGGTGACGGTGTACGTAGCACCCTGGAAGCCGTTGACGGCCACGCTGGCCTCAACTTCGCCGGTCATGTTCCAGTCCTGGTTGGGGTCGATGGTGACGCCCAGCTGTGCCTCGGCGTTGGCCTTAGCCTGCTCCGGCGTGACGGTGTTGTTGCCGTCAAAGTTCATCTTGTTGCAACTTGCAACGACAAGGCCTAACGTCAGTGCGGCCATGCCTTTCATCAAATACACTTTTTTCATAGATTGTTAATAATTAAGCTAATATTGATTATAATCTGCGTGCAAAGATACGCATTATTTTTATAACTTGAAAACTTTTTTACCATATTTTTGCAAAAAACTTACGCAAACCTTTTCGGACGACCACCGCCGAAAGGCCCCGAAACCACGATGACAAGGGGCCAGGCGGCTTTGGTACGGGGTCAGCATGGCTGAGGTCCGGCCTCAGTGCCGCCAGGGTACGGGGTCAGCACCGCTTTGCCCCGGCCTCAGTGCCGCCAAGGTACGGGGAAAGTGCCGACGGGGTACGGGGAAAAATAGAACAGCCCGAAAATCCAGTTGCATTGTCGCGCCGCTGCTCCCCTCCCATCAAGGGGAGGGGTGCCCGAAGGGCGGGGTGGGGTCTGTAACTAAGTCAGCAGGAGAACATTACAGACCCCACCCCTGCCCCTCCCCTTGATGGGAGGGGAGCGGCTGCCGCCCTGTTCTACCGGTTTATCGGACTGATCCGGAAAAATTGTAGAAAGTGAAGTATGACACTGGTGACGGGTGACGGGTGACGGGAGGAAGAAATAAAGTTTTACGCGTACCGCGCGCGGTACGCGAGAAATTTTGCTTTTTCCATCCGTCACCCGTCACCTGTCACTTTGATGTTGCCTTTCCTGCTGGTGAGAAAAGAAAGCCTGAAAGGCTTGCGTGGGTGGGCGCTGACGGATTCGAACCGCCGACCCTCTGCTTGTAAGGCAGATGCTCTAAACCAGCTGAGCTAAGCGCCCGTGTCGCGATTTGCGGGTGCAAAGGTACGCCAAAAAGTTGAAACGGCCAAACTTTTTCCCTGTTTTTTTGCCCTCCGCATGTTTTTTCGCCGCTTTTTCGCCGCTATTTTGACGCTATTTCGCCGCTATTTCGCCGCTTTTTCGCCGCTATTTCGCCGCTATTATGAATCAGCAGGATAAACCGGGAGTCCAGGGCGGCAGCCACTCCCCTCCCTTCAAGGGAGGGGTGCCCGAAGGGCGGGGTGGGGTCTGTAACTAAATCTGCATGACAACATTACAGACCCCACCCCTACCCCTCCCCTTGAAGGGAGGGGAGTGGCTGCCGCATTGCTCATCGCGGAGGTTTCCTGCAGAACTCCCCTCCCTTCCGACGAGCTTTGCTCGCTTATACCTTTAGGTGGACGAAGGGACGGGGTTGGGGATGAGGTCAGTAACCAAACAAATCAGCAGGATAAACCGGAGTACAGGGCGGCAGCCACACCCCACCCTTCAAGCGGAGCGGTGCCCGAAG
>Ga0310691_10003036_pt1 | contig 20863 bp, 16 predicted proteins | sample 176DNAGHGlowgp2_FD_203887 | JGI IMG/M metagenome (GOLD analysis project Ga0310691, IMG submission 203887) | Sheep rumen microbial communities from Palmerston North, Manawatu-Wanganui, New Zealand - 1766 DNA GHGlow gp2 (v2) (version 2) | ecosystem: Host-associated > Mammals > Digestive system >...
AGAACGGTCGTATGATCTACGCCTCTAAGACTTACGAGAACCTCGACGCCACCCGCAAGGCTGGTCTGTGGGGTGTAAGCATGCCCCGTCGTTACGGCGGTCTGAACCTGCCTAATGCAGTGTTCTCTATGCTCTCTGAGATGATTTCGGCTGCTGATGCCGGATTCCAGAACATCTGGAGTCTGCAGAGTTGTATCGACACACTCTATGAGTTCGGTTCTGAGGAACAGCGCCAGAAATATATCCCCCGTGTTTGTGCTGGTGAGGGTATGAGTATGGATCTGACGGAGCCCGATGCTGGCTCCGACCTGCAGCGCGTCATGCTGAAGGCTACCTTCGACGAGAAGGAGAACTGCTGGCGCCTGAACGGTGTGAAACGTTTCATCACCAATGGTGATAGCGACATCCACCTTGTACTGGCTCGTTCTGAGGAAGGCACGAAGGACGGACGCGGTCTGTCGATGTTCATCTACGACAAACGTCAGGGCGGTGTGAACGTGCGTCACATCGAGCACAAGCTGGGTATCCACGGCTCACCTACCTGTGAGCTCACCTATAAGAACGCTAAGGCAGAGCTCTGCGGAAGCACCCGTCTGGGTCTGATCAAGTATGTGATGGCTCTGATGAACGGCGCCCGTCTGGGTATCGCCGCACAGAGTGTAGGTGTTGAGCAGGAGGCTTACAACGAGGGTCTGGCTTACGCTAAGGAGCGTCAACAGTTTGGTGATAAGATCATCAACTTCCCCGCTGTCTATGATATGCTCTCGCGTATGAAGGCTAAGCTCGATGCTGGTCGTAGCCTGCTCTACGAGACAGCTTGCTACGTGGATGTCTACAAGTGCCTCGAGGATATTGCCCGCGACCGTGCCCTCACTGCTGAGGAGAAGCAGGAGTTGAAGAAGTATCAGCGTTTGGCTGATGCCTTCACCCCACTTGCTAAGGGTATGAACTCTGAGTATGCCAACCAGAACGCTTACGATGCTATCTCTATCCACGGTGGTTCAGGCTTCATCATGGAGTACAAGAGTCAGCGTCTGTTCCGCGACGCCCGTATCTTCTCTATCTACGAGGGTACCACCCAATTGCAGGTAGTTGCTGCCATCCGCTATATCACCAACGGCACCATGCTGAACAACATCAAGGAGATGATGAACGGCATGGAGGTACTCGATACTCTGAAACCGATGGCAGAACGCGTCATGGCCCTCATCAAAATCTACGAGGACGCCCTCGCGAAGGTGAAGGCTCTTGAGAACCAGGATGCTCAGGATTTCCTCGCACGCCGTCTGTACGATATGACCGCTGAAATTGTGATGTCTATCCTCATCATCCGCGACGCCACGAAAGCTCCCGGACTCTTCGAGAAGAGTGCCAACGTCTATGTCCGCATGGCTACTGAGGACATCGCTGGTAAGGCTGCCTACATCGACATGTTCAAGGCTGAGGATCTCGAGAGCTTCAAAGCTGGAGAATAATAAATATGACGAACGAAGAATTGGACGAGAGAGTCAACCGTGCCGTCGACTATTTCATGCAAGGCTATGGCTGTTGCCAAAGCGTGGTGGCAGCCTTTGCTGACCTCTACGGTCTCGACGACACTCTGGCCAAGAAGATTGCCGCAGGCTTTGGCGGTGGTGTGGGCAGGATGCGCATGATGTGCGGCGCCGTCTCGGGCATTGTTATGCTCGTGGGCCTCGACTGCGGCCAGACGGAGGGTAGCGACAGTGAGGGCAAGTCGGCATGCTACAAAGTGGTGCAGGATTTGCTGGCGAAGTCGAAGGCAGAGAACGGCAGTGTGATCTGTGCAGAGATTTTGGGCATCCAAGGCCACGAGAAAGCTCCCAACAGTTATGTAGCTTCTCCCCGAACGGCAGAGTATTACAAGACACGCCCCTGTGCCGCTAAGGTCGAGGGTGCCGCACGGATCTTTGCCAACTACCTGAAGAGCAAAGACACTGCTTAGACCACAGACTCCAATAGTATTTCGATTAATCGGGGCTTGGCGTAATCGTCGAGTTCCGATTCTTTTATCCAGATGTAATCGGGTGGAAGCTCAGGTTTCTCTTCAGTTTCCAACAAATAGAAATCGGCATAGAGCACACGATGCGTCAGCACATGCTTCACGTTACACCTAACACATTGAAAGTTAAAATATTGGAAATTGAAATCCTTCATACTCCATGCCCCATCCTCCATCTTCAATCTTCCATCTTCAATTAAAAAAGGCTCCCAAAGCCCTTGCCAGATGTCGCCGGCTCCTCTGCGATGAATAGCCGTCTCGCCCTGACAGCGCACATAGATATAAGTAAGGTGTCGCTCTTTCACTTTCAGCGTTTTCCGCTTCACGGGTAGTTCTCCCACCCTACCGTCACGAAAGGCCACGCAGCTCTCCATCAACGGGCACTCCACACACCGTGGAGCCTGCGGTGTACACATCATCGCCCCAAAGTCCATAATCGCCTGGTTATACTCCGCCACGGAACAGTTCTCACTCCGCACTCCACACTCTCCACTCCTTGAATCCCCCACACTCTTCGAAAGCACTGGTAATAAAACTTGCGCAAGGGCTGTGAAGGTCTTCTTCCCATCGGTCGTATTAATAGCCGTATCGATGCCAAAATGGCGCGCCAGCACACGATAAACATTACCGTCGACCACCGCAGCAGGCAGTCCAAAGGCGATGCTCCCGATAGCAGCTGCCGTATAGTCGCCTACGCCTTTCAGCTGTCTAATCTCATCTAAGGTGTCTGGAAAATGTCCGAGGGCCACAATTTGCTGGGCAGCATGGTGCAGGTTACGCGCACGACTATAATAGCCCAGTCCCTGCCACTCGCGCAGTACCTCGTCCTCCGTCGCCGCAGCCAGTGCCTCCACTGTAGGCCAACGGTGCATGAAACGCTCCCAGTAATCCCTGCCCTGTCTCACCTGCGTCTGCTGGAGGATAATCTCCGAAAGCCAAATGGCATAAGGGTCGCGTGTCTGCCGCCAGGGCAGATCTCGCCCGTTCTCACGAAACCACGTCAATAGCGTCGTCGCAAACGTCCCCATCAACGGCTCCTGCTGTTTCTGATGTTCTGTTATCTCCTGCTGCATACCATTTTCCAAATCCGTGGACTAGGTACAGCGCTTCAGTAATACAAGGTTTCTTATTTCTTGTCGTAAGCGTGGACGGGATAGTCGGTGGTGAAGTGGAGTCCGCGGCTCTCCTTGCGCTCCAAGGCAAAGCGGGTAATAAGGTAGCCCACGTTGATCATATTGCGCAGCTCGCAGATGTCCTTCGAGGCCTTCACACGCTTAAAGAGGCGCTCCGTCTCCTCATAGAGCATGTCGAGGCGATCCCAAGCACGGTGCAGACGAAGGTCGCTGCGCACGATGCCCACATAGTTGGCCATGATTTGGTTCACCTCCTTCACACTCTGCGTGATAAGCACCTTCTCCTCGTTGGTCATCGTGCCCTCGTCATTCCACTCAGGAACTTTCTCGTTGTAGTCGTAGAGGTCGACATGCTCCAGCGAGTGGCGGGCGGCAGTCTCGGCATAGACGACAGCCTCGATAAGCGAGTTCGAGGCGAGGCGGTTTCCGCCGTGGAGCCCTGTACAGGAACACTCGCCGAGGGCGTAGAGACGGTCGATGGAGGTCTGGCCATTGAGGTCGACCTTGATACCTCCGCACATATAATGGGCTGCAGGGCGCACAGGGATGTAGTCGGTAGTGATGTCGATGCCGATGGAGAGACACTTCTGGTAGATGTTGGGGAAGTGGTGGCGCGTCTCGGCAGGATCCTTGTGGGTGACGTCGAGGCACACATGGTCGAGGCCGTGGATCTTCATCTCCTTGTCTATCGCGCGGGCCACGATGTCACGGGGTGCCAGGGAGAGGCGCTCGTCGTACTTCTCCATGAACGTCTCGCCATTGGGCAGCTTGAGTATGCCGCCGTATCCGCGCATGGCCTCGGTGATGAGATAGGCGGGATGCGTCTCATTTGGGTTGTGGAGCACCGTCGGGTGAAACTGCACAAACTCCATGTCCTGCACCGTTCCTTTGGCGCGATAGACCATGGCGATTCCGTCGCCAGTGGCTATGACAGGGTTGGAGGTGGTGAGGTAGACAGCTCCGCAGCCGCCAGTGCACATGACGGTAACTTTTGAGAGGTAGGTGTCTACCTTCTGTGTGTCAGGGTTGAGCACATAGGCACCGTAGCAGTGTATGTAGGGAGAACGCCGTGTGACGCGAGCGCCGAGATGGTGCTGGGTGATGATCTCCACGGCGAAATGGTTCTCGCGGATGTCGATTTTGGGATTGGCCTTCACAGCCTCCATCAGCCCACGCTGGATCTCAGCACCAGTGTCGTCGGCATGGTGGAGGATACGGAACTCTGAATGCCCGCCCTCACGGTGAAGGTCGAAAGAACCGTCGTCTTTCTTGTCGAAGTTGACACCCCACTTGACGAGTTCCTGAATCTGTTCGGGCGCCATACGCACCACTTGTTCGACGGCCTGACGGTCACTAATGTAGTCGCCGGCAATCATCGTATCGTCGATATGCTTGTCGAAGTTGTCGAGTTCGAGATTTGTTACTGAGGCGACACCACCCTGAGCGAACGAAGTGTTAGCCTCGTCGAGTGATGTCTTGCAGATCATGCACACGCGGCCTTTACTAGCCTTGGCCACCTTCAAGGCGTAGCTCATGCCTGCCACACCCGCGCCAATCACAAGGAAATCGTATTTGTACACCATACTTGACATTTTTTGGTTATTCTGCTGCAAAGGTAATCTTTTTTGGGGACAAAATACATGTTAGTTTGTTATTATGTCTTAAAAATGTTACCATATCTTATTATTTTTTGTATCTTTGCACCAAAACTAAGACAACACGACGATGAAAAGACTAGGATTACTATGTATGATGCTGATACCGCTAGCTATGCTTGCACAGCAGGTAGTCGTGAGCGGAACTGTCGTTGACGACAAGACAGGTGTAGCCCTGCGCCAAGCAAGTGTTGCTGCGGGCAGGATATCGGTAGTGACCAACGACGACGGGGTGTTCACTCTGAAGCTTGACGGTAAGCCGAAGACTGTCAGTGTGTCGCATCTGGGATATAAGACACGTAGACTGAACATTGGCGAGCAGGGCGCGGAGGATATGACGGTAAGGCTGGTACCCACCCCGATCCAGCTGCGTGAGGTGATTGTGCGAAACGAAAATGCACGGGAACTCGTGGATATCGCCATCAGCAAGATTCCGGACAACTACAGTAAGGTGCCTGAGCTGCTGAAGGGTTTCTACCGTGAGACAGCCATGAAGCGCCGTCACTACATTTATGTGGCCGAGGGCGTGGAGGATATGTACAAGACCCCCTACAGCCGTGGGACGGCGCGTGACCGTGTGGCCATCGTGAAGGGGCGCAGGCTGCTGAGCCAGAAGGCTGGCGACACGTTGGGGGTAAAGGTATCGGGAGGTCCCGTACAAGCCGTGGTGATGGATCTGGTGAAGAACCGCGACTTCCTGCTGAACAAGGAAGATCTCGACAGTTACCGTTTCGCCATGGGCGTGCCTGAGTTCATCAACGACCGCCAGCAGTACGTAGTGCTCATGGAGCCTAATATCATAACCACCTATGCCCTCTATCACGGCAAGTTGTATATCGATGCCGAGCGCCTCGCTTTTACACGTATAGAGCTCGAACTCGACATGAGCGACAAGGACAAGGCCACGCAGACAATGCTCGTGAGGAAGCCATTCGGCGTGAGGTTCAAGCCGCGCGAACTATCTACTGTCGTGGATTACCGCTATGAGGACGGAGTGGCCCGCATCAGCTATCTGCGCAATACCTTCCGCTTCAATTGTGACTGGAAGCGCAGGCTGTTCTCCACATCGTTCACCGCCACTTGTGAGATGGCAGTCACTGACAGTCAGTCGGATGAGGTACAGCCCATAGCCAGCAAAAACTCTTTTGACTCGCGCGATGCCTACTACGACAAAGTTGAGTATTTCCTTGATCCGGACTATTGGCGGAACTACAACATCATTGAGCCTTCGGAGTCGCTCGACAAGGCTATCAAGAAGTTGGTGTCGAAGTACAGGAGAAATTGAGCATCGGATTGACACGGACTATGATTATTGAGCATCGGATTAACACGGATTGGCACAGATATATGAATTAATACGGATAAAATAATAATGAAAATAAAAACTATTTTGATGGCACTGGCATGTAGCCAGTGCTTTACTATGCAGGCACAGACACAGCCTGAAATGACACTGTTGAGGCAAGATACGGCCGAGGTGACGATACCCTGGCCGCAAAACATTCAGATGAGACTCGACAGTCTGACAAACGACACCCTATTGCGCCACACACAACTCGGACTGATGGTGTTTGACCTTGCAGCTGACTCGGTGATTTACAGCTACGGAGGCCAGCAAACACTACGCCCTGCCTCGACAATGAAACTGCTCACATCGGTGACGGCTCTCGACTTGCTTGGCAGCCGCTACGATTATCGTACTGCGCTCTACTATCAGGGGCGCATGGCCAACGGAGTGCTTGAGGGTGACCTCTGGCTCGTAGGCGGCATGGATCCCCTCTTCGACGATACCGATATGCACATCATGGCCGAGACACTACACAGAATTGGTATCGACAGCATCAGCGGAAGGATTATGAAAGACGTCACCTTCAAGGAGGAGGCGCTATTTGGCGAGGGATGGTGCTGGGATGACGACAACCCCCAGCTCACGCCACTGCTCATAGACCGGAAGGACGAGTTCGCAGAGCGTTTCAAGGAGGAACTCGAGAAATGCGGTATTGTCGTCAATGCCTCTTTCTCAGCAGGGCGTCTTCCGAAGAATGCACTACTCGTATGCTCGCGTTCCCACCCACTGAGTGAAGTACTTGTGCCGATGATGAAGGAGAGCGACAACCTCTATGCCGAGTCGATGTTCTTTCAGATTGCCGCCACCGTAGGCAAGCGTCCTGCCACTGCGGCCCATGCCCGTCAGGTCATCAAGTCCCTGCTCTCAAAGGCGGGGGCGAGGGGTGTTCCATACCGTATTGCCGACGGTAGCGGACTGTCGCTGTACAATTATGTGACACCTGAGCTGATGGTGCGCCTGTTGCGCTATGCCTACTTGAAGCGCGACGTGATGGCGGCCCTTTATCCGGCTCTCCCTGTGGCAGGCATCGACGGAACGCTGGAGAAGCGTATGACTAAAGGAGCTGCTTATGGTAACGTTCATGCAAAGACGGGCACTGTGTCGGGTGTATCTTCTTTGGCAGGCTATTGCAGGGCGGCAAACCAACATCTGCTGGCTTTCTGTATCATCAATCAGGGAGTGATGAAGACGGCTGATGGCAGGGCGTTCCAAGACAGGTTGTGTGAGGCGCTTTGCCAACCATAAGAAATCGTTTATAGTTGACGGTTTACAGTTTACAGATGATATGCTGGCAAGCCGTTCTGTCTATAGAAGTAATCCGCTTGAGCTTTGCTCGTTTGCTACCTAAGGGACGCAAGAACTGTAAACTGTAAACAAGAACAAGAACAATATGGAAGAGGTGAATATTTATTTGGAGCGGTTGATAGGAATGATGGGCGCGAATGGGGATTATGTGCCCACAGTGCGCTATGGACTCTTGGTGATACTGGCCTTTGCACTGGCGTGGCTGGTGGGATGGGTATGCCGCAGGTTTCTCATCCCGATCTTGCTCAAGATCACTCGCCGGACAGATGTCAAGTGGGATGATGTGTTGTTCAGCGAACGGGTGCTGTTGTCGGCTTCCCATATCGTTCCGGCCATTGTCATCTGGGCTCTGTTGCCACTGGTATTCTACGAGTATCCGAGGGTGGAGGATATCGTCGGACGGCTCACGGCCATTTTCTTCACAGTGATGATGGTGCGTACCATCATCGTGTTCATCGACTCTTTTAAACTGCTGGAGAGTGGCACGCGTTCCTCTAGGCAGCAGTATCTCTATAGCATCTGCGGTGTACTGAAGATTCTCATAATCTTCATCAGCGTGATCGTGGTCATCGCCATCATCATCAACAAGAATCCTACCACGCTCTTTGCAGGACTGGGTGCTGTCTCGGCCATCCTGATGCTCGCCTTCCAGGATATCATCAAAGGTCTGGTGGCAGGCATCCGTCTGACTGCCAACGACATGCTACACATCGGTGACTGGATCACCGAGCCCAAGTCTGGTGCCAACGGTAAGGTGGAGGAGATCACGCTGACGATGGTGAAGGTGCGCAACTTCGATAATACCGTCATCACGTTAAGTCCGCAGGCGCTCGTCGAGGGTTCCTTCCAGAACTGGCAGGGCATGATGGAGAACGAGGGGCGTAAACAGGTGAAGAGGGTCTATTTCGACTTCCGTTCTATCAAAGTGGAGCATCCTGACAACGAGGCCATGCCAACGACGAACATCACGCGCTTCCGCCACCACATGGAGCAGTGGCTGAGCCAGAATCCCAAGGTGGTCAGCGGAAAAAGCCCATTAGTGAAGCAGGCAGAGACGCCTCAGGCCTCTGGTTGCTGCCTGGAGTTCATGTTCTGGCTGAAGGCGAAGGATGCCTTGGCGTATGAGCACGACACAAGCGACATCATGGAGTATATCTATGGCGCAGCCTCAGAGTATGGCCTGACCATCTATCAGCCTGCTCAAGCCGCGCCAGGCGTGGGATGACTGAAAGGACGAACTATTGATTATATATTGTGAGTAATATAATTATCAGTTATTTAACAGTAACAAATCAATGATGAAAACATAATTATTTGCAATGTTTGTAGCCACAGCACTCCTGCTGGGGATGACAGGCTACACGACTGAGGACAATCCGTCCTCTAACAGCGTTATGTCCTAGAACAGAACCTAGTCGGCCTATGGTGAGACGAGTTTGATTATGCCGACATGACTGAGGCGGGTGTGTCTTTCAGTCATGTATTGATGGCCGTGAACTTCGAAGCCAATCACACGGGCTGCATCTACCTGGGTGTGTTCGACAAAACGAACGGCAATCCACTGGTGTCTATGGCGGTCCTGAGGATGCCGGCTTCACATGGAAGATTCTCCCCGACGGTAGTTTACAACTTAGTGATCCCACCACGGGTGAGAGCGTGGCACAGATGCGCAGCAACAAAGACGATAACGACAGTTATAGCGACGGTATGACCGATGTCTCCAACACGAACCTGAACTTCTCCTGCGGCAATATGCTGGTGGTCACCGACAGTTATAGTAGAGAAGTGAACCCCAGAAGTTAGACAGAATACTTCTAGGGTTCACTTCATTGTGACACACCCTTTTTTGTTTTAAAGAATTGAGGGATTTCTTATCATTATTTCTTCGCCGTCGTACACTCGTTGACGAGGTAGACGATACTCATGTAAGGAATGCCGGTGTTGGTCTCCAGGCCGATTTCGCAGGTACGACTGTTCGAGTAGCCCACCTCGATGTGGTTCGCCTCGATCTGCGGACGGAGTTTGCGCAAGCCGTATTTGTTTAGTTCTGGGAAGGTGAAGCCTCTGTCGCCAGCAAAGCCACAGCAACCTACGCCCTCGGGCAGGAACACGTTCGTGGAACAGAGCCTAGCCAAAGCTATCATATCCTTGTCAACGCCCATCTCACGCGTAGAGCACGTCAGGTGGAGGGCGATATGACGGTCTATGGGATGGAAGTCGAGACGGGGCACGAGGTACTCCATGATAAACTCAGCGGGCTCATAGAGTTTCATCTTATGCATCACCTTGCCCTCTGGGCGAGTTTCTTCACGCTCGGCAGAGCCGATGCAAGCGTCGCTCTTCCCTCGCTCACCCATGACCTTCTTCATGCGGTGCAGACAAGGACTCTGGGCACAGAGCACTGGATATTTGCCCTGCTCCGAAGCCTTCCAGAGAGCGGCTTCGAGCTCGGCACTCTTACGGTCGGCGATGTCGAGCATGCCTTTTGATTCCCAGATTTGTCCACAACACATCCGCTCCATGCCCTCGGGGAAGATGACCTCGTAGCCGGCCTTCGCCATCAGTTGGATCACCTCGTCGACAAGGTCGTGGATCTTGCCACCCTGTCTGGACTGGCCCATTGTCTGGTTAATGCAACTGGGGAAATAGACCACTTTGAGAGGTGAGTGTTCTTCTTCCTTGTGAGGAATGGACTTCTCAATAATGAATTGCGTGAGGTCCGACTTCTTCGGCTGGCGCTTCTTCTTAGGCATCGCCGTAGTCCATAGCGGCAGGCCCATCTTGTTCATCGTACGACAGACGGTGGTCATAAGTTTAGGGCCTAAGGTGACATGGGCGACATGGGCCACGTCGAGCACAACGCGCAGACCGCTCTTGATGCCTGCCATGTGGTTGGCCGCAAACTCTCCCACCTGATAGCCCACCGTGCTGTTGTTCATGTCCAGCTGGCGGATGAGGTGCGTCAGTTCACCCGTATTGATCTTCATCGGACACGAGGTAGAGCAGAGACCATCCGTAGCACAGGTCTGGTCACCATAGTACTTATACTGTTTGCGGAGTTTGGCAACACGCTCAGGATCGCGCCCCGTAGCCTCCAGATAGCATATCTCACGCTGGACGGCGATACGCATCCTTGATGACAGCGTCAGTCCGCACGACATACAGTTCACTTCGCAGAAGCCGCACTCGATACACTTGTTCGCACGCTTCACCTGTTCGATGGTCTCCTTGGCCGTTGAGAGCTTCGGATCCATGAGGTAGTGACCGCCATCGGGGATGCTCTTGAAGTCGTAGTCAAGCACTGGCAGGGGCTTCAGACACTTGATGAAACAGTCGGGATCGTCGTTGAAAATCACCCCCTTGTTCAGCAGGCCTTCGGGATCGAAGATAGCCTTCAGTTCCTTCATCACCTCATAGGCCTTGTCGCCCCACTCGTACTTCACGAACGGAGCCATGTTGCGGCCTGTGCCGTGCTCAGCCTTCAGCGAGCCGTCATAGCCCTCCACCACGAGTTTCGCCACGTCGCGCATCATCTCGGCATAGCGTGCCACCTCGTGTTCATCGGCAAAACTCTGGTTCAGGATGAAGTGGTAGTTGCCCTCGAAGGCATGGCCGTAAATACAGGCATCGTCATATCCGTGATCGGCGATGAGCTTCTGGAGCTTCACAGTGGCCTCAGGCAGACTTTCGATGGGGAACGCCACATCCTCGATGAGACAGGATGTGCCTATGGGGCGCGTGCCTCCAACACTGGGGAAGATGCCTGAACGGATGGCCCAATACTTGCCATAGACAGCAGGATCCTCCGTGAACTCTGCAGGGACATACAGTTTGAATTGTCCCAAGCACTCCTTAATCTTCTCAATCTTCTCGAGCAGTTGCTCATGGGTGATACCCTTCGTCTCGGTGAGGATGGCAGTGAGGTTGTGGTAGTCGCCTGGTTCCACACCTGCGATCTTTCCTGCATCCACGTCTTTCTGGTATTGCAGGAACACAGGATCGTCGACGGAACTGAGCGACTTGTAGTCGAGCATCTCTGCCGATTTCACCATCAGCTGCTCGGCACTCATCGCCAGATCCTCGTCGCCAGCCTTCAACTTCTTCATGGACACCACGGCCTCGCAACTCTCCTTCATCGTGAGGAAGTAGACCATCGCCGAGGCTTTATACTTATAGTCCTTTAGCGTCTTCATCGTCACCTCTGAGAGGAAGGCGAGGGTGCCCTCAGAACCCACCATCGAATGAGCGATGATGTCGAAGGGATCGTCATAGGCGACAAGTGGACGGAGGTTCAGGCCCGTCACGTTCTTAATACTATATTTGGTACGTATGCGCGAAGCCAGTTTCTCGTCGGCTCTCACCTTGTCGCGCAGGGCCTCGATCTTCTTCAGGAACTCCGGATGGCTCTTGCGGAAGGCCTCTCGGCTCTTTTCGTCGTCAGTGTCGAGCACGGTGCCGTCAGTGAGGATGATCCTTGCGGAGATCATCATACGGTCACAGTTGGCATGTACACCGCAGTTCATGCCCGAGGCATTGTTGATGACGATACCACCCACCATAGCCGAGCCGATGCTCGCAGGATCAGGTGGGAACACACGTCCGTAGGGCTTCAGGATCTCATTGACGCGAGCTCCCACGATACCAGGCTGAAGTCTGATGGTGTATTCTCTTTCCTCTTTCCCCTTTCCACTTTCCTCTAGAATCTCATATTTCTCCCAATGCTTGCCTGCCACGATGAGTACAGAGTCCGTACAGCTCTGGCCAGAGAGTGATGTGCCTGCCGCACGGAAGGTGAATGGCAGATGGTGCTTTTTGCAGAGTTGCACGATCTTCGATATCTCCTCTTCGCCGTCGCTACGGATGACGACCTTCGGTATCTGGCGATAGAAACTGGCATCGGTGCCCCACCCGAGGGTACGAAGCTCATCGGTATAAATACGGTCAGACGGAAGAAACTGTCTGATGTCGGATAAGAATTGATTCAGCATAGGTTATTAGTTTTAATTGTTGTTTATGGCGCAAATATACGAAAATAAGTGGAAAGTGGAAAGTGGAAAGAGGAAAGATTTCCCCTCTTTTTGATTTTTTCACAAAAATATTGTGGTACTATGGGATAATCTTCGTAAATTTGTAGCCAAACTTATATAATATTCATAACCAACAACCCCTATGACAGCATTAGTATCAGTAATTCCAATCCTGTTGCTCATTGTCCTGATGATGGGCTTCAAAGTGTCTGGCTACAAGAGTGCAATCATCACTCTGGCAGTAACAATCCTTCTCGCCCTGTTTGCCGTCCCTGCGATGGGCATCGTGCCTGAGAAGTATGCCGGCATCTCCATTTTCGGCATCACCCTCTGGTCTGTGGTCGAGGGCTTCCTGAAGGCATGCTTCCCCATTATCCTGATTATCATCTGCGCCATCTTCAGTTACAATATCCTTTGCGAGACGAAGGAGATTGAGACCATCAAGACGCAGTTCATTCAGATGACCTCCGACAAGGGGTTGCTGGTGCTACTACTGACGTGGGGCCTCGGTGGTGTGCTCGAAGGTATGGCAGGATTCGGTACGGCTGTGGCCATCCCTGCTGCCATCCTCATCGGGCTGGGTTTCAAGCCGATGTTCTCGGCTGTCATCTGTCTGGTGGCGAATACGGTGGCTGTGGGCTTCGGTGCCGTAGGACTGCCTGCCACGACGCTTGCCAATCAAGTGGCGGCCAGTGGCGTCGCCACGCCTGAGGAACTCTGCGAAGTGGCGACCTTTATCATATTACAGCTCTCGCTAATGTTCTTCATTACGCCTTTCCTCATCCTGATGATGACAGACCGTACGAAGATTGTGAAGAACATCTCCATCGCCCTCTTCGTAGGTTCGTTCTCCATCATCGTGCAGTTCTGTTGCGCTCATTTCATCGGCCCAGAAACGCCCGCCATCCTTGGTTCTGTGGCCGCCATCATCGCCATGCTCATCTACAACAAGTTGTTCATCCGTGACGAGAATCCTGCTGACGAGGTAATCGTCGAGAAGAAGAAGTTCGGCGTCGTCAAGACTCTTAAGGCCTGGAGTGTCTACGGACTCATCATCTTCTTCATCCTCATCTCGAGCAAGATAGTTCCTCCCATCAACGAACTGTTGAACAACACGCTGGTTACGAAGTTCGACCTGCCCGTCATTGGCAACACCTTTAAGTTCGGCTGGCTGTCGAATGCAGGTCTCATGATCTTCCTCGGCGCTGTCATTGGCGGACTGATCCAGGGCATGAGCTTCGGCAACTTGATGAAGCTACTGGCCAAGACCACCCTTAACCTGCAGAAGACCGTTGTCACCATCTGCTGTCTGGTGGCGATGGCCATGCTGATGAACAACACGGGAATGACCAACGACATTGCCAAGGGCCTCGTGCTGCTGACAGGTTCTGCCTTCCCGTTCTTCGCACCGCTCATCGGTTCTATAGGAACGTTTGTCACGGGTTCTGCCACGAATGCCAACATCCTCTTCGGCAAACTCCAGGCTACTGCTGCTGCCGACCTGGGACTGACCAATCCTGGCACGTTCTTCGGAGTGAGTGGCAACGAGACCAACTGGCTGGCAGCAGCTAACTGTGCAGGCTCCGAGGGTGGCAAGCTGCTCTCACCGCAGAGTATCGCCATCGCTACGGCCGCATGCGACATGGAGGGTCAGGACGGCGATATCATGCGCAAGACCATGCCGTTCGCCATCTTCTGGATACTCATGAACGGTCTGATGGTGTTCTTAGGATTACACGTTATATAATTAATTGTTTACGGTTTACAGTTTACGGTTTACAGATGATTACTTTTATAAGCAGAAATGGCGAATTCGCAAATGGATGAGTGGCTTGCCAGGTTATCATCTGTAAACTGTAAACTGTAAACCGTAAACTAAAAATAAGATTGAAGTGAAAACAGAATCAAAATTCGAACAGATACTGGTGAGAATTACTGGTCAGGACCGTCCGGGCCTCACCGCTTCTATTATGGGCATCCTCGCCAAGTATGATGCACAGATCCTTGACATCGGACAGGCAGACATCCACTCCACTCTCTCCCTTGGCATCCTCATCCGCATGGACGAGACCCACTCCGGACAGGTGATGAAGGAACTGCTCTTCAAGGCCACGGAATTGGGTGTGCAGATAGGTTTCTCACCCATCAGCGATGACGAGTATGAAGACTGGGTGGGCCATCAGGGCAAGAACCGCTACATCCTCATGGTCATGGGGCGACAGCTGGAGGCGCGCCATATCGAAGGTGCCACGCGCATCCTTGCAGACCAGGGCTTCAACATCGACTCCATCCTGCGACTGACGGGCCGTAAGAGCATCAAGAACCCCACACAGCACTCCCGAGCCTGCATCCAGTTCTCCCTGCGTGGCGAGCCCACAGACCGTCAGGAGATGCAGTCGAAGCTCATGAAACTGTCACAGGAGATGGAGATCGACTTCTCCTTCCAGCGCGACGACATGTTCCGCAGGATGAGAAGGCTCATCTGCTTCGACATGGACTCCACACTCATCCAGACAGAGTGTATCGACGAGCTTGCCGAGCGCAATGGTGTGGGGGCTGAGGTAAGGGCCATCACCGAGAGTGCCATGCGAGGCGAAATCGACTTCAAGGAGAGCTTCACCCGTCGCGTGGCTTTACTCAAGGGCCTCGATGTCAGCGTGATGCAGGAGATAGCCGAGCATCTGCCCATCACCGAGGGTGCCGACCGTCTGATGAAGATCCTGAAGACCTGCGGCTATAAGATTGCCATCCTCTCTGGAGGATTCACCTACTTCGGCGAGTATCTCCAGCATCGCTATGGCATCGACTATGTCTATGCCAACGAGCTCGAAATCGGCGACGACGGCAAGCTGACGGGCCAATACGTGGGCGATATCGTCGACGGCCACCGCAAGGCAGAGCTTCTGAAGCTTATCGCACAAGTTGAGAAGGTAAACCTCGCACAGACCATTGCCGTGGGCGATGGTGCCAACGACCTGCCGATGATCTCCGAGGCGGGTCTCGGTATCGCCTTCCACGCCAAGCCCCGTGTAGTGGCCAATGCCAAGCAGAGCATCAACACCATCGGCCTCGACGGTGTGCTCTACTTCCTCGGATTCAAGGACTCCTACCTCGGCGAACAGGGAAAACTCTAATATGAAATAGATAAAGCAATGGATGCTGACCACCATCCTTATATTAAGTGGTCTGACAATGCTGACATCGTGCAGTAAATCACTAGGGGGGACATGAAAGTAGCAAATGACCCTGTGTCCTTGCGTTTCTGCGTCTGTACGTTTTCTTCTGATCTTTTGGACAGGAATCGACATCATTTCTGCGATTTGTCCAAAGCCGGGCTCCTTGTCCATTGCTTTTGAGAAAAAATGAAAGAAAAAGTTTGGAATGAGCCAAAAACCGTCGTAACTTTGCATCGTCAATCAGAACAAACGACATCTGAGCGACAAAAAAGAAAAGAGATTAAACATTTAAATATTAACAATTAAAAAATTAAAGAAAGGAAACAAAATTATGGCAAAGACTCCAGTTTCAATGACCATTGATGGTTACAAAGACAGAGAAGTTCTGATGGTGACTTACGAGTTCAATCAGGCAACAGACGTAGAAGGCCAGATGGCCGGTATCCCCCGAGGCGGCAAGATCACAGTCCGCGTGAAGGCCCTCAACGACGGCACACCCGACCTGCTGGCTTGGATGACAGAGCGCAGCCTCCCGAAGAACGGCGAGATCAAGTTCCTCGAGACAAAGACCAACAAGGAGATGAAGTCCATCAAGTTCACCAACGGCTACTGCGTGAACTTCGAGGAGAAGTGGGAGGACAAGATGGGTCACTTCGAGGAGATCACCATCACCTGCAAGCAGATCGAGTTCGGCAACGTGAAGTACGAGAACGATTGGGCATAAAAAGGTAAAAGGTAAAAGTGAAAAATTTGCTACCGCCCAGAAATAATCATAGAGTTCAAAATTCAAAGTTTAACAGTTAAAGAATAGAAAGGAAACAAGATATGGCAGAGAATGTAACACCAGTAGTTCTGGAGATTAAGGATTTCGCACCCCGTGAAGTGATGATGGTAGACTACAAGTTCGATCAGGCTACCGATCGTGAAGGACAGATTGCAGGTATTCCCCGTGGTGGAAGAGTGAACATCCGCGTGAAGGCGATGAACGACGGCAACAACGAGCTGATCGCCTGGATGCTCGACCCGACGAGCCCGAAGGATTTCTCGGTGAAGTTCGTGAACACCGTAGACGGTGCAGCCATGAAGGAGATCAAGGGCACCAACTGCTACTGTGTCAACTACGTCGAGAAGTGGGAGGACGGCCAGCAGCACTACGAGGAGATTGAGATCGTGTGCCAGAAGCTCGAGAACGGCCCCGTCAGCTTCGACAATCCTTGGAAGTAGGCGATTAAGCGAAAACAGAGCCAAGCATTGCTTGAGCTCTGTTGAGCGTGAGCCTACTCGACGCGCAGCGTCAAGTATATCCCAAAATGAGGGTGTGTCACACGATGCACATCCTCTTTTTTGTGCTTGACAGAGTCTAAAGAATTACGTACCTTTTACTTTGCCTTAGATACTCACGCTTGAAAAAAATCAAGATTTTCTTGTTTTTTTGCTCGCTTATTCGTATCTTTGCAGTTGATATCTAGTCCAAGGATTATAAAATAGATTAATAAACATGGTTATTATGAGATTACTGGTAAAATGGGGAATGGCTGCCACCTTAGTTTGCTGTGGACTTTTGTTCCTGGCATGCGCCCACAAAGACAACAACGCACCTAGCACATCGGCACTCGACCTGTGGCAGGCTGGAAAGACTGTCACAACCGAGACCGTTACCGCTTACGGAGGCATCGACAAGTGCTTCGCCGCTGAGCCCATCCCCGACGGCGTCTGGCAGAGGATGCAGGGTAAGACCTTCAAGGAGAATCCCTACATAGGCCGTGACGACTTGCGCCACATCCGCGCCCTGCACTGGGACTACGACAATCAGATGCACGTGGGCGAGATGGTGTGCAACAAGGTGATTGCCGAGCGCGTGGTGAACATCCTGCGCCAGCTCTTCGATGCAAAGTACCCTATTGAGCGGATGGTGCTGCCTGATGTCTATGATGCCGACGACGAGACGCAGATGCGCGACAACAACTCTTCGTGCTTCTGCTTCCGCGTCATCGCCGGCTCTACCAAACTGTCGAAGCATGCCCGTGGACTGGCCATTGATATCAATACGCTTTACAATCCCTACTATAGGGACCTTGATGACGGTACGCGGATCATCCAACCCGCCACTGGCGAGCCATATTGCGACCGCTCGTGGGACTTCCCCTATAAGATTGATCACGAAGACCTCTGCTTCCGTCTCTTTACTGAGGCAGGCTTCGAGTGGGGTGGAGACTGGACTACGCGTAAGGACTTCCAACACTTTGAACTCATTGAATGATCGAGAGCAGAGACAGGCCCGAACCTTCAGGGAATAGCTTAGACGAGTGAGGTACATGTAAAAGGATGTCCTTGTAATTCTTTTCTTTTTCCATTGTTGTTACTATTTTAATTGTTAGACACTAAATTGGCGATCATCCGAGTGAGCCTAACGACAAGTAACAACACTTGCTGGTTGAGAAAAGAAAAATCCCTATATGCCAATGACGGACACATAAGGAAATCTACAGTCTCTGAGCTAAAATGAGTTTTTGGCGTATGCCCACATCTGCTTATCGCTCGCCACCGTGGCCCTTTGGAAATGCTCTGTTCCTAAAGCTCGGTTGGCACGCATTTACTGCGTTCTTGATGTAAATTTCCGAATGCTCAATACCTTGAGTTCATCAATTCGGGTGCAAAGTTACGAAGAATATATCCACCCACTTCCCAGACCATTGCCATTGATTCATTGTTTACAACACGAACCACCCTTTCGCGATGAGCAGCTATAATACTATATACAGCCTCAAACTCGCCTTTGTATTTCAATGGACTATTGTCCATGTCTTTATGCTCTATTTCGTCTTTATTCATATTTTCTGCAAAGTTATATATATTTATTCACATATTCTTGCTTATAACCATTTTTCACATCTTACTGGCTGCTGAGTATGTCGAAGTACTTCCTTCTAACATCTTTCATCTGTTGTGCTTATGGAGTTGTACCATTAACATACGAATCGCAATCTGTTGCAGGATGACTACCACAATAAGCTCCAAGCCCTATAATTGCGAGAATTATAAATAACACTCCACATATGAACCCTATCCAAAACGATTTATTGAATATCTTTTTTACCATATTCTTATTATTCTTTATATACCCAAGCACCTGTCCCAGCGACTACCATTAGAGGCTACGGTGGAGCAGACACCAAAAGTGAACCTGCGGAAAGAAAAGTTGGCAAACTATCTGATAGACGTATCTAAATACGTGCTTACAGGTGTGGTCATCACGTCGCTCTTCAACGATGTCACAGATAAGACAACCATCTATCTTATTGGATTGGCTACAGTGATTTCGACATTATGTTTAGGATTATCATTAACAAGTAAAAGAAAGGACAAGTAATTATGGGAATGTATTTAGTAGGGCTATTTGTGGTGGTACCGTGTGTGGTTGCCCTAATCTACCTGTGGCTGACCCCTTCTGGAAGACGTTGGATGAGGGCAAACAATCTGCTATAGTTACAGAGGGATTTCTTTTGTTACATACTCAAGTGCGGATGGCGATTGGCTGTCAGCACTTTTTCGTGGAAAAGCTTGGACGATTGGGGCGCAAAAGAGCCTGGCACCTTTGTGCCCTTTTGTCTGAGAAAAACACCATCTTTGCATCTGTATTACTGATGGGGCTTATGCCTAAAGAAGTTTCCTCTACCATATTTTTTGGAGATAAACTTGCAAATCTCAGAAATATTTCCTATCTTTGCGCCATCATAACTATAAAACGTAATTGCTTATGATTACAATGCTTTCTAAGACGATTAGATGTAACATGTCCAAGGCTCTTCTGTTGATGCCTTTCTGCTTGTTTGGTGTGACGGTCTCTGCTGATGCTTTCGAAAGGGCTGGTGTCTATTATACTTACCTTTCTGACGGTTTTGTTGAAGTCGCGGCGTCGTCCTCAGGCACGTATAGTGGTGATATCGTTATCCCCTTTAGTTTTTATGAAAATGGAGAGCTTTATGCAGTTCGTGGTATTGGTAACAATGCTTTTCAGGGAGCCAATGGGCTTACCAGCGTTAAGCTGCCGATGTATATGACTTTCAAGTACATTGGTGAATATGCTTTCAACGACTGTTCGCTGACCTCGTTCATGATTCCTTCTCAGGTGACCAAGATTGGGAAGAAAGCCTTCTACTTTTGCGACAAGATGAAGGATCTCTATGTCTGTGCAACTGACCCTGCTACCATTGAGGAGATTGGTGTCGAGGCTTTCTCAAATATCAACCGTAACGGCAATGTCTGCACTCTCCATGTCCCCGTAGGGTCGAAGGCGCTTTATGTGGCTGATACGCGTTTCAGCAAAGAGTTTGATGTTATCGAAGAATTCACGTCTCCTGTGGGTTATGATCTGCTTGTCCTCAGCACTCATGTCACTAGCGAGAATCAAGCTGATATTTTAGGCAATGGGGCTGCAAGCTACGACCCAGATAATAACACCTTGACACTGTACAAAGATATGGAAAATGGGTTGCGTAGACTCCCGCTTATTAATTACAATAATACTTCATCAGAGCAAGGTAAATTGATAGTGTGCGCTGAAAATGCCGTAACCCTCCATTCTGTATATGTACCCGTGATTTCTTCTAATGGGGTGGATATTACTGTCGCAGGCCCGGCAAAGATGAAGATGCAAGCCGGCAACGGGCCTGCGGTTTATCTTGAAGGCACAGGTGACGAACTCATTTTTGACCATGCTAGCATAGAATTTGAAGGAGAAGAGGGTATAAGGGGAAAGGGTGGTAATCTGACTATCATTTCATCCACTATCGCAGGACAAGTAAAAAATACAAAGTCTACGTTTCGTGGATGGGGTAACGTTATTCTAACCGCCTGCCAAATAGTAAAGCCTGTAGGAGGAACGTATGATGTGGACTCCAAGGAACTACGTGATTCTGAAGGCTATCCCATCAGCCTCGTCAATATAAAGCCTTGCGTATACGACCTTGACGGCAATGGTAAGGTGGATGCTGCAGATGTAGTAATACTGGTAAATAAGATCATGGAGAAGTAATGCAAAAGGGCACAAAGGCGCCAGTCCCCTTTGCGCCACTATCTTTGCCCCATGAATACTCCATCTATAGTAAGTGTGTATCTGCACATATAGATGATGATAATAAAGTTTTTGGTGTTATTGGAAATAGAGGAAATAAAGACGTAATACGTCTCCTCTTTATA
>Ga0310691_10003037_pt1 | contig 20863 bp, 20 predicted proteins | sample 176DNAGHGlowgp2_FD_203887 | JGI IMG/M metagenome (GOLD analysis project Ga0310691, IMG submission 203887) | Sheep rumen microbial communities from Palmerston North, Manawatu-Wanganui, New Zealand - 1766 DNA GHGlow gp2 (v2) (version 2) | ecosystem: Host-associated > Mammals > Digestive system >...
CAACGAGCCTTGCCACCGTCGTCTTGGCTGTGCCAGGATTACCGGTGAATATCATGCTCCTTGCTGGATTCTCGTTGATTATCCCGCGCTCCTTATAGATCTTATTGAGCTTGAAAAAGGATACTGTCTTGCTGATAACGCTCTTGACGCTGTCGAGACCTATCATCTCAGCAAGCTCATCTGCTGCCTCACCTTCCGCATCGTCTATTTTTCGCTCTGTTCTTGCACACGAAGCATAGGCAGGAAAAATTTTTGTCCTGATGTACTCGTTATAGTAATCATTGAAAATTTCGTCGAGCTCGTTTATGTAATATGCATCAGCTGAGTCGTCAAGACGCTCAAAAAGCTTATCGGTCACTTTTATCTGTTTTTCCTCTGCAAGCCTGGTCAGATAATTCTTACAATCCTCTAAACCAACAGCCTTCTCCCGGAGGTTTACAAGCAAGATCTCATTTTTCAGATGCACGGCGATCTTCTCCTCTGTCTTGACATCATGCCTTTTGAGGTTAAAAACAGTCAGTGTATCGTTTTTGTGTTTCAGTGCGTATCTGCAAGCATCTTCGATCATCTTTTCCGAATAGTCAGCAAATTCGCTCTCCTTACGCGAGGGGTTGACACTTATCATGACTGTTCCACCGCTAATATTGTAATAAGCTTGCTCGATAAGATCTCCGCGGCTGTTGCAATAAAGCTTCTCATCTATGAATAATACTCTGCCTGACTCTAATCTGTTTGCTTTCATAAGTACAGAAACGAGATTATCTATCGTCGTTATCGTTCTTTCGCTATCATTCCCCTCGATAAGATAGTGTACAGGATGTCCGATGAATCTGTCGAGCGGCGAGCTTGCTATACGCACTGCTTCCTCGGCAAGGTCTGGCATATATATCTTATTAGCATATCCCTCAAGGTCAACGGCGTTTTCCGGTGAAACAATGTGCTCATCAAAATGCGAATATCTCAATGTCTCGATCTTCATTAATTCTTCTATGTCATCAGGTGCATCGACGGTATGGTGTATCCTCAGAAATGCTTTTACATTTTCCGCGGAGATCTCCTCCTTTTTGTATATCTCGCCTTCAATTTCGAGCATATTCCAGAAATTATCGGTCTCACTTTCAAACACCGTATTACTGCCGTTTCCACCGATGAGGAAAATGCACTCTGTTCTTCTGAGGTAAGTTATACAGCCGCAGAACTTTCCTGAGTTTTTTTCACAGTAATGCTTGCATTTCACAGCAAGGTCATCGCAGAGCTCTCTGCCTTCATCACTTCTCGTATCGACCGCATTTGCAAGCTTGACTTTACATTCAAAATATCTCATATACTTCACCTTTCTTTCGATTCAGGAGCCGTCATTATTTCTTATTCACGTATTCTCTTATCGGAGGATAGCTGTTGGTATCGTTATTAGGATAGCGCTTGCCAAAGAGCTCCTCCACCTCAGAAAAGCTGTCATACATCGGAACATCTCTCGGATCAACAGGAGCATTGTAAACATAGCTCTTATAATGCTCACGGAAGAATTCCTTGCGTGCTGCTTTGCGCTCTTTTTTAGTCATAGTTATACCTCCCACTCAAATCTATCAGGATGTGAACTCGTTTCTCTATTAGTATAATAACACAGACAATGTCTTAATAAGAAGACATATGATATGTTATACTGCTAGAAGAAGGAGGCGGATAATGATGAAAAAGCCAAGAATACTTGTAACATCAGCCCGTGAAGCATTGAGGTATGTTATGACGCATATCGACCACCCCGACCAGAACGATACATACGCTGCGATATCGATACAGGACACATGGAACGGTGGATTTGGTTTCCAGCTCTCTGAGAATCGTTACTGTAAAGGTGTTCTTACACTATATTTTGACGACATTGAAGAGCCAGACTACGGTTTTAAGCTTTTTAAGAAGGAACAAGCACTTGATATTATCTACTTCATAAAAGAACACAAAAATGTTGATACACTTCTCATACACTGCTACGCTGGGGTATCCCGTTCAAAAGCCGTTGGAGTATTTGCACGGGAATACCTTGGAATACAGCCGACTAAAGATATCGTCTTCAATGATTATGTTTATTTTATGCTGAAACACGTTGCAGACGAGATCGGAGAAAGTGAGGTCAAATATGAATGATATCTACAGCTATCTCAACTCAAAGGATGTTGAGGCACACTGCCGTAGTATAGACCATAAGTTCAACTCGCTCGAAAGCTGCTTTATTATCAATGACTGCTATCGTATCAGCGTTCAGGAAAAGCACCGTCTTTTCCGTGAGATATTGAATACAATGCCTGACTCTGCTCTTTCTAACAGAATGACGCGGGATCTTGGTTACAGCAGCTTCTATACTGCCCTCAAAAAGACTATCGAAGCAGAGGAACATTATCTTGAACTGCTGAAACACGGCGGCAGCAATATGGTCTATACATACAGGTATCGAAACGAAAAAATGAACAATTTCTTTGAAGAGAATTACATTTTTTCTACTTATGATACCGCTTTAAGATCAATGTATAAGGATATCAAGTGTGAAATGGAATCTGAGCCTGACCTTGAATACTTTGGAGAAATGACAATGCGCGAGCTCGATACAGGCAAGCATATTGTTGCTGATTTCGACAAGAACGGAAGTATCATACGGATATACGGTTCATATGCACTCGAATACAGCGAGGAAAACGAGATCTTTGACTGGTGCTGGGTACATATCCCTGTTCCGTTCAAGGAGGGAGATATCCTTGTAGAAGCCAATAAATCATATACTCACAGAGACAAAATGGTTCTTACATCAGTCTGCTACTGGAACAGGGATGAAGAGGAAATGAAACGGCGTACAAGCTATTGGGATGTAACAGATATGACAGCTTATGGCTGCTGGGTCGATGAGACAGGTCACTTGTACGATGAATGTGTCCATGATTACCATAATCTTGCTTATTGCAAAGATGAACTCATCGGAAGGGAACGTATTCTAACCGCACTGAGTGCCTGCAAACAGGGAAGAATTAACGATTCTATGCTGATCATAGCTTATGAAGCTGTTCAGAACGAGATCGCTATGAAAAGGACATTTCCCGGCTGGGATTATCTTGAAGAATACTACAAAACAGCAGGGATAGGTGACATTTATGAAAAACGCAAGCTTATCAAGGAATATGAAAGGAATAAATATGGAACAGATCACTTCTTTTATTGATTCGCAAACTCTCAGGAGAATGCTCGAAGGCAAAACACTGCCTCCTGCTGTTGAGTGTATACTTATAGCACAGTCCACCTGCCGCTCGGTAACTGACAAGATCAATGCCAGTTGAAATACAAAAAAGCCGCAATTCATCGACTGCAGAATCAAAACGACCTTGGCGAGGATGCCAAGGTCGTTTTCTTTTTTCTGATGTTGATATCATTCTTCGATTTTGTTAGGATGTTTCGGCTTGCGTTTATATGCCTTCTTATCGTCGGGAGCGACGCGCGTCACGGGATTGAGCCCGTTCCAGTCACGGCGCTTGCTGTCATTCAGCTTTTTCTGCTCCTTCTTGCTCATTTTGTCAAAAGGTACGAACTTTTCCATTATTCTTCACCTGCCTTGAAATTGTAGATAGGCTTGATAATCTCGTTTATCTCGACGGTATCGCCAATATTGTCAACGATATCGTTCAGCGACTTGTATGCCATGGGGCACTCATCGAGCGTTCCGGCGTTTACAGAAGTCGTGTAGATACCATCCATCTGCTTCTTGAACTCCGAAACAGTGAAGCTCTGCTTTGCCTCCGAGCGCGACATAAGACGTCCGGCACCGTGAGGAGCAGAACAGTTCCAGTCGGGATTGCCCTTGCCAGTGCAGATAAGGCTGCCGTCACGCATATTAATTGGTATAAGCAGCTTTTCACCTGCCTTAGCCGAAACAGCTCCCTTACGGAGTATCATTGTATCCGTATCTATATAGTTGTGGATAGTCGTGAACTGCTCCTCAACGTGGAGGTGCATACCCTTGATGATCTCGTCCATCATCGCCTGACGGTTTATCATGGCGAATCTTTGAACTATCTTCATATCATGGATATACTGGTCAAAGGGCTCGCCCTCGCAGTAAGAAAGATGCTTGGGGATACCGACCTTTCCAGTATTTTTAAGGCGCTTTATTGCTTCCTCTATCTTCTTCTCCTTGCCCATTTCCTTGTACATCTCTATGAGTGCCTTTACATCTTCTCTGTTTCGGGCAAGATTAGCGAAAGCCTTCTCCTGATAATAGCTTGCAGTCTCGACTCCGAGGTGACGCGAGCCCGAGTGGATAATGATGTAAATACAGCCGTCCTCGCCCTTGTCAGCCTCGATGAAGTGGTTGCCTCCGCCGAGAGTGCCTATGCTCAACTCAGCGCGTGCTGACTTTATCTTGTCGTAGCAATAGAGCTCGGTGAGGTCTATCTGTTCCGCATAGCGGTGAGCAGTCTCACGAACGCTGAAGCCAGAGGGTATCTTTTCGTGGATGAGTTTGTCGAGCTTCTGGAGCTCGATGTGCTTCTCCTTGATACGGATCGTTTCCATTCCGCAGCCGATATCCACGCCGACAAAGTTGGGCACTACCTTGTCGGTAACGGTCATAGTGGTACCGATAGTGCAGCCTGCGCCTGCGTGAACATCGGGCATTATGCGTATCTTTGCCCCCTCAGTCATAGGCTGGTTGCATATCTCGGTTATCTGCGACATAGCGGTCTTTTCGATAACATCTGTAAACACCTTGGCGGTGTTGTATTTTCCTGTTAATTCAATCATAGTTTCCCTTTCCGAGTCTGCAAATGGGTACAAAAAAGCACTCCCGCAGGAGTGCCTGACATATTTGTGTGCGCAAAAGATCAGCACACGGCTGTACACATATGGCAAACTCCATGCTTTTTTGTTTTATTATTCAGTTTTAATGTCGGATATGATTTATAGCTTTTAGTCATGGCGTTCACCGTCCTTTCGTAGAATATGGCTTTATTATAGCTGTGTACAGCTCGGTTGTCAAGTGTTTCCGCAAAATGTAACTGAACTGTAAACGAAAGGACGGTGTAAAATCAGTTTTGATCTATAAAATGAAGAGATACATACATTATTGCTTCACCATTACTTAGTTCTCCCCAAGCATCGACAAATATATGCAATTCATAGCGTCTCATTATACCGTTTTTCTTCTCATACAATACATATCTATCAGAATCGTGGAAAATTAGGATATAACCTTTAGTACGTCCCTTATTCATTACTGGCTTGAACCCCATGAAATCCTCTGCTTTTATTTTCTTCAGCAATTCATAGAATATGATATTATTGTCTACGCCTTCATATTCTGAGAGCCAATCCAATTCATATGTTCGCAAATAATAGTTTCTTCTCTCACTTTCTTCTAGAAACATAAAAATTCTATTTATCAGTTCTTCAGCCGAACCATTATCGACAGAATATTTGTCAATACCAAGCCGGCTGTATTTTTCAACATATTGCCTTTGAAAAGGAGTAAGGAGTTCAGGTATGAATTGATATATCTGTTTACATACCCAAGGTGGAAGATTATCAGCTGAATTATAATGACTATTGTTATACTTTTTGCAACTGTTTCGGAACTCGCTAACGAGTTGCTTATGCGGCAGGCACCAACCATAATACTCATCATCATATATCTGACGATACTCTTTATTATAAACCAAATTGACGGCTTTATCGAAAACATCTTTGCAAACATCAATGTCTAGAATCCCATCATACAGATCAGAGAGATTGACCTTTTCTTTAAGGACGTCTCCTTTAGTATTGATATATAGATATTTATTATCACTTTCACTGGCTTTATGTAATGATACTATAGCGATAGTACATTTCTCCGGCGAATCAGGTATAATGATACGAACATATTTCATAAAATAGCTATTTCTGACCTCAAAACCATTATTATACCACATTTCTTTGAGGAATATAAGCATATTATCGCCGCGATAGCCATTCAACAGCTTGGGTGTACTTTCAACATAATCCTCAGAATCCATCCAGCCTATTGATATCCTATTTCCTTTCGTCCGCGTTTCAAATTCATTGTTGCAGGCATTAAGGTCGCCGACTGCGTTTTCGACATCAAGGATATCTACAGTACATTTAGATGACGAGCCATCGTCTCCGTAATATTTATACTTTCTGGCATCGTTGACATATATTATCGTATTTATTCCAGCATACAGCTTGGCAAGATTTTCTTTCATCAATCATATTCCTCCATAAGAGTAAAAGTCGGAGCTTCGTTTCTTTTATAATTCACCAACATCAGGCGAATCCCACATTTCACCGCCGTATTCTATGTAGTACGAATAGAATTCCTTAATCCACCTGCGGTCATTCAAATTAAAATCGTATAATTTCCCGCCAAAATATAATGCCACATAATCAAATGAATTCTCAAATCTGCCAAGCGTTCCTCCGTCGCATAATGGCAGGATCCTGCATAGACACTCGAAACGCGAAGCGAACCTGCGGCGTATTACGTCCTCGGGAATATCGTGTCCGCCCTCGGAAACTCGCTTTGCCACACGAGCTATATGCTCCTCGACCGTATCCAGTCCCAGATAGATCATTTCAGCTCTGAATCCGTGAGCCTTCGCTTTTTTGATAGTTCGTATGATCTGGTTTCCTGAGAGAGTGGTCTCCTGACAGAAGCTGATACCGTTTTCGATACAGAAGTTTATCTCCTCGAGAGCCTTACGCCCGCCGGCGATGAGGCTGCCGTGCTCGAGTGCGAGCTTGTCTGCGTCGATTATGTGTCCGAGCCTGTTTTCATCAGATGTGTACCATTCGATAAAGGTGCTCTTGCCCACGCCGTTCACTCCTGCAACTATCGTGAATTCTTTCTCATTATCGATTGCTTTTCTTACACTCATATAGATTCACAACCTTCAGCCCTTTATCTTGCGACAATCTCACCGTCTGTGCAGTCCCGCCCTGCTTCTGCTCGTCGTAGTAGCAGATACAGTAGTCGGCGGCGCACTCAACGAGCCGTACATTTCTCTTTCCCATACAGCCCTTGAAAAAGCGCTCAGATGTATACTCGATACTGTCCGCACGGCTCAGAACGCTCTTGAAGTCGTATTTCTGAGTAGGCGTCCAGTTCCTTGTCTGCTCCTCGTTGGAACACGGCAGTACAAGATGCAGCTTTACCTCGGGGTATTTGTTGCGCAGTCTTATTACGTCAAGCGCAGCTATCGTATCGAAGCCGCAAGCACCTCCTGCATAAAAATCTGTTATCCCTTCCTCAGCTATAAGCTTCTCGAGCACGCCGTACAGCCGCTCGGAAAGCTTTTTCGGGTTTTCGGTTATTTCTCTGTGACCTGTAAAACAAGCGGATTTGTACATAGTGATATTTCTCCTATCGTTTTTTCTTGATTATCTGTTATTTGGAGATGAACTCCCACAGCTTTTCTTCATCTTCCTTGTCGCGGAATTCATCTATCTCCCTTGCACCGTTCTCATGCGTTTTGATATAATTGCTCACAGCACCGATAAGTGCCTCGTCTTCGGGAAGCTCACCCTCATACAAACCGACATTTATCAAGGGAGATAGCTCCTCCTGTCCGCAGTAATAGTGCTTTATAGAATGACAGTCGACATACCTCCTGTGTTCTCCGCACATATAACCATCTTCCATATAATGCAGGCATCCGGGAGTACAGCAATCCAAGTTATTATCATGCGTATAGATTACGACCGCATGATGAGGTCTGTGGAAAGGCTGACAGTCCACGGTCAGGATATCGCCCTCTTTATAAGGCATTGGAAGGTACAACCTACCCATATCAGGACGATACCACATTTGAGATTCCGAATCAAGAACGCATTCGCTTCTGTCATTTTCCCAAGGGTAATAAACATTTATAATGTCAAGGTTTCCTGTGATAACATAATTAGCCTCATATTTGTATTCATTGTCAACAAGGCGATAGCGCTCGATGACATACCAGAAATCATCATATTTTTTGTTTTTATAATCCTCTCCTTCAGCAAAAAAGCTTTCATGGTACCAGACAAACTCCTTATATGAATGGCAGGGCCATGTATGGTCTTCATAGAATTCGATACCATTTATGGTATACCGTCCTCTTTCAGTGACCTGGAAAAGAATGTCGTGGGACTCCTCATGAAGCAATTGCAGCCCGAGCTCATAGGCTTTTACTGTCGCAAGGACTATTTCATCCTGTCTGTCGCTCAGGTGCGGTCTGATTCTTTCTATGTATTCAAGCTTCTTGCTCAGATTAATTGGCAGACAGGGCACGATCTTAAAGCAGTCATAAGCACGAATATACTGCTCGCGGTTATCGTAGAGCCAGTTCCTGTAATACTCATCGCCAAAATAAGCGAGTAATTCTTTTAAGATTGCTGATAATTCCTTGTTCATTTATAACTCCTCCTGTACGCAGTAATAGTGCTTGATAAAATGTATCAAGCTCATCAAATAACGGCTTAAAGTAATTGAAAATATCCATAGCTTTATCACTTTTTCAATTAGATCAATTATGATCCTGTTCACCTTCGTATGTGACTCTGTGTATTTCTTCTGTCAAAGCATCAATCGCCATCTCATAATGTCTTCTTATAAGTCTGATAGGTCTTTCCATATATCCTGTAATATGTATACTGGGACTGTTATACTCCGGTTCATGAATCGTTACGTCGATTAGAAGTGACTTTTCGTCCAAAACGTTATGATATTCACCAGCTATACCATACGTCAATCCTTTTGTCAGCTGATATGCCGCATCATATTCCCAATTTTTGCAGCCATATATTTCCTGACCATCAGATCTCTTAAAATAACTCATTTCTCTTATCAGCAAAATATCCTTTCTGTAACAATACTCTTCTTTAATTCGAGAACCAAAGTACTGCCATGTCTGAAAATACAGCCTTTTGAAATATGAAAAATCAAAGCAGTTATATTCAGATAAATAATAATTCATAATTTCCCAATTATAGATCAATTCTTCATTTTCTTCCATAGGTTCTGCATATATGATCTCTTCAGTCTCAGGTTTCTCTTCCTGTTCAAATATTACTGTTCTGACGCATTCGTCATCAGCTTCAAAGGCTGAAAAAGAAACAGTATCCAATGCGGCATGTGTATTTCTTAATACTTCTTCAACGCTTCCGTTGCCGCTTATGATGATATGAGCTTTTCTTCCGGCAAATCTGTACAAGTATTGTATCATTTCATCAAGCTGTTCCTTTTTATCAGCAACGAGGTCAATATTTCTGATTATAAGGGTGACCCAGCCTACCGAATGATATATCTTTTCAAAGAGTTCATCAAGAGTTTCATCTCCGTTTAAGTCTTCTATACACGCCTTTGCAATATAACGGTAATAATCATAATTACAGTGTACAAAACTAATGGCTGAAAACATATCATAATAACAGTCTCCGTGTATATCCTCACAAGCTTTTTCATAAATGAATCTTTCCAACGTATTATCTGTCAGTTCTCTATCCCTGCTGTTTATATAAACAACTGATTTTTGAGACTGATGAAGGAATCCGAGCATATTCTTGTCAATTGTATTTCTCATAATAGTCCCTCCTTAATACTATTATTCGCTCATTTCAAGCCATACCCTTTGAAGCAGGTCGTACACATATTTATTATATCCTGTTTCATTATTTGACGGGATATTGAGCAGTTCGCTGGCAAAAGCTCCGACCGCTTTTGAACGTGAAACGCCGGCAAAACAGTGAATGAGCAGCGTATCAACATCATTTTCATGCTTTTTAATGAACATTACAATGTCTTTAGCCTGATTCGGTGTTATCAGCTTCAGACCGTGCTCGGGCTCTTCGATATCATCAAAGTAAAGCGTGAGAACGTCCTTGCAGTATTTATTTGTCTTTAGTTCAAAGCCAAAGCCTCCGCCGATAGTATCCTGTATGGATATTGCAGCGTATTTATCAGTCTTTTCGGGAACTTCTGTAAGTCCTGGCTCGCAGAAATGCCTCATAACATATTTCAGCGCATTCCTTGCGGAAGTGACAAGTATTCTCGGCTTTTTCATTTTATCAGCCCCTTTATCTTCATCAAACTGTCAATATCTCCGTTACTGTACATTTCCAAAAAGTCTGCTATTCGTATCTCGCCCTTTAGCAGCCTGCTTAATACGATAAGTACCTTTTCACTCTCCGGCAGCTCTTCTTCCGGACACAACTCTGTCTGGAGGATAGGAAAATGAGAATGCCCGAATGCGCCATTGCATGAATGGAGTTGGTCTTTATAGTATCCAAGGCAGTACAGGCACATATCTGTATCATCGCTGTGTTTCATGTAATCCGGCAACACTTTATAATGGTTAACGTCTGCGACAACTGCATAATTATCGCCCGATTTGACGATATCTCCTATCTCGTATTTATGCGGTATCTCTGCATATGCGTTATGGACATTGTACTCGGCGTCTACATATTTGGAAATAAAAATGGCAATAATCTCTTTATGAGAATTCAGTTCAATGATAAAAGGTTCAGTATCAACATAGTTAAATTCGCGCATGATTATTTTACAATCTTCGCCCTCCAACATTTTTGTGATTGCAATAGCTCTATTCAATTCAAAGCATATAGTACCATTTATTTCATAATCGTCCGCTTCTATCGTAAATACTCTGTAATGTTCACCATAGAACGAGGCGTCATTTATGTTTTCAAGTAATCCCTGCTTAAATTCAATATACTCCTTCAAAGTCCGTTTAAAATCTTCAGCGAAACTGTTATATGCCCCTCTTTTAAAGTCTTCGGTAGAGTAATGTTCATATCTCTCCCGCAAAGCTGCAAGTTTATCATTGAGAGAACGACAGCGGCTCTGCGCGATAAGAATACATTCAACCGCCGGAGCGAGTGTCTGACCGCTCAGGTGCTGGCGAAGCGTTTTCGAGTCAATAAAATCAAGTACAGATGTTTTCATTTCTTATTTCTCCCTCATCAATCTTCTCAAGTCTATCGTGTTCATCTATCAAGGTAACAATGATAATGCTCGCTGTGGTCATATTTCACTATCGGCTCAGATTCCAGTTCAAAAGCCGTGCATATCTCAGCGATATATTCGTTCCCGATATGTGGGCTCATATATATCACAGCCTTGCCCTTGGAGGTTATCTCCACGCGTCCTCTCGGATAGTAGTCGAATCCGACTTTTCTGCCGCAGGGGAGGATATGCTCCCACAGCCTTTTGTGGTTGTAGGTATTGCCGGATTTCGCTATCCCCTCTGGAATGCTGCCGTCGAACGGATAGCAATGTAGTTTGCCGTTTATAAGCCAGAATACGCCTCTTTTCATACTATTCACCCTTGTACATAATAACGCGGACTTCTTTTCCCATTGTCCTCATATCGTCTATATTGCAAAACGTTCCTCTCGTCTTGCCGTCCCATAGCATAAGCCCTACATCAGCATCTTTCGCCATGGCTATATCCTTCTGCCTATAGAATTGGAATCCTGACATTCCTTCCGCAGGGATATGCTTCTCAGGGAAACAGCCAAGATTATTCCTTGTATTCTCTCCGCTGACATAGACATCAACATTGCTATAACGCCGCTCTACGAGATATTCCTGGACGAGCTTATCTGCTCCGAAGCAGTCACCAATAATAATTTTGTCACCTGTCTTGCAGATAAGATCAAGTGCTGCTATAGCTTCAGCGTTCAGCCCGCTTATGGTTTTTGAACCTCCAACAAATACTATCATAATCGTTCCTCAAAAACTTGATATCGCAAATCCTTTGTTTCTTCAATTTGATTATAACATATCAAAACTCATTTGTCAAGAAGAAATTACAGATTCTCTCGTCTGATTCTGCGAATTTTCGATTAACAAATATAATTATCCGCTTTTAAGGATTTGTAATATCATATATAACTGCGAATAAATAAAGAAACAGCCACAGGATAGTACCTGTGGCTGTCTTTCAGATTACACTATTATAGTTCATACGTCTATGTGATAGATCGAAGCGTCCGCCTCCTCGCCAGTTATTGCAAGAACAGCCGCCGTATAAGCGCTGAGTTGATCCTTGTACTGGTGGTCGAGTGAGTTCGCCTCGGCATTCGTCTTGTAGTCGATAATGTGCCATTTGCCGTCCTTCTTGTAAAGCAGGTCAATAACGCCGTTCCACAGCGTGAACGTCCCGTCAGCTTCTTCGGCTCTATGGCAGAACGGCACTTCACAGTAGACTTCTTCAGCTTCGCGCAGCTCCGCCAGCAAATCGCTGCCGATATCGTTGCTCTGCGGATATCCGCCGCTGTTCATGCACTCATACACTTTTTTCAGCATATCCACGTATTCGTCCGAAGCATTATATTTCCTCACTATCTCAGCGGCGAGCTTTTCGGGATCCGTTTGGCTTTTCGCAGAGACTAAGCACTCCATAAGCCTGTGTACCATAGTCCCCACAAGAGCTGCATTCGTGCGTATCTCCTTTGCACGCACCTCAGTATCGGCGTTATCCTCGAAATCATCCTCGGAGTCTATAACTGACTTCAGCTTTATCTGGCTCGGACGAATGATAGCATACGTCGGTTTTCCTGGCTCCGTTTCATTAAAGAGCGATGTTTTTTCTGCTTCGTCATAGAGCTCAGCAGCTTTAGCCTCCGTACGCTGCGCCATATCCGTATCGTCAGCTTGATTTATAAGGCTGAATATGTCACCATCGGTATCGTACAACAGCGGTTCCCACGGATTTCCGTTTGCAGGTTCTCCCGAAGTTTTTACAGCGTTGCTTATTATCAACAGATTACGCGCTCGCGTCGCCGCAACGTACAGCAGGCGCAGCTTTTCGGCAGTCATTGATTCCTCCTCGTCGATAAATGCAGCCGGATAGCGTTCTGTTTCAGCTGCTTTCAGCGTTTCACTTGAGAGCGAGAATATGTAGCAGTCACTTCCGTCAGCATTATGCTCCGTGCGTTTGTCTGGCGAATGAGCTGTTGTGCGGGGATCTGCCAGTATCACAACGGGAGCTTCAAGCCCCTTGACCTTGTGCAGATTTGCAATGTGTACACGGTCGCTGTCACGCTGCAGGCTGATACAACGCTCCTGCGCGGATTCGTCAAGCAGATTACGCAGGAATGCCGCTCCGTCACGAACGCTTACGACCTCCCCTTGCACTTCCGCTGACCTTAGCAGTTCAATCGCATAGTACAGGTATTCGAGATAAGCCGCCCCCGTCTTTTCAATGACGCGCAGCTCGTCCATAGCAGTGCAGAACAGCGCAGCCGGAGTCATTGTGCGAGCTCTGACAGCAAGCTTTGCAAGCTTGTCCTTGGCAACTCTTATCTCGTCGGAGTCTGGCATTTCGTCATCCTTTGAGTGAAACAGCGTGAGCCTGCCGCCGCTATTCCTCAGCTCGATGAGCTCGCTGTCGCTAATGCTGAACACCATGCAGGTCAGAGCGCTGTATACAGCCGTTTTATTATACGGATCAGCCGCCGCCTCCATAACAGGCACCATTGCGCACAGTGCAGGACAATCGCTGAACTCTATCTTGCCCTCGACCATTACAGGGATATTGCAGCGCTCGAATTCACGCAAAAACTTGATGATGTGATTCTTGTTATTGACTATGAGCATGAAGTCGCTAAATCGCACATTTCGTGCAGGAGCTTCATTGCTGCTCTTTATAAGCTTATCCTTGTCACCGACAAGACTTCGTATTATCTTAGCGACCTGTACTTCGTCATCGACTATCGAATTGCGATTCATCTCCACATTATACGTCCATACGCCGCCGATAAGAGAGCTGTCGTCCGTATCCTCTATCGGAATTGGACTGAATCTGCTCTGGTGTGGCGTATCTTCGGGAAGCAGCCGCTTGAATGTGTCGTTGAACCAGTTTCTGAGTTTTGCAGTTGAACGGAAATTACGCGTCAGCTGCACTACCTCACCAACACCGTTCTCAAACAGCTGACGTACCTCCTTGAAAGCGGCTACATCTGCCGAACGGAAGCGGTATATCGACTGCTTGGGGTCTCCGACTATGAACAGTGAGCCCTTTCGCGGAACGCATTCACGCCAGTTTGCTACAGGCTCTTCCGCTGTGAGATAGAAGAATATCTCCGCCTGCATAGGGTCAGTGTCCTGAAACTCATCGATGAGGAAATAGCTATGACGCTCAAATATATGGCGTATGAGCTTGCCGCCGTTCTCCGCGTCCTTTTTCAGCATATCGCGCAGGTAAAGCTTGTAGTCAAAAAATGTCAGCTCACCGTTTTGGCGAAGTCTGTCAGCTATCGCTCTTGCTGCAGAAACGAGGAAATCCATCGTGAACGAGTATCTCAGCTCTGTCAGCGCTCTGAACATGTCAGTGTCTTTTATTTTGAACGAGTAGTATTGAACTCTTCTGCCGTCATAATACTCAAAAAGCGACTCGTCGAGCACGCCTATCTCACTTGGTGAGCACGTCAGCCGGAGCCCGTCCAGCTTTCCGAGAACGTAGCACACGTTGTCGATATTGCTGTTCCACGCACGGCTAAGCATATCGTATTTCTGCATAAGCAGGTCCTTGCTCTCGCGGCAGTCTCTAGTTCCCTCACTGATGGCTTCCGGGTGACTGTAAAGGCAGCGCAGGGCATTTCTCACAGCAGTTATCTCATTGCTGAAAATGCTCTCGATGTCTGTATCATCAGGCATTTCGTAAATGAAACGCGATGCTCTCGCTTCTATTATTTTGGGAATAAACTCGGCAAAGACCTCGCCGGGGCGATTCTGGACAGACCCGAAACTCTCGTACTTCGCAAAAAGCTCATCGCCGTATTCGCGCCTGAGTATAGCTGAATATTCCCGACGGTAGACCGCTCTCATCTCATTCTCGCTCTTGACCGCCGAATCGGAGGGGATACCGCCCTCGACGGGGTGCTCGTGAAGTATCAGGTGCGAGAAGGAATCTATCGTACCCATAAAGCATAGGTCGATGTCACGGAGCGCCTCAGCGCATCTCACTCTTTCTGCAAGTTCGACTTTTTCATCAGTCGAAAGGCGTATCAGCTCCTTTTGAAAGCGCTGGTAGAACTCCCTTGCAGCAGCCTTTGTGAAGGTGATAGCGCATATTTTCCCAACAGGGATACCTGCTCTGACCATAGCAGTCATGCGCTGAACGAGCTGAGTGGTCTTGCCAGAGCCTGCACCTGCTTCAACGAAGAAATTGGTGTCTATCTCAGTTGAAATACGTTCTCTTGTGAGCTTGTCCATATCAGTCATCGTTCTTCACCTCCTTGCAGATCCCCGCGAATCCGCAGTATCGGCAATTATCCTTCACTTCAGTCCTTCTGAAATCGGCACTGCTCACTCCGTATGCAAATTCTTCTATCATCTGCTCCAGTTCATTTCTGATCTGGTCGTTGTATTCACATTTAACCGACCTGTTGTCACGCAGATAGCGGTATTCGCCGCCGCTTACCGTAATACCTTTTGACTTTTCGAGCATGGCCGCGTAGAGGAGCACCTGCATACACGAAGCAGTGTCATTCTCTACATGAGCGATCTTGCGGCTCGTTTTGAAGTCGACAATAACGTGCTGACCGTCAGGTGTTTTCTCCAGCCTGTCGAGCCTGCCCTGGAGTTTTATGCCTCCGAACTCAACAGGCTCAATATCGCACTCAGACTCCTCTACAGTATTCCCTTTTCTGCTGTCGAAGCCGTTTTCGACCATTTGCATTATTTCTTCACGTTCGCGGACAGCGTCAGGTACGTTCACAGGAGGACGCGACGTCAGAAAAGCATCAAACCGCCGCTCCGCCTCTGAAATCAGTTCCTCCCTCGACCATTTCTGCTCAGCCGAATCCTTCATCAGGCCATGTACGAGGATACCGCGGTCAAGCGGACCTATAACAGTGAAAACATCGTCTTCCTCGGGCTCCTCGAGCCTAAGGATCTTCGAGAAATAGTATTTTCTGGGGCAGGAGAAATAAGCCTCGACAGAGCTCGGCGAGAATGGTCTGTCAAGGCTGACAGAAGCCGTTGTTTCCGCCGTTCCTTCCGCCACCGTTCCGATGATCCTATCGCCGCTGTTATACGCTCTTCCTATCAGCCTTTGAGCCGAAAAGCTGTCATCGAAGAAGCCGACACGACTTACGCTGTTCCTGAGATCATCGAGAGTTGAAGTATCGCCGTTCTTCGCCCTGAATATCTCGAAGAGCTGCGACGAAGCGTTCGACTCCTTTAGCTCTGCCGTATCATAACCTGAATAGGAAAGATGAACAGTGTTTTTGAGTGCCGAGGCTATTGTTATAAGGTCGTTGAGCGATTTTTTTCTGTTGTTTATGACAGCCTCAGAAGTCGGCGCAGCACTGTCATACAACAGAAAGTCGCCGTCGGGTACGAGGTAATTCTCAGCCGGTGAGCCGGGGAAAATGTCGGCGGACAGCCCCGCAATGAAAAGTTTGCTCCTGAAACTGCACACCGCCTGTCTGATGCCGGTCACATGAAGCGCTCCTTCACGGCTGTTCTCACAGCACACGCTTTTGCACAAAAGCTGAGGTATTATATCGACCGCATTTCCGCCTGAAAGCATGGTATATGCATCGATCTCATCGCAGACCGCCTTGACCGCAGAACGATCAATTCGCCCGCTCACACCGTCACGTATAACCGCATAGTTTTTGACGATATATGATATACCTCGCTCTAACTGTGCCGCGATCAGCCTTGCTGACTCTGCGAACTCACTGTTCTGTGGAAAGCTGTTCAGATAAGCCGAAAGACGGCTGTCGTTCTTGGACTTGCTGCCGGAAAAGCGCATAGTGCCCACAAAATCAACGAGTGTTCGGAGCTGTCTTTCATCGTTTATGGCGAGGTCATCAATGAGCCTCTGACGGTCGAAGCACTCGCTGAAAATGACGTCATACAGGGCGTCACGGCCGTGTGCTCCGCTTGTTTCCCATTTCATAAGGTCTCTCAGCAGACCGGCAGCCGTCGTATTAGTCAGCGGTATCCCGCAGCCAAATGTAACTGGGAAACCGTATCTGCCGGATAAGTCGTAGAAAAGCTGGGAATACTGCGCTGTATCCGTAACGGCAACAACGTATTCGTCGAAAGGGGTATCGTTTCTGAGTATCGTATCAATAATGTGCTCGACCTCGTTCGCAGCACCGTATGCCTCTGTTATATCGCAATAATCCACGATACCTGTCTCGACATTGAACAGCTCACGGAGACTGACCTGCCTGTATCTGCCGTCAGAGACTACGCCTGTGAGAACAGCTTCAAGCGGCGTTATCGGGTACTCGCTGAGTGTTATGAAGTCAGCATTGATGGGCTCGGCATTTTCAACTGCACGCCTTATGAGCTGTATCCCGTCGATCAGTCCGTGCGCCTTCAACTCGGCTATGTACCTGTCGTAGACTTCACCAAGAGCCATGCTGTTCTCGCGGAACTCACCATGTGAGAGCTTGTCGTGCAGTGCCGTGCTCTCGTAGGAAATGATAAGCTTACGCAGCGTATCGAGAGCCACAGCAATGTTCTGTGCATCTGCAAAGGAAGCTGACGAGAAATAGCTGATATCGTTCAAAAAGCTGAAGATAAGCGCAGGCTCGTCTGCTGACCTGATGAATGTCTCTGCGGTAGTCTTTCCGCTTCTCATCAAAGCTGTCTCAGCGAGCTCTGTGCTGCTCATAACGCGCATACACAGCGTATTCACGCCGTGACGCGCAAGGCTTCGCAGGAGCTCGGTCCCATTTCCTCCCGGAGCCAGTATAATAGTTTCTCTCATAATTTCGCCTCGTTTCGGGAATGTATAGTGTATAAACGACTGAAAATTATTATTTTATACTATTATACTATATGCTCATGGTATTGTCAATCCATGTTAAGAAAATATCAAATCAGCCACTTTTCGCGCTGAAATTCAACTGTTTCAGCTATCCTAATTTTTAATATTATATCTCGGGTATTGACAAACCCGATATTTCGTGATAGAATAATAATAAGGATTGATAATATCAAACAAAGGAGACTTTCCTATGGATTCATATGATATAACTGTACTTAAAAAGAGAGACACCTCAAAAGCTGCCGTTCTTCTGCAAAGGACATTCAAGGATAATACGCTGAGATCGAATTACTCGGCAGCATACGTAATAGCTAAGACGCGAGGTAATATACCGAAGGATTTTGACGCTTTTCTTGAAGAGTACCCTGTCAGACCACAGGTATCCCCTGTGCTGATGAACACTCTCGGGAACAAGTGGGAGGTATTGCACTCACTTGCAAACAACTGCAAATGTGAGGACTATGCGGCATATCTGCTGTTTGAATCGTTCTGTACTCATCCGAGAGAATACAGCGAAACGCCCGCAGGACTTTCAAGGCTGTCTGCACGGCTGCTGGAGATATCTCCCGACAACAGACTGGCTGACCTGTGTGCAGGTCAATCCTCATTTATCCGCGAATGTCGTGTCCTCGGCTATGAAAACGACTGCACTGAAAGCGAGATAAATGCCGAACATCGCGTGATAGCAATGATGAGAGCTGATATCCTCGGCGGAAAAATAACTGTTACTTCTGAGGATTCATTAAAGCTTGAGGGCGAATACGACAAGATATTCTGTCATAGCCCAATGGGAGTAAAATGGAAGTTTTTCGACCCTTATTGCAACCATTCCGCCTCTGCTGACTGGCTTTTTGCAGGTAAGTGCATCGAGCTCATGGCTGATAACGGAAAAGCCGTATGCGTATTCATGAACAGCACTTTATGGAACCAGTCAGACAGCAAATGGCGGGAAAAGTTCGTATCCTCAGGATATATAGAGACTATAATCGCACTTCCGACCAATCTTTACAGCGAAACATCTGTATCATCATCATTGGTAGTGTTCAGCAAATCGAACAATACAGTGAATATGATAGATGCAACAGAGATATTTACGCCTGTTCGCCGCAGAAACACACTTTCTGATGAAAATGTCGAGGAAATTCTCGGACTTCTCGGTAAAAAATGCGGAAACAGCCGCACAGTAGGCTATGACGAGATCGCTGGCAACAATTACGACCTCTATCCCAAAAGCTACACGGAGGAAGTCAAAGTTAAAAAGGATTCCGTCCCATTCTCCGAGCTTATAACAAGAGTTACACGCGGTGCGCAGATAAAGGCAGGTGACCTCGATTCGCATTTCAGCGAAAGTGAAACAGATACACGCCTGCTGATGCTTTCCGATATGAACAAAGGCATCATTTCAGATGAGTTGACATATCTTAAAGGGTTAGACAAGCGCTACGACAAATATTGTGCAACTGACGGCGCATTAGTTATGACAAAGAACGGATTCCCTGTCAAGACTGCGATAGTCGACCTTGAAGATAGTCAGCGCTATCTTGTAAACGGCAATCTGTATATAATCGAAATCAATGAGTCAAAGATAGAGCCGTTCTATCTCAAGGCTTATCTTGACAGCCAGCAGGGACAGGCACAGCTGCGCAGTATCCTTGTCGGAACTGCAATTCTTAATCTGCCTGTTGAAGCGCTCAAAGGGCTTATGATACCGATGTGCTCTATGGCTGAGCAGAAAAGGATCAGCGAAAAATATATCAAGAAGCAGCAGGAAATTATCAAATTACAGGAGCAGCTCGAAAAGGCTGAAAAGGAGCTCACTGAGTTCTTCCTTTTGAGCGAATAAGAAGGTGATTATTTGGATGAATGTATCTCCATATTCAAAGCGTGGCTCCTGTCGCGCGATGGGATAGCTATACCGGTTTATAAGCATCCGAATCCGGAATATCAATTTGATGAGATACTTCTTTTGGCAAAAGAATATGGAGATGAGGCTATAAAAGAACTTTGCAACGAATACGATAGTTCTCCTTCGGAATCATTCCATGATAAGATAGTCTCATATTATCGTCAAAACTGGTGTAAAGTTCGTGTATGGGGAGCTTTCAACGAGGAGCTCACTTTCAGAGTATGTCCTGATCCTAATGAATGGTATCCGGTTATTGTTGGATTTCTGCTGGAGAATCCTATGTTTAAGAAATCGCTTATTACTGTTGAAACTGATACACTGTATACTGCTAAATACACTTTCTGGAACAAAATAAGTTATGATTACGCCGTTGATAAGAAAAATGCGGAATTTCTCACAAATTCACTCATAATGTATGTGCCGGAATAATATGCATACCCATTTCTCATCTCACAGCGTTTGGTGTTGTGGTCGGAAGCCTTATGCATCAGCTTACCGCTCATAAAGTAGTTATTCATATCTTTTCCTCCTGACATTATTATTCCATAGACAGCAGGCGTGATCTGCTTTCTATGTATCTGCCACAGGAGGCGCACAAATCGTTCACAGCGGCTTCAATCGCTCTCGGTGGTGCAGCTTCCCGAACTGTCACCGATGCCGTCAAAAACGGCTCACAAATCGCTGATAGGTTTACTAACAGATGGTTTTCGGGAAAACAAAAAAGGACTCGATTCCAGTGTTTTCACATTTCGTGAAAACCACTAAAACCGAGTCCGAAACTTTGTATACTATTTTTTGCCGAGAAAATCGATGTTTGCCTGTATTTCGACCTTTGGAGAGCTCCAAAACTACCTTTGTGGGGGTTCAACTCCCTAAAAAACCTTAAAACACCCCAATGTCATCCCTCATTTTTTCAATAACTTTTCTGAAATTCGGGTAGCAAAAAAGCCCGATATTTCGGGCTTTTTCTGCATTGTCATACATTTAGTCATGACGATATGGCGGACAGAGAGGGATTCGAACCCTCGATACGCTATTAACGTATACACGAGTTCCAGTCGTGCGCCTTAGACCAGCTCAGCCATCTGTCCACTATGGTGCGAGTAATGGGACTTGAACCCATACGTCT
>Ga0310691_10003038_pt1 | contig 20856 bp, 18 predicted proteins | sample 176DNAGHGlowgp2_FD_203887 | JGI IMG/M metagenome (GOLD analysis project Ga0310691, IMG submission 203887) | Sheep rumen microbial communities from Palmerston North, Manawatu-Wanganui, New Zealand - 1766 DNA GHGlow gp2 (v2) (version 2) | ecosystem: Host-associated > Mammals > Digestive system >...
ATGTCTCAAGATCCATTGCCTTGATATGCTCTGCATTGACCCACTCGAGCTTATCGTAGTCAAATACGCTGGGTGACTTGGAGATGCCGTTGATGTCAAATACCTTCGTAAGCTCCTCAAGAGAGAATATCTCCCTGTTGTCAGAAGGTGCCCAGCCGAGGAGCGCGATGTAGTTGATGACAGCTTCAGGGAGGAATCCTTCGTTCACAAGATCCATGAAACCTGTCGAACCATGACGCTTGGAGAGCTTGGATATTGTCTCAGTGCCATCCTCATTAACGGTCTTGCCCATGATGAGAGGCAGGTGGATATATGTGGGGATATCCCATCCGAAAGCCCTGTACAGCTCGTTATACTTAGGTGTGGAGGAGAGGTATTCGCTTCCTCTTACAACATGTGTGATGCCCATCGTGTGGTCATCGATGACGTTAGCGAAATTATATGTGGGGAATCCGTCAGCCTTGAGAAGGATCTGATCGTCAAGATCCTCGTTGGGGACCGTGATATCGCCATAAACAAGGTCATTATATGTCGTCTCGCCCGTAAGAGGCATCTTCTGTCTGATAACGTAGGGGAGACCTGCCTTGAGATCAGCCTCGATCTCTTCTGCGGACAGATCCCTGCAGTGCCTGTCATATCCGACAGCACCGCTCTCGTGGAGCTGCTCAAGTCTCTCCTTGGTGCAGAAGCAGTAATATGCGTGACCGCTTGCGACAAGCTGTTCAGCATAAGGCTTGTAAAGTGATAATCTCTCGCTCTGCACGTAGGGACCAAAGTCTCCTCCGATATCCGGCCCCTCATCATGCTTAAGGCCTGCGAGCTTCAAAGTGTTGTAGATAACATCCGTCGCTCCTTCAACATACCTGTCCTGATCTGTATCCTCGATCCTCAATACGAAATCACCGCCTTCGTGCTTGGCGATGAGATATTCATAAAGAGCCGTCCTGAGATTGCCTACATGCATGAAGCCGGTAGGACTTGGAGCAAATCTTGTTCGTATCTTCATAATGTTCTCCTGTATAATATGTTCGGAAAGTATTATATCACTTTATATATTTAATATATTAGTGGTAATATACAATATATCTGAAAATTTGCGGAGGAGACTTATTTGGATCGACTGTCTTTTAACAGCAACAGTGAATTCTACTGCGGACTGGACATTGCCTATGAGTTTGTAGGCACATACATTAAGGAACGCATAGGCGATGCAGATATCAAGGGAGTAAGGATCCTTGTAGTATCAGACCGCAATGTCGGCGGATATTTCTATTCCGGTTTTGAGAGGCAGTTCCTGGATCTCGGAGTAAGACCGGAACTGACTATAGTTGATTCAGGAAATATGTATAAGAACCTTGATGCGGTAGGAGAGGTGGTCAGATCATTTGTTGATTTCGGGTTTGCGTCAGGAGACTGGGTCATCGCTTTCGGCGGGGGCGGAGTGCTTGATATCACGGGCTTTGCCTGTTCTGTCTATAATTCCGACCTCAATCTGATCTGTGTTCCGACGACGATGAATGCGATGGTGGAGGGAAGCGTCAATGAGTCTTGCCTCGTCAATGCGGGAAGCCATAAGAACGTACTGTCTTCTCCCGTATCGATCAAAGCCGTTTTTGCAGATCCGTTCTTCCTCAGGACGGTTCCGGATAAGGTCAGGAGCAACGGATATGCTGCGGTTATCAGGTATTCTGTCCTGGCTGATCCCGGCCTCATGCTGAGGATAAACGAAGAGGAGGAACTGCGCATATTCCTTGAAGATGTATATAAGGCGAGGGATAAGGTGGAGAAACTCAATCCCGTTCTCCTTACACTCGGAAACGAGATTGCGGATGCCATTGAAGGGTATTTCAGGTTCATGAACTATTCTGAAGGAGAGGCTCTTGCCTTGAGCATATATGCTGCAGTTCCAAGGTCAATGAGGGAGAAGCTTAATGAGATCTATGAGAAGCTCGGTCTTCCGTACAGCCTTACAGGGGTATCCGGGAAGATGATCATGAAGAACCTGAGCGAGAACCTCAAGCGTATCCACAAAGATGACATAAGTATCGTTGATCTTGAGACCGGCGGTAAGTCCTGGATCGTCAGGAACGTCCCGCTGTCCGAGGCTCTTGATATACTTGAGAAGAGGATCGGTGTAATATGCGCAGACTGATCGCGTTCATACTGGTGCTTACGATTGTAATGTCCTTGTTTACCGGCTGTAAGAAGGATGACGGAAGCAAGATCCCTGCGGATTTTGGTTCATATGGTGCTGATCTTGCCCGCGAGCTCGCCTCTAAATACCCTTTCCGCAAGGCTTATTCCGCTGAGGAAGCACAGGCAGGTGAGATGATCAGGGCCGAGTTCGAGAAGCTCGGGTATGAGGTCCAGGTTCAGTCTTTTACCGGTTCTGACGGTAAGCAGTCCAATAACTATGTTGCGATCAGGAAGGGATCCGGATTCTACAGCAAGAGCGATGGAACGACTGATTATATCCCTACAGAGCGTTATGTTGTCATCGGTGCTCATTATGACAGCAAGTATTCGAAGAAAGACCTTGATAAATTCAACGCATCACAGAAGGAAGAGAAGGGTGATAAGGCCGTAACATATGATTACGACGGCATAAATGACAATGCTTCGGGTATCGGAGCCCTTATGACATGCGCCCGGGAACTCCGAAACTACAGTAATATGGCTTATAACGTGATATTTGTCGCCTTTGGAGCATCTTCTGACGATTATGCCGGGGCGAAGTCTTTCTTCAATGCGCTCACCCCTGATGTTAAGTCCAAGCTCGAGGCGATGTTCTGCATAGACAGCATCTATGCAGGTGATAAGATCTATGCGAGCAGCGGGATGAGTTCTCTTCTGCCGGGACGCAAGTATTCACTCAGACGTAAGCTCTATCAGGCTTATGACGTCTGTTATGAGAATTCCCTGTATTCGGTAAACGGATTTAATCTTCTCTACAACGAGTCAGGCATAAGGAAGGACTTTAATAATGACGGCTCCGAGGATGTTTACAGTGAGATATCGGAGAATAAGTCTGATTATGTGCCTTTTGACAACAATCTGATCCCGGTGGTCTTTTTTGACAGTTTTGATTATAACTTTGATGCGATAAAGGACATGCATGACACGAAGAACCTCGAGCTGCAGGATTTCGAGGGGATGGTCAGAGGGACATTCCTTGATTCCATGACAAGGCTCGATCCGATCCTGAAGACTGAAGAGGGAGACTTGCTTAAGACGCGCATCAACAATGTCGCTTTTGTCATCCTCGGTACGGCCATGAAGGGATCTGATACGGCTCTTACATATGTTCAGTACATGGAAGAACTCGAGAACGGCAAAAATGCCACGCAATTGAGTGAAACAACATAGTTCATTATGTTATAATTTTAGAATAAGCAATTGACCGGAGGAAGATATGGGCGAAGATTCAATCTTATCGCAGATAGTTGAATTTTTCAGAGAACTCGTTGCCAGCCTTGGTGACGGATATCTTTTCTTCGGCGGTCCCTGGGACATCGTCAGATATATCATCGATATCGTCTTTGTCACGATGCTGTTCTTCTGGATCATCATGTTCCTCAGACAGACAAGGGCCTGGCAGCTCATCAAGGGTATTATCCTGATACTCTTCTTTGTTATCCTGTGTTCCTTCTTGGGTCTGCAGATGGTCGGATTCCTCTTCAACAGGTTGCTCTACGTATTTGCGTTCTTCTTCATAATCCTGTTCCAGCCTGAGTTCAGGCGAGCATTGGAGACTGTCGGTCTCAGATCCGGATCCATCAAGGATTTCTTCAAGGTCGGCAACGAGAACCAGGACGAGAAGCAGTTGTCATCTCTTATCCATGAGATCTGCTTTGCCTGTAAGGAGATGTGCAAGACTTACACAGGAGCACTGATCCTCATCGAACGTACTACAAAACTCGATGAACTCTTAACTCAGGAGAATGTAGTCAAGTTCGATTCTACGGTAACCAATTCTGTCCTTCAGTCCATATTCTATAAAGGTTCGCCCATGCATGACGGCGGACTCCTGATCAGGGATGGCAAGATCATTGCTGCAAGATGCCATGTGCCACTGTCGGTTACTATGCATAACCTTGAGAGGAGCGGAACAAGGCACAGGGCGGCAGTCGGTGCGAGCGAGATGGGTGACACTGTTGCGGTAGTTGTCTCTGAAGAGCGCGGACGCTGCTCGATCGCTGTCAACGGAATGCTTTTTGAGATGCTAGATGAGAAGGAGCTTGAAGCAAACCTCTCTTATCTCCTTGGTGCAGGTGAGTACGAGCACTCGAAGAAGGGCATAGGCAAGGTCATCAGCAAGTTCAGGAAACATAAGAACGTTGAGGTCAGGAAGGCTCCCAGGGCTGTTGAGATCGAGACCGGCGAACCAGATCCTGATATCCTCGAGAAGACAAAAGAGACTGCCTCTGATACTGCAGCAGCTACAGTAACTGCACAGCCTGCCGTATCGCAGAATGTCAATACGACCGCCTCTGAGACTGCGGGAGCAGCGCCTGTCCAGGTCAATCTGAAGACCCGCGAGGCAGAGGAAGTGTCTAATGCCCAGAGAGTAGGTGCCATTGAGAGAGTTGCTTACTTAGTAATCTCACTTTTGTTCTCGATCGGTCTGTGGATGTACATCCAGGTCAATAATAACCCTGTTGTCAGCAAGACAATCAATGTTCCCATATCTTATTCTTCGACAGATACGCCGGAGAATATCGATGTATCGTATCCTATCGATTCGATAGACCTTACTGTAGTAGGACGTCAGAATACCATTCAGTCGCTGTCTTCATCTGACATAATAGCCTCTGTTGATTATTCTTCGCTTGACGGCTCCAAGATCGGTGTGGTAGAGCTTCCCGTAGTCGTTCAGGCCAAGGATTCCTCAGTATACTTCAGAATCGAGCAGCAGCTTCCTGAGACCATATCGGTTACTGTATATTCCATTAACTGATCCGGGTTCAAGCGTATATCAAGGCAAAAATAAACGGCTGTCTCATCTGAGGCAGCCGTTATGTTATCAGATCTTGTCAGACATCAGACAACGCTTGTCTTAAGCCTGTCGAAAGCAGCCTTCGCCACATTCCTTACGTTAGGGTCTGAGTCAGCAAAAGCAAGCTTCTTAACATATTCTTCACAGTGCTTGGCGTTGATGTCTGCTGCAGAAGTAGCTGCTGCAGCTCTTACCATTGGAGAAGAATCTCTCAAAAGCGGGATCAATGCCATGCCGGACTCATAAGTCGAGATCATTCCCATCGCAATTGCAACTTCTGCTCTTATCATATCATCACCGTCGGAAGCGTACTTTATCAGGGCATCAAGCTTCTGCTTTCTGCCTAATTTCTGTATTTTCTCTCTGATTGCATCAATTCGTGCCATAGATCCGCTCCTAAAGTTATGATCTAAATATATTATAAAAGTAAACTAACACGAATGATTTTAACAAAAAGTATATAAATTGTGAACACAATATGGCAACATGCACAAGTTACGATTCATAAAATCTTCAATTCGTGTTAGGTTAATTGAATAACTTGTTTTATAATATCACTATAAAGAAAAGAATTCATAATATTTTTTGAGAGGTCCGCCTATGTCACATCCCAAGATCCGCAGTATGACTGCTTTGATCCTTGCTTTTCTCATGGCATCCAGTGTTTTTTCTTCCTGTTCAACGAAGCTCCCGGATGAGACGCTTCCTTCAACAGAAGCTACGACTACAACGACTGAGACAACCCCTGAGGAGACTGAGCCGGTCGAGACGACTGAGACCACTCCTTCCAAGGGGCCCACAAGTACTGCAAAGGTTACCGTAAAGCCCGTTGAAGTTCATGGACAACTGTCTGTCAAGGGTACTGACATGGTTGACGAACATGGTGACAAGGTCCAGCTTCGCGGTATGAGCACATATATGCTTAACGGCTGCGGCAGTTTTGTCAGCGCAGCTACCGTCCAGACACTTGCTGAAGACTGGGGATGCGACATCATAAGGCTTGCTATGGCAACTGAAGGCGATGTCGATAACTATACGGCAGCTCCTGAGAAGTATTTCAATGAGATCTGCAAGGACGTTGATCTCTGCATCAAGCAGGGAGTCTATGTGATCGTTGATTGGCATATTCTCATAGACGGTGACCCTAACAAGCATACTGATGAGGCTGTTGATTTCTTCTCGCGCATCTCGGCACTGTATAAGGATTGCCCGAATATCATCTATGAGATCTGCAACGAGCCCAACAAGACAAGATACGACGATCCTGACAAGCCCGTTGACTGGGACTGCATCAAGCCTTATGCCAAGAAGGTCATCAAGGCGATCAGGGCTAATGACCCCGATAATATCATCGTTGTCGGCACTCCGACATGGAGCCGCGATGTCGATATAGCTTCCAAGAGCCCTCTTAAGGGGGACAACCTTATGTATACTCTCCATTTCTATGCCGGTTCTCACGGCCAGGAGTACAGAGACAAGATACTTGAAGCAAATAAGAACGGTATTGCGATCTTTGTAACCGAATGGGGAACGACAGTTGATTCAGGTAAGGGTCAGCTCTATCTCGATGAGACACGTGAGTGGATCGATTTCATGAAGGAACATAACATCAGCTGGTGCAACTGGTCCATCGGCGGTTCGGCAGCCGAGTCTTCCAATGCACTTAAGTTCAGATCCAAGATCCTTACAGTTGCCGAGAAGTTTGCAGGCCACTGGTGTGACGAGTTTATTTCTGACTCCGGATTGTTTATTAGGGATATACTTCTCGACAAGGAGTGATAAACTGTCATAGTATGGTTAGTAATAAGAGGTTATTAAGTTTATTATCTTTGATCGGCATCTTCTCCGTATCCATGAGTGTTATGGGTTGTTTGCTGCAAACTGAGGGATCCGGACAGTCTGAGACTTCACCTGCTCCGGACTCTTCTGAGATTACAGATATCAGCGGTCCTGACACGAGCGAAGATACTGATCCTTCCGAGAGTACTGAAGACTCAAGTTCTGCTCCCACCACGACTGCAAAGATGCAGGATATCATTACCGTATCGTTTGTCGGAGACATAACATTATGCTCCGAGGCGAAGAGTACGGGCGGCGAGAAGTCTTTTGAGTATGTGGTTGATAATGATATGAATTACTGCTTCAAGAACTGTTCGGACATCTTTAAGGATGATGATCTGACGATAGCAAATCTTGAAGGCGCCGTGACTGCTGCAACGGAGCATAAGGATAAGGAGTTTGTTTTCGCTATGCCTCCCGAGAACCTTAAGATGCTGACGACTGCCGGCATCGATGCGGTGAACCTTGCAAATAATCATACAATGGACTTCTATGATAAGGGATACAGCGATACGACCTTCAATCTGTACTGTGCAGGTATCACATGGAGCGACCAGAATACTGCGGCAACTTACCAGGTAGGTGATTACACTATCGGGATGTTCGGTATCTGTGACTGGGACAATATCAATCTTGCATATGCCAGGATCAGTGAACTCAAGGAGAAGGGCTGTGACATCATCATCGCTACGGCTCACTGGGGCGATGAGGCGAAGTATCTTCCCAATGACAAGCAGATCTATCTCGGCCATAACCTGATCGATCACGGAGTAGATATTGTTGTAGGCGGTCATCCTCACAGACTGCAGCCCATCGAGAAATATAACGGCAAGTGGATAGCTTACAGCATCTCGAATTTCTGCTTTGGCGGGAATCTCTGGCTGTCAGATCCGGATTCTGTAATATTACAATGTAAATTTGTTATGGACTCTGAGTCCGGAAATTGTGTAGACTATAGACTCACATGCATTCCTTTCTGTCAGACTAGTTCTGTCGGTAATGATTTTTGCCCCGTGCCTTATGAGTGGGGCAGCGAGAAGTATTACAGGGTGCTGTCCAGGCTCGGATGGTCCCAGGAGGATGAATAATAATTGAATGGAGAACGGTTATGAGTAAGAAGGTTCTTGTTGTTATGGGATCCGATTCGGATTTTCCCGTCATGGAAGGTTGTTTTAAGATCCTGAAGCAGTTCGGTGTTGAATTTGAGGCTCACGTAGCTTCGGCTCACAGGACTCCCGGCAGGGCGATCGCACTTGCGTCAGGTGCCAAGGACGGCGGCTTTGGTGTAATAATCGCAGCTGCAGGACTTGCCGCACACCTTGCAGGCGTGCTTGCTGCCAATACAGTGCTTCCCGTAATCGGAGTCCCCTGCAAGGGCGGTGCTCTTAACGGTGTTGATGCGCTCTATGCGACAGTCCAGATGCCTACAGGCATCCCGGTCGCCACGGTAGCCATAGACGGCGGATCCAACGCGGCCATACTTGCCTGTCAGATCCTTGCTCTGGGTGATGAAGCTCTGTCGCTCAAGCTTTCTGAATATAAAGAGTCACTTGCAGCTTCTGTTGAACAGAGGGATGCAAGGCTCCAGACAAAAATAAACGAGATGTGAGGTTGTTATGAGCGGAGTATTTGGTAGTTTTGACAGGACAGGCAAGATGGACATTGCGAAAGACATGTATTACGGTGTCTTCTCGCTTCAGCACCGCGGACAGGAGTCTGCCGGTATCGCTGTGAATGATAACGGATCTTTCCTGGTCCACAAGCAGATGGGAATGGTATCTGATATCTTCGATGAAGTTACTTTGTCGGCTCTTCCCGGTTTTTGTGGTATCGGTCATGCCAGGGGCGGCTCTGACAAGGCAATGGGTGCAGACGGCATCCAGCCCGTATTGATCAAGTCCAGGGTCGGTAACATTGGTCTTACCTGTGATTCCGTTATCCTCAACAGTGATTCTCTCAGGGATGAACTCAAGAATATGGGTGCGATCTTCCAGTCAGGAACAGATTCAGAGCTCATATTGTCGCTTTTCTCGCGCAACAGGATCACGACTGATGACTGTGAGCACGCCATTCTGGCCAGCATGAAGCAGATCAAGGGCGTCTATTCCATGATCTTCATGACCGAGAACAAGCTGATCGGTGTCAGGGATCCCCACGGCTTAAGGCCTCTGGCTCTCGGCAGGACAGGCGAGAGGTACTTCCTGTCATCTGAGTCATGCGCTTTCGATGCGATCGGTGCAGAGTTTATCAGGGATATTGAACCCGGTGAGATAATCTCCATCTCGGATGAGGGCGTATCTTCGCTCTTCTTTGATGATAAGGCCGACAGAGTTGCTGACGGTCATGTATGTATCTTTGAATATGTATATGTAGCAAGACCTGACAGCACTATCGACGGAACTGAGATCTTTGAATCCAGATACAATGCCGGCAAGGCTCTTGCCAAGGAACAGCCATGCAGCTGTGATCTGGTTATCGGAGCTCCTGACTCGGGTAATGCCGCTGCTTTGGGATATGCTGATTCATTGGGAGTTCCTTTCGGAATGGGTCTGCTGAAGAACAGATATGTAGGAAGAACATTTATCAAGAGTACGCAGGGTCAGAGAGAACTCGCCGTAAGGATGAAGTTCTCAGTGCTCAAGAGTGCTGTTAAGGGCAAGAGCATCTGTATCGTTGATGACTCCCTCGTAAGAGGCACCACCACAAAGCATATCATCAAGTTCATGCGTGAGAACGGTGCCAGGGAAGTCCATCTGAGACTCGCATCCCCGCCGGTCAAGTTTGCATGCTGCTATGGCGTTAATGCAGACAGGGTTCAGGATCTTCCTGCCCATACCAAGACTACAGAAGAGATACGTGACCTCATCGGTGCTGATTCCCTCGGATATATCAGCCTTGAGTCATTGAGGGCTTCTCTTAAGGATATCCACTGTAAGCAGTGTTCTGCTTGCTTTGACGGCGATTTTGTTGCCGGCATGTCTGAAGAAGCAGGAGAATGATCATGAAGATCGCGGTTTTTGTATCAGGAGGCGGAACAAACCTTCAGGCCATAATCGATAACATCGCCAGCGGTTATCTTGCAGGCGTTGAGATCAGTCTGGTCGTTGCATCTAACGGTAATGCTTATGCGCTGACGAGAGCAAAGGATCATGACATCCCTTCAACAGTTCTCTCCGTGAAGGATTTTGCTTCAAGAGATGAATGGGATCAGACTGTTCTTGATACGGTGAAGAAGTCCGGTGCCGAACTCATTGTTCTTGCCGGTTATCTGTCACTGTTAGGTGAGAAGACCGTAAAGGCATATTCCAACAGGATAATCAATATCCATCCTGCTTTGATCCCGAGCTTCTGCGGGGCCGGTATGTACGGGATCAAGCCGCATAAGGCTGCTTTGGCCAGAGGTGTCAAGGTGTCTGGTGCTACTGTGCACTATGTGAACGAGAACTATGATGAAGGCCCCATCATCCTTCAGAAGTCTGTTGAAGTCCTTCCGGGCGATACGCCTGAGATCCTGCAGCAGCGCATCATGAAGGAGTGTGAACAGGTTATTTTACCCAAGGCGATAAGGCTTATCGCTGACGGTAAGGTTACAATAGAGAATAATATTGCATGCGTTAAGGAGTGAAGAATTATGGCAATTGAAAATCTGTCCGGATTACTCAGCAAGACATCTTATCCCGGAAGGGGTATCGTTATCGGCAAGTCGATGAACGGCAAGTATGCTGTTACAGCTTACTTCATTATGGGCAGGAGCGTTAATTCACGTAACCGTGTCTTTACAGCTACTGAAGACGGGATCAAGACAGAGGCCTTCGATCCTTCTCTCCTGACCGATCCCCATCTTATCATCTATCATCCTGTAAGGAAGATCGGAAGCGATCTTATCGTTACGAATGGTGACCAGACTGATACGATCAGGGATTTTGTCGCTGAGGGCAAGACTTTCGAAGAGGCTTTGAGAACAAGGGAGTTCGAGGACGATGCTCCTAACTACACTCCGAGGATCTCCGGCATCATGCATTTCGCAGACGGCAAGTACGGCTATGAGCTCAGCATCCTTAAGTCATCAGAAGGCAATCCTGATTCCTGCGAGCGTTTTACTTACCAGTACTTTGCTCCCATCAGCGGCGAGGGAAGGTTCATCCATACATACATGGGTGACGGCAGTCCTTTGCCCAGCTTTACAGGCGAACCTGAGAAAGTTGAGATCCCCGATAGGATCGCTGAATTTACAAACGAGATCTGGGAGAGCCTTAATGCTGACAATAAGGTTTCCTTATACGTTAACTATACTGATATCGCAACAGGCGAGAGCGATATCAGGATCATAAATAAAAATACTTAATGTGAGGTGCAGACATGGCAAATGCAATGGAACTCAAGTACGGATGTAACCCTAATCAGAAGCCTTCCAGGATCTTCATGGAAGACGGTTCTGAATTACCCATCACAGTTTTGAACGGCAAGCCCGGATATATCAATCTTCTGGACGCGTTCAACGGTTATCAGCTCGTTAAGGAACTTAAGGCTGCCACAGGCCTGCCTTCTGCAACTTCTTTTAAGCATGTCTCTCCTGCAGGTGCTGCAGTAGGACGTCCTTTGTCAGAGACTGAAGCTAAGATCTATTTCGTTGACGATCTCGGCGAACTGTCTCCCATCGCAGCTGCTTATGCAAGAGCAAGAGGCGCTGACAGAATGTCATCATACGGTGACTTCGTTGCCCTGTCTGATACATGTGATGCCATCGTTGCCAAGATGCTCGCCAGAGAGGTTTCCGACGGTATCATCGCTCCCGATTATACTGATGAGGCTCTTGAGATCCTCAAGACAAAGCGTAAGGGCACATATAACGTTATCAAGATCGATGCTGACTATGTTCCCCAGGCTATCGAGCGTAAGCAGGTTTACGGCGTTACTTTCGAGCAGGGCAGAAATGACCTGAAGATCGATGCAGAGATGCTCTCTGATGTTGTAACAGATAACAAGAACATCCCTGACGACAAGAAGATCGACCTTCTTATCTCTCTCATCACGCTTAAGTACACACAGTCCAACTCAGTCTGCTACGTTAAGGACGGCCAGGCTATCGGTATCGGTGCAGGACAGCAGTCCAGGATCCACTGCACAAGACTTGCAGGCAACAAGGCTGATAACTGGTGGCTCAGACAGCATCCTAAGGTCATGGGACTTCAGTTCGTTGATGACATCAGAAGACCTGACAGGGACAACACGATCGATGTTTATATCTCTGATGAGTATGAGGATATATTAGCTGAGGGAACTTGGCAGACACTCTTCAAGGTTAAGCCTGAAGTCCTCACAAGAGAAGAGAAGAAGGAATGGATCGCTAAGAATACTGATGTTTCAGTAGGTTCTGATGCATTCTTCCCGTTCGGCGACAATATCGAGAGAGCTCACAAGAGCGGCGTTAAGTATATCGCTGAGCCCGGCGGTTCGATCCGTGACGACCATGTCATCATGACTTGCAACAAGTATGATATCGCAATGGCATTCACGAAGATCAGGCTCTTCCATCACTAATGCATAATACCTGATAAAGGAGGGATCAATTATGGCAAAGAACTATGCTGAAATGACAGATCACGATCTGCTCGTTGAGATGCTCAAGGCTCAGGAGAAGGACGCAAGACGCGGCCTTCTTGCAGCGGTATCAGGTTTTACGATCGCTGCTGTGTTTGCGATCGCTTTTGCCATACTTATCCCGTTTGCGATCAACTCGCTCAACAATATCGATTCAGCCCTTAAAGACTGTACGGTAATGGTCGAGAATGCTCAGGTTACCATACAGCAGGCTCAGACTACGTTAGATGGAATCGATACGATGACATCCAATGTGAACAGTGTCGTTGTTGATAATACGGAATCAGTTAACAGCGCTCTTACTGAGATCAATAAGATCGATATCGCCAAGCTCAATCAGGCCATTGATGACCTCGCAAATGTTGTCGGACCTCTTGCAAAGCTCTTTGGCGGCGGAAACTGATGCAGTTGATCGTTTTAGACTTATATCATTGAAAGTATTGATATCCGGAGGTTATACGAATGAAAGTATTAGTAGTAGGCAGCGGCGGAAGAGAGCATGTTATCTGCTGGAAGCTCAAGCAGACGGGTAGAGTTGATGAACTCTACTGCTGTCCCGGTAACGGCGGCATCGCTTCCATTGCCACATGTGTTCCGATCAAGGCTACTGAAGTGGATAAGATCGTTGATTATGCCAAGGACAACAAGTTTGATCTTGTTGTAGTCGCTCCTGAAGATCCGTTGGCATTGGGGCTTGTTGATAAGCTCAATGAGAATGGCATCAGGGCGTTTGGTCCGTCTGCTAAGGCAGCTATAATCGAGGCTTCCAAGGCATTCTCCAAGAACCTCATGAAAAAGTACAACATCCCTACGGCCAAGTACGAGCTTTTTGATGATGAGGCCAAGGCATGTGAATATCTTGAGTCTCAGGAGATGCCCATCGTATTGAAGTGCGACGGTCTGGCACTCGGTAAGGGCGTTATCATCGCACAGACTTTGGAAGAAGCAAAGACAGCTGTTCATCAGATGATGGGCGACAAGAAGTTCGGCGATGCCGGTTCCACTGTCGTTATCGAGGAATGCATGGTAGGCCCCGAGCTTACGATCCTCGCTTTCTCCGATGGTAATATCGCTGTTCCCATGATCTCCTCAAGAGACCACAAGAGAGCATATGACCACGATGAAGGTCTTAATACGGGCGGTATGGGTGCAGTTACACCCGGTGCCGATCTTACAGATGAAGATATGGCGAAGATCAGATCTACGATCATCCAGCCTACTGTTGAAGCACTCAAGGCTGAGGGAAGACCGTTCAAGGGCGTTATCTACTTTGGTCTTATGCTCACAAAGGACGGTGCTAAGGTCGTTGAGTATAACTGCAGGTTTGGTGACCCTGAAGTACAGGCGATCCTACCGCTCCTCGAGACAGACTTCATCGACATCATCAATGCAACTATCGACGGAACATTAGATCAGATTGATATCAAGTGGAAGAAAAAGTGTTCATGCGTTGTTGTCATGGCATCCGGCGGTTATCCTGAGAGCTATAAGAAGGGATATGAGATCTCCGGCATCGATACATGCGGCAAGCTTGTTTTCCAGGCAGGTACAGCCCTGAATGACGGCAAGATCGTAACAAACGGCGGACGTGTCCTCTGCGTATATGATGAGGGTGACACGCTTGATGAAGCTATCGACGGTGCTTACGAAGGCGTTAAGAAGATCAGCTTCCAGGACATGCACTACAGGACTGATATCGGAAGGACTTTAGGCTGATATGAGGATCGCTCTGTTCGGCGGTTCATTCGATCCGGTTCATTATGGACATATCGAACTTATCAGGGATTCCTTAGGTTCAGGGGCCTGTGATATCGTTATTGTCATTCCAACCGTAAATAACAGTTTTAAGCGTGGACGTATCCTGATCCCCGCCCCTTACAGGTATTATATGACCAGGCAGGTCATCAGTGATACTTTTAAGGAAAATGTCTTTGTCAGCGATGTTGAATTCGGTTTTGAAGGAATATCTTATACCGTAAATACTGTCAGGAAGGTTGTAAGTGACAGCTTTATCATACCTTTCCTGATGAAGAACGGCATATCAGGTGAAGCAGCTGCTGAGCGTCATCAGTTCTTCTGGCTGTGCGGGTCTGATATCCTTCCGACGTTCGACAAGTGGTATAGACCAGAAGAGATCTTATCTTATGTTGCTTTGCTCGTCGCAAAGCGCGCAGGTGATGATACCGACATATACGAACAGGGAGCAAGGCTTAAGAGCCTGTTCGGGTGCGACATCGCCACTTTCGAGATGAGCGGCGTGGATCAGGCATCATCTGAGATCAAGAGGGAAGGGGCATATGATAAGCTGCCCGGGGTTGTTCAGGAGTTTATCGCCACCCACGATATCTATAATACGGTAAAAGCACTCGATCATTGTTCAGATGAGGCTTGTATGAAGTTCTACGATCATGCAGTTAAGCTTTATCCCTATCTGTCAGGTAAGCGCCTGCTTCATACTCTGAATGTCGGCCTGTTGTCAGCAAAGCTTGCTCATGATCACGGTGAGGATTGCGACAAGGCACTTATCGCAGGCACTCTCCACGATTGTGCCAAGGAACTCCCCATGGATGAACAGAAGCAGATGGCAGAGGCCGTGTGCGGAGATCTATTTGTCGATGACAAGCTTTTGCATTCACCGGCCGGAGCTTACATGGCACGTACGATGTTCGGCATAACCGATAAGGAGATCCTTGATGCGATCACTTACCATACGACAGGAAGGGGCGGTGCAACAATGCTCGATAAGATCGTTTATCTCGCAGATAAGATCGAACCGTCCAGGACTTATACGGACCTGACTGAGATGAGGAGACTTGCGCCAACCGACCTTGATGCATCACTTAAGCTCTGTGTATTATCGGTGGCAGATAAGTTTAAGCGCAAGGGTAGAGCCATACATCCGGTGACGCTTGATTTTATGAGTGATCTCGGTCTTTGATCTATGCTATAATCAGATTATCAATATATTTGGAGGCTTTATGGAATCAAAAGAACTTGCAACCAGGATCACGGAGATCCTTGATTCGAAGAAGGGTATCGACATCGAACTCATCGATGTACAGGACAAGACGACACTTGCTGACTACTTTATCATTGCCAGCGGTAATTCCACGACACAGATCAAGGCTCTGGCTGACGAAGTCGAGTATGTTCTCAAGAATGAATACAAGCTCTATCCTGACCACATCGAAGGAAGATCAGGTGACAGGTGGCTGCTTCTCGATTACAAAGACGTTGTAGTTCATATCTTCCATCCTGAAGAGAGGGCTAATTATAACCTTGAGATGCTCTGGGCTTCCAAGAGTTCTGTGAAGGAATGATCTGAAGGAGAAATCAAGATGAACAAGTTTATCAAGTCGTTATCGGGTGCTGTTGCTTCAGTTATGTTGCTGACAGCTTTGTCTTCGAATGTGGTGTTTGCTTCGACGATAGTGAGTTCTGGTGCAGTAGAATACGAATACAGTTGGACATTAGATTCAGATGGTAAACTTGAGATTACACCACTTGATGAAAACTATAATGACTGTTGTTTGTGGAGATTATCTGACGATGTTCTCGAGTCTGCAAACGAAGTCGTTTTAAACTATTATGCATCTTCCAGAATAAACGATTTTGATGCAAATGAGCACCTCAATGCGAAGAAAGTCGTTCTTAACAGACTTGATGATGAGTCTATTCATGCCAGCATTAGTCTTCATTGGTTTAATAACACTGACAGTATTGACTTTGGTGATGGAAGTTTTTCCGATGTTAGTATCAACCATTTTGCAATTACTTCAACCGATTGCATTCCTAAAGGAATTGACTCTTTGTGCATTTCCGATTGCCCTGATTTAACAAGGTTGGAATGTGACAGCATAGATAATCTATATATGAATAGTCTTCCTAAACTTGAGACACTGTCTTTGCCAGATGAAATGAAAGAATTCCAGATTGATTGGGGTGTGGACATGAGTGATTTGGTTTCATCACTTCCTTCAAAAATTGATATGCTTTACCTGCAAGGTACCAATATCAGCTCGATCAATATCCCTTCCACATATAAGACTGTTGTAATTGGTGATGAATCTTTGAAAACAGCAAAAGTTCAAAAAGGTCGTGACAATATCAACTGGGGTATGTTCCGTGGATGTAAGAGTTTAAATGATGTCAATATTCCTGACGGCGTAACAACACTTGAGTATCTGTCTTTCTATGGTTGTTCGTCTCTTAAGAAGTTGGATATCCCTTCATCTGTAAAGAAAATTGAAGGCTATTCTTTTGAAGGATCAGGATTGGAGTCTGTTAAGATACCTGCAGGTGTTAAAGAAATTGAATACAGTACATTTGCATCTTGCAAATCTTTAGAGTCTGTTACTATTCCTGATTCAGTTAAGAGAATTGACGATACCGCTTTTGATGGATGCACAGATCTTAAAGACGTGTATTTTGGAGGAACTGAAACTGAGTGGTATAGCATCTCTACAGATTCTATATATAACAGATCTGATGTGCTGTCTCATAACGGCCGTCCTATAGCACAGGTTGTTAATAATGCTAAGGTCCATTTTATGGGACAGGAGTACGCAATAATATCTAACGCTTTTGACAATGGTTCAACTCACCTTGATAAAACAACAGCAAAGCCGGGTGATAAGGTCAACTTCAATTTCATTCCCGATGATGGTTATGAACTTGATTCTTTTACTGTCAAGACGACGGCTGGCGCTGATGTTGCCTATAGTGGTGACGGTCTTGATTACAGCTTTGTTATGCCGGAATCACCTGTTGTCATCTCGGCATCTGTCAAATTGGCAGATTACAAGATCGAGATTATAAAATCAGACGGAGGTAAAGTAACATCTTCCGTTGATACTGCCCATATGGGAGACACCGTTGAACTGAATAATGTTCCTGAAGAGGGTTACAAATGCTCGTTCTATAACGTTGAAGATGCTTTTGGGCATCGTGTAAACGTTAAAGACGGCAAGTTTACAATGCCTGCCAGCGGTGTAAAGGTAAGAGGCGTTTTCCAGCCCCTTAAGTATTCCGTTGATGTTCAGTACGACAGCGATGCAGTCACGGTTAAAGGTATTGAGAATTCTGAAGATGCTACTGTAGGAACTGTTTATAATCTTACGGTAAGACCTATCGGACTTAATAAGATCGAATCAATAACTGTTAACGGAGAAGATCTTGAGATCTCTAAGACAGGAACTTATGAGATCGCTCAGCCTGCAGATGATCTTGTTATCATTATCACAACTGTGGCTATTGATGTGCCTGATAAGGGTTGGGTCTCAAATGGTTACGATAAGTTCTATTTTGTTGACGGTCAGATGGTGAAGGGCTGGAAGGAGATCAAGAAAGACTCCAAGAAGGCTAAGTATTACTTTGATAAGAAGACCGGAGTGATGGTGACAGGCATTAAGAAGATCAGCAAGAAACTTTACTGGTTTGCTGATTCCGGTGCTCTGAAGACAGGTTGGTACAAGAATCCTGACGGTACAAAGTACTACTTCACACAGGACGGAGCTGTTACAGGCTGGAAGACGATCAGCAAGAAAAAGTACTATTTCGATAAGACAACAAGTCTTATGGTAACAGGTGCAAAGAAGATCAGTAAAAAGTACTATGTATTCTCTTCGAGTGGTGCTATGCAGAAGTCTGGTTGGAAAAATGCCGGTTCTGATTGGTATTATCTGAAGAAAGATGGCACAGCTTATACGAAGAAATGGATCAAGAAGAGTAAGAAATGGTATTACTTTGGTTCTAATGCAAAGATGGTGAAGGGAAAATCGCTTAAGATCGGTAAGAAAACTTACAAGTTTGATAAGAACGGTGTTTGCAAGAATCCTTGATGCTTGAAAAGAAATGCAACGGCCGTCCCTTGAGGGATGGCCGTTATTTATGGCTTTCACCTATGCTATAATCTCGTTATGGTTTTCACTAATAGAACAACGGATATCTATGTCAGGATCTTGCAGCTGTTTATAGCGGTAATACCCTTTATTACCGGCGTCTTTTATGAGTGGCAGTCTGCTATTGTTTCGTTGTTCCTCGTTGTTATGATCGTTGTTGCACTGGTCACCAGGCGCGTTTTGGTTATCAGATCGAAAACTGTTTTGATCATGGCACTATTGATCCCTCTATTCTACTTGCTAAGTTACTTCTGGGCGGTAGACAGTGGCATGGCTCTGCTGGGATTTGTGAAGTTTCTTCCGTTGCCTCTATTTGTTCTTGCTATAGATCAGACAGGGGAGATAAGACCGTTACAGCTTCTTAGATTTCTTCCTTATTCCGGCGCTGTTATGACTTTGATAAGCATTCCTTTGGCCTTTTTCGAAAGCATGAAGGGACATATCTTCGTCAGAGGAAGATTTGGCGGATTCTTTGAATATCCCAATGTTTATGCGATGTTCCTGTTAGTAGGTATCATGATCGTTTTGTCATCTGATAAGCTTATGATCAGAGAATGGATAATGATGACCATACTGACGGCCGGAATCGTTCTATCCGGAAGCAGAGCTGTTATAGTACTTGCAGTGTTCTATGCATTCTATATTGTCTTTACGGTAAAAGAACGGAAGGTAAAGATAATAATCCTTGCTTCAATGGGCTCTGTTTTGATATCCTTAGCAATCCTTTATTTGATCATCGGCAATAACGGTTCAGTTACCAGGATCTTCACTTCGATCACTGAAAACAGCACTCTGAAGGGAAGACTTCTATATTATTGTGATGCTTTGCCGGTTATTCTTAAGAATCCTTTTGGACTGGGTTACTACGGTTATTACTATACACAGGGGGCATTTCAGACAGGAGTCTACAGTGTTATCCATGTTCATAATGATCTTCTGCAGGTATTCCTAGATATTGGATTGATTCCCGGAATAGCAGTCATTGCCTCATTTATCAGAGCTCTAATCAAAGCTGATAAAAAGATCAGAGTAATGTTGATCTTTATTGCTTTGCATATGGTCTTTGATCTTGATATGCAATTCCTGGCTTTTGCGCTTGCTGCGATATCGTTGATGTGCAAGCAGGAGAAAGAGATAAGGTCATATTCACATATCTTAAGGTATGCAGTATCTATAGTTTCTGCAGTGTTGTGCTTAGGTTCTTTGTATTTTGGTATTTCTTCGTTTCTTGGTTACTGTGGCAATTACAAAAGTGCCTTATCTATGCATCCGGGTTATACAGAGATTCAGAACAAACTTCTTACAACTGATCGTGATGATGCTTCACTGGAACAGATCGCAGACAGCATTCTGGCCCGTAATGCAAATGCTTCTCTTGCCAATAACGCGAAAGCCAGGATTGCTTTTGCTGAAGGCGATATAAAGCGAATGATCGATTACAAGGAAAAAGCGATCGGTTACAGTAAGTATAGCAAAGATGAATATGTTGATTACCTGGAAATGCTCAGGATATCGATTGCCTTGTATCTGCAGAATAATGATTATTACAGTGCTGAATACTGCATTGAACGTGCTTTGAGTATCCCCGATAAGATGCAAAAAGTGTTAGATAACACATCTTCCTTGGGTATGGCCATTGATGACAAGCCTGATCTTGAACTTCCTGATGATTACAAGGGATTTATTGAAGACCTTAAATCTATGTTAGGAAAATAAGCATTTTTAGTGTTGAATCCTCTCTTTCGCCGTAATATAATGTGTCCAATAGGACACGGATTAAGGAGCGCATATGAAGCAGGATTACATTACAGACATTAACGGCGTCAATATCCTTATCGAGGATGTACAGCACAATGGAAGAGTTATGTTCGGAGCAAATTTAAGAGAGCTCCGCAAGGAGAAGGAACTGTCGCAGACACAGCTGTCTAAGATGGCAAATGTCGAGAGGGCTAATATCGCCAGGATCGAGAACGGCAAGTTCAATCTGTCGATCGGAATAATGATCAAGCTTGCAGCAGCTCTCGGCAAGGACATCGAGATCAAGTTCGTTGACAGGAGCTGATCATGAACCGGGGGTCACAAAAACACCCCGCTACATCACTTAAATACATACTGGCTTTTGTACTTATTGTTGCAGCAGGGGTCGTGTATAAGTTTGTCATAAAGAACAACCACAGCGGCATAATGATCACCGGTCCGGAACAGCAGACTGCGGCTACGTCAGTGACATCTTCTTCGGCATCAGCAACGGCCGCAGGACAGATCAGCGTCTACATCTGCGGGGAAGTGAATAACCCGGGGATATATAACGTCAGTCCGGGGATCATCCTTAATGACGTTGCAGAGCTTGCCGGAGGATTTACTGAAGGAGCTGCTCTTGATCACCTGGATCTCGTATACAGGATCAATGACAATATGTCTCTGTTCATTCCGAACGAGGATAATCTCGATGAAGGCGACAGCTGTATCTTAAGAAAACCATCCAACGATCAGGGCAACTTGAGTTCTGAGGTGAACAAC
>Ga0310691_10003040_pt1 | contig 20850 bp, 19 predicted proteins | sample 176DNAGHGlowgp2_FD_203887 | JGI IMG/M metagenome (GOLD analysis project Ga0310691, IMG submission 203887) | Sheep rumen microbial communities from Palmerston North, Manawatu-Wanganui, New Zealand - 1766 DNA GHGlow gp2 (v2) (version 2) | ecosystem: Host-associated > Mammals > Digestive system >...
AGCGACAAGATTCGGACTATTTTTAATTGTGTTGCTTACACCTTTACCATTATAAGAAATATCTCATAAAGCATATTGAGTCTCTATTGGTAAATTTGCTGTTTCTGGAAGTAAGTTCAGTCAATCGTTTTTCTCTCTATTAAGAAAACTTAATAATTTCTTATTAGCAACGTCTCTGGTCATTTTCCCTTGTCTAGCTAACTCTAATGATTCTTTGTCTGCAAATCCTATTCCAGTTAAATCTTGCATTCCAGAACCATCTGATTTTGGAACTTGATAAATATCTGAACGAAATGTTTCAAATCCAGCTGTAAAATTTGCTAAATCATCAATTGTTGGCGTCGGTGTAGTTTTAATTGGCCTATCCTCAATTCTAGAAACTTCATGTCCAGGTCTTTGAAATAATCATCTTTTGATTGGTCACATTACTCACCTCCTAATATATTATATACTCAGTACGGCATTATTTTTCCACCGTTCTGATGTTTTCATTTTCTAGCATTAGCTGCAAATGTTGCTCTCTTTCTTATCGTAGGATTAGAAGAAGCTTTACCTTTAGCAATACATGCTGAAGTAACTTTTCCACCACAATAATCTGTAAATTTACCACGATTTGCTTTCTTTATATGAATTCCAGATTTAGCAGAAAGAACACCGCCTTGTTTTCACATTCCGGTTTTATTTGGATTCACACCAATAAATCTTACTATTTCGTCCTCTCTACTTCCAGAATCAATTGGATATCATGTTCTAGATCTTTTTGGTTTTCTAGGATCCACTGGTTCTCCCATTATTATACGTAAATCTCCTAATCCAGAATCTAAATCTTCTCCAAACATGTGGCCTCTAGTAGTAAATCCTTGTGTAGAGAAACGGCTAGAAGCAGAACCAAGATTGATTCCAGAATCATTGGAATTAATAACATGTCCTGATGGAACAAATCATTCAGGATGCTCTAATCTCGCATCATATGCAATTCCAGATTCGGACATATCTTTAAGTGCCGTCTGATATGCTAAATAATCTGGATTTACTGTCACTAATGTGTTAGGAGCAACATATTTATTTTTAACAGTTGTAAAAGGAGCTTCGTATGGTTTTCTAACAGTAGTAGCTGCAGTTTCCAATTCTGGCGATGTATATAAACTAGGTTTTATACCAAGCAGTTCTTCCATTCTGGAGAAAATTGTTTTCATTTGTGGTGTTTGAAACATAGCCTCTGCTTGTTCTGCTGTAGGTCTGTCTTTTCCAGCCATTTCGTGTAATTTCCTCCATTGAGCATAATGTGGCTCAACAACACCAAAATAGTTAGTATATATTTGTCCAGTTTCTGGGTTTATTTGCTTACTTATAGATTGTGCAGTTCTTCCTGTTCTATCAACTAAACGTTGCATTAATGGAGCATGCATCATTATTCTATCTGCCTCAAACATTCTTTGCAATCCAGGTAATTCTGAATCATACGCATTCTGTATAGATTGGTTGACGTTTATAAATGGATTCATGCTACTTTTTATAGGAACTCTTGTAGTACGCATTACCGGCATTTCTATTTCTTTTGCTTCTAATATTGGTTCTGCAGATGAAGCTTGAGAAATATTTATAGTGGGACTTGGTTGACTTTGAGAAACCATTGGTTGAACAAACACCTTCTGGTATTCTGGTTTACTATTATTACTTATTCTTGCACGCTTTCCTCTATTTACATTCTTACTTGCATCAACAAGTTTTTTTCCAGCCTGCTCTGTTTCTTCAGGATTTATTTTTTTAGCAGCTTGAACTACTCTAGATATATATCTTCCTCTACTAGGTCTTCACTTTGCCATATTATTTAACTATTTTTAATTTAATTCTTCCGTTTTCTATTCGCACGTATTTTCCTCCTTCGTTCTGAAGTTGTAGTCAGAGATTTTTAGGAGAAAGATCCTTTGGCGCGATATCTGATAATTCTATTACTTTAGGTCATTTATGAGCCATAAATAAAATTATACCTATTAAAATAAGTATAATTCCTATTAAAAACACGTTCATAATTATTCGTTATTTTGTGGTTCTTCTGTATTATTAGATTCTTGTGCAACAATAGGTGCAGCAACTGCAGGTACTGTTGTCATAACACGTTTTAATGCATTTTGAAAAGCGTTGACAGAGGCTTTAACGTGTACATCACGAAGCCTATCTGTAGTATATCTAAATGTAGGTTTTTGATTTCTATGAAAAAGTCTATATCATCACGGTTGATTATTCCAGAGTGTCATTAATCTATTAAATCGTGCTGCCGGATATGTGTCTCTAAGATATTGTCAATCTCTACTACGATTGTCTTTATGCATAGATCCTATTGCGTCTCTATATGCTCTTGGAGCTCGTATTTTATCTACAGGTAAATCATTCATCGATGTTCAAAGTTCTTCTGGAGTTGGAAATCTACCTAAAGATTCCTTCATTTTTATAAATTGTGGAAAAGTATATTCAGATGTAATTACTGCTCCGATTTCAGAAGAAGGTGTTTTATCACTAGATTGTGCTTTATTAAATGCCAAATCACGCATAGAACTTAATTCAAAATCAAAGTATGGTTGTTTTCCTGTTCTAGTTACTTGTCCAGACATCAAAGTAGTGTTTTGAAGAGGTGATGTTGTTCCAAATACATTATAATTTGGACTTAAATAATCAAATAAATGATTTCGTATTGCATGATGTAATTCATGTGCAAAAGCAGTGTCCGTGAAATCATAATCAAAAGGAACTGTTATTGTAGATCCACTTGCGTGTCCTCCTGTACCTGGTCTTGTATATCCATGGGTTATTGAAATATATTTAGCTGGATTTGCAAAAACATCTTTGATATGTTGAATATCTACATTAGCAGCGATATCTCTTGATTGGGATATAGCTTGTAAAAAGTTTGAAAGATATTGTCGTCCTGCATATTCTCTCATATAATCTAACACATCTTGATGTTTAGACATATCATATGGAGCCTTATCTCTAGACATTTGCAGTATTTCTCTAAATAAATCACTACCCGTTATTTTTCCATGATATGTATCGCCAGTTCTAAACTCATCTTTATGCGTATTAAATACAGGCCTTATATTTTTAATATTCAATCCATATGTTTCTTCAGGATTTCCGTTTATAAATGCATCTCAATCGTCTACTGTTAAGTTTTCTACAGGTTTTCCAAAATAGTTAGAAAAGTTAGTACTTAAAGATTCTATATTATTTGGAATTGCAGTTTCTCCAAAAGATTGTGTACTATTTCCAGTTGGAGTTGTAAAATCTGGAAGTGGCATAAAAGTTTTCTTTTTAGATCAACGATCTAATGGACTTTCTCTAAATTGCCAAGTCATGTGATTGCCGTTAGTTTCCCCATACGTTTTACTTAATTGTTTAGACGCTAAACGTTTATTTAACATATCAAATACTCCAGGAACAGTTTCTTTATATGTGCCATCTAAATCAAGTAAATATGGATCTTTAAATAACATTGCGTCTTTTATTCCATAACCTAAACTTAAGCCAAGAATATCTTGAATATCTCCTTCTTTGTTTAGTCCAGGATCTATTTTTGCTGGATTACTTAATATATGATTATAAACGTCGTCAACAGTCGCTGTATTCGGAAGGTTTAATCTAGAAGTATATAAATCTTTATAAGCGCCTATCGTTTGTTTTAATTTATCCTGATTTATATAAAATCTTCCAATTCCTCCTTCTGGACGAGCGTAGTCTATAAAAGGTCTACCTTGAAAATACGTAAAGTTTGGATCTGACATCACCTCACGCATATCTGCAAACAACATTGGTTTAGAACCTTTATAAAAATCTACCATATCTGGTATATTTAAACTATCTCCAAACACTCCTTTTAAAGGTGTGAGACTTGTTTGTGGTCTTTGATACGCTTGTTTTTGAGCACTAGATGCAAATGCCATCTGAGGAAATAATGTGAATTTAGATGATGATGGAGATTGATATGAATATATATTTGATCCTGGCAATTGATTAGAATTATACTTGGGTGTTTGATCTTCTGCGAAGAAAGTTCTTTGATTAACACGACCTACATTTGTTCTTAATTCTGGACGCATAAACCAACGAGGAACGTCTTTTCCAGTTTTAGATAAATATTTTAACGCTCCTTGCATTCCAGCCTTTCCAAACAAATTATAACCTTTTCCAAAACCAGCAAAACTTCCAACTACTTCTCCAAGTGGTTCAAACAATTGCTTATTAAAAGTATTATCTAATGCATATCCTATCTCGTTTCCTATTTTTGAGCCAGCATAAGATCCAGCATATCCTCCAAGTGTTTTTAATACGCCTAGTCCTAATCCAGATCCCATTACTTCCGGAGCAAACGGCAATAGAAACAGTGATGGATGCTCTTGTTGTAAAAATCCATCTGTGTTATTTATACCACTTGCTCTTCCTTTGTGCTCTCATGTGTCTCTTCATTTTCTATTCGCAAGGCCTGTCATTACAGAATCTGCTGAATTAGTAACTGTTGGAATTCTAAAATCAGGTAATTTTAACTGATAAAATTCACTAGGACGTTCAGTTACAGATTGGGTTTCGTGCCCAGGTTTTTGTAATATTCTTTTAAATCATTTTCACATAATTATCTAAATTTCATTTAATTATTAAATCTGTACATTACGCTGCGAATATAGAGAAAAATTTTGAAAAATCAAAATTTATTTTTATCTTTGATGGAAATTTAGAAGTTTAACATTTAAAATAAAAAATATGCCAGAAAAAGATAAACAAAGACAGCCAGGTGAATCTATTTTTGCCTGAAGAAGACGAATAAGAAACAATAATAAATTTGGTCAAGTTTCTAGTTTAGAAGGTTCTGTTACTACCGCTGATCGTCCAGATCAAAAGCCAACTGGAAATTGATTTCAGAGAATTAGAAAATTCTTGCATCCTTACGGTACTACAGGTGATATGAATCGCACATATCAACAAGAAGAACTATCTTTAATACACGATACTAATGATTCGCATGCAAATTTATATCCTAATCAAGTATATAATACGTTTGAAAGAATTATGAATTTTCAACCATGAAGACAACGATATGATGATTTGCAAAGACGAACAGATGAATATCGTGGTAATTATGCATCTAGTTTACTTCCGTGAAAAAGAAATTCTGGGCCAAATGATTTTTTATCTCAATTGTGAAGATGAAATTCTAGAAAGAGAGGTTATTTAAGTGGACAAAATCTTAGTTTTTCAAAACGAGGTACGGATATGATATCATTAGATAAAAATGTAATTCGTGTAGGTCCACATACTAAACAATCTACAGCGTTATTTAATGAATTTGTAGAATCCAAACGTCCATCTGTTCGGCAGGCATCAGAATATCAAAATGGAAATGTAAAATCTTTTGGAGATTTATATGATATTCCAGTAGATAATGTATCACTATATGCAGGAATAGAAAATGGACATTTTAAATTAGATTCTTTAAACAACTTTAATCCAGAAACAACTATTTATCCTGCAAGAAATATTAAAAAAGGCATGCTTCCAATCACAAGAATTAATGTAAAAGATTTAGATTCTGATGAGGTTCCTGAGGAACCTACTAAACAACATCTTTTAAATAATTTGTGACACACTATAGATCCATTTTGATTCAATCGGCCTCATAATAGATGAAATAAACACGATTATACAAAAGATCCTGAGTTTAATACTATACAAAACGAAAGATTAGAATCCTATCAAAATCATGCGAATAAAATAGACTCTTTAATAAGAAAAGGCAATTTACGTCAAGCTACATCTGAAATGTATCCTGATTCTGGAGGACATACCTATAGTATAGGCTTTTTAAGAGATATGAATAATTATCTACGACGTGCCGTAACTGATGATTTCGGTGTTACCACTCTCTCTTATGAACCAGAATGACTTCAAAAGCAAAGTGATTCTTTACATTTATTAAAACGTAAAGTAGCAGGATCGATATATAGTGGCAATGGGAACACAATCAGAGGTTCAAAATACACTTACGTTGATACTGAAGGAAACGAACATCCTATATCTGATTATAATGCATCCATCTTGGATAGTAAAATGATATTAGCAAATCCAAATGGAGGAATGTTTGTTGGAAAGTTTCAAGACATGAATCCAGAACAATTCACATGATTAAATAATTGATTATCTATGTATCCTTCATGATTATTAAAACCTGACCTTGGATCCTTTAGTCAATATCGTACAGATAATCCAACAGCTTCTGAATATCTTAAACAATATTACGAACATCCTGATGCTAAAGATCCTAATGTATTTATTGTTGGAACAACAGAACCAAACGAAGCGTTTAAAAAAGGTGGAGTAATAAAAGATCAAAACGAAGATGTTGTAAAATTATCAAGATTTAAATCAAAATTACACAAATAAAAAGAAAACCCCGGCCAAATGGTCGGGGTTATTTGTTTTTATTTTCTATAGTCAGCTTTATGATTTACCAATCACTCAATAAATCGTTTATACTCAGGAGTTACTTTATATTCACCATTGTTAATTGATTCTAATAAATATTCGGGATTAGATAACATTACAGAATGATTAGATGGATCCGAAACTCAATTATAATTTAGTTCAGATGATTCTGGTAATATTCTGCCATACCCATCTTTTTTAGGTGTTCCTAAACTATATGGATAGTTATCCATATCTAAACCCTCTGCCCTACCTAGCTCATTTAATTTTTCAAAACTTGGAATTTGTTTTGCGTGTAATTTGGTTCAATTTCTATTGATTTCGTCAATTTTTGTCTTTAGTTCCGATTCTCTATTTAATAGTGTTTGTGCTCTTTCGCTAACCAAATCTCTACGAATTGCATATTTCTCGTTTGCCGGAATCTTATCCAATTCTCCTTTTACTGATTTTAGTTCGTTTATTAAAGATTCCATTTCCGGATTAAATTCTACGTCAATTCCTTTGCTTTTATAATAGTCAAAAGCACTCCTATCTCCAGTTAATATTTTCGAACCTCTACTACTTATTTTTAACCCCTCATAGTTTGGAAAAAATGTATCCATTATAGCAATATCTACAGGTGGCGTTTTTGATCTAATATTTCTATATGGAAGAAGTACCGTAGTAGGTGCGTCATCTCAGCTTCCCATAAAATGACTTACAACTGGCTCATTTAATGAAAAATGGATTGATGCCAACTTTTTACTCTTTTCTGGAGATTCAAATACAAATTCGCCTTTTTCATTTATTGTTCAGGGCTCATAATTACGATTAATTAAACTATAGTCATAATATGGTGCTTTCGGTGTTCCGTGTATTTGAATATTTCGTTCTCCTTTAGTTCATCCTAATTTTTCTTCAAAAGATATAGGTTTGCTTCCAGCAACAACCTCTTTTGGTTTATACAAAATAGGAACCTCTATTTTATCTGCAACAAGTTCTCCAAAAGGAAACACCTCTCCAACTGTTGGTTGCATCTTTAATCCTAAAGTACGAGTTTGTAAAGTTGGCTTAAATCCAAGCCCTTCAAATCTTTTTAGACCTGCTAATCCTCCTTTAGACACACTTCCTCAAGTACTTAAAGTAGATCCACCAGGAATAGCATCTGCCACAGCTTGGAACAACATTTGTTTTTGTGGTTCGGACAAAGCGTTTCTTCCAAGAGTTTTAAAATGTATAGAATATTGATTCGGCTCAATATCTTTTATAAGTTGAAAAGTATTAAACGGATCTCCATCTATAGAAAAAGATCTTGCTTCGTTTACTATTTTTCCATCTCTAGAAACTCTCGCATACGGTTCAGATACGGTTACTCTTGGAATGTGTTGTATTGTTTTTGAGGTCTCTTTTATACTTTGATTGAATGTTTTTGGTTCTGTTTTTGCGGCTTTCTGAAGTAATGTTTTTATTTTTGGAACCAAACCTGCTTTTTGAAGTTTTATAATTCCTCCGTTTTTATATCTCATATCTATACTATGAAAATTATCACGTTTTACAATAGGAATTATTTCACCTGCGTCTGTTTTAGTAATTGCTGATGAAAATTTAATCATTCTTGGATCGAATATACCGTACGTATCAGATAAAAACGGATCTACAACATTTTTATATACTACTGCATCGTTTCCAGAATTCATGGCTTTTCGTACTTGTCTTGCAGCTACATAACCTGTTGGAACTTGTTTTCCGTTTATGATTAGTGGCCTTACAAACTGAGTTGAATAACCATAACGCATAGCGTCTTTATGGGTTTTATCAGTAGGAATTACGTATTTATCTGGGAACGCAGAATAATTATAATCGTGAATTAATGGATTTTTAATATTAGCGTATACATCAATAATGTCTCCAAAACTATCATATCCTCCTAATCTTTCTCCTTCTTCTAATGAAGCTCTATTTTTACTGATAGCTTTTTCGGCATTTTCTATAAATGTGTTAAGTGTTTCTTTCGTAACACTACTTCCATTTATTTTATATCCTCCTTTTTCTGTATCTTTAGATAGTATTTCATATACATCACCATTATCTCTATTACCATATTCAGAAATAAAACTGAGATCGTAATTATCAAAATCTCAATCTGGGATTGATTCTCCTGATAAAATTTTGTCTTTATTTCTTTTTATTATATCAAGATTACTAATATCTCTAGATAAATTATTTCGTTGATTGCTTATTGCTCGCATATCAGGTATGTCTTTCATTTTCATTCTTAACGCTTTTATTTGTGCATTAAGTTTTTGTACCTGTTCAGCACTAAGCGTCTTAAAATTTAAAGCTTTTCTTAAATCATATCCAAGCTTAGGTGATAATATATTATCAATAAATTCACGTTGTAATTGTCTTTCTTTATCATCAAGAACGTGTCACGAATACTTTTTATTATTTAAAGCAGCATCAATGTTATCATAGTATTTCATGCGTTGTTCTATTTCTTGTCATCTTGCTAAATTTCTATAAGATGTAGCTGTATTTTTAGACGAAGAAAAAGAAAATGTATTTTCACTATCTATTGGTATTTTTTCATTAGTGATAGGATCTATATAATAACCGCTTCCAGTATTAAAACCTCTTTTAGTTATATCAAATGCAGTAATATTCTTTTTTCCAGTACCATGATATAAGTGTAAAGGCATTCCGTATTCATCAATAACTTTGGTGTCTGGCGCTTTAATTTTAAAATGTAAATCTCTTAATCTTTGTGCTTCTTGAATGTTTCCAGAATTTACTGCAGCGTTATATCTAGAATTTCATTGTTGATATCCCCAATAATAAGGATCTTCTAACGCTTTTGGACTACTACGTAAAGCTTTCGGAATTCCAAGCCTTTCTGCTTCACTAATTGGCTTAGCTATTTTTCTAATTATTGGAAGTACTTTCCCATTTTGTAGTTTATATATCATAATTGAATTCAATTTTAAATGTACATAATTATTTGCAATTATAGTAAATAAAATTGAATTTTCAAAATTTATTTTTATTATTTATTTTCTGATTTCGATTTAAACACAATTGATAACTCTTTTCTTTTCTTTAAATCTCCCTTCCAAAACATTTCTGGATTAATTAAATATTGTCCTTTGACTTCTGTTTTAGTCACTTCTCCTGTTTCTTCATCTACTTCTTCTGAAAATACTTTCTGTATCGCATTATTTTCAATTAAATCATTAAGAGCTCTAGTAAAAGTAGCTGGAGCAAGTTTTAATTCTTTTTGAAGTTGACTTCGTAATCCAGCAGATAAAATAACTTCTCCCGTATCAAATTCTGCTAATTCCATTAGTTTAGGAAGAAGTTTTAAAGAATTCACACTTGTAATGTTATACATCCATTTAACAAAGTTTACAAAAACCATATAAAATTTATCTTCATCTGTTTTGTATTGAAAGTTTTTTTCAATAGTTTCCACTTTTTTATTTCCGTTTTCGTCGTAAAACGTTCTCTCTGAGGATTTTATAAAACCTTTTGCCATTTTAATTTTTGATTTATAAGTTAAACATTTTGATTTCTATGATTGATCTTTTTATTTTAATATCAATTATGTTGATTTATATGATCAATTATTTGATACAAAAGTAAAAAATATTTATGACATATGCAAACTTTTTTGATAAAAAAATCAAAAAATCGCTCACCAGAATCAAAAGTTCGCTCACCTGAGTCAAAAGTTCAATCATCTGAGTCAAATCAAAAAGTGGTTAATTTGTTGATTTTCAATTACTTATATAGTTATACATATATAATCTAATTAGGACTGAATGAAAAAAGTGTATGTTGAGAGGTAGGAAGAAGTGTTATGTATTTACTCCCCCGCCCCTAGCGAATGGGAAATCGGTTTCGTTTGGAGCACCGACCGGGGTGGGGTCATTTATTTTGAATTCCCATTAAGACAAAGCGATTAAACAAGTTAATCACATTATGATGTACACACTCAAAAATGGTGAGATGATTCTCAGCGAGAGTCAACTTGCCACGGTTTCCGCTAACGAAAGGCGGAGTTCCTACTTTCCTGTGGGAACAATGTTCGACTTCACCAACGCTACCTTTGTCGGATATAAATCCTCCAAAGGTAAGCAGTTGGCGAAAGCCGAAGTCAAGAAGTTCAACCCTGGTGACAGCAATGGTGCAGACCATATGCTTCCGTTCACGATGCTTATGCTCGCTCCTTTCCAGCAGGAAAGCCTGCTGGAAAAGACCGAGTTCCAGAAGCGTCTGAACAAGTGCTCGAATGCGGGCGAAGTTCTCGCCCTCATTCGTGAAGGCGGTCACCAGAGAATCAAGTGCGTCGAAGTCGTTGAAGCGTCTGTCGTCCCCTACGGGGAATCGACAGCCCGCATTCAACGCTTCTCCGTGTGGGATTGGGTTTAATCGCTCGTCCTAAATCCTCTTAAAGAATACAGAGCCTCTGGCTCTGTATTCTTTTTTCAGATTTACTCCTCACTCTTCCCATTAAGACAGAACTATTAATTAAGACTGAACTGGTGTGTAGTGTGTAGTGAGTAGTGTATACTCATAAAACACTAATATGACATGTGGCATGCAGATGTTGGTTCGCAAACTCAAATCTGTATGAAGTATATCATATACCGCAGTAAGGTCATGTCTTACGAGATGTACCTGCTGGAGCTCGCGAGACAATAATTGCTCCAATCCAAAACCTCTTCGGAGGTTTTTCTTTGAAACTAACTAAAAATCCATATGAAAATTGATCTTAACATTCCAATTAAGGTTGGAGATCACATTTTTACTACTAAACGCAACCCTATGTATCTCGAAAGATACATGTGTTGCGAATATGTGGTAGAAGATGTAGAAATTCATCTAGGTCCAAACGGAGAAGTGAAACAAATTCTCTATAAGTTAAATGACAACGACAATTGTTGGCATATATACGGTCATGAAACCTGTTTCACAAAAGAGGAGTTCTTTGAACTCTTTCGTAAAGACTTAGAGCAATTAATTTCTCCAGAAATGCGAGAATATTTGTGGAATAAATAAAAAATTTATGAAACAAATTAATACTACTTTACATGGTCTCGATGAGAAACTTCTTGATCGAGACTATGATCGTCCTCCACAAGAGGAAGAGGCAGCATTTAATGATTGGCTGAAACGAAACGGTTATTCTTCGAAAGAAGAATATTATCGTGAAATGGAAGTCAGTAATCAAGGCGAATGGTAAATTATGAGTAGTGTATTTGGGATTGTTAAAGTTGAGAATTCAGTTCTTACTGATAGAACAGATTATCCTTGGACTATTGTCTGTGATACAGAAGGCGACTCTGGTGCCCCAAAAGAGATCCATTGTACAAAGCCATTTCCAGTAGGCACTCGCATTTACTGGGAATATTGGTATCATATTGGCAAGTGGGCATTTGCAGTAATTTAGAAAATGGAGAGGATGAGCCAGGACACTATCATCCTCTCCTATTCTCTAACTCTATACAATTCTTCTCAAAAACTTTCGAAGCGCTATATAACGATACAGATTTGTTCGTTATGAAATGTACTTTTTAAAGCGATGAGTAAGAATATCTCTGGCAAAAGGAAAATTTGAAAACCTTTTTATTATATGATTAATTATAACGAAAACGAAGTCCCCCAGCTTCGGGGAGAGACTGACGGCCGCAGCGCCGTAGTTCTCAATGAAGCAGATCTGGCGAAGGTTACGATGAACGCGGCTGTCACGAACCTTCCGAAGGATGCCATCGTGGAGCACCTCAACAAACTCATCGTCAAGGCGCAGAAGCGTCGTAAGACCGATCCCGACGATGCTCCGAAGAACAACTTCATCCTGATGTCGGTCAACGGCAAGCAGCGGTGGATTGGCGCCGGTACTTTCACCCGTCGTCGTTTCGATGTGGACGGCAATCCGTTCATCTCTCCGGAAGTCGCCAACGACATTCCTGAGGACATTTCCCTCAAGGACTTCTACGAGAAGTTCAAGGAGAAGAAGTATCTGGTCAAGGATCGCATCCAGGTCCAGACCAATGTCTTCGACGATGCCGGTAACCGTACCGAGAAGACGACTACCACGACCTATCCGGTCCTTGTCTATGCTCATTAGGCAAGTGACCGTCTGAGGTAAGTCTATTTACCCGCTTTGACTAGATACTAATATTGGAAAGATTTATCTTGTCCATGAGGTTCAAGTTGGATTAAGCGGGTTCTTTCATCTTACCTATGTAGGTAAAGCAGGGTTGGATTGAGACGCATATAGTGTGATTAACTTTTTTCCTTTTGCATCCAATCCTGTTTTATCTCAAAACTATTCCACCGAAGTAACCAGATAGGTGTATTGCCGCGTCCACACGACAGATATGTGGAACTGGTTTTTCAACAACCTAAAGAGACTTGTGGCTGTCTTATAGCAGGTGAAGCCTATTCCTGCAAAAACTATGTTCCCTTCACATGAACATTATCTGATGTAACTTTGACCGGTTGCATTGGATCTACTCACCTTAAATTATCCCACCAATCGACCGAAAGGTCGGTTTAGGCTATGTAATACCTGGTCAAATAAAGACTATTTTTATTGTGTGTTGCAAATGCCTGTGGGATTGGTTGATAGACTACTATCTATGGGTTAAATCACTTTACCAGACAAACATAAGTGAGAGTTACTGTAGTTGAAATAGTCTCAATTACCTTAACGACATTCGGCGAATAGACAGAGTTTCCCTAATTCCAAAACTGTCGAAAGGAAGGCTTCGGTAGGAAATACAACTATTCAAGGAATGATTTTACTAGAGACAATTGCCAGGTCTATGATAGTTCAAAGATAACTGACCGATTCGTAAGAATTAAAAGGTAAACAGAACACTAGTAAAATAAAACTAACAAACTAAAGAGGGGCTTATCGGATTAAAGTGCATCTGATAAGGCTGACCTCGGAGTGACCAATGGGAGTGCGCAATCCCATACAATACTCGTATATCCTGGGCTTGGTAACCAAAGGCACCAGTAAGCATGAATCTGGCTAACAAGGATTGTACAACTGCAGTAATAACAAATTATATTTACGCATGTGTAAGATGATACCTTGCGTTATAGTTTGTTAGCTAGGCTTGGGGTAACCAGTTAACAACCTCATTTTTTAAACTTGCAGGCTCAAAAGAACCTGACAAAGTGGAGGATGCCTTTAGTCCACCATTCCTGTTGACAAGGCAAGACAGGATTATATGTTGTTATTTTCTTTGATTGACGAGGAATATAAAACCAAAAACACACGATCATGGAAAAGAAACAACTCCTCATCAAGACTCCTCGTAATGAGAAGATCTTCGCAGTGTACACCAACGATAATCTTTCGGGATTTATCGTTGAAGGAACGGGCATCAAAAACATGATGGCCTATCTGATGCTACGAGAGATCCTCTCGGAAGACTTTGCGGAACGGAATTGTTGCAAGATGATTCTGACTCTGTTTGAAGTGCTCCCTGTTCGAGAAGAGTGATGAGCTAGCGCAAAACTCGTTATGACTTAAAGCAAGTAATGAGCGCAACATTTTTTATTCACAACTTATAAGTGGATTGGGAAATCTGACTGTAAGTTAAAATGGTAAATGATGGCAGTTCCAGTTGCTATCTCCAGGTGAAGTTTTGAATGTTTTTTAATCCAATTCGTCAAATTCCTATGAAAACACCAGATTAACGGGTGTCTGGTATTGGATTAACGTTCACAGGACCGTGGACGATAAGAGATATTGCGGCTGATTCGAAAACAGTACGCTATTCCTTGAGGATTAGTGACAGATAAGAATCCTACAAAGAGCGTTATTAGGCTACAGGCTTATATGGAAGTGATTGCCTATTCTTCCAATTTTTTAGAAATCTAAGCTTTGCATTGCGTTATAGCAATAACTCCATCTCTGTCGTGAGACACAGATGGTTTTAGAAATTTATCAACTGCTGTACTTGGAGAGCTGTTGACTTTAATTTTTTTCATTATTGGTTTTCAATCACCTCTGCTGTGAAGCCCAGGTGATTTTTTAAGACTCTTATAAAACAATGATCACAATGGAGTACAACGATGCCGCTGTTATTTCGGCGTTTTTCGCCGTTTATCATCGTTGCCATTGGTTAGAAAATGCATTCGGTTGCAAAAATCATCTGACGAGATGGACCATTGTTTTATTTTAAATATAGTAAAACAACGATCACGGTAAGTAATCACCAAAGAATGAATTAGCTACTCATTTGTGATGAAGTCCGGTCGCAACCTTAAATGAGGAAAATTGCCTGATCAGCAGACCGTTGTTTTACTTTTATTTGAAATTAACTTTAACTAAATATGAGACCTAATAGAATCAAAATCCATCCTGTCGGATTCGTGGCAATTAAAGCCAAAGACAGGAATCAGAATCATACTGGTGAAACCAAAAAATATACCCAGGTAATTCGTATGAAGAATGGTCAGGTTCGTACCATTCAACACTATGAAGCCGGGCACATGTATGGTGGATTCCGGTAATTCTAAACAAACCTTCTAAAACATTCTAAAACCATGTCTAAGCCAATCGACACTAACAGGGTTTCGTCTCTTCTCCGCAAATTCTTTTGCACTAAGAAGAGTCAGATATCTCTCGCCCTCTTTCAAAGAGAGATGAAAAACGTTCTCAATGCTAAAGAAGCGGAGAGATTGTTCACTTGTCTTGTTGACAATGAGCACTTCCTTGAGCCTACTAACAAAAGGTTCTACAAGTGGACTAATATCGTAAAAGAGGATTCGTTCTCTGAAGATAAGGTCCGCGATCTGTTCCTTCTCAATCCCATTCAGACCGTCATGAAGGGACCTGAAGGAGGAAATCCCAAGCTGCAAGAATATCGTGAGAAAGCGAGATACAATCTCGCCAATCTCGCGAAACTGACCGACGATGAAATCGCTGGTTTTGTTGCAGCTGGTCAGAAGGAACTCGAAGACCGAAAGGTCAAGCGGGAAAAAGAGTCTCGTAAAAAAGCTCTTGCTGAGAAACTTGGCTGTTCTGTTGATTCCCTTCAGAGCGTTGCTGAGGAGATTCTCAGTATCCTTTAAGAGCATTGTAAAACTTGTCAGTTGATATTAGTTTTAACTGTCCAAAGGAGTGAATATGTTTGTAGACTCTACTAATGGGTGATAGACTAGTCCCATTAATTCTATGGTCCCCATTTTGTGATTTGGGGTGACGCTGTACTTGGCGACCATAGCAATACCCGAGTCAATTATTAAAAAAGTTGTGTAATCAACCCTACTCACAGATATATCGCCGAAATGTGTAATCTATAGCGACGAAAATGCTATTAAAGGTGTGAGACAAATCCCAGTAAGAGTGATATTTTACTGGGGTTCCGTGCTTGTTGTCATAAATAATGGGTTTATGTTTGACATCACCTGCTCCTGTTGTGAAACACGAGCAGTTTCTTTGGAAATCATTAAAACTACAATATTATGATCTTTCAGATTGATGGACTTGGGATTTACATCACCAATGTCTCTTCTAGAGGAGAAGCTTTAGCCGTTGCAATTTGTTGCAGATGGTTGATTTCTCCTAATAATCTAATTCAAGTAGAACGATTACCTGATGGAATAAGAACTTATTCCATTGAGGATCGTCCAGAATTTAATCCTTCTGCTGTCTTTGCCGTTAAAGGTTTACGGCCTAAGCTGTAGAGGAATGGAACACCGATCCTTGGACGACGAGATACAAACTCGGAGATCCTAAATTCAGGGGCCGACTGCAGGTCTAAAATGCTCGCAAATCCTGATGTGTATGACATGGACGTGATACCAGACCCCCGCAGTACTGGAATTAACCAGTGAGAAACACGTAACATTACTGCGAAGCGTTATTCTTGAGCACCTTGAACGCAAAACCAAAGACCAAAAGGTCTTCCCCCTTTAAAGAGGCTCTCAAAATCCCATATAAAGAAAGTGTTACCAATCACTGACAAATTGGTTTGGGATAATTTTATTGGTTTTAGGTTTTAGTACACATGTCTGTCAAAACCACTTCTGCTGCGAAGCACAAGTGGTTTATTTTTTCTATTGTTATGCTTGTAAGTACAATGTCTTTTTCCGAAATGAAAGATGAATGCTTCAAAGAAGCAGTTCATTATATGAAAGTTGCTACTGCTAAGCATGAAAATAGAATTTTTCATAACAGCGGTAGAGGTGGTACAAAGTACGAAGAATTTTTTCAGACGAAACGAAATAATAGATGTCTTGTAACTTCTACATTACTTCCTACGCTTGAATTTGTTTGTGAATGTGCTTTTTACTTTTTTGATGATACCGGCATTAACATAATTATTGTTTATGGTGATGGCGGAATATATGTGTTTAGAACACATGTAATCAAAAGAGTTCTTCAAAGGTTACGTTTTACTGTGGATGTAAAAGCTTTGGTTAGAACGTTTCTAAAAGAATTTCATTCTCTGGTATATCGATTTGATTACGTAGACGATGAGATTGAATTGGGAACGGAAAATGGAATCTTTTATATTAAACAGATTGCTTCCGATATATTTGTTGCAAAAACATTTATCGGTAAGGAAAATCTTACAAAAACGAAACTTAAGGAGTATTATCGATCTATTGTTGAATATAACGAACATAAGGTTGTTAAATCTCGTTATTTAAATGAGTTTGATAAATGAAAACCATTACCTTAAAAGTTAAAATCAAAGTCCCAGACGATTATGTACTGGATGACGAAGTGTGGCTCCTTGAAGATGCGATGGTTAGTCACGAAAAAGACATAACCATTGAGTCTGTATCCAAGATAGAATAGAGTTATATTCAAGTTAATGCTATTCCGAACGCAGAAAACTACAGTCGGGTATTTGATTCAGCAATGAATGAGTCCGACCATTAATTTGAATATAATGAAATATAGGGTTGTATATTCCCTCCCCTAATATACAGGTTCTTTACATACCTTAATGTAAACGGCAGGTTTCTTGTCGTTAGGATAAACCCGTGAGGGAATAAAGTGGAAAAGAGGTTTATAGACTATCTTTTCTGCGATATTGTCATTAGAGGAATGCTTCGGCACCTAATGATAGTATTCTGTAAGAAAACCACAATCTGTGATAGCGGTGCTTGGTGTACATTCGGGCAGAATGGATAGAGTATTGCGTTGGGGTTGACCGCCCTAACTTGACTCGTGAGAGTGACAAACAGATTTGCTTCAATACTAAAAAGGATTAGCCATCCTTATGGTGTTGATGATGAAAGTTAGTGGACTTATTGCCTTGGCCGGCACTGTAAAAGCTTGACATGTTCTCATCGAGATATCGTTAGGCCGGATTAGCCATCCACAGATCACAGAAATGGTAAGTTCGAACAACTAGTAAAGTGAAAGTCTTGGCGGACAAGTAACAAAGCTGTGTTGATAGTTAAACTACTCAAAAGGTAGCATTCTATTCAAGCACAACCACACAGCTTCAATGGTCATCTATTAAAAATGTTATGTAACATTAGCTCAACGGTAGAGCACTACACTGATAATGTAGCGGTCACGTGTTCAAATCACGTATGTTAAAAAATAAAATTTTTAATGCAAAAAGTGTTGTGCACACTTAGAGACAACAGAGTTATCCTTCTGTAAGATGAAGGCATCATGCGCTCGCAAGGTAATTGATGAGATGAAACAAGTACTTAAGTTCTAACGGGAGGCATCTCGTTAACCTGGCAAGGAGTTCTAAGGAAAGAAGTAGTTTATATATCTAAGTGTAGTGGTTGCAGGTCCCTAGAACCTGTCTCTGTGCTGCCTACCTCAAAAGGGTGTGTTCTAGTCTCGATGAGAGATGAAAATGGCAGTTGTAAAGGTCACGACTCAGCCTATACAAAAATTTCATACGAGAGGGATCTCGTATGGAGTTCTATTTTAATTAATTAGATTATGTGTTATCAAGTTTGCCAATATTGTAAACATTGTATCTGTTCAGTGACTTATGATTTAAAATTTGGACAACCTATAAGTCATAAGTATACTTGTAGAATTACACACAAAGAAAAGAAAAACGATGATGTTTGTAAAAGATTTCGATATAAGCAAGCTATTGTAGCAGCATGAAACAATTAAAAGATAAACAAGTTTCTGATCATCTTTTTTATCTTGTTCTTGCATATCTTGATGAGACTGATTGGAAACCGGTTTTTAATAGACACCTTGAACAATATAATGAAGACGGACGTCCTGTAGTTTCTTTAATGAGAAGTGTAGAATATTCTGTCTTTGAAGAACTCATAGGCGAGGCTGTCGTTTGGTTTAAAAGCCAAACTAAATAAAAGTTATCCACAACGATATTACTCCCAATTGCTAGTCACCGATTCCCGAGTTTATCGTTTAAAAGTTCCATGGAACGTAATATAAACTGTGGTCCTTCCACTTTGACTAGTTTATGCGGATAATTTTTAATCTTACCTGTGGTGTAGAGGTAAACCTCCGAAGTAGTGTAACGAGCTGAAGAGACTACATTATCAGGTGATGACTCTATTCCTGAATATGCGCAATGCCAGAAGCGTTTAAGATGGCCTTTTGTGAAAAGTCTACCTGCAGGAGACGGTATCTCACACCAGTCACAGAAGTATAATGAACGAGAGCTTTGAGATTAGAACTAGTCTTCTACTAGTCTCATCGTAGTCAGAAATGGCACATGAATCTAGCAAGTGTAATGCGTCGATTATGCTTCTAGCCGAAACTTATTGACAGCTAGGTTTTTAGGCGTCTTGTATGGTACTTTCGTTAATAGAAGTACTGAGAAACAACAATCGCTCATGAAATGCATAGTGTAATGCTTATAAGTCATCTTAGTGAAAGGATTGTACAATTTAATTTCAAGTTGAGTGATATCAACTTGAAGTTCCATTTAAAACATTAAAAACCATGATTAATCGGCAAAAGATATTTTGTCAAGGTGGCAAAATATTATTTAAAGTGTTAAATGCAATTAGCGAATGTGGCATCAGAGTACACGGAATTGAAAATGGTCCTGACAATAACTGCTATTTTGGATATAGTATTCGTCATGCTACATCTATTGGATTTGATTTCGGTCCTGAATTTTTTGAGAAAAACGGTTATCAAAAAGTAGACCCTTATACTTTTGCTGTAGCTTGGCTCGGAAAGATTCCAGAAGAAATTCTAGTTGAGGCAAAAACTATCTGCTTCTGTAAAGGAAGTGAGATTTTTAAAAAGGTTTTATCAGAAATGATGAAACGCAATTTGGTTTCTTTTATTAATCCAGAAGCCGCATTAGAAAGAGCTGCTTATAATCGTTATAAATTTGGTATCGGTTCCGATGGTTCTAATTTTGGATATTCTAGTATGGATTATTTCGAGCGCAAAAATTGCATCGAAGTGAATCCAGAAGTATTCGCTGTTATCTGGCTTGGAGATGATGCAGGTTCTATTATCAAATCTGAGGATGAATCAGCTTTGATTGTTGCATCTAAACAGGATATCAAAGTAACTAAAGTAAATGTAATTAAACTTGTAATTAAGTTATGAGTCTTGATAGAAGCAAAATTTATTGTATTGGTTGTGAAGAACTTCCGACCATATTAGCCGAAATTCTGAGTAAAAAGCTGATTGAAATTAGACCAGATTTATTATCGATCTGTATGAAGTCAGATTATCAGATAGCACAAGGTACTCAATGTGCTAATGACATAATGAGATATGCTCATGATTTTAGTGCACCGGGTGCTTTTAGCAATAAAGGTTTTACATGTGTAGATCCTTATACTTTTGCATTTGCTTGGCTTGGGTATATTCCTGAATCGTTGAAAGCTAGTGCGAAAGGTAAAGTTTTTTGTAAAGGTTCTTCTGAGGCTGAGCCAATCCTGACCGCTATCAGAAAAAGTGAAGGTTGGGGACCATTCCCTCTTGCTAGAGCTCGTGATTCTAAATACGAGTTTAGTGAATCTACAATAGGTTCTGGAACTGGTCTAGCATATAATGAAGGTCCTTACTTTGGACAAAAGTTTGGACGTGCTGAAGTATCCCACGAAGTATTTGCTGCTATTTGGTTAGGAACCAAGACTGCAACTGATGTAAAGTGTACTGATGTTGATGTACCTGGTCCTTCTAGAAGATCTGTTATTGTAACAGTAGCTAAACTTCAAATCAAATTGTAATGTCTGTTTTTTTAAAAAAAGAAAACATTTATTGTATAGGCAGTGAAGAATTAGCTAAGGTTCTAAAAGTTATCAAATCTAAAGGAGTCAATGTTGCTCCAGACGAGAGGCATTGGAGCAATTCTAGAAATTCTTTTGCATATTCTCCTACCTGTAAAAATGGCACTATTAGCTATGCATCTGATGTAAATTTTTATAAAGAGGTATATCAATATA
>Ga0310691_10003041_pt1 | contig 20848 bp, 19 predicted proteins | sample 176DNAGHGlowgp2_FD_203887 | JGI IMG/M metagenome (GOLD analysis project Ga0310691, IMG submission 203887) | Sheep rumen microbial communities from Palmerston North, Manawatu-Wanganui, New Zealand - 1766 DNA GHGlow gp2 (v2) (version 2) | ecosystem: Host-associated > Mammals > Digestive system >...
TCGATTAGAGGGGGCTTACTTTTCTGAAAATAAAAACGCAATGCCTGTTTAAGGGCATTGCGGAAGATAATTTTTTGCTCATTTGAGTTTTAGCGGACAGCAATATTAGTGTTTAGTGTTTAGCGTTGAGTGTTCTGGTGAGTCTGACGACACAATAAACAATAAACACTAAACTCTAAACACTAAACTCTATGCATTCTCACCAATTCAATTGCTTCTTTTCCCGTCAGATGCTCTATATCGAAACGAATCATCACCATTCGAGACAAACCTTTCTCAAGCTCCTTCTGCAGTGCTTCATCCTGGTGAGGATTATACCTATTCCCAAGCGTTCGGGCCATTTCCAACTTCTCTGCCTCATCCTCGACGATGTGGATTCGGCCAAAAGCAATGACACTCCGGAAGTAGGTCGTGTACGACTCTGGATGCACTTCGTCCTGTTCGACGACGCAGAAAGACGCCTTCTCACACTTGCGGATAGCATCTATCTTATGTCCGCTCACCGCACTATGGAAATAGATCCGGTCCTGCGTATAGACATAGCTGATGGGAACAGCGTAGGGATAGTCGCCATCACCCAGCAAGGCCAAAGTGCCCGACGTGGCTTTCTGCAGGATGCCAATGCTTTCATCCAGCGAAAGCTGCTGGCGTTTACGCCTCATTTCCCTGAACTGTTCCATAACCTGAAATGTTCGTGAGTTTTTAAGTACAAAGTACCAAGTACGAAGTACAACGTGGATGAAAAGTAACAACTCGTCAACTTGTCAACTTGTTAACTCGTCATCTTAAGTACTAAGACAATGCTTTCAGTCCAATGATTGACCCAATGAGCGTTGTCAAGAAAAGCAACCTCCAAAATGTGGCAGGTTCACGAAAGATGAATATGCCGACCAGCACCGCACCGACAGCTCCAATCCCCGTCCATATCGGATAGGCCGTTCCCAGAGGAATCGTCTGCGTAGCTTTGGCAAGGAATACGGCACTGAGGACATACAGCAGTCCGAACACAGAAATCCACGTCCACCACTCAGCGCCCGTCGCATCTTTTGCACGCCCAAGGCTATAGGTGAATCCGACTTCGCAAAGCCCTGCCACAAACAGGACAATCCAATTCATGCTTTCTTTTAACTCAAATTCAGAGATTCTCGACGAGTGCTACGATCTTTGCCTTCGTCTCGTCCGTCTTCTGCTCATCAATCTTGGCCGTCACGATGCCGCTGTCCTCTGCGCTCCAGTAGTTGCAGATGTCGTGATACTCGGCAACGGCACCAGTATAGACACCAGGAGAATAGGACGACACGAGCAGCGCCATCTTCTGCACCTTGGCAGGTTTGTTCACACTGTACATACGCTGAATCGGAGCCTGAATCTGTGCATTGAGCGTGAAGTAGTAGATCGGAGCAGCCAGCACCAGCACCTCGGCCTCGGCCATCAACGGATACAGTTCCTGCATGTCATCCTTCTGGATGCAAGTCCCGTTACCCTTACCGTGGCAATACTCGCAAGCCAAACAGCCTGCAATCTTCTTCTTCGACACATTCACCAGTGTAACCTGATGACCAGCTGCCTCGGCTGCATTCTTGTACACTTCCGCCATCCATGCGGTATTACCATTAGGCCGTGGAGAGGCCTGCAAAATCAAAATGTTCATAATTTTAATTATAATTATCAATTGTTAATTTTCAATTTTTTCCAGGTAGAAGCTCATCGGGCGGAAACCATCGTTGCAGCTGACCATCGCGCTCATCGGGTTCTGCATCCAACCATCGTAGAAATTGCCCTCGCCACGAGCCAACGCCTCGACAAATTCGCGCATCGACGACCAAGCCGCGGGACACAAGCCCTCGGGCCGACGGCCATCGACCGACACCCACTCGTCTCCCACGCCGACATCGCACGCATGCTCAATGGGATTCTCATACCTCTCCATCAAGTCGGCATACACCGTCTGGCGTACCGCTGTAATCCGCACTTTGTTCATCGTTCTGGCAGAGGTGAATCAGCACCACTGCGACTGCAAAAATACTACTTTTTCGGCAATCAGGCAACATTATCTGCAAAAATAAAAAAAGAAATCGTTATTTGGGGTACCTCTTCTTTCAATAAAAGTCAACCCTACGTTTAGGGTTCGACATCATCACGAGGAAACTCAGCGGATTTTGGCGCGATAGTCTGCCCAACGGGCAAGGATGTTGCTGACGTAGCCGTAGGTTTCGCTGCCTCGGAAATAGCCATGACGGCAGACGGGGTCGTTGTAGTAGGAGGCATCGGACATCCGAAGCACGATGTCGGCGACATGACCCTGCCATACATTGGGATTGAGGCCGTGTTTCTCTGCCAGCCGTCGGGCGTCATCAACATGGCCTGGACCGGCATTGTAGGCTGCGAGGATGAAGCTTGTGCGTTCGGCAGCCGGAATCGCGGCATAGCGCTGCTGCAGAGTTTTGATGAAGGCTGTGGCACCACGCAGGTTTTCGGCTGGGTCGAACACAGCTGTCACTCCAAACGAGCGGGCAGTGGAGGGCATGAGCTGCATGAGTCCCTGGGCACCCATCCACGACACGGCGTGCGGGTCGAAGCCACTCTCCTGGTATGCCTGCGCAGCCAGGAGCCGCCAGTCCCAGCCCAATTCGCGCGCACGTATCTTTATGTAATGGTCGTAGCGCGAAATCTGTCCGGCGGCTGCGTTGAGTACCGGACTGGCGGGATGTATGCTCGGCGCGGCAGAGGCCGAACCACTGCGAGTGCGACGATGGTGGGGCGACGAACTGATGGGCGGCAGGGCAAGGGCGAGCAACTGCGAGGACGTGCTGCGCAGCCAGCGGTCCAGCGTGTCAGCCAGTTCGCCCGAACTGCTGCGAACGAGCCATGCCACATCTCCCTGCGGACGAAGTGTAGGGTCGCGTTCGAGGGTCGAGAGTGTGTCGAGCAGGTGGGTAATTGCCGTCTGACCACAGAACGACACGTCGGCTGGCAGGGTGTCGGCCACACCGACTCCGTAGGCCACCAAATCGCCATCACCGGCCATGAGTCGGCTGAGAAGTTCGCTACGACTGCGGCACACCTCCACTCGCACGCTCACTCCGATGCTGCGTCCGAAAGCCTCGGCCAAGCGATACTGCGGACCGAAATCCTCGCCACGCCATTCGAAATAGCTGGCCGGACCGTAGAGGGTGAGTGCGATGAGTTCGCCCACCTGCTGGATGTCCTGCAAATCATACTGTGCAAGTGCGTCGGCACCGTCATCCTTCGTGGTGAACACGCCTTCGGCCACTGTGGATGGGGGCTGTACGCAAGCCGTCAGCAGGGTGAACGTGAGCAGTAGAGCGAATATGAATCGTAGTTTGAGAAAGTTCATTTGTGGAAATATCAAACATTTGAGGCTGCAAAAATAGACAATTTCTCAACGTTTTGCAAAATTTTTAATTTTTAATTTTTAATTATTAATTTAATGTCGTATCTTTGCAGCGCAAGTAGAAAAATTGCACATTTTATCTGCGAATGTATTGTAAAGCTGACCAACTAACTCATCAACACAGCAACATGAAACAGACAATTCTCGTGACAGGTGGAACGGGCTTCATCGGTTCGCACACCACAGTCGAACTCCAGCAGGCAGGCTACGAAGTAGTCATCATCGACAATCTCTCGAATTCGAGTGCCAATATCGTGGATGGCATCGAGAAAATCACTGGCGTGCGTCCCGCCTTCGAAAAGGTGGATTGCTGCGACATGGCAGCCCTCGAAGGTGTGTTCAAGAAATATCCAGGCATCAAGGGTATCATCCACTTCGCAGCGTCGAAAGCTGTCGGTGAGTCGGTCGAAAAGCCCCTACTCTACTATCGCAACAACCTCAACTCGCTCATCAACCTGCTTGAGCTCATGCCCAAGTACGACGTCAAGGGCATCATCTTCTCGTCGTCCTGCACGGTCTATGGACAGCCGACAGCCGAGAACCTGCCCGTCACCGAGAAGGCTCCTATCCAGAAAGCCCTCTCACCCTACGGCAACACGAAGCAGGTGAACGAGGAAATCATACAGGACTACATCCACAGCGGTGCTCCCATCAAGAGCATTATTCTCCGCTACTTCAACCCTATCGGTGCACACCCCAGCGCACTCATCGGCGAACTGCCCAACGGAGTGCCCATGAACCTGATTCCGTTTGTCACTCAGACCGCCATCGGCATCCGCAAGCAGTTGAAGATTTTCGGCAACGACTATGACACGCCCGACGGTACCTGCATCCGCGACTACATCTACGTAGTCGATCTGGCAAAGGCTCACGTCAAGGCCATGGAGCGTGTGCTCGACAAGCCTGAGACCGACGCCGTCGAGGTATTCAACATCGGCACGGGCCGCGGACTCTCAACCCTCGAAGTGGTCGAGGGCTTTGAGAAAGCCACAGGTGTAAAGCTGAACTGGGAGTTTGCACCTCGCCGCGAAGGTGACATCGAAAAGGTGTGGGGCAATGTGGACAAGGCTAACAAGGAACTTGGCTGGAAGGCCGAGGCTAATATCGACGATGTGCTCCGTTCGGCATGGAAGTGGCAGCTCAAGCTGCGTGAGGACGGAATACAATAAAAACTATAATCCCATACTACGTTTCTATTAAATGTAGTTTTGTCGTGTTTTATTTTGTGTTTGTGTTGTGGCTATTCTTTTGCGTGAGCAACGGGGTAGCCCTTTTTTTGACCTTTCTGACCAAGCACACACATCCCAGCAATAGACACATCCCAGCAATAGACACATCCCAGCAATAGACACATCCCAGCAGACCCACCCCCGACCCCTCCCTTGCAGGGAGGGGAGTAGATACAAAATCCCCTGCAAACATCAAGTGTTTGCAGGGGGTTCATATTGACTGTCTTAGTAACCACTCCCCTCCCTGCAAGGGAGGGGTAGGGGGTGGGTCTATTCCCTCTAAGGGAGGGCTCGGGGGTGGGTCCGTTAATTTTTAATACCGCCGCTCCAAAGCCTTCAGTTCCTTCCCCTTATTCAGTTTATAATACGTTTCGCGAAGGCCAGAGAGCCAAAGATGTGAATCATTTTCGTTAAACTGGCGAGCTTGCTCGAACGACTTCATAGACAGGGTATAGAGCGAATTGAGGTAACGACGGTTCTTTGCGTAGTCCTTGTCTCCAATCTTGAGATTGGTACGATTATAGAAGTCATGGGCTTTCTCAAGATAGACATTGCCCAGCGCAGCATGGGCTTCAGCGTCGTCGGGAGCCAGCTGAATGGTTTGCTGAAACACCTGGATCGCTTCATCAAGTTGGTGTTGACCTTGCAGCATCTTTCCCTTCAGGTAGAGGAACTTGCGGTCACTCGGCTGGAGCTGAAGCAGACGGTCGAGTACGGCAAGCGACTGCTGGTAGTCGGGCACAGCGTTGTAGTGACTCAGCAACGAAGTGTAGAAATAATCATAGAGCGGATAGTGCATAAATCCCATTTGCAGCGTCTGCAAATAGTTTTGCTCATCCCCCAACTGCTGGAACGATTTTGCCTTCAGCTCGAGCATGAGCGCACGTTGCGTAGTGTCAACAGCAGTGATGGGTTCGTAGCGCAACACTTTGGCATATTGCTGGTTTGAGAATGCGGCAACGACGGCCAGTCGAGCCATTTCGACGCTATCTACATCGAGCGGTTGCACGCTTGCACTCACCTTTTCTTTCTGGACAAGCGGATGATCGATTGTCTGCAGATAGGTTTCGAGCATGGGCAGGGAGTGGGCGTAGTCTTTCTTCTTGAAAAACCACTTGCCGCCACTGCGAAGATTGTTGCGAAAGTCGGTCAGGGCAGCACTGACGTTCGAGCTGTACTTCGGACGGATGCGTCCTTTTGCATCGGGCAGACGGTCGAGCGAATCGGTGCGTAGTGCGTAGCGGTAGGCTTCGAGGATGTGGTTAAAGTAGCGAGCTGTGTCGGGTCTCTGGTTCAGGAAGATAGCACGGCTCTGCTGACTTGCCAACTGTCGCTGCGCCGTGAGCTCATAGTTGCAGAGTTCTGCATCGGTGGCAGCCTCGGGATACTGGGCGAATGCCTTTCGCAGCAACTCGCTGCTCTTATCGTACTTCTCGGCCTTATTCTGAATCTTTACTTCCTTGACAAGTTTCTTGCGCACAAAGGGAGTTGGCTCGGCCGGCCGTTCCTGAGCCGACAGTTGCATTCCAAAGAACGCAAACAGCAGGGTTATGATGAGGGTGAGTTTTTGCATACCAATACGAGTTGACAAGTTGACGAGTTGACAAGTTGACGAGTTGACAAGTTGACGAGTTGTTACTTTTCATCCTTCGTTGTACTTCTTTTCACTTTTCACTTTTTTCTTGTTCGTTGCCTTGTCGAGAAAACGTCTGACGCTATTCGAAGGCAAAGTTACGCAAAAATGTCGAGTTTTAGGTAGCTGGCTCTGCATTTCTCATTTTTTTTCCTTATTTTTGCAAAAATCTTAACGTTTGAAGTTTGAAGTTAACGAGTTGACAAGTTGACGAGTTGTTACTTTTCACTTTTCACTTTTCACTTTTCACTTTTAATGAATCAACACGACATGGATCAACAGCAACGTTACATGATGCGCGGCGTCAGTGCCGCCAAGGAGGATGTGCACAACGCCATCAAGAACATCGACAAGGGACTTTTTCCCCAGGCTTTCTGCAAGATTATCCCCGACATCCTGGGGGGCGACCCCGAGTGGTGCAATATCATGCACGCCGACGGCGCTGGTACGAAGTCGAGCCTTGCCTACATGTACTGGAAGGAGACGGGCGACCTAAGCGTCTGGCGCGGCATTGCGCAGGACGCTCTCATCATGAACACCGACGACCTGCTCTGCGTCGGTGCCGTCGATAACATCCTCGTTTCTTCGACCATCGGACGCAACAAGATGCTGGTGCCTGGCGAGGTCATCTCGGCCATCATCAACGGCACCGACGAACTGCTTCAGCAGATGCGCGACATGGGTATCGGCATCTGGGCAACGGGCGGCGAGACAGCCGACGTGGGCGACCTGGTGCGCACCATCATCGTCGATTCGACCGTCACGTGCCGTATGCGCCGCGCCGACGTCATCGACAATGCCAACATCCGCCCTGGAGACGTGATTGTCGGTCTTTCTTCCACTGGCCAGGCAACCTACGAAACAACGTACAATGGTGGCATGGGATCGAACGGACTGACCAGTGCCCGCCACGACATGTTCGGCAAGTATCTGGCAATGAAATATCCCGAAAGCTTCGACCACAACGTACCGCAGGAACTCGTTTACAGCGGACGCTACGCATTGCAGGATGACGTGGAAGGCGCACCTGTCAATGCAGGAAAACTCGTCCTCTCCCCCACCCGCACCTATGCACCCGTCGTCCGCAAGATGCTGGACGAAGGACTGCGTCCGCTCATCCACGGCATGGTACACTGCACCGGTGGCGCACAGACCAAGGTCCTGCATTTCGTCAGCGACAACTGTCGTGTGGTGAAGGACAACATGTTCCCCATTCCGCCACTCTTCCGTGCCATTCAGGAGCAGAGCCAGACCGACTGGCAGGAGATGTACCGTGTGTTCAACATGGGCCATCGTCTCGAAGTGTATCTCGCTCCGGAACATGCGCAGCAGGTCATCGACATCAGCCGCTCGTTCAACATCGATGCACAAATCGTCGGACACATCGAGGAAGGACATAAATCACTCACCATCAAATCGGAATTTGGCACGTTTGAATACTGAATTCATCCTGAAACCAACATTTTACACGTCAATCTTCTTCAATCTTAACGTCAATCTCTTTCAATAGAAATGCTGAACTTTGAAGAATATAAACAAGTTGTATATGATATCATTGGAGCATCTATGGATGTTTACAATGAATTGGGCTTTGGGCTACGCGAATCGGTGTATCAAGAGGCTTTGGAGATTGAGTTAAAAGAACGGAGCATTCTTTGTGAACGTGAAAAATATGTCCACATTTATTATAAAAAGCATGAATTGAAGCAGTTTTACAAGTTGGATATGTTGGTGAACGGGAATGTCATTGTAGAATTGAAGTCTGCGCAAGAACTCACTTCCGACCATCGTTTACAACTTTTTAATTATATGCGATTGACCCACATGCCAGTTGGTCTTCTCATCAACTTTGGCGACATAGATATTTTGCAAGGAGAGCGCTATGTTCTTGATTCTTTGGATTATTGTCATAGAGTTGACAAAAACATGCATCTACTTGATATTTAATCATATTGATGTTAAGATTGATAAAGATTGACGTGTAAAAAATAATACATCGTTTTATGACTAACAATATACTTGAGAAACTGGAGGGGCTCATACCCCGCTTTGAGGAAATCAGTACGCTCATCACCGACCCCAGTGTCATCGCCGACCAGAAGCGATATGTGCAGCTGACGAAGGAATACAAGAACCTGGAGGACATCATGCATGCCCGCAAGGAATACATCAACGCCGTGAAGGGACTGGAAGAGGCCAAGCAGTTGCTCGCCACCGAAGACGACCCCGACATGAAAGAAATGGCACGTGAGGAAGCTGCTGCCTGCGAACACCGTATTCCCGAACTGGAAGAACAGATCAAGCTGCTGCTCGTGCCGGCCGATCCCGAGGACGGAAAGAACGTGACGATGGAGATTCGTGGCGGAACGGGCGGCGACGAGGCTGCGCTCTTTGCCGGCGACCTTTTCCGCATGTATTCGAAGTACTGCGAACTGAAGGGTTGGAAAGTCACGGTCTCGAGCTTCAGCGAGGGAGCTGCCGGAGGCTACAAGGAAATCATCTTCAACGTCACCGGCGAAGGCGTATATGGCATCCTCAAGTACGAGTCGGGCGTTCACCGCGTGCAGCGTGTTCCCGTCACCGAGACGCAAGGCCGAGTCCACACCAGTGCTGCCACCGTGGCAGTGCTGCCCGAAGCCGAACCGTTCGACGTACAGATCAACGAAGGCGAAATCAAGTGGGACACCTTCCGAAGCAGCGGTGCGGGCGGTCAGAACGTGAACAAAGTTGAGTCGGGTGTTCGTGCCCGCTACGTCTGGACCAATCCCAACACGGGCGAGAAGGAGGAAATCCTTGTCGAATGTACCGAGACGCGCGACCAGCCCAAGAACAAGGAACGTGCGTTGGCCCGACTGCGCACCCGCATCTACGACCGCGAGCATCAGAAGTATATCGACGACATCGCCTCACGCCGCAAGACGATGGTCAGCACCGGCGACCGTTCGGCCAAGATTCGCACCTACAACTATCCGCAGGGCCGCATTACCGACCACCGCATCAACTATACCATCTACAACCTCGCCGCCTTCATGGACGGCGACATCCAGGACTGCATCGACCACCTCATCGTGGCAGAGAATGCAGAACGACTAAAGGAAGCACAACTATGAAACTGACCTCCACCATCGTCACCGCCTTTCAGAACAGCGTTCGTCGTTTTCCGTTGCCATCTGCCTTTGTCACCCTCCTGACAGTCGTGCTCATCATCAAGATATATGACAACAGTACGATAGCGGACCGCACGTTCTTTACCCTGTGCTACTACTTCTCCGTCGGTTTTCTGCTGACATTGACGCTCCGGCTTTGGGAGGAAGAGAAGGTCAAGCGCAACACAGCCCGAATCGTCAACTCGATTGCCCACGCTCTGTTGCTTGCCGATGCCATCTATCTATACAACGTCTATACGGAAACAGGCAGTTTGGAGTTGGTTGTGGCACACGGCTCAGCCATCTTTGCCTTGTTCATCTCCCTGTTTTTCCTATCGTTCTGGCGCGAGAAAGACGACATTGTGTCGTGGAACTTTACCCTGCAACTCATCCTGAATGCCTCTATCTGCGCCATTATTGGCCACGTCATGATGGCAGGCATGAGTCTGCTGCTTGCATCGCTCGACTTGCTGTTCGGCATTGACGTTGATGAAAAATGGTACTTCATCCTAGAGTGCATCTTCGGCCTCTTGCTTTCGGCGTTGCTCTTTCTGGGACGCATACCGCAGGGAGCGAAGAAGCATGACCGCCATCCGCTTGATTCAAACTTCCTCAACGTCGTCGTACGTTTCCTTTTCCTGCCGCTTGTCGGCCTTTACATCCTCGTTCTATACCTCTATGGAGCAAAGATTCTGCTGACTTGGGAACTGCCCGACGGATGGGTGTCATGGCTGGTATGTGCCTCGATGGTGGGTTGCATCGTCATTGAGTTCGGCCTCTATCCAGTGCGCAAGTTGCAAGACAAACGTGCCGACCATCTCATTGCGCGATGGCTTCCCGTCGTGATTCTACCATTGCTGTTGCTGATGAGCGTTGGCATCGTACGCCGTCTGAGCGACTACGGCATCACCGTCAACCGTCTGTATCTGCTGACCCTGAACCTCTGGTTCTACTTCGTCTGCATCACACTCTTCCTGACGAAAGCACGCCGCATCAACTGGATGACCATCTCGTTCACCCTCATCTTCCTGCTCACGTCGGCACTGCCCGTCAACTACATCAGCATCACGCGCCATCACATGGCGAACAGCGTCGAACGAATCCTGGAAGGACAACGCCTGCCCCTGAATGCAGCACAGTTCGACAAACTCATGAAGGCACTGCCCGAAGAAGATGGTCAGCGCTTGTGCATCCGTCTTGAATACATGCAGAATACGTTCGGCTATCAGAGCACCGACGCCTATATCACCGACAAAGACGACTACATCCCGCTATACAATTACATCCACCAGGATGACGACAAGATTGAGGACGCCGTTTTCTATTCAAACTCCCACACAGCGGACATCATCAACATTCCCGCAGGCTATACAAAGTTTGTATTGCCCTCCTACTACACCATTAACGTTTGTCGGCAAGACCAGGACACGATTAAGGTGGAGGTGAATACTGACATCACCAGGGGAGCCACTGTCCTCGTCTGCATAGACAGTCTGAAAGCGCATGCTGAATACATGCCTGAGCCCATATTCATGCCCTGCACCAGCGACAGCTGCATCTTTGCCGTCACTGCGTTCGTGATTCGCGATGAAAACAAAGAAAAGCGAAGCCTCGATGTCAGCGGCATTCTCTTTATCAAATAGGAAGAAAGCCTCCCCACAACCCCCTCCGATAGAGGGGGAGTCCAGACAGGTGGTTTTTAATTTCCAATTTTTAATTTTTAATTATCAATTATCAATTTTCAATATCCCCCATGACCCGTCAGCAACTCATCCAGCAGATTTTCGGGGAACGCACATTTCTCTGCGTCGGTCTCGACACCGACATCCGCAAGATTCCGCAGCACCTGCTCCGCGAGGACGACCCGCTGTTCAGTTTCAACCGAGCCATCATCGACGCCACGGCACCCTACTGTGTGGCGTACAAGCCCAACCTGGCCTTCTACGAGGCTCACGGCATCGAAGGATGGAAGGCCTACGAGCGCACCATCCACTATCTCAACGAGCAATATCCCGACCACTTCGTCATTGCCGACGCTAAGCGTGGCGACATCGGAAACACCAGCACCATGTATGCCCGCACGTTCTTCGAGGGCGAGGCACAGGTCGATGCCCTCACCGTGGCACCCTACATGGGCGAGGACAGCGTCACACCCTTCCTCAACTACCCCGGCCATTGGGTCATTCTGCTTGCTCTCACCTCCAACAAAGGCAGCCATGACTTCCAGCTCACGCAAGACACAGAGGGCAACTGCCTCTTCGAAAAAGTCCTGAAGCAGAGCCAGCAGTGGGGTACGCCCGACAACATGATGTACGTCGTCGGCGCCACACAGGGCCGTCTGTTCGAAGACATCCGTCGCATCGTGCCCAATCATTTCCTGCTGGTGCCTGGCGTGGGTGCTCAGGGCGGCAGCCTGGAGGAAGTGTGCCGCTACGGCATGACGCCCGACTGTGGCCTGTTAGTCAACTCCAGCCGCGCCATCATCTACGCCGATGCCTCGGAACACTTCGCCGAGGTGGCTGCCGAACGTGCACACGAGGTGCAGAAACAGATGGATGCCCTCCTGCCCACAGTGTGACCAGTCATAACACCCCTTTTTTTCCATGCGCCCCATGTGGATGATTCTCTTTCTTTTGTTGCCCGTTGCAGCCCTCAGCTACATCGGTTGGCACGTGTGGGTACTCCTGCCACTCGGTGCTTTCTGGCGAACGGTGCTGATCACGGTGATGGTCGCCTGTTTCCTGACCATTATCCTCGACTTCACCGGCCGTCTCGACACACTCCCTCTGCCCCTGGCGCGTACGCTGTACGAAGTCGGGACGTCGTCGCTGATGATTCTGCTCTACGCCGTCCTGCTGTTCCTCGTGTTCGACATCGGCAGGCTCGTCCGTCTCGTTCCCAAGTCCGTGCTCTACGATAATTGGTGGACCACAGCGGCCGTTGCCGCCGTGCTCACGGGGGTTTTCGTCTATGCCAACCTGCACTACCGCCACAAGGTGCGCGTGCCGCTCGAACTGCGAACTGAGAAGAAATTGCCGAAGCAGTACACCATCGTCATGGCGAGCGACCTGCACCTCGGCTACCACAACCCACGCACCGAACTCCGACGCTGGATCGACCTTATCAACGCCGAGCATCCCGACTTCATCCTCATCGCCGGCGACATCATCGACATCAGCATCCGGCCCCTCGTCGAGGAGGACATGGCAGCCGAGTTCCGCCGTCTGGAGGCACCCGTCTATGCCTGTCTGGGCAACCATGAATACTATGCGCAGGAGCCGCGTGCGCGTCAGTTCTACCACGACGCCGGCATCCACCTGCTCAGCGACCAGACGGCCGAAATCGACAGCGCCATCGTCATCATCGGACGCGACGACCGCACCAATCCCCGTCGCCGCCGTGTGGCCGACCTCTGTGCACAGGCCGACCTGTCGAAATACACCATCCTGCTCGACCATCAGCCCTACCACCTCGAAAAGGCTGAGCGTGCGGGCATCGACTTCCAACTGAGCGGACACACCCACCGCGGTCAGCTGTGGCCCATCTCGTGGATCACGGATGCCGTCTATGAATGTTCGTGGGGCAGCCATCAGCGCGGCAACACCCAGTATTACGTCTCGTCGGGCCTGGGCATCTGGGGCGGAAAGTTCCGCATCGGCACACAGTCGGAATACATCGTGGCCACGCTGAAATAAGCCGCGCAGCACTCTTCCACCGCCCCTACTCCGCCACTCCCATCTCTCCACCACCGACTCAACCTGCTGCCGGCACGGTCTAAAACCGCTGCCTGCGCACTGGACAGTCGTTCATGGTGCCGAATAAACTCAAAATATCATTGAGATTTGTGGAAATATCAATGGTATTTGTAAAAATATCAATGAAATTTGTAGAAATATCAGTGATATTTTGAGTCTTTTCCGCCCATCGTCCCTGTTCCGACGGAACGGCACCCGAGGACACTGTGCGCTGCTGCCGATTTCGATGTGCCTCATCACAGTTTGCAGACGGCACATGCGTCCTGTATTTTCTTTGCCATCAGCGATTTTTGTCGTAACTTTGACTTCGCCGAAGTTACTTGCACTCGGAAATGAACATAAAAAAGCCAGCATTTTTATTTTGCATTCCACTCGTTTTGTCGTAACTTTGCAGTGACATAGGATTTGCCATAAAAGCATGAAGATTATCAACGACCCCGTGTTTGGGTTCATCCGTGTGCCGAGCGGTCTGCTACTCGACATCGTCAACCACCCAGCCTTCTTCCGCCTCACGCGCATCAAGCAGCTGGGGCTGGCCAGCGTGGTCTATCCAGGAGCCCAGCACACACGGTTTCAGCATTCGCTCGGAGCCTTCCATCTCATGACCCGCGCCACCGAAAGCCTGAAGCGCAAGGGGCAGTTCATCTTCGATTCGGAGGAAGAGGCGGTGCTGGCTGCCATCCTGCTGCACGACGTGGGCCACGGACCGTTCTCCCATGTGCTGGAGCACACACTGACGGAGGGCATCAGCCACGAAGACATTTCACTGATGATCATGCAGCGGATGAACGACGAGATGGGCGGACTGCTCACACTGGCCATCAAGCTGTTTCAGGGCGACTATCCGAAGCAGTTCCTCCACCAACTCATCTCCTCGCAACTCGACGTTGACCGCCTCGACTACCTGCGCCGCGACTCCTTCTTCACGGGCGTGACCGAGGGAAACATCGGTTCGGCACGCATCATCGACATGCTCAACGTGGTCGATGACCATCTCGTGGTCGAGAAAAAAGGCATCTACTCCATCGAGAACTATCTGGTGACGCGACGTCTGATGTACTGGCAAGTGTATCTGCACAAGACCGCCGTGGCGGCCGAGCACGTGCTCATCAACGCCCTGCGACGCGCCAAATGGCTGGCTGGACAGGGCGTGGAGCTGTTTGCATCGCCGTCGCTGCACTATTATCTGTATCGCGAAGTGTCGCGCCATGATTTCGAGAGCGACGAACAGGCGTTGGAGGCCTACCTCGCACTCGACGATTCGGACATCTGGTGCGCCCTCAGTGTGTGGCAACAACATGAGGACAAAGTGCTCTCGATCCTGGCGCGCGACTTCATTAACCGTCGCATCTTCCGCGTCGAGGTGAGCGACGAACCGTTCTCCGAGGAATATGTCGGGCAGAAGGTCGAGGAGCAGGCCCGCCACTGGGGGCTCTCGACCGACGATGCACGCTACCTCGTGGCGCTGAAGGAAGTGGGCAAAGACATGTATAACCCGCTCGACGACCGCATCGAAATTCTCGACAAGGATGGCTCGATCCACGACGTGACCGAAGTGAGCGACATGCTCAACATCGACACGCTGTCGAAACATGTTCGTAAGTATTATCTCTGTACCCAAAGAATAGAACAATGAAACGTACAATCTCACTCTTCATGGCCCTCGCCATGACCGCCACCATGCTGGCGCAAAGCAAAGTTTACTTCACGAAGGAAATCTCACCTGAAGGTTTAGTAAAAATCTATAAAGCACTGGGTGTCAAGGCACACGGACGTGTTGCTGTCAAGATATCCACAGGCGAAGGAGGCAACCAGCACTACCTGCGCCCCACACTGATTCGCAAGCTCGTCGAGGAGGTCAACGGTTCGATTGTGGAGTGCTGCACAGCCTACGGCGGCACACGTCAGGACAAGGGCAAGCACTGGGAAACCATCCACGAGCATGGCTTCGACTCCATCTTCGCCGTTGACCTGATGGACGAACACGGCGACTTCCGTATCCCGGTGCAGGACCGCAAGCATATCAAGTACGACATCGTCGGCGAACACCTGCCCTACTACGACTTCATGATCAACCTCGCCCACTTCAAGGGTCACCAGATGGGCGGCTTCGGCGGCGTGCTCAAGAACGCCAGCATCGGTGTGGCATCGACCGCCGGCAAGGCCTACATCCACTCTGCCGGTAAGACCGCCGACGCCCAGCTCGCATGGCAGCCCGAATATCTGGCAGCCGGCCCTACACAGGACGATTTCCTCGAGTCTATGGCTGCTGCCGCTCAGGGCGTTCACAACTGGTTTGGCGAAGGCAACATCATCTATATCAATGTGATGAACAACCTCTCGGTCGATTGCGACTGCGACGGCAACCCTGCCCGTCCCGAGATGAAGGACATCGGCATCCTGGCCTCGACCGACCCCGTCGCCCTCGACAAGGCTTGCCTCGACCTCGTCTTCAACCACAAGGCCACGCCAGGTGACGACGAGAAGCCCCTCATCCAGCGCATCAACCGCCAGCACGGCACCTACATCGTCGATTATGCCGCCCAGATTGGCCTCGGAAGCCTGAAGTATAAAATCGTCAACATCGACAAATAAAACACCCTAACACAAGCACAAAACTCATGATGAAGCCATTCCACGTCCTCCTGTGCCTCTGTGCTGCGGCCACGTCGCTGCCCCTTCAGGCACAGGTCGCTGACACTGCGCGCCACACGATTCCCAACGTCGTCGTCACCGGCACCCGCAACACTGCCGACGTGCGCTACCTGCCCGCCACCGTCACCGTCATCGACCGACAGACACTCACCCAGAACGAACAAGTAAACATCCTCCCCACCCTCGCGCAACAGGTGCCTGGACTCCTCGTCACCTCGCGTGGCATGATGGGCTACGGCGTGAGCGGAGGTGCGGCTGGGGGTATCAACCTTCGCGGCATCAGCGGCGGAGCCGGACAGCTGCTCGTGCTCATCGACGGTCATCCGCAATACCAAGGCATCTACGGCCATCCCATCGCCGATGCCTACCAGACACTCATGGCCGAGCGGGTGGAGGTGCTGCGTGGACCTGCCTCTGTGCTCTACGGCAGCAACGCCCTGGGCGGCGTCATCAACATCGTCACCCGAGGTGCCAACAACACCTTCGCCGGACAGCGTGACTGCACCTCGACCCAGATTCAACTCGGCGCCGGCTCCTACGGAACCTTCCAAGCCGAAGCAGCCAATCAGCTGCGCATCGGCCGCTTCTCCTCCACCTTCGCCGCCCAGTACAGCCGTTCCGACAACCATCGGCCGCGCATGGGCTTCGAGCAGTATGGCGGCTACTGGAAACTGGGCTACGACCTGTCGGAGCATTGGAACAGCTATGCCGACATCGACCTCACCCACTTCAACGCCTCACAACCTGGAACGACCGACGCCCCCATATGGGATGCCGACCAGCACATCACGCGCGGAGCCGTTTCGATCGGACTGGAGAACCACTACAGCCGCACCAACGGAGGCTTGAGTGTCTATTCCAGCTTCGGCCGCCACAAGATTGACGACGGCACTAGCGACCCCACCACGCCCACACAGCGCTTCTTCCGCTCGAAGGATGTGCTGACAGGCTTCAACATCTACCAGAGTGCCCGACTGTTCGAGGGAAACCGCACCACCGTCGGCATCGACTACCAGCACATCTACGGCCGTGCCTACTACACTTCGAAAGCCACTGGTGACGTGCTCGACACGCCGAACAAGCAGAGCGGACGCTCCTACCGCAACGAAATTGCTGGCTACGTGGACCTGCGTCAGGACCTCTTCGACTGGCTCACGCTCGATGCCGGCATCCGACTCGACCACCACAGCATCAGCGGTACGGAGTGGATTCCACAATTCGGCATCGTCGTCCGTCCAACGTCTAATGGTGAACTGAAGGCCACAGCCAGCAAGGGTTTCCGCAATCCCACCATGCGCGAACTCTACCTCTACCCGCCTTCCAACACAGATCTCCGCCCCGAACGTATCTGGAACTATGAACTGGCATGGCGTCAGCAGCTCGACGGCGGACGTTTCACCTACGGCATCAACCTCTTCTATCTCAAGGGCGACAACATGATTCAGCAGGTTCCTGTGCCTGGCGTCCCGCCAATGCGCATGCTCAACACAGGCATCGTCGAGAACAGCGGTCTGGAACTCAATGCCCACTGGCGCATCGACAGCCACTGGAGCCTCAACACCAACCACTCTTTCCTGCACATGACCCACCACGTGCTCGCTGCACCCGACTATGCAGGCTTCCTCGGCGCCAACTACCGCTGCGGAAAGTTCGCCGCCAACCTCGGCCTGCAGTTCATCGACCGCCTCTACACCCAACTCAACGGCGAGACACAGGCCGACGACACCGAGACATTCACCCTCGTCAACGCCACCGTCAGCTACCAACTGCTACCCTCCCTCCGCCTCTGGGCACGCGGCGAAAACCTGCTCGCACAACGCTATGAAATCAACAAGGGCTACCCCATGCCCCGCGCCACCTTCATGGCTGGAGTGAAACTGGACTTCTAACAGAATCAGCAAAAAGAGAAGGTTCGCTGTTATTATGTTATAACAACCGACCTTCTCGTTTGCATTTCTGTAATTAGTAATGCATTTACGTCAGATAAACGGATGAGAAATGCGAGATGAGAAAAAAATGACTATTTCATTTGCATTCTTCACCCAAAAGCACTACTTTTGCAAAAAAAGTAATGGAACATGACTTACTTGAATACGTTTCACAAAGAATCAGTAGAGAGGAAATTGCGCAAAATCGCAGAATCCTTGAAGTCGCCCATGAACTCAGCCGAAGCTGCTGCATACATGAAAAACAACTTTGCGAAAGCCAACAAAATGCAAGTTACCGCGAGATAGAGCAACACGTCGCAGAGTGCTATGCAAAGGAGCATGGTGTTTGGACTCCGTATAGCACAGTATTTGAGTTAGGCATTCCTGGTCCCAGTGGTCATGAAAATGACACCTATGTTTCCAACGACACCATCTATAAGGTCAATAACTTACTGAACAGTAAGACTATAGTAAGTCTTTTTTGCAAGATGCTATGTCATAATATCCTGTTTTATGATACAGCCTATGAGTTCTATGGTTTTACGGGCTTTGAAGGGCGTAGCGTCATGCCCATCTTTACTCAGAAATTGATTAAAGATGCCACTCCCGCCACTACTATAGAAATTGACACTTATATGTCAGCTCTCGGTTTTAATAAAATGGAAGAAGGAGTCTTTTCAAACCATGAGATGAGGGTCTGGGATGTTCTTCCACGTAATGTTCTTCGTGATCATGATGGAGATCTATTTGTGATCGATGCAGAAATCGCCCTCATGGGAGTCGTGAAGTTGGACTTCTGACTGAATCCTTCACAACAGAACAATCTTTCGAACAGATTCCAAGTGCTTGGAATAATTTTTCCGAGCACTTGTTTTTTTTACGCTAAGCGCTTGGCGTTCTATTCCCAAGCACTTATAGAAGCCTTTCGGTTGACAGGAATTGTTTGGCGCAAATGGAAGACGCCGTTTGGGCATTTTACGAATGAACTATTTTGCCTTTATAATAATATCTTCGACATAGTCTATTTCTTCGCTCATTATTTTATTTGCCTCAGCTCGTTCTTTCTCTGCTCTCCTCATTTTGTCTGCAATCTCCTTTTCAATCTCGGACTTAAGTCTTGGAATGGGGATTGTAGAAACAAATTGTGGGGAAATATGATCAACTACAGAAGCATAGATACCTTTATCCAATAGTTGTCTGCCTATTTTGTCCGAAGCCAAGATTGCATACACATAGTAAGGGTCTACTTGCTCTTGATCACAAATCACTCTTATGACATGTTCTGTAACCATCTTTCCTGCCATCTGCTCATTAACCATGATGACTCTGCCAGTAGTTCCAGAACGGGTGATAAGAATCCAATCCTTTTCTACAAAATGTTTTACCGCCGGCAGGTAATTCTTTGGCTGGTATTTAATGTCGAAAGGCCTAGTTTGGAGAATCTGAGTACCAGAATAGAATTCGACACTACCCACTCCTTTGGGAACATAATTACGCTTATGCCTCCCCGGATAGAAGATTCCACCATCCTTAACAAGATTGCCAAGACTTGTTACTTCTAGAATATCTTCGTTGGATACATCCATCAACTTCTTGGCCAATTCATTTTTGGTTGGATCCCAATACCATGCGTCAATTCGTAACGTAACGTCCTTCAATATGGTATCTTTATCAATGAGAAAACAACTGGGATTCCCGTCTTTACCAGAGTGCTCATCAATGCCATTACCCATTATGAAATTGTTGTATTGCTCATATATGTATGGCAAGTCATTCCACAAAATCTTTTGGCCCTTTTCGTTTTCTATATACTGTCCATCTTCATTTTTCCTGTATATTGGATTACCTCTCCTGTCGTGACCTACAGCCTCAGAGACAGCCATGAAGATGGAGTGGTTTTCTGAATAGTCCCTTGCCTTTCGGCAGAAAATCAGCGATGTCTTGGTACCTGTATGTGGCTGGAAAGCTTCACGAGGCAAATCTACAACAGCATAGATGTCTATCCGTTTGAGAAGCCATCTACGAAGCTCAACACTTTCATCTTCTGCACCAGAAAGTATTTGTTTGGGCAAAACAATAACCATTCTGCCACCATACTCATTGTCTTTATCCGGCTCTTTCAAAAACTGAATATCTCGCTCCAAAAATAATTTGTCGGGATCTTGCCCGTCTAAGAGTTCTTTTGTCGGATTTCCATTTTCTATCTTATGTCCTAAGTCGTACAATCTTAGAATGCTTTTATCTGTAATATCAATCTTCGTTCCAAATGGGGGATTAGTAGTAATGATATCAACGCTACCAAAGCCAATTTTTTCTATGAACCTCTGGGGGTACGTTGATATATCTTTAAGTGAATCATTATGGTAGATATTTGTTTTTCCATCACCCAGAATAGCCATGTATGATTTTGCAATTTTGAATAGCAGCGGTTCAATGTCCATCCCGTAGAAATATTTTCCTGCATAATCTTTGATTAACAGTCTCTGCCCATCTCTATTCCGATTAGGGTATAGCTGACGAATCTGATTCAAAATGTTCTCTAATCCAACTGTTAGGAACCCACCACTTCCACAAGCTGTATCCAGCATCACTTCCTTTTTCCTATAGTTGGGAGCTATCACTGATATAGCAAATCTCACAACACTCCGTGGCGTAAAAAACTGACCGCTTTCTCCTTTTAAGCTTGATGGACACTACTGTCCCGTTAAAGTGGACTAATCGGTCTTTGAAATTATTGAATTACAGTCTTTTACGAGCAATTTTGAGAGTCAACGGTTTTGAATTTGTACCTTTGCAGCCAAATTTAACAGGCTACAATGAACAAAGGTCAATACGTTTTCTCTCAACTGGTCAGTCATTTGGACAGAAACCACTTCAACTATCTTGCTCGCAAGTATGATGGAAACAAGTACGTGAAGCACTTCTCGTGTTGGAACCAACTGCTTGCAATGATGTTTGGACAACTCTCAAATCGTGAAAGTCTGAGAGACGTTGTGGTAGCCTTGGAGGCACACCATTCCAAGTGTAAGTTTCTTGGCATAGGAAGCAAACCGATTGCCAAAACCACATTGGCATCTGCAAATCAGA
>Ga0310691_10003042_pt1 | contig 20844 bp, 16 predicted proteins | sample 176DNAGHGlowgp2_FD_203887 | JGI IMG/M metagenome (GOLD analysis project Ga0310691, IMG submission 203887) | Sheep rumen microbial communities from Palmerston North, Manawatu-Wanganui, New Zealand - 1766 DNA GHGlow gp2 (v2) (version 2) | ecosystem: Host-associated > Mammals > Digestive system >...
CTGAGATAAGCGAGAAGTTCGAGTACCGTATCGAGGGACTCGTTGCCGCTGTTTCCGAGGCTGTTGCCGAGACCTCCGACGAGCTCATGGAGAAGTTCTTCGAGGGCGAGCCCTTCACGCAGAAGGAACTCATCGACGGTATCCACGACGGTATGAACAGAGGTATCATCACTCCCGTTGTGTGCACATCGGCAGTTGACCTCGCAGGCATAGATATGCTCCTCAAGGAATTCGAGCTCCTGCTTCCCTCTCCCGCAGAGGTATTCCCCGGCGAGGCTTACACTCCCTCAAAGGACGTTGTCGAGATAGCGTGCAGCGAAGGCGCACCGCTCTCCGCATACGTATTCAAGACCGTTGCCGACCCGTTCGTGGGCAAGATGTCGTTTATCCGCGTTATGTCGGGCAAGCTGAAGGCAAACAGCGAGGCGGTCAACTCTGCCTCGGGCAGCAATGAGAAGATAGGCAAGCTGTACACTCTCTGCGGCAAGAAGCAGACAGAGGTCGCAGCTGCAACAGCAGGCGATATCGTAGTCGCCTCCAAGATAACCGCAAATACAGGCGATACTCTCTCCGATGTTTCGCGCATCGTGGAGTTCGGCGCTATGGAGTTCCCGACTCCCTGCTACTCAATGGCAGTGAAGCCGAAGTCACAGGGCGACGAGGCAAAGGTATCGACCGCTATGGCGCGTATCACCGAGGAAGACCCGTCCCTCACATACGTACAGGACGAGAACACCAAGGAGATGATACTCAGCGGTCTCGGCGAGCAGCACCTCGAAGTCGCAGCTGCGAAGCTCAAGGGCAAGTTCGGCGTTGACGTAGTTCTCTCCGTACCTAAGATAGCCTACAAGGAGACTATCCGCAAGAAGGTAAAGGTACAGGGCAGACACAAGAAGCAGTCGGGCGGACACGGTCAGTTCGGCGATGTATGGATAGAGTTCGAGCCCTGCGTAAGCGATACCCTCATTTTCGAGGAGAAGGTATTCGGCGGCGCGGTTCCGAAGAACTACTTCCCCGCAGTTCAGAAGGGTCTCGAGGAGTCCGTAAAGAAGGGCGTGCTCGCGGGCTGCCCCGTAGTAGGACTGAAGGCTATCCTCGTTGACGGCTCGTACCACCCCGTTGACTCATCGGAAATGGCGTTCAAGACAGCCGCTTCCATCGCATACAAGGAGGGACTCCGTCAGGCTGACCCCGTAATGCTCGAGCCTATCGGTGAGCTCAAGGTAACAGCTCCCGACGACAACACGGGCGACATCATGGGCGAGCTCAACAAGCGCCGCGGACGTGTTCTCGGCATGGAGCCCGTTTCCCACGGTATCACGCAGATAATCGCAGAGGTACCCGTTCGCGAGATGCACGACTTCGCAATGTACCTCCGCCAGACTACACGCGGCATGGGCAGCTTCACATTCGATTTTATCAGATATGAGCAGCTCCCCGCAAACCTCGTAACAGAGGTTATCTCCTCCGTAAGCAGCGTAGAGGAATAATGCATAATGATAACGGCTGACCGCAAAGGTCAGCCGTTTTTGTTTTATTCCTTTAGCAAGCCCTCTTCTACCGCGAGCTCGTGGAGGTCGATGACGACGTCCTTGTCGCGGCAGTGTATCGTCAGCTTTGCGCCCTCAGAGCATTTGTAGCCTTCAAACTCCGCACGGAATACGTTGCCTTCTTCAAGACAAGCGTTGATGTCCTGTCTGAATGGCAGACACGGACAAAGTGTAAGTGTATAGTCATACGGGTTGGTCACGCTCGGGCGCGGCCACTGGTCAAAGTCGTAATTATACCGTACTGCTTTGAACGGGGTATCACATTTTATATTCACACATAGTATTCCCTCGCGTACAAGTACGCCGTTTGCGGGTACATATTTGATTTCCGTTATTACACCATCGACACTCTTTGTCGACCATATGGCTTTTTTGCCGTCAAGCCACACACAGTCATTTTCCTTGTCAATGACAAACTTGCTGTCCTTCGGTACATCAAGAGTACTTTCGTCTTTTCCGTTGTAGTATACATAAAGCATATTTCCGTAATTCATTCGCGAATAATGCTCCGTTGTTATCCCTTTTGAACTTATCGGCAAGGGGTGAACTACGAGCATATTGTACAGCCCGACGAGCAGTCCGAGGCAGACCATTCCTATCACGAGGGCGAGCCTCAGCCTCAGCGAGCGCTTTATCTTCTTCATCGGCTGTATATCGGACTTCGGGACGTCGGGGACTGCCTCCCTCATCAGGCGCAGTCGCTCGCGGCAGTCGTCACATTCGGCAACGTGCCTGTCGACCTCGGCACGCGTCTCCTCGGAGGCGAGCCCGTCACAGTACACGGGCAGCAGGTCGCGTATTATCTCACATTTCATAGTCATTACTCCTTTCTCAGCTTTTGCTTTGCGCGGTAGAAGGTCACGCGCGCCCAGTTTTCGGTCTTTCCGAAGAGCTCGCCTATCTCCGCGAAGCTCATTGCTCCCGTCGCGCGGAGCAGCACTATCTCCTTCTCGGTCTCGGGCAGGGAGTGTACCTGCCTCAGCACGAACATCTTCGAGTCGCGCTGCTCGGCGGCTTCATCGGGCGGAGGCGAGGTGTCGGCTTCGGGGAGGGGAGAGTCGCCGTCCGCGGAGGGGTGAAGCCCGCGCCGTCGCAGCTCGCTGTGCCACAGATTCTTCGCTATGGAGCAGAGCCACGTGCTCACGGAGCAGCTCCCGCTGTACGAGCTCAGCGAGCCTATCGCGCGGACGAATACCTCCTGCGTGAGCTCGCGCGAGATGTCGGAGTCGCCGCTCATGCCGAGCAGATACGCGTAGACCTTCGCGCCGTATTTCTCGTAGTATTCCTCAATTTCCTTCTTCATTGGCTGCCCCCCTTTCAGAAGCTTCTGTATATTAGTAGCTTTGAAAGACAAAACGTTACAGATTTATTGTTGCGGATTTTTGCGTAATGTGATATAATCCTATTAATAAAGTGCGGAGAGGTGATAGCATGAAAAAACTGCTGATACTTGCTCTGACCGCAGCAATGCTCATCACAGCAGTGAGCTGCGGAAGCAGTAAGAATGAAGTGCCAAAATCAGTGATATCCCACGTTGAAAATGCCGTCAATGAAAAGTACGGGATAAAGGCGAAGGTAATCCAAGCCGACCCGACCTACGAGTGGGAGGGCTTCGACTTCATTATCCCGCACAAGAAGTACACGGGATACAGTTTCACGCTGAAGGCTGACGATGTGGAGTTCAGTGCTCTTGCCGCAAGCGACGTCGCTCCTGTCATGGACGACTACCAGCGCCCCGAGATAGAGGCGAGCCTACAGGACTTTTTCGCGGAGATGATACCCTCGCCGATAAGGGTGAAGGCGGATATAGGCTTGCTCGAGGAGAAGGTGGACTGCTCGGATATAGGAGCGTTTTTCGCCGAGAAATGCGGGGCTGTCGATATCTACCTCGTGAATGCCTACCTCAACAGCAGCTGCTATGACGGGTTCAAAGACTTTGCGCGGAGCAGCGAGGCGATATTCACGCTATATTCGTGCAGGAGCAATGCCGACAGAGATACCCTCATCGACGGCAGACGCACCGTCTCGCGCGGCGACGCGGCTTCGACCGAAACGAGCCTCGGCTCTGACTATGCAATGTACGTCAGGGAGGTGTGGCAGTGCAGATACGACCACGCGGACAATGCGCACACTGAGGAGTACAACGAGCTGAAAACAGGCAGTCACGGCGACCTGTGGTACGTTATCCCCGAGGGTGCGGAGGTCAAGGTCACTGATTCAAATGCGCGCTGGTTCAAGGATACGAACCAAAACGAGAGCCACAAGCTCATCACCGCCGCATACGACGTTGACTGCGCTGCAAGCTTCACTGTGTTCTATCCCGTAGACAAGGCGAAGGACGCCGAGCTCAAGCTGTCTCAGGTGTACAAGTGCAGCGGGAATCAGGTGGATATCATCGGCGACTACTTCGTCTACAGGATACACACAAAGCAGTGGTATGCCGAAAACAATTATTACTGCGACAAGGATAAAGGCTTTTTCGGCGTTTACGTCGATAATTATTACTAATACAAAAGCGGCTCGGAGGCTTCCGAGCCGCTTGTTTTTATTAATCAAGAACAGGGATGCAGGCAACAGCCTTTATCTCCTCCGCCTTAGCCTTAGCCGCGCCGAAGGTGAGCTTGTCCTGCGTGATGAAGGAGATGCCGTTCTCGTCCGTGTAAGCGCCCTCAACATCTATATTGCTGTCGGCAGGCACGCGGAAGTACCACTTCGTGCTCAGCTCGTTCACGGGAGCAACAAAGCTGTTATCGCTCGAGGACTCCCACGACTGCGAGAATACCGTTACCTTGTGCTTTACGGCTTCGATGACATCAGCCAGAACAGCGCTTGCCGTCGGGAGCTTTCCTGCACCTCTGCCGTAGAACATCGCCTGGTCTATGCCGTCGCCGTACACGAGCACGGCGTTGAATACGTCATTAACTCCCGCCATGATGTTCTCGTGAGGCACGAGCATGGGCATAACAATGGGGAGAATACGTCCGTCAGCGAGACGTCTCACGGAAGCGATGAGCTTGATAGCGTGTCCGAGGATATCAGCCGCGGCAACGTCAGCGAGGTCGATCTCGGAAATACCCTTGGTGAAGACGTCCTTGGGATATACGTGCTTGCCGAAGACGAGTGACGAGATAATGCATATCTTGCGGCACGCGTCGTGACCCTCAACGTCAGCCGTCGGGTCTTTTTCAGCGTAGCCGAGCTTCTGCGCGAGCGCGAGAGCGTCCGCGAACGACATATTGTCGTTGTACATCTTCGTGAGGATGAAGTTGGTCGTGCCGTTAAGTATACCCGCGACCTTGTTGATGTCGTTAGCCGCGAGACAGCGGTGGAGCGGGCGGATTATCGGGATAGCGCCGCCGACGCTCGCCTCGAAGAAGAAGTTGCAGTTGTGAGCCTTTGCCGTCGCGAGGAGGATATCGCCTTTTTCAGCGACGAGCTCCTTGTTGGACGTGGAAACGCTCTTGCCCTTCTCGAGACAGGACTTAACGAACGTGAAAGCGGGCTCAACTCCGCCCATGCACTCGGCAACAGCAGTTACCTCATCGTCGTTAAGAATGTCGTTGAAGTCCTTTGTGAATTTATCCTTATACGGTGAATCGGGGAAATCGCGGAGGTCGAGGATATACTTGATATCCATTTCCGTGCCCGCGCGATGCTCGATGCTCTTCTTGTTCTTGTAGAAGAGCTCGACAACGCCCGAGCCGACTACACCGTGACCTAATACTGCAAATTTGACTGACATATGAAAACCTCCGTGTATCATTCGGCGGAGAGGACTTTTGCCTCAAGCACGCCGTCAAGTTCTGTTATCGAGTTAAGGGCTGTGAGCTCGTCGGGGGAAGCGTCCGCCATTCTCAGCGAGATGTTGACCGTAGCCGCTCCGTCGACGGGAATGCTCTGATTGACCGTGAGTATATTTGCGTCGAGCCCGTGCAGGAAGACCAGCACGCTCGAAAGGACGCCAGGGCTGTCGCTCAGAAGCAGGTAGAGGTTGACTATCCTGCGGTTGAAGAGCTCCTCATAGGAAAAGACGCTGTCCTTGTATTTATAGTAGGCACTGCGGGAGATACCCACGCGTTTGCAGGCGGACGCGAAGCTTTTCTCGCCCTTCTGCGCCATTAGCTTTTTTACCTCGAGCACCTTAGTGAAAACGTCGGGAAGTATCATCGCGTCGACCACGATGAGCTGTGACCTTTTTTCCATAGCAATTCTCCCTTAACTGAAAAATCGTCCGCCGTAGACGAACAACTGTACATTGTATATCTACTATACCATGTTTTGAGGAGTTTGTCAAGTGTTAAATGTTATTTTTTAGTCAAACTTGTATAATTATGTAGGGGACGCCGCCCTCGGCGTCCCGCGCCTTCCGCATTTGTTTGCGGCAACATTCTGTAGGGGACTGCGTTTTCGGTGCCCCAAATTGATAGTCAGTCTACAACCCTGACGTAACGTCATGGTTTGGTTTTACAAAAATGTAGGGGCGCATTCCGTGCGCCCGATAATTGCCAAAAAATTCGCGGGCGAGCGGAACTCGTCCCTACAATCGGGCATTTAAACCATTCGTTTAATTTGCGGAATGCCGAGGGCGGCGTTCCCTACAATGCGTAGCCGTAAGCGATTTGTTGATTTGCGGGCGAGCGGAACTCGCCCCTACAATCGGGCATTTAAACCATTCGTTTAATTTGCGGAACGCCGAGGGCGGCGTTCCCTACAATGCGTAGCCGTAAGCGATTTGTTGATTTGCGGGCGAGCGGAACTCGCCCCTACAAATTGTATGTCACTCTCTTTCGCGCGCAAATTTGCGTCCCGCACTTGCATTTCTGCGCGGGAAGTGCTATAATATAATATTGTGTAAAGAATTTTTAGAAAGAAGTGTTTCACTATGACTAAAATTACCATATTCTCGGGCTTCCTCGGCGCAGGCAAGACCACGCTCATCAAGAAGCTCATCAACGAGGGCTACAAGGGCGAAAAGCTCGTCCTCATCGAGAACGAGTTCGGTCAGATAGGCATCGACGGCGGCTTCCTCAAGGACGCAGGCATCGAGATAACCGAGATGAATTCGGGCTGTATCTGCTGCTCACTCGTCGGTGACTTCGGCAAGGCTCTCGTGAAGGTGCTTGACGAGTACCACCCCGACCGCATCCTCATCGAGCCCTCGGGCGTAGGCAAGCTCAGCGACGTCATCAACGCTGTACGCAACATCGACGCTCACGACGTTGAGCTCGACGGCTTCACTACGGTCGTTGACGCCAAGAAGTGCAAGATGTACCACAAGAATTTCGGCGAATTCTTCAACAATCAGATAGAGTACGCAAGCTGCGTTATCCTCAGCCATACCGCGGGTCTCTCGCAGGAGAAGCTCGGCGAGGCTGTTGAGCTCATTCGCGGGCTCAACAAGGAGGCTCCCGTGGTAACTACCGAGTGGGACGAGCTCACGGGCGGTCAGCTCGTTGACGCTATGACGCAGAAGAACACGCTCAGCGACGAGCTCAAGGCACTGCTCGACGAAGCTAACCACCACCATGAGCATCATCACCACGACCATGATGATGACGAGCATGACCATGAGCACGAGCATGAACATCACCACGACCATGACCACGACCATGAGCATGAGCATCATCACGACCATGACCACGAGCACCACCACGACCACGGTCCCGACTGCACGTGCGGCTGTCACGACCATGACCACGACCACGAGCATCATCATCACCACGCCGACGAGGTGTTCACCAGCTGGGGCGCCGAGACTCCCCGCCCGTACACTGTCGAGGCTATAACTGCCGCTCTCGAGGCTCTGTCCGACGAGGCGACCTACGGTATTGTGCTCCGCGCAAAGGGCATAGTTGCGGGCGAGGACGGTCAGTGGATACACTTCGATTACGTTCCAGGAGTGCCCGACGTAAGACACGGAAGCGCCGAGACTACGGGCAGACTTTGCGTCATCGGCTCCAAGCTCAATGAGGAAGCCGTTGCTAAGCTGTTCTGCGTAGAATAAGGAGGAAACCATGCCTAAGAATCAGCAGGAGCCCATTCCCGTTTACCTGTTCCTCGGCTTCCTCGAATCGGGAAAGACAAAGTTCATACAGGAAACGCTCGAGGACAAGCGCTTCAACAACGGCGAGAGGACGCTTCTCCTCGTCTTCGAGGAGGGCATCGAGGAGTACGACCCGTCGCGCTTTGCGAAAAAGGGCGTCGTTGAGATACGCAGTATCGAGTCCAAGGAAGAAATGACTATCGCGAACCTCGCAAGACTTGCGTTTGAGACTAATGCCGAGCGTGTGGTAGTCGAGTACAACGGTATGTGGAATGCCGCCGACCTCTTCCAGAATATGCCGCAGAACTGGGCTGTGGCGCAGGTGATGTTCTTCGCGGACGCCACCACCTTTCTCAACTATAACGCCAATATGCGCAGTCTCGTTGTGGACAAGCTCAACCTCTGCGAGCTTGCCGTGTTCAACCGCTTCGACAAGAGCTTCGATGTAAAGGAGTTCCACCAGATAGTCAGGGGAGTCAGCCGCCGTACCGAGATATGCTACGAATACAACGACGGACAGGTCGCCTACGACGACATTGAGGACCCGCTCCCGTTCGACGTCGAGGCTGATAACATAGTGATAAAGGACGAGGACTTTGCACTCTGGTACCGCGACATAATGGAGGACCCCGCCAAGTACGACGGCAAGACTGTGACCTTCAAGGGGCTTGCCGCAAAGAACAAGAAGTTCCCTGACGGCTGCTTCGCGCTCGGCAGGCATATCATGACCTGCTGCGTCGAGGATATCCAGTACTGCTGGGCAGTCGCGGAGTGGGATACGCCGTTTGAGCCGCGTCAGCCCAAGCATTGGGTGAACGTGACAGCGAAGATAAGCGTGCAGAAGCACAAGCTCTACAAGGGCGCGGGACCTGTTCTGCGCGTTATCGCACTCGCGGACGCTGCTCCGCCCGAGAAGGAAGTCGCGACGTTCTATTGATAAGCCGCGCGGAGATTGCTGCCGCCTAAAATCACTTGCGGATACAAATCCGAAAGTTTCGCGCTGAAGTCGTTTCAAAACGGCGGTCGTACCCGCGAATCATACACATTAAAAGGAGAATCGCTATGAGCAAGATAAACATTGGCTTCATCGGTACAGGTAATATGGGTACCGCTATAATCAAGGGCATCGCAGGCAGCCCCAAGGCTTCCGAGATATCCCTCTTCGCCTTCGACCCCGATACAGCTAAGGTCAGCGCTCTCGCCGAGTTCGGCGTGACTGCGTGCGGCAGCGAGGCAGAGCTCACCGAAAAGTGCGGCTTCATATTCCTCGCAGTTAAGCCGCAGGTCATCGAGGGCGTCATCGAGGCGGCTGCTCCCGCTGTGACAGCTGACAAGGTCATCATCTCCATTGCGGCGGGCATATCGGACGAGTTCATCGCCTCCAAGACTATCCCCGACGCAAAGGTCATACTCGTTATGCCCAATACTCCGCTCCTCCTCGGCGAGGGAGCCTCCGCACTCTCGCGCAATGAGAGAGTTACTGACGAGGAGTTCGAGCTCATTCTCGGAGTGTTCCGCTCATGCGGAAAGGCAGCCGTTGTTCCCAAGGACAAGATGAAGGAGATAATCGCCATAAACGGCAGCAGTCCCGCGTTCATCTACCTCTTTGCAAAGGCTTTCATCGACTATGCCGCAGCTGAGGGCATCGACATCGCTGCTGCTACCGAGCTGTTCAGTCAGAGCCTCATCGGCTCAGCGAAGATGATAACCGATTCGGGCTACAGCATCGCCGAGCTCATCAAAATGGTATCGTCTCCCGGCGGCACTACTCTCGCTGGTCTCGACAGACTCTACGAGGGCAAGCTCGAGGACACCGTCAAGAACTGCTGCGAGAGCTGCACAAAGCGTGCTTATGAGCTCTCCAAGTAAAGCGGCATAAAACTTGTCCGCTCCGCATATCCTTGAATGAAAGGAAGATGCGGAATGAAACACATAAAATATATCCCTGCCCGCGGTAAAGGAACAGGCTTCATGCTGATGTGCGCGGCTTGTGCTGCGGGAGTCGGCATTGGCTCGCTGCCCGCTGTCGGCGCGGACTGCCCGTGGGTACATCAGTACCTCTCGCCCTCGCTTTGCGGGGACACCGTATTCGCAATATTCACGCGGACGCTGCTGTCGTCGATGCTGTTCATTGCAGCAGCTTTCCTCGCGGGGATGTTCGTGCTCGGACAGCCTGTCGGAGCGGCTCTCCTCGTGTATCGCGGAGTCGGCGTCGGTGCGTCGGTATCGGCTGCGTATGCGGCGGGAGGACTGCGGGCTCTGCCTGCGGTAGCCGTCCTGATACTGCCGTATTCGCTCGCGGAGCTGTTTGTCGCAGCTGTTGCGGTCAGGGAGGTCATACGCTCGTCTAACTGTCTGCTCGCATATTGGGGCGGCGACGGTAAGCGAAGCTCCGAGCACAGCGGCTTTAGGCTGTACTGCGCGAAATTTGCCGTGCTCGCGCTCATTTCATTTATAATCTCACTTGCAGTTCCTCTGATGAGCTATATCCTCGGAGGTCTGCTCTAAAACGGAGGATGTTTGATGGGTCTGTTTTCAAGCAATTACGAGAGTGCAGGACCTGGTATCGCCAAAAATGCACCTAAGAAGACGGGTATTGCTCTCTTCTTCGACATATTCTTCAGGAAGTTCTGGCTGATGATAGGGCTGAATATCCTGTTCTTCATATTCACGCTTCCGCTGTGGGCGACGCTTCCTGTGATGTATTACGTCAGCAATGAGAAGGTCAGCCTTGCACTGGTAGTGTTCCTGCTGGTCGTCTTTGCTGTCAACCTCGGACCTGCCATTGCGGGAATATCAAAGGTCATCAGGCTGTTCCTGCTCGGACGGCATTCCTTCATCGTGCGCGATTTCTTCAAGGGCTACAAGCAGAACTTCGGAAAGGCGTGCGTGATAGGCATACTCGACATAATCGCCGCACTTTCGGCGTATGCGGGCTATAACGTCTACCCGGGCATGGCGGAGGTGTACGATACCAAGATTTTCTATGTGCCGCTGGTCATCACGTTCAGCGTGGCTATCGTCATATTGATGATGAATTATTACATCTTCCTCATGATGACGGCTACCGACCTCTCGATAAAGAATCTGATAAAGAATTCGTTCGCGCTCGCGTTCGTGTCGCTGAAGCAGAACATCATCACTACTATTGCGCTCGCTGTCATGCTGGTGCTGTACGGACTGCTGTTCATCTACCTCATGCCGCTCTTTATGCTGATGATACCGCTGTTCTCGGTAGTGCCGATGTGGTTCGTCGTCAGCTTCAACAGCTACCCCGTGATACAGAAGTACGTTATCACGCCGTTCTATGAGAGCAGGGGAGAGATAAACCCCGAGCTCACCGACGGCTCCGAGGATATCGAGGAGGAGACCCTCTTCGAGGATATGGGCGGTAAGGAAAAGCCCATTGAGAAGCCCGTTGAAAAGCGCCGAAAGGGCAAAGGACGTCATATATCGTAAGCGAAAGAGCCGCAGAAGGTCAGTGACTTTCTTGCGGCTCTTTTTGATTGTTCATCGGTAAGCTGAGGTATCGCATGATGCGATTTCTATGACCCTTGCTATTCTTTCACCTATGTGGTATAATTGTCTCAACACACAACAGGAGGTTTGATATGTTCCGAATACTTGTTGTCGAGGACGACAGAGACCTGCGCGAGCTCTTCTGCCGTACCCTCGAAAAAAACGACTTCATTGCCCTGCCTGCCGAAAATGCCGATAAAGCCCTCGATATCCTCGATAAGGAATACGTCGACCTCATGATATCCGACGTCATGATGGCGGGCATGGACGGCTTCGAGCTCACGCGCGAGCTCCGTGAGGCAGACATTGATATACCCGTCCTCATCATCACCGCAAAGGGCGATATCTCCGACAAGCAGACGGGCTTCAGCTCGGGGGCGGACGACTACATGGTCAAGCCCGTTGACCTCAAGGAGATGATAATGCGCGTGACGGCTCTCCTGCGCCGCGCTAAAAGTGCGAGCGAGAAGAAGCTCACCTTCGGCAGTCTGACCCTCGAATACGGGACGTGGACGGTCACGAATGCGCGCGGGACGCAGGTGCTCCCGCAGAAGGAGTTCCTGATACTGTACAAGCTGCTGTCCTACCCGTCGCAGATATTCACGCGTCAGCAGATACTCGACGATATATGGGGCATCGAGGACGACGTCGACCCGCATACCCTCGACGTTCACATCAGCAGGCTGCGCGAGAGGTTCAGAGACGACCCCGATTTCAGGATAGTCACGATACGCGGTCTCGGATACAGGGCGGTGAAAAATGATACCAACTAAAAAAACGCCTGAGCTCAGGCACTACAAGCGGCTCGCACGGCGTCTCACGCTCGCGTTCTTCGCGACGATATTCATACTCCTTGCGGTATTCGTGCTGATAATGCTGCTGCTTGAAAGGCTCGGATTCAGCTTCCGCACGGGGACATTCTCCGCGTTCGGAAGTCTCAGCATTTACATCATCAGCGTCATACTCGCATCGGCTATATCCTATTTTGCTGTGTGGAACATATTCCGCCCGCTCTCCGACCTCAGCAAGGGTACACGCAAGATCGCTGAGGGCGATTACAGCGTGCGGCTCGAGTACAAGGGCAGGCTGCGCGAGCTCGCGGAGACTGTCGAGAACTTCAACTATATGGCGCAGGAGCTCGGCTCTATCGAGATGATACGCAATGACTTCATCGCCAATGTATCGCACGAGTTCAAGACGCCGCTTTCAGCTCTGAACGGCTATATCACGCTGTTGCAGGACGACTCGCTCCCTGCGGAGGAACGCAGCGCCTATATCTCCAAGGCTTTTTTCAGCATTGAGAAGCTCAATGACCTCACCGACAATATCCTCCGCCTGTCAAAGCTCGAGAATCAGGTCTCGCTCGATGAACCGACGAGCTATCGTCTCGATGAGCAGCTCCGCGAGGCTATCGTGCTCCTCGAGCCGAAATGGAGCGCCAAGGATATCAGCTTCGACCTCAATATGCCCGAGCTGACCGTGTGCAGCCAGCGCTCGCTGCTGTTTCAGGTGTGGACGAACCTGCTCAGCAATGCGATAAAATTCTCCGAGGAGCGGGGCTCGGTCACCGTCAAGATAGAGGAGTCCGAGCACCACTACAAGGTCTATATCAGCGACTCGGGCATTGGCATGACCGAGGAGCAGCTGCGTCACATCTTTGACAAGTTCTATCAGGCGGACAGCTCGCGGCAGGCGCAGGGCAACGGTCTCGGGCTCGCGCTCTGCAAGGAGATAGTCTCGCGCTGCGGAGGCAAGATATACGTCACGAGCAAGCTCGGTGAGGGCTCGGTATTTCTCGTGAGTCTGAGGAAAAAATGATGAACGGGGCGGCTGATAACGTCAGAACACCAATTCTGCTGTGAATTTCTTGTCCTTGCACGACACGCCGAGCCTGAATCCGCTGCGGGCGGCTGCCGATGAGGCTATCGCGAGCCCGAGCCCGTGGCTGCGCTTGTCGCTGCGAGCCTTGTCGCCCTTGACGAAGGGCATGAGCAGGTCGGTGGTGTCGACGTCCTCGGCAACGTCGTTGACGATGTTCAGCCGTTTCTTGTTGGCGGTAATGGTGACAGTGCCGTCGTTGCGGGTGTACTTCACCGCATTGGAGATGAGATTCTCCACAGCGGAGGCGAGCAAGTCCTCGTCGGCGTACACCTCACCGCTGAGCTCCGTTTTCAGCGTGATATTGCGCTCATCGAGAGCCGCGCGGTACTTCTCCGCGAGCCGCTCCACAAGCTGCTTTATTTCAACTTTCTTCTTGTTCAGTTTGTTTATCTGTTCCGCCTCGCTGAGCTGCAATGTCTTGGCGATGATGTCGTCGGTGTAGGCGACGTTGTTCATTATCCCGCTGATATAGCGCCGCTCCTTGTCGCTGCCGTCTTTGCGGAGCTCCTGCAGATTTTCCGCATAGCCGCCGATGACTGCGAGCGGCGTTTTCAGGTCGTGCGCGAGGTTGTTTATCAGGCTGCGCTGGTAGTCCTCGAAGGCGTAGCGAGCCTTGTTTTTCGCGTTCCTGATGATGCATAACACCAGCACGAACAGCGTCATCAGAGCAAAAATCACACATATCACGAAGATAAGTCTGCGCCATGCTTGTAAGCCGTGTATATTGGTCTCGATATATGCGAAGACGCCCTCCTCGTCACCGTCGGTATACAGCCTGTTTATCAAAACATCTTTGACCTGAGTTTTGTAATTGCCGTCGGTTACACCAGTGCCCGAATAACCGCTGTCAATGAATTCTTTGACATTATCCTTGTATTTTCCGGCTATCTCGTCGAAGTATTGCGGCGGAGTACCGTATACTCCCTGAATGCTGCCGCGCGGATAATTATTTGCATTGTCGTATCGGGACGCTATATCCGTAAGGACATAGTTCTCGGGGGCTTCATATTCAATATCTATGGTGTATTCATTGAGCTTTGTCCAATCGTCCTCATAATCATAACCGAGCAGACTGTTATTGGTTTTGAATCTGGAGACGTTTATGGTATGAGGTATCATTTTTTGCTCATCTTCATTGAGATAAAGCTTCGTTATATCAATCTCGGTGGTGTATTTGCCGCTGTCTCTGTCTTTTAATGCGTCGTCAATGAGCTTATCCAGCTCTGGGATATCGAATTCCTGCGGGTCGTAATAGTAAAATAACGTGTTGCCAGTACCTTTGCCATTGCTTATAGCTACGCCTATCTTAGCACTGCTGGATCTAAGGATATTTCCGTCCTTGTCGAAGGTGAAGATCGCGCCTATGCTGCTTGGCTCTACCCATGTTTTGGGGTCGATATACCCGCCTATGGGCTGAGTGTCCACATCGCCGAACATACTTAAAAACAGAGCGTACGGGATCTTCTGTTTTTGATTATTGTGAATCTTTACTTCGTATGACGAGATAAAACTGCCCATCTGACTGTTGCTGTAGGAAAATGCGGACTGTCTTATGAAGTACCAACTGTAATTTCCGAGTATAACGGTTATTATTATCGGTATTATCATGCCCTTTGCGAACATTTTCAGGAAGGTTGTGCGCTTTGGCTTGCGCATATGATTCTTTCTTTTCATTTTGTTCACTCCTTCGTGAGCTTATACCCCCGTCCGACAAGAGTCTTTATTTGCGCTCCCGCGCTGCCGAGGGCTTTTCTCAGCTTCTTGATATGGTTATCCACCACGCGGTCGCTGCCGAAGTAGTCATAGCCCCACGCTCTGTTGAGGAGGTCGTCGCGGGTGACTATCCAGTCCTCGTGCTCGAGCAGATAGCGGAGTATCGCGAACTCCTTCGGTGGGAGCTCCACCTCCGCTCCGTCCGCAGTGCAGCGCAGAGTACGGGTATCGAGGCTTATCGAGCCGCAGGTGAGCGTATTGTCGGCGATACTGCCTGCGCGTCTCACGAGAGCCTCGCATTTGCTGTACAGCACCGACAGCAGGAACGGCTTTACTACATAGTCATCACAGCCGATATCGTATCCGCTGAGGATATCCTCCTCGCGTCCGCGGGCAGTGATGAATATGACGGGAATATTGCTCTTTCGGCGGAGCTGCCTGCAAAGCGTGAAGCCGTCTATCTCGGGGAGCATGATGTCGAGCAGCACGAGGTCGAAGTCCCCGAGTCCGTCAGTTATCATGTCGAGAGCCTCGCCGCCGTTCTCCACAGCGACGACTTCGACGCCCTTGTTCCCGAAATATTCATTGATGATATCGCATATCTCAGCGTCGTCCTCAACGAGAAAAATCTTTTTCATAAGCCGTGCTCCTTATCCTGTAATTGTATTATAATCAGCTGATGTATCCTTTTTATATCCTTGATGTGTTTTTTAATTATATCTTTAGTTCGGCATTTTGTCAAATTCACGGGATGCAGATGTCAGGAGAGACCTCATAGGGATAAAATCATAATTGAAAGCTAAAATGAAAAGGGGCACATCAGTGCCCCTTCCGTTTTTATTCAACTGTTACGCTCTTTGCAAGATTGCGCGGCTTGTCTACGTCGAGTCCCTTTGCTACCGATACATAGTAGCCGAGGAGCTGGAGCGGTACTACCGCGAGGCTCGCTGCGAACAGCGGGTCTGTCTTGGGGATATATGCCGTGAAATCGGCGTTGTCCTCCACGCTGTAGTTGCCGTAGGTGGTCAGTCCCATGATGTACGCGCCGCGGGACTTGCACTCTACCATGTTCGATACCGTCTTCTCGAACAGGTTCTGCTGAGTCAGCACGCTGATGACGAGTGTGCCGTTCTCGATGAGCGAGATAGGTCCGTGCTTGAGCTCGCCCGCCGCGTATGCCTCGGAGTGGATATAGCTTATCTCCTTCATCTTGAGGCTTCCCTCGAGGCTGACTGCGTAGTCTATGCCGCGTCCGATGAAGAACGCGTCGCGGATATTCGCGAACTTAGCCGCGAACCACTGGAGGCGCTCCTTGTCCTCGAGTATCTTCGATACCTTGTCGGGGATAGTCTGTATCTCAGTGAGGAGCTCGGCAAAGCGCTCGTCCGTTATCTCTCCGCGGACCTTCGAGAGCTGCATGGCGAGGAGATATCCTGCGATGAGCTGAGTGCTGTACGCCTTTGTCGTAGCGACCGATATCTCGGGACCTGCGAGCGTGTAGAACACGTTGTCGGCGTCTCTTGCGATGTTAGAGCCGATGACGTTGACGATTCCGAGAGTCTTTACGCCGTTTTCCTTAGCGAGCGTGAGAGCAGCGCGGCTGTCGGCGGTCTCGCCCGACTGGCTGATTATGATAGCGAGGCTCTTTTTATTGAGCGGCATCTTCCTGTATCTGAACTCCGACGCGAGCTCGACGCGGACGGGGATAGTGGTCAGCTCCTCAATGACGTACTGTATCGCCATGCCTACGTGGTATGCCGAGCCGCACGCTACGATGTATATCTGCTGTATCTCCTTGACCTCTTCGTCGGTGAGTCCGAACTCGCCGAGGACGATATTTCCGTCCTTGACTACGGAGTTTATCGTGTCGCGGATGACCTTGGGCTGCTCGTGTATCTCCTTGAGCATGAAGTGCTCGTAGCCGCCCTTTTCGGCAGCTTCTGCGTCCCACTTTATCTCAACGAGCTCCTTGCTTATCTCCTCGCGGTCGATGTTGTAGAACGTGACCGCGCCCTTTTCGAGCTTGGCTATCTCCATGTTGCCGATATAGTATACATTGCGGGTATATTTCAGTATGGCGGGGACGTCGGACGCTACGTAGCTCTCGCCGCCTGCGATGCCGATTATCATGGGGCTGTCCTTGCGGGCGCAGTAAATCTCGCCCTCGAAGTCCCTGAACATAACGCAGAGAGCGTATGAGCCGCGGATACGTACCATAGCGCGCGCTATCGAGTCAACAGGACCGAGCCCGTACTTCTTGAAGTAGTAGTCGATGAGCTTGACCGCGACCTCTGTATCGGTCTGGGTCTTGAACGAGTAGCCGCTCTTGGTGAGCTTCTCCTTGAGCTCCTGATAGTTCTCTATGATGCCGTTGTGTACAGCGATGACGTTCTCGTCGTCGGAGCAGTGAGGGTGAGCGTTGAGCGTCGAGGGCTCGCCGTGGGTAGCCCAGCGCGTGTGACCGATACCGCAGCAGCCCTTGACAGCCTTGCCGCCGTTGGTCTTTTCCTCGAGCACCTTCAGTTTGCCCTTTGCCTTTACTATTTCTGTATCATTGCTTCCGTCGCGGACTGCTATGCCCGCGGAATCGTAGCCTCTGTATTCGAGTTTCGACAGACCGTCGAGCAGTATGGGAGCTGCCTGAGCGGTGCCTGTGAATCCGACTATTCCGCACATGATGTTGTCCTCCTTATATAAGCGGCACTTGCCGCTGATTTGTTTTCATTATACACTCAAAGCGCCTTTTTGTCAACTGCGAGGGGGCATATCGTCTGCGGAACGCCGAGGGCGGCGTTCCCTAAATATTGCCCTGTAGGGGCGCACTCGCACTTCTTAGGTTACGTAAAGCTCAGCTGGTTGCTGTCGCCGAGCTCCTTCGCGGGCTTGCCTGCCGCGGGTACGGACTTCGCGCGGTACTTCTCCAGCTCGGGAGCTTCCTCCTCGGTGATAGTCTTCGCCGACGCGAGCTGTGCGTTTTTCCTCAGCGTTATTACCTGCACGCCCTGCGAATCACGCGTGGACTTAGGCAGTATCATTCCCGAGTTGAACACGAGCGCGTGTCCCGACGTGGTGCGCAGGAGTATATCCGCCTCCTCGGTGATGTACACTGCCGCAACGAGCGGGGACTTGTCCGAGTATGCGTTTGCCAGCTTCTTGCGGTTGGTCTTGGTCTCGTAGGATTTGAGCGGTATCTTCGCCGCCTTGCCGTTCTCGAAGAAGAATATGATGTAGCCGCTGTAGTCCGTGGTCGGTATCATCAGGCGGAGGTTCTCGCCCTCGTCGAAGCTCAGCTTCGCGGGGACGTAGTCGCCCATGACGCTTGCCTTTGTGTCGTCGAACGCGCTTGCCTTGGACTTGTATGCCTGCGCCTTGTCCGAGAAGAAGATAAGGTCGGTCTTGTTGGTAGCCTCGAAGGTCTGGCTGATGTAGTCGCCGTCCTTGAGCTTCTGCTCACTGCTCATGCGGAGCGACTGCGGCGTTATCTTCTTGAAGTAGCCGCTCTCGGAGACAAAGAGGTTGACCGCGTAATCGGGCGTGTCGTCGATATCCTCCTCCTCCTCGACGTCGGACTGGTAGTAGAAGAACGTGCGGCGCGGCTGAGCGTAGGTCTTGCTGACCTCCTTCAGCTCGTCGATGATTATCTTGCGTATCTTCTTCTTGTCGCGGAGGATATCCTCCATTTCCGCGATGTCTTTGCGGAGCTGGTCTACCTCCTCGACGCGGCGGAGGATGTACTGGCGGTTGATGTTGCGGAGCTTTATCTCTGCGACGTACTCCGCCTGCACCTCGTCGATGCCGAAGCCTATCATGAGGTTCGGTACAACGTCCGCCTCCTCTTCGGTCTCGCGGATTATCTTTATCGCCTTGTCGATGTCGAGCAGTATCTTCGACAGTGCTTCAAGGAGGTGGAGCTTCTCCTTCTTCTTCTGGAGGTCGAAGTAGGTGCGGCGCATAACGCACTCCTCGCGGAATGCCGTCCATTCGGTCAGTATCTCGCGCACGCCCATTACCTTCGGAGTTCCCGCGATGAGGATATTGAAGTTGCAGGGGTAGCTGTCCTGAAGCGGGGTCAGGCGGAACAGCTTCTGCATGAGTTTTTCGGGGTCTGTGCCGCGCTTGAGGTCTATCGCGAGCTTCAGACCGTTGATGTCGGTCTCGTCGCGGACGTCCGATATCTCGCGTATCTTGCCCGCCTTGACGAGCTCGATTATCTTGTCCTGAATGGCTTCAACGGTCGTGGTATAGGGTATCTGCGTGACCTCTATGCAGTTCGACGCCTTGTCGTAGCCGTATTTGGAGCGTATCTTTATACTGCCTCTGCCCGTCTCGTAGACCTTGTTCAGCTCCTCCTCGTCGTAGAGCAGGAAGCCTCCTCCGGGGAAGTCGGGACCCTTGAGCGTGCTGAGTATATCGTGGTTGGGGTCCTTCATCAGAGCGATAGTTGTCTCGCATATCTCCGCGAGGTTGAACGGGCAGACGTTGCTCGCCATTGATACGGCGATACCCGTGTTCGAGTTCACGAGCACCGTCGGGAACGTCGCGGGCAGGAGTGTCGGCTCCTGCATGGTGTTGTCGTAGTTGGGGACGAAATCTACCGTGTCGTGGTCGATGTCGCGGAAGAGCTCCGCGCATATCTTCTCGAGCTTGACCTCGGTGTATCGCGAGGCGGCATAGCGCGTCTTGCTCGAATACTGCTTGCCGAAGTTACCCTTGCTGTCGATGTAGGGGTGGAGCAGCGACTCGTTGCCGCGCGTGAGTCGAACCATTGTCTCATAGATAGCTTGGTCGCCGTGGGGGTTGAGCTTCATGGTCTCGCCGACCACGTTCGCGGACTTCGAGCGCTCCTTCTCAGGGCTGAGCAGTCCGCGCTTGTACATCATGTACAGCAGCTTGCGGTGGGAGGGCTTGAAGCCGTCTATCTCGGGGAGAGCTCGCGATACGATTACGCTCATCGCATAGGGCATATAGTTGCTTTTCAGCACGTCGGAGATGTGCTGGTCTACTACGCTGCCCGAGCCCTCTATATACGCCTCATGCTTGAATACGGGCGCCTTGTCGGAGGAATCCTTTTTTCTTGCCATTTATGTTACTCCTTTATGAAATGTCAGCTAATTCGAGGTAGTCCGCGCCGTACTCGGAGATGTAGTCCTTGCGTCCCTGTAAGTCGTCGCCGAGGAGCATCTCGAATACCTCCGCCGAGTCCTTTATGTCGTCGACCGTTACCTTGATGAGGCGGCGGGTGTCGGGATTCATCGTCGTGAGGCTCATCATGTCGGGCTCGTTTTCACCGAGACCCTTCGAGCGCTGTATCGTGTGCTTTTTATCGCCGATGAGCTCGAGTATGCGTTGCTTCTCCTGTTCGGTGTAGGCGAAGTAGGTCTTTTCCTTGGTGTTTATCTCAAACAGCGGCGACTCCGCGATGTATACGTAGCCCTCCTCGATGAGCTTGGGGGTCAGCCTGTAGAGCATCGTCAGTATCAGCGTGCGTATCTGGAAGCCGTCGACGTCGGCATCGGTACAGATGACTATCTTGTTCCAGCGGAAGTTGTTGATATCGAAGGAGGAGAGCTCCTTGTTAGCCTTCGAGTTGACCTCTACTCCGCAGCCCAGCACCTTGATGAGGTCGGTGATTATCTCGCTCTTGAATATCTTGGAATACTCCGCCTTTAGGCAGTTGAGTATCTTTCCGCGGACGGGTATGACTGCCTGAAATTCGGCATTTCTCGCCAGCTTTACTGAGCCGAGCGCCGAGTCGCCCTCCACGATGTATATCTCGCGGCGTGTGACGTCCTTGGTTCGGCAGTCCACGAACTTTTCGACCATATTCGCGAGGTCGATAGTGCCCGTGAGCTTCTTCTTCATGTTCTGGCGGGTCTTTTCGGCGTTCTCGCGGCTGCGCTTGTTGAGCAGAACCTGCTCGGCTATCTTTTTGGCTTCATCGGGATTCTCGATGAAGTAGACCTCGAGCTGGTGGCGGAGGAACTCCGTCATCGCCTCGCGTATGAACTTGTTGGTGATAGCCTTTTTGGTCTGGTTTTCGTAGGAGGTCTGTGTGGAGAAGTTGGAGGATATCAGCACGAGGCATTCCTCGACGTCCTCGTACTTGACCTTGCTCTCGTTCTTCTGGTAGCCGTTCAC
>Ga0310691_10003043_pt1 | contig 20843 bp, 15 predicted proteins | sample 176DNAGHGlowgp2_FD_203887 | JGI IMG/M metagenome (GOLD analysis project Ga0310691, IMG submission 203887) | Sheep rumen microbial communities from Palmerston North, Manawatu-Wanganui, New Zealand - 1766 DNA GHGlow gp2 (v2) (version 2) | ecosystem: Host-associated > Mammals > Digestive system >...
GGTTCACGGGCATCCGCACCACGCGCGACAACAGCATCACGACAGGCCGCATCTACAAGACCGTCATCGACCGCGAGCGCCATGGTGACTATCTGGGCAAGACCATCCAGGTGGTGCCCCACATCACCGACGAGATTAAGCGGCGCATGCTACGGGAAGGGGATTATGACTTCGTCATCACCGAGGTGGGCGGCACCATTGGCGACATAGAGAGTGCGCCGTTCATGGAGGCCATCCGACAGCTGCGGTGGGAGCTGGGCAGCAGGGCGGTGTGTGTGCATCTGACCTACGTGCCCTACCTGAAGGCTGCCGGCGAGCTGAAGACGAAGCCCACCCAGCACAGCGTGAAGGAACTGCAAGGGATGGGCATACAGCCCGACATCCTGGTGTTGCGCACGGAGCGACATCTGGACGACGCAGTGCGGCAGAAGGTGGCCTCGTTCTGTAATGTCGACCTGGAGTGCGTGGTGCAGAGCGAGGACATGCCGAGCATCTACGAGGTGCCGGTCAACATGCAGCGGCAGGGACTGGACGCGGCTATCCTGCGGAAGATGGGCGTGCCCGTGGGTGAAAGGCCGGCTATGAAGCCGTGGAACGATTTTCTGGACAAGCAGCGCAGTGCTACCACCGAGGTGCATATCGCACTGGTAGGCAAGTACGACCTGCAGGATGCCTATAAGAGCATCCGCGAGAGCCTGAACCTGGCGGGTGTATATAATAATGTGAAGGTGCGGCTGCACTTTGTCAATAGCGAGGGACTGGCGACGGGAAACGTCGCCACACAGTTAAAGGGCATGGCGGGGGTCGTCGTCTGTCCGGGCTTCGGTCAGCGGGGCATCGAGGGCAAGATTATTGCAGCAGAGTATTGTCGGACACACGATGTGCCGACCTTCGGCATCTGCCTCGGTATGCAGATGATGGTCATCGAGTTTGCACGGAATGTGCTGGGCTATCCTGATGCCAACAGCAGCGAGATGTCAGCAGACACAAAGCACCCCGTCATTGACCTGATGGAAGAGCAGAAGACCGTCACCAACATGGGCGGCACGATGCGGCTGGGGGCCTACGACTGCCAGCTACGGGAAGGCAGCCGTGTCTACGAGGCATACGGCGAAGTGCCAAAGATTAAGGAAAGACATAGGCACCGCTATGAGTTCAACAACGACTATAGGGAGAACTACGAGCAGGCGGGCATGAAGTGTGTGGGCATCAACCCCGCTGCCGACCTGGTGGAGATTGTCGAGATACCGACCCTGCGCTGGTACATCGGCACGCAGTTTCACCCCGAATATTCGTCGACGGTGCTCCATCCGCATCCGTTGTTTATGTCGTTTATGAAGGCATGTGTTCAAGAAGAATCCGTGAAATCCGTTTAATCCGTGGTTGAGATAATATGGAACAACTGAAGCATGAATGCGGCGTGGCGATGATTCGCCTGCTGAAACCATTAGACTATTACGAGCAGAAGTACGGCACATGGGCGTGGGGCTTCGACAAGCTCTACCTGATGATGGAGAAGCAGCACAACCGGGGCCAGGAGGGCGCGGGCATCGCCTCGGTGAGCTTGACCAACAAGCCCGGCACGGAGTATATGTTCCGCGAGAAGGCCGAGGGCAAGGATGCCATCACCGAGGTCTTCTCCCGTGTGACCGAGGAGATGAAGGGCGAGCTGCTGATGGGCCACCTGCGCTACTCGACGACGGGCAAGAGCGGACTGACGTATGTTCACCCCTTCCTGCGGCGCAACAACTGGCGGGCGAAGAACCTTTGCCTGTGTGGCAACTTCAACATGACCAACATCGACGAGGTCTTTCGGTTGCTGATACAGCAGGGACAGTCGCCGCGCATCTATGGCGACTCATACATCACGCTCGAACTGATGGGCCATCGGCTGGACCGTGAGGTGGAGCGGCTCTATGCCGAGGCCAAGGCGCAGGGACTGGAGGGCACGGCCATCACCGACTATATCGACAGCCACGTCGAGATGGCCAATGTGCTGAGGAGTACAATGAGCCATTACGACGGCGGCTACGTGATGTGCGGACTGACGGGCTCGGGCGAGATGTTCGCCGTGCGCGACCCGTGGGGCATCCGACCGGCCTTCTGGTATCAGAATGACGAGATTATCGCTGTGGCCAGCGAACGCCCGGTGCTGCAAACCACCTTCGATTTGCAGACGGAGGACATTCATGAATTAGAGCCCGGTCATGCGCTCATCGTCCACCGCAATGGGGCGGTAGCAAATTGTTCACTCTTCACTCTTCACTCTTCACTTAACAAAGCCTGTAGTTTCGAACGCATCTACTTCAGCCGCGGCTCCGACCGCGACATCTACCAAGAGCGCAAGCGGCTGGGCGAGCAGCTCACACCCGCTATCATGCGGGCCATCGACGGCGACGTAGCCAATACGGTCTTTTCGTATATTCCTAACACGGCCGAGGTGGCCTTCTACGGCATGACCGACGGCATCCGAAAAAGCCTCCCCTACGGGGGGAGGTTGGAGGGGGCCGACGTCCGCATCGAGAAGGTCGTCTGGAAAGACATCAAGCTCCGCACCTTTATTTCTGATGGTGCGGAGCGCAACGACCTGGCGGCCCATGTCTACGACATCACCTACGGTTCGCTACGCCCCTACGAGGACAACCTCGTGATTATTGACGACTCCATCGTTCGCGGCACCACACTCAGGGAGAGCATCTTCAAGATTCTCGACCGTCTGCACCCCAAGAAGATTGTGATGGTCAGCTCGTCACCGCAGATTCGCTACCCCGACTACTACGGTATTGATATGTCGCACTTAGAGGAACTCTGTGCCTTCCGTGCCGCCATTGAACTCATCAAGGAGCGTGGCATGCAGCAACTCATTGCCGAGACGTATCGGAAGTGCAAGACGGAACCGCTGGCAGCAAACCATGTCCGTGCCATCTATGCCCCCTTCACGGTGGAGGAGATTAACAAGAAGATTGTCGAGATGTTGCGCCCCGACGGTATGCAGACACCCATTGAACTGGTGTTCCAGAGCATCGAGGGCTTGCACAAGGCTTGCCCCAACCATTCTGGCGACTGGTACTTCACGGGGCATTATCCCACTCCTGGCGGCATGCGCCTTTGCAATCAGGCCTTCGTCAGCTACGTAGAGAATGTACTCAAGAAACAATTATAGAAAGGAAATGTTATGTGTGGAATAGTAGCAATATTAAACGTGAAAGAACAGACGCAGGCCCTGCGTCAGAAGGCATTACGAATGAGTCAGAAGATCCGCCATCGCGGACCTGACTGGAGTGGAATATACTGTGGTGGAAGCGCCATCCTCGCCCACGAGCGACTGAGTATCGTCGATCCGGAGAGCGGCGGACAGCCGCTGTACTCGCCCGACAAGAAACAGGTGCTGGCGGTGAATGGCGAAATCTATAACCATCAGGAAATACGTCGCCGTTTTGCTGGGCGGTATGATTTCCAGACGGGCAGCGACTGCGAGGTTATTCTGGCCCTCTACCGGGAAAAAGGCATCGACTTCCTCGAAGACCTCAGCGGCATTTTTGCTTTTGTGCTCTACGATGAGGAACGCGATGAGTTCCTGATTGCCCGCGACCCCATCGGAGTCATACCTTTATATATAGGCTACGACAGCGATGGTACCGTCTATGTGGCCAGCGAACTGAAAGCCCTCGAAGGGCAGTGCGAGCGCTATGAGCCGTTCTTGCCTGGACATTATTTCTGGAGCCGCGAGTCCCGCATGCGGCGGTATTATCGCCGCGACTGGTTCGACTACGCCGCCGTGAAGGACAATACCGCCAGCGTCTCAGCCATCCATGATGCGCTGGAAGATGCTGTGCGCCGCCAACTCATGTCCGACGTGCCTTACGGCGTACTGCTCTCAGGCGGCCTCGACAGCAGCGTCATCTCTGCCATCGCCCAGAAGTTCAGCGAGCACCGCATCGAGGACGACAGCCGCACGCGTGCCTATTGGCCGCGTCTGCACTCCTTCGCCGTGGGCCTCAAAGGCGCTCCCGACCTGGCCAAGGCCCGCCTGGTAGCCGACCACATCGGCACCGTTCACCATGAAATCAACTATACCATTCAGGAGGGATTGGATGCCATCCGCGATGTGATCTACTATATCGAGACCTACGACGTCACCACCGTCCGCGCCTCCACGCCGATGTACCTGCTGGCCCGCGTCATCAAGTCGATGGGCATCAAGATGGTGCTCTCGGGCGAGGGTGCCGACGAGATATTCGGTGGTTATCTCTATTTCCACAAGGCCCCCTCGGCCAAGGACTTCCACGAAGAAACCGTCCGCAAACTCTCCAAGCTCCACCTCTACGACTGTCTGCGCGCCAACAAGAGCCTGTCGGCATGGGGCGTAGAGGGTCGCGTGCCCTTCCTCGACAAGGAATTTCTCGATGTCGCCATGCGCACCAATCCTGAGGCGAAGATGTGTGGCCCCCTCCCAACCTCCCCCTGTAGGGGAGGGGCAAGTAGCGACTTTATCATCGAGAAAAAAATTGTCCGTGAAGCCTTTGCCGACATGCTGCCCGAGGCCGTAGCCTGGCGACAGAAAGAGCAGTTCTCCGACGGTGTAGGCTATTCGTGGATAGACACGCTGAAGGACATCACTTCAAAGGCTGTCACCGACGAGCAGATGGCCCACGCCGCCGAGCGATTCCCCATCAACCCGCCCAAGAACAAGGAGGAGTACTACTACCGCAGTATCTTTGCCGAGCACTTCCCCAGTGACTCAGCAGCACGCAGCGTCCCCTCGGAGGCCAGTGTGGCTTGCAGCACAGCCGTCGCCCTCGAGTGGGACGCCGCCTTCCGCAATATGAACGACCCCTCAGGCCGTGCCGTCAAAGGCGTGCATGAAATGGCGTACTGACGGCAATGACAAAAATTGCTGTCAAAGGCGTGCATGAAATGGCGTACTGACGGCAATGACAAAAATTGCCGTCAAAGGCGTGCATGAACAAGCCTACTGACGGCAACGACAAAAAAAAGTGTGCTTCTGTTTGGTCGGGTGATTTTTTATTCGTACCTTCGCGAGGATTTTGCAAATGAAGAGTATGAAGAAAGAAGACCTCAGAATAGTGTTTATGGGTACACCGGAGTTTGCCGTCGAGACGTTGCGGGCGCTGGTGGAGAACGGGTATAACGTGGTGGCTGTGGTGACACAGCCTGACAAGCCTGTAGGACGGCACGGTTCCGTGTTACAGCCGTCGGCTGTCAAGCAGTATGCCGTTGAACTGGGCTTGCCGGTGTTGCAACCTGTGAAGATGAAGGACGAACAGTTTGTCCAGCAGCTGCGCTCGTACGGAGCTAACCTGCAGGTGGTGGTGGCCTTCCGCATGCTGCCCGAGGTGGTATGGGCCATGCCTGAGTATGGCACCTTTAATGTGCATGCGGCCCTGCTGCCACAGTACAGGGGGGCAGCCCCCATCAACTGGGCCGTCATCAACGGCGAGACACTGACGGGCGTGACGACTTTCTTCCTGGATCACGACATTGACACAGGACGAATCATCATGAAGCGTACGTTCGACATACCTGACGATGCTGACGTTGAATACGTCTACGACGGACTGATGCACCTAGGTGCTCAGTTGTGTCTGGACACCCTTGACGCCATTGTCGAAGCCGACGGCCATCCTGAGACGATGAGTCAGGAGGAGGCTCTCAACTGTCAATGCGAGGCTGCTCTCCCAAAGAGCGGGCCGTCACCTGCCGACTCTCTGAAACCGGCACCCAAGATATTCAAGGAAACGTGCGATATTGACTGGAGCAGAACGGCCAAGCAGGTGTACGATATGGTGCGCGGCCTGAGTCCTGTGCCTGGAGCCTGGACTACGCTGGTGGCCCCTGATGGGCGCGAGACGGTACTGAAGATTTACAAGGCTCAGAAGACAGGCCGGAAAGGACAGGAGCGCGGTACGCTACTGACGGAGGGCAAGAGGCTCTTTATATCTGCCGCCGACGAGTGGCTGGAAGTGACCGAACTGCAGCTGGCAGGCAAGAAACGCATGCTGGCACGCGATTTCCTGAACGGCATGAAAAACCTTGAGGCGTACAGCGTGAAAAAAACTTCAGAGTGATATAATAAAGTGGACTGGGCAGTCGTTATAAAGGTAAATAACTATTTAAGTATGATTTGCCTATGCAACATTTTACTCAAGACGACTTTATGCCTGCCCCTACGACAATTCTGTTTCTGAAACAGTTTGCCAGAATGTGTAATTCAGACAAGAAAGTAAATAATGGCTACCATAGTATCACCATCGCTGCTTGCAGCTGACTTCCTGCATCTGGACAGCGAGATAGACATGATAAATCGTAGTGAGGCCGAGTGGCTTCACCTGGATGTGATGGACGGTGTCTTCGTTCCCAACATCTCGTTTGGCTTCCCCGTATTGGAGGCTGTTGCCAAGAAGTGTACCAAGGCTCTTGACGTGCACTACATGATAGTGCATCCGGAACAGTACATTGAGCAAACGGCCAAGCTGGGCGCTATGATGATGAACGTACACGCGGAGGCATGTACCCACCTGCATCGCACGGTGCAGGAGATTCATGCTGCCGGCATGAAGGCTGGTGTAACGCTGAATCCTGCGTCGCCTGTATCTCTTTTGGAGGACATTATTGGCGACGTTGATATGGTGTTGCTGATGAGTGTCAACCCAGGCTTCGGAGGACAGAAGTTCATTGAAAATACCATTGAGAAGGTGAAACGGCTTCGCAGGCTGATAACAGCCAGCGGCGCTAAATGTCTGATAGAAGTTGATGGAGGCGTGCAAGGAGAAACAGCCCCGCGTTTGGTGGAGGCAGGTGTCGACGTGTTGGTAAGCGGCAGCTACGTGTTCAAAAGTCCTACGCCTGAGCAGACCATTCACGACTTGCGCATGCTGTCACGCTGATGATAGTAGTATCTGCTATGCTATAGTTCGAGGTTCAGCTGTAGCTGGTGTTTTTTGGCCATGCGGCGCATGTTGATAAGGGCATAGCGCATGCGGCCCAGCGAAGTATTAATGCTTACACCGGTAGACTCGGAAATCTCCTTGAACGAGAGGTCCTGATAGAACCGCATGTACACCACTTCGCGCTGTGCAGCAGGAAGGGCATCCATCATGCAACGCACGTCGTCGAGAACTTGCGAGTTGACATACTCGTTTTCGCGGTTCAATCCCAGCAGCGTATCGCTCTTCAGCTTCGTTAGGTCGTTGTCAGCCGTTGGCTCTACGATATGTTCGCACTTGTGCTGACGATAGCAGTCCATAATGATGTTATGGGCTATGCGAGTCAGCCAGAACGAGAACTTTCCGCTGTCTGTATACTTCCCTTCCTGTAGCCGGGTGATGACCTTGACAAAGGTGTCCTGGAACACGTCGTTGGCCAGCTCGGGGTCGCGAACCACGAACATAATGTAGTTATAGAGCTTTTGCTGGTTACGTGCTAATAACTCATCGAATGCCCTGTTGTCTCCTTTTACATAACGCATTGCCAACGCTTCGTCGGACATGCCATTATAATTCTTCATACTGTTTATTACTTTGATGAAGTAGAGTTTGTGTCGATAGGCAATTCGTTTTTATGAATGATAGTTATTAACTTTTGTTACTGTTTCGCCTGCAAAAGTATATAAAAATATCAAATTGGCCAAATTAATTTAGCAAAAAGTGACGTTTTTGGATTATTTGTTGTAACTTTGCATATCATAGTAAACCTAAATAGAGAATAACTATATGCTGAAACTATTTGTTCCCGGACGTTTGTGTCTTTTCGGAGAACATACCGACTGGGCAGGACACTATCGTACAATGAATGCGGATATTCTGTCTGGAGCCTCCATTGTGACAGGTATTGAACAGGGTATCTATGCCGAGGTAGAGAAATCGTCTATCTTCGAGATGCACAGCGATGCCAGCGAAATAGGCGACGTGTGGAGCGACTTCTCATGCAGGATGAGTGAGAGTGAGCTTAAGCGTGTGGCCAAGTCGGGGTCCTTCTTCTGCTACTGTGCTGGGGTGGCCTCGTACATGCTTGAGTGGTATAAGGTGGGTGGCGTACGTATACGCATTACTGACATGACGCTGCCTATGAAGAGTGGCTTGAGCTCGTCGGCTGCTATTTGTGTGCTTGTTGCACGCGCGTTCAACCTTTTATATAATCTGAACCTGAATACTCTGGGCGAGATGAACATCGCCTATCTGGGCGAGTTGCGAACCTCGAGCCGCTGCGGACGTCTGGACCAGGCCTGCGCCTTTGGCGTGAAGCCTAACTTGATGACCTTCGACGGTGATGAAATAGAGGTGAAGTCGCTGAACGTAAAAAAAGAACTGCATTGGGTATTTGCCGATTTGTGTGCGTCGAAGGACACTATTAAAATACTGTCAGACCTAAACAAGGCTTATCCTTTTGCCACCACGGAGGCCGAAGAAAACCTGCATAAGGCACTGGGCGAATGGAATCATGATATCGTGAAGCGTGCCATTAAGTACATGGCAGAGGGTGACCGCGAGTCGCTGGGACGACTGATGACAGAGGCTGAGGAGATGTTCGACAAGTACATCACTCCCATGTCGCCAGCCCTTAGGGCTCCCAAGTTGCACGAGGTGCTGCACGACCCGCAGATACAGCCTATGGTGTATGGCGGCAAAGGCGTTGGCTCACACGGTGACGGCTCTGTACAGTTCCTGGCTCGTTCGGCTGAAGACCAGCAGCGTCTTCTGGACTACCTGAATGCTCAGGGCATGAAAGCTTATTCGCTGACCCTGCGTCCAGTGCATACTGTTCGTAAGGCCATTATTCCCGTAGCAGGATTCGGGACTCGTCTCTATCCTGCTACCAGAGCCCTGAAGAAGGACTTCTTTCCCATTCCATGCAGTGACGGTATGGTACGACCTGTCATCCTCATCCTGCTGGAAGAGTTGGTGAAGAGTGGGGTAGAGGAAATCTGTCTGGTGTTGGGGTCGGAAGAGGAACGCATACAATATACAGAATTCTTTGAACGCCAGCTGAGTGATGAGCACCTTCATAAGCTAAACAAGGAGGCCCAGGAGTATGAGAACCGTATATTGGACATCGGTAAACGGTTGCGCTATGTCTATCAGCATGAGAAGCGGGGCTTCGGTCATGCCGTCTATCAGGCCGCAGAGTTTGCTAACAATGAACCTGTGCTATTACTGTTGGGTGACACCATCTATCGCAGCAAGAGTAACAAGCCGTGTGCACTACAGCTGATAGAAGAATACGAACGCTATAACCAACTGATGGTAAGTATCCATGCGGTGCAACTGGCAGAGGTTAGTCATTACGGCATACTCAGTGGCGTATGGGAAGACAAGGAACGGAGCATCCTTAACGTATCGGTGATGAATGAGAAACCCAAAGCCTCGTATGCTGAGGAATTTCTGGGTGTTCGTAATGCCGAAGGCGAAAAAGAATACTATTCTGTGTTCGGTCAGTACATTCTGACGCCTGACGTCTTTGCTCAATTGGCAGAAGACATAGAGAAGGCCGACGCCGCTGGTGAACTCCAGTGTGAGATAGAGCTAACGGCAGCCTTGGAGGCAGTACGCAAGAGGAGTGGAATGATGGGTGTCAGACTGAAAGGAACAATGTACGATATGGGCAATCCAACGGCCTTGCGACGTTGTGTACAGCAGTTTTCTAAATAAAGAGTAAAGGTAAGAGGAACAACCTCTTACCTTTATCTCTATTATCGCTGGTATGCTTCTTCTGCTCTTCGAAGCAGGTATTGACCGTAGTCGTTTTTTATCATAGGCTGTGCCAGTTGCTTCAGCTGTTCTTTAGTAATCCACCCCCGCTTGTATGCAATCTCTTCCAGACAGGCCACCTTCAGTCCCTGCCGCTTCTCGATGACCTCGATGAAGGTTGATGCCTCGGAGAGCGAGTCATGGGTGCCTGTATCAAGCCATGCGAAGCCACGCTGAAGGGTCTGCACATGCAGGTTTTTGGCTGACAGGTATTCCTGATTGACGGTGGTTATCTCAAGTTCGCCGCGAGCGGAAGGCTTGATACGCTTGGCAATGTCTACCACACTATTGGGATAGAAGTAAAGACCTACCACGGCATAATTCGACTTGGGAATTTTGGGTTTTTCTTCAATGCTCAGGCAGTTGCCGTCCTTGTCGAACTCAGCTACGCCATAGCGTTCGGGGTCGTTCACATAGTAGCCGAAAACGGTGGCTTCGCCTTGCTGCTCGGCGCGCTGTACGGCATCTTTCAGCATACCGGTGAAACCACTGCCATAGAAGATGTTGTCGCCCAGGACAAGGCAGGCACAATCGTCGCCGATGAATTTTTCGCCAATGATGAAAGCCTGAGCCAAACCATCGGGACTGGGCTGTTCTGCATATTCGAAGCGTACCCCCAACTCAGAACCGTCGCCCAGCAGACGCTTAAATCCTGGCAGGTCGTAAGGGGTAGAGATAATCAGTATCTCGCGGATGCCTGCCAGCATCAGTGTGGAGATAGGGTAGTAAATCATAGGTTTGTCAAAGATAGGTATCAACTGTTTTGATACACCTTTTGTAATGGGGTAGAGGCGTGTACCACTGCCTCCTGCTAATACGATACCTTTCATAATGTTACTTGTTTAGTGATATTTTGAAGGCAAAGGTACAAAATAATCATTAAACATTTGGTAGGTTTGGCGAAAATATTTAATTTTGCAGCAGTTTTTATAATCATAACCAAAGTAAATACAAGAAAGTATGAACAGAATAGCGCAATTGCTCGTAGTAGGACTGCTGCTTATTCCGGTGGCTTCCCGTGCACAGGGGACAGAGCGTCTTAGTGTGGCCACTCTGAATGTAGATGGTCTGCCACAGAAGATATTGGTGTTCAATGTGAATGCCGAAGGCCCCGGGGCTGAAGGTACGGCACGTATTGGCAAGTATCTTCAGAAAAAGGCTTTCGACATTGTTTGCATGCAGGAAGACTTCAATTATCATGGTGTATTGACTCCGTGGTTGGAGGATGATTATAAGTTTGATGAATGGACGGGGTCCGTAGGTATTGATGTTCCAGGAAAGAAAATCGACTTACTGCACGCTCAGAATGAACAGTTTGAATGTGATGGACTGGGTGCTTGCTGGAAGAACAATATCGTAGAGACAGCAACCGAGCGTGTGCCATGGGTCAAGAGCTTCGGAAAGTTCAGTCATGCTGCTGACGAATTGGTGAAGAAGGGCTATCGTCGTAGCGAATTGACCTTGGCCAGCGGAACACGTATCATAGTGTACAATATGCACATGGATGCCGGTGATTTGGCTGATGAGAAAGAAGGTAAGGATACCAAAGACCGTGAGGCCCGTCTGGCAGAGTGGCAGCAGTTGCGCGAAGATGTGTTAATACATCTCGACACTCGGCCCATACTTATCATGGGTGACCTGAATAGTTACTACAGTCGTGACCAGATTAAAGCTGAGTTCATCGATAAGATTAATGATACAGGCCGTGCCCATGTAGAGGATGTGTGGGTGAAGCTTGGAAGGGCCGGACAGTACCCTGCAGTAAAGGAGGGCCCAGTGTACTGTGAGGCTGACGACAACATCATGGATGGTGAGGCTCTTGACAAGATTCTCTATATTAACCCTGCTAATGGAGCCCAGCTGGTTCCAGTCTCTTATAGTATTGACACAGAGGGCTATAAATATGACGGTAAGCCCCTGGGCGACCACTATCCTTTGTCTGCTGTCTTTGAAATAATAAATGGCAGCAAGTCTGCTGCGAACATTGAAACCGTTCCTGCAACAGCGCAAGAACCTGCTGAGTATTTTAACCTGGGAGGTCAGCGGGTTGACATGCCTGCCAATGGTCTGTATATAGAGCGTAGGGGCCACGAGAGTCATAAGCGTATTGTGAAATAAAAGAAGGGATATGATGAAAAGATTGTCTATTCTACTGATGCTTCTTATAACTGTCGTGCTGACAGCCGGTGCTCAGAAGATGAGTTATAACATCTTGCATGAGGTTGACACAACAGTTCAGGTGAAGTTGTCTGGCATTAACTTGGGGTCGCGTCAGGTACGCTATTACCGATATGAATATCCTTCAAAAGACACTGACGGTAACGGTGTCACCATCAGTGGTATTATTATGGCCCCGACGGACATCGTTGACGGTTCTGTACCCTGTGACGGTGTGGTGTTATTCAACCATCCTACCATCGGTGACCCTTCACAGGCTCCCTCGCAAGGAGGACTGGAAGGTCCCAGTGCAATGCTTGCAAATCCGCTAAAGCCTAACTATATTATCGTGATGAGCGACTATATAGGCTATGGGTCGTCAATAGACCACAAGATTTGTTATCTGGCAGGTGAAACCAATGCCCGCAATTCTCTTGACGGGCTATTGGCGGCACGCCAACTGTTCGAAGATAAGAAAATCCCTCAGGGTAAGTACCTCTTCAATGTAGGTTATTCGCAGGGCGCTACGGAGAGTATGTATGTGGCCAAGTTGCGCGACATGGAGTACAAGGACAAGGGTATTACTTTTGACAAGACGTTTGTTGGCGGTGGTATGCTGGACTGCGAGAAGGCCTATTCAGAGTATGTGAAGAAAGACCAGTGTGACGCCATTAACGATGTGGCAATGTTTCTTATTTCAGTCAATGAGAACTTCCACGTCGGTATCAAATATAGCGATCTTTTCAAGGAACCTTTGGCATCTAATGTAGAGGAGGTCATCAAAACAAAGGATAAAGGTGTGCTATCGCGCATAGGTGTCAATGCACTTGACTCGTTGCACCAGCTGTTACAGCCTGCCTATATGGACCTGAGCACTCCTCAGGCACAGACTCTTCTGAAAAAGCTGGCTGAAATAAAGATTACCAATGGCTGGGAGCCCGACTTGACACAGCGTTACTATCTGGAACACAGCCGACACGACAACTATGTTCCCATTCAGTGCTCACGTGCCATGGTGACATGGATGAGAGAGAAAGGTTTTAAACCCAGTCTCGTGCCAGGGAAAACGAATTTGCAGACGGCTATGATAGTGTTCAAATTGAAGCACCAGCAGTCGGGCATTGTGTGGGCCATACAAACTATGGCTGCCATTCAGTTCTGGCCTGTTGCATACTACGAGGGTGATTTGAATCGCTATTATTATGGCGCTGTGAAAGACCTGGATGTGATGAAAGTGCTGACAACACTCGAGAAGTGGGGCCTTGATGTGCGCAAACTTGTGAATATAAAGGCCCCCGAATATCAGAACCGGGCCAATTTAGGACCACTTTTCAGTTTGATCCCTGGCTTAAAAGATGCCTTGGCTAAGGTTGATTTGACACCCGACGACCTGTCGGAGATGTTGGAAGACTCAGGTATTACGGAAGTGGACGTCGCAAAAGTGGCAGTATATCTTCTCGGTATAAGTTCATCGGCTCCGGCCAACGAGAGTCTTGAATCTATGATGTCGAATGACAGTGAAGCCTTGGCACCCTTGTTTCTGCAACGCCTCTACGAAACACGATTGGCAGACTGGTACAAAGCATGTGGCAGGGATGTAGAATATGAAAAATGGGCCTGGTAACTGAAATGTTTAAAAAACCAGAGAATGCTGTCATGATTAGAACGTTCCTTTTGTTGCTGTTGATGCCTTTTCTTGCCATAGGGCAATTAATGGCACAGGAGTCAGACTATACGATAGTCTCCAAGCGTGACACTACGGTAAAGACACGCATAGGAGGTGTTACCTTGTCGTCGCGGGAAGTTCGACATTATGTCTATGAGTACCAGTCAAAAGATGCCGATGGCAAACCAGCCACCATCAGTGGCGTCATCATGATACCTTCTGATATCGTTGCAGGCAGTACGCCTTGTGATGGTATCATGCTTTATAATAGGGCTACTCTTAGTTCGCCAGACCTGTGTCCGTCGAAGGGCGAGAGTGAATTGCTGAATGGGTTGATAGCCAATCCGTTGCGACCTAACTACATACTTGTCATGAGCGATTTTATTGGTTATGGCTCGTCAGAAAAGTATCCTATGTTCTATCATAGTGGTGACGTCAATGCGCGTAACTCCCTGGATGGCCTACTGGCAGCACGTAAGCTTCTGGCAGATGAAGGTATCCCTCAGGGTAAGTTCCTTTTTAATATGGGCTTCTCTCAAGGCGGGTCCGAAAGCTTGTATGTGGCTAAGTTGAGGGACATGGAATATAAGGACAAAGGGGTGACCTTTACCAAAACTTTTGCTGGTGGTGGACCTACTGATTATGTCAAGGCTTACGAGGAATACGTCAAGAAGGATGACTGTCTGGATAGAAAGGATGTTATCTTGATGCTAATCTCTGCAGTCGAAAACCTGCACCTGAATGTCCGCTACTCTGATTTGTTCAAGGAACCGCTGGCTTCAAAAGTACCTGAGATAGTCAAGAAAAAAGACAAGGACTTGCTCTCTGAAGCAGGTGTCAGCATGGAAGGAAAACTGAGTGACTTAATTCAACCTGCATATATGAACCTGCAGAGCAATGAAGCCAAGTCATTTATGGCGGCCTTGAAGAAAATAAACCTGATGGAAGGATGGAATATAGATTTAACTCAGAAATATTTTATAGAACACAGCCGGCACGACAATTACGTGCCTATTCAGTGTGTACGTGCTCTTATTCCATGGATGAGGGAGAAGGGATTCACGCCGAGTCTCGTGCCGGGAAAGACAAATCTGCAAACAAATACGTTGGTGATAAAGGCCGATCATACCATTTCTGCTGCAGTATGGCTTATACAGACCATGGCCGCAATCCAGTTCTGGCCGGTGGTATATTATGAAGGTGAGCAGAACCGATATTACCATGGAGTGGTGAAGGACCTAAACCTGATGAAGGTCATTAAGACGTTGGAGAGCTTAGGCATCGACTTGCGAAAGGTGGGCGCTAATGCTCCTCGTTTCAAGGCTGAGGTGGCTGCAGCTGTAGCGGATGGAAGCATACAGCTGGAGGGCAGCGCAGCCCAGTTGCTTACTTCCAAGCGGGCAGGGCTTTTGGACTTACTCGCTATTCTTGGAGAAGTAGAAGAGTTTCTGCAGCGTATAGATTTAAGTATTTCTGATGCGGTCGAGATGATTCTTGATGCAGGAATTACCGTTGAGGATATTGTGGCTGTGGTGAACTATTTCGACGGCAGCAAAGCACCCAAAAGGTCGTCAGAAGCACTATCCGCAGAAATCGGCACACATGCTCCCCTCTACTTGTTGCAGCTCTATGAACAGACATTGGCCAGTTGGCTGTTGCTGGGTGGCATTGATGTCGAGTATAGTCAGTGGGGCTGGCAGACAAATGGCAAATGAATATCATTTTATATAGTAATATATTGTAAATAGAGATATGAGTTTTATCAGCAGATTATTAGGAAAAAAGGAGGAAGAACAACAGAAGGCTGGGGGCATGGAAGATTTCATGACTCTCATTCGTGTATACTTCCAGGCATGCATGGCGGCTGACCTGGGCATTTCTAATATGGCAGCATTGCCCGACCTGCGGGTGTTCAAGACCACGCTGAAGGTGCCTACACAGAATAATCGTCTGGGCTTGGCAGAAAAGTCACGCTGCAAGAAGATGCTCAAAGAGCTGTATGGGATGGATGATGACTTCACCAAGGAAATTGAACAGAGCATTCACAAGCGTTGCAAGAAACCTCAGGATGTACAGACGTATATGTACCAGTTTTCTGGGTTTACTCAGGACTTGATGATGTTGACAGGCAATCTGATGAAGTTCAAACTACGTCTGCCCAGCATCTTTAAAAGTGCTATACGTACTATGACTGAGAAAACTGTCAACGACATCTTCACCAAGAACGATTTCACCGACCCCGCCGTCATGAAGACAGCAGTTGGCATACGCCAGTATGCACAGAAGTTAGGCTTTTCGCAGCAGTGGACCACAAACTTTGTATATCGTGTCGTGATGCTGGCAAAGAGAGAGAAACAACCTAAGGAGTAATAAAAAAACTTAATAAAACGGTCTCGTTGCCGTGTAATTCAGTTTTTTATACTACTTTTGTAGGGAAAAGTGAACTGGTATGACCACTAACGAGAAGGCTTTAGCAACTTTTGAAACCCGAATCAGGCAAATGATACTCCGTTTTCAGCAGTTGAAAAAGGAGAATGAAGATTTGTATGTTATGGTAGAAAAAGGTGAGCAGGATCTAAATAATCTGCGTTCACAGCTGGAACAATCGCAGTCAGACTACCAGTCACTTAAGATGGCCAAGATGATCGAGATTACCGACGGTGACCTGTCAGGTGCCAAGGAACGATTATCAAAGCTCATCCGTGACGTCAACAAATGCATTGCTATCCTAAGTGACGAAAATCAGTAAGGAGAACAAGCTATGGCAGAACAGAACAGGGACAGACTACATATCAGGCTGCATGTCTACGACGAGGAGATAGAAGTCGTCGTGAACCGCGAGGACGAAGAGTACTATCGCAGTGCAGCCAAGCTCATCACCGAGCGCTATAATGCTTATGCACAAGCATACAAAGGGCGCAAGAGTGACCATACAGTAGCGCTGATGACGCTTATCGACATCGCGCTGATGTATCAGAAAGAGCGTGCGCATAATGATACCTCGCCCTATGATAATGTTCTCGCCAAATTGACAAAGGAAATCGAGGATGCCCTCGGTGAATGCAACGCCACACTCTTACCAACGGTCAGAGAATAAAACGTCATCCTCTGGTCTATAGATAGGAGGACAAAAGTAGAGAACATTAATTCAATATATACATTTATGAACATTATTGTTGGTATTATTCTAATCGTAGCGGCTCTCATCATTGGCGGCCTCTGCGGGTTTATGATTTTCCGCTTTGTTCTCAAAGGGAAATATAATGAGATGTTAGGTGCCGTCCAAAAGGAGGCAGAGGTGATGAAAGAAAAAAAGTTGCTTGAGGTTAAGGAGAAGTTCCTTAATAAAAAAGCCGAGTTGGAGAAGGAGGTGCAACAGCGCAACCAGCATATCCAGCAGGGCGAGAACAAAATCAAGCAACGCGAGATTTCACTTAACCAGCGTCAGGAGGAACTGGGCCGCAGGAAAAACGAGCTGGACAATCAGCAGACTCGTATCGACAACGAAAAGAAATTGTTAGCACTGAAGCAGGATGAGCTTGAGAAGATGCAGTTGCAGGAACGTGCTAAGCTGGAAGAATTGTCTGGTCTTTCTGCCGATGAAGCTAAAGCGCGTTTGGTGGAGTCGCTTAAAGACGAGGCAAAGACCGATGCTGCTGCCTACATCAACGAGATTATGGACGAGGCCAAGCTCAACGCCAACGCTCAGGCCAAGAAGATAATCATTCAGACTATCCAGCGTGTGGCTACTGAGACTGCAGTGGAGAACTCCGTTTCGGTATTCCATATTGATAATGACGATGTCAAAGGTCGAGTCATTGGCCGTGAGGGACGTAACATTCGTGCCTTAGAGGCAGCCTGCGGTGTTGAGATTGTTGTTGACGATACGCCTGAGGCTATTGTCATTTCTGCCTTTGACCCCATTCGCCGTGAGACTTGTCGTCTGGCACTCCATCAGCTGGTTGCCGATGGACGTATTCACCCAGCCCGTATTGAGGAGGTGGTAGCCAAGGTCAAGAAACAACTTGAGACGGAGATTATTGAAACAGGTAAGCGTACTACTATCGACTTGGGCATACATGGTCTGCATCCAGAGCTTATCCGCATCATAGGCAAGATGAAGTATCGCTCCTCTTACGGCCAGAACCTGCTTCAGCATGCCCGCGAGACGGCCAACCTCTGTGCCGTTATGGCTTCCGAGTTAGGGTTGAACCCCAAGAAGGCCAAGCGCGCCGGACTGTTGCACGACATCGGCAAGGTGCCCGACGAGGAGAGCGAGCTGCCCCACGCACTCTACGGAGCCAAGATAGCAGAGAAGTATAAAGAGAAACCCGACATCTGCAATGCCATCGGCGCCCACCACGACGAGATGGAGATGCAGACCCTCCTGGCCCCCATCGTGCAGATATGCGACGCCATCTCCGGCGCCCGTCCCGGTGCCCGCCGCGAGATTGTCGAGGCCTACATCAAGCGTCTCAACGACCTCGAGGCCATTGCCATGTCCTACCCCGGAGTCACCAAGACCTACGCCATCCAGGCCGGTCGCGAGCTGCGCGTCATCGTAGGTGCCGACAAGATGGACGATGCCGAGACCGAGGCCCTCAGCGGACAGATAGCCTCCAAGATACAGAACGAGATGACCTATCCCGGCCAGGTCAAGATTACCGTCATCCGCGAAACCCGCAGCGTGGCCTATGCCAAGTAGGGCTTCCCTTATAGCCCTCGTGCTGATGCTCCTGCCCGTCGCCACAGCGATGGCAGACCCTACAGACAAACTGTCGTTCCACGTCCGACAGCTCCTGAACCCCTCGTCAGCCATGCACCGTGCCCAGCGCACGACGGGCGACAAGATTTGTGCCTTCGTGCGCTTTTCCGCTGGCGACGCCCGTCAGCAGCTGGCTCAGTACGGCTGCGAGCTGGTAACCCAGATAGGCGACATCTATATCGCCAACATCCCGCTCTCCCAACTGGCGGCAATGGCTGCCTCGGAGCAGGTGGAGCGTATTGAGACACACTTGGGCGGCAGATTGTGCAACGACATATCTCCTCAATGGACGGGCACCACGATGGTGCAGTCGGGCGTGTCGCTGCCTACGGGTTACGATGGCACGGGTGTGTTGTTAGGTATCATAGATAGTGGTTTTGACGTGACCCATCCCGCCTTCTATGGTATCGACGGCAAGACCTATCGTATCAAGGCTTTTGTCGACGATCTGGCCGCGGAGGGCGAGACCAAGGGCAAGGCTACCCCCTTGGGGCGCGAATATACCACCCAGGACGACATTCTGAACAACAGCCACGTGGGCGACACACAGGGCAACCACGCTACCCACTGTCTTGGTACTGCTGCCGGCAGCGGCTATGGCACACCCTACAGAGGCGTTGCCTATGGTGCCGATATTTTTGCCATCAGCAGTAGGAATGCCGGCGATGACTATTTGGCTAACTCTGCCGACCAGACGGCTCGTATGAAGCGCATCTTCGACTATGCCGAGGAGAAACGTCAGCCCTGCGTCATCACCTATAGCATTGGCTTTGACGACGTTCCCGGCGACACACAGCTGTTCCGCGAGGCACTCGACCTCCTGGTGGGGCCGGGCCGGATATTGGTAACCTCGGCAGGCAACTCGGGCGACGAAGTCTTCTATGTTGACAAGTCCGAGTACATGGCAACAGCCGGTGTGGCACTGCCTTACAACAGCAAGCATCTGGCACATGCCTACATGAAGAGTGAACAGCCTTTCCGCCTGAAGTGTCTTGTGTGGCAACGGAATGCAACGCCACACTCTGACCAACGGTCAGAGAAAGCGGGTGAGGGCAGTACCTACGAACTGGCCGACTCCGTAGTCTTCGACAGTGCCAATCTGCCTACAGACAGTCTGGTGATGCGCCCTCATCACTTGCTACTGCAACGGTCGGGCTCCTTCTATACCTTTTCGGCACGCACGGAGAAACAAGAGCGTGATACCCTCCTGCTTGCAGTCGAGGGTGCCGAAAGCGCGGTTAAAATGTATGCGTCTTTCGACAGCCCCTTTGAGAATATAACAGAAAAACAGTTGACCGATGCCCGCTTCCGCTGCGGTGTCAAGAATCGCAGCGTCGGACTGCCCGGATGTCTGCAGTCGGCCGTCACCGTGGGCGCACTCAACGGTCGCCCCTCGTTCGTCAATACGCTGGGCCAAACCATAGCGTCGTGGGGAGCAGCGTCGAAGGTCGGCACCATAGCAGCCTTCTCGTCCGTAGGCCCCACCAGAGACGGACTGCCCAAACCCGACATCGTGGCTCCAGGCGTCAACGTGCTGTCGGCAGGCAACAGCTACTGTCCTGACAGCTTCGATCGTTCGATGGTGGCCACGACCACCTTCAACGGGCGCCAGTACCCCTGGCTCTCCATGTCGGGCACCTCCATGTCGGGACCCTGTGTCGCCGGCATCGTCGCTCTTTGGCTGCAGGCCAACCCCCGGCTGAGCCCCGACGACGTGAAGGACGTCTTCAAGGCCACCGCCAAGCCCATCAGTGTCGACGGACAGAGCCCCAACAATGTCTATGGCTACGGACTCATCGATGCCTATGCCGGCATTCAGGAGGCGCTCCGGCTGTCCACAGGCATCCAGACCATCCAGCGTCCGGTTGCCGACGACGCTGCACCCTGGTACACTATCTATGGTACTCGTCTCGACCAGAAACCTGTCCAGAGGGGCATCTATGTGCACCAAGGCAGAAAGGTCATCATCCATTAATCCACTGAGGCTATGCCTGACTAAACAAAATGCAGGGCGTCACGAAAACGCCCCGCATTAGACATTAGATTTTTTAGATAATTAAAGGGTTGTTTCACGACACCCCTTTGTTTAAGCCGCCTCTGCTGCAGTTCGCTAACAATGCATTTACAAAAAAATTACATTCAATAGAGTTATTAACTGGGAATAACAGTAATAGTTCAGCCATAAAATTGCATGCTGCAACGATTAGGAAGATGTATCCTATCATTAGGACCCACAATAAAAGCTCTGCAGCACCATGTAAAAACTGCGTTGCGTGCCTCTGTCGGGCAGACATCCAAAATCTTTTTTTGTCCTTCATAATTCATTTTTTTGTTTCCAAATAATCGAAAAAAGTTTCGCAAAAGCACGCATAGCTATTGAATAAGAAAAAAATATTAAACTAACTTAACCCGAATTAACGTCAGTTAGCAGTTTTCCGTGATTTTTTGTCTAAAAAATCTAACGTCTAATGACGGCCGATTTGGTGGG